>Ga0210004_1000269_pt1 | contig 30863 bp, 35 predicted proteins | sample CryGey13umfilter_FD_185450 | JGI IMG/M metagenome (GOLD analysis project Ga0210004, IMG submission 185450) | Groundwater microbial communities from aquifer in Utah, USA - Crystal Geyser 4/8/14 3 um filter (SPAdes) (version 3) | ecosystem: Environmental > Aquatic > Deep subsurface > Groundwater...
AGTTTTTGATGAACAACATCTATATGAACTCATATTCATATAGCTTAACAATATTTTTCACAGGTGTCAATGGAAGAATATCAATTTACTATACTAAATTTGTATGCAAAAAGTTCTAATGTCTTTAAAACTTGGAATATTATAGTTTGATATAATAAATTTATACTTAGTCAAACAATAACGAAGCTAAATACTTAAGTGAAAGCGCTCTTTGAAAAGATATTTTTTCATCGATAATATCTTCTGTAAGTTTTTTTACCCGCTTTGAATACCGCAATAACATTGTAAAAATAAAATATAATACTTTATACTTGGACAATCTCATTATTTTATTATATCCATCATGAACAGGTCCTAATTCAACCTTTATCTTTTGTTCATAGATAGATAATTTATTAATAGTATAATTTCCGTTTGCTTCAACTATAGTATCTGCAGCAAGTAAACCTGACTTCATTGATGGACCAATTCCTTCACCAGAAAAATTATACACGGATGCAATATTTTCTCCACATAATAAAATTCTATCTGAGCTAATATTTCGTGTAATTAATCCAGTATTTAAAACCCAACCTTTTGGCTGATCAATCAACTTTAAAGGTTTTCCATACCTTTCCGCTAATACTTCATAAAATATATTCATGAGTTTTGTAAGATCACGTGTTGGACCCATGTCTTTATGAGTATAAACACCAATGTTTAGAATATTTCCGGGAAGTGGAAAAATCCAACCGTAAGCTGGAAACAACTTTTTATGAAAATAGAATTCAAGAGTTTTACATGAGATATTATTTTGAGCATATCCTCTCATTGATATCGCCGAATATTCACATGATACCAGTCCTAAACTTTTTGCCAGTTGAGTTTCCGCACCCGTTGCCAAAATCACAACATCACCCTCATACTGTTTTTTATTATGATCTTCGACAATAACTTTTTCCGGTAAAATCTTAATAGAAGTAATAGTTGAGTTATATATTACTTCTCCATTTGTTTGTGCTATTTCATCACAAAGTAATTGATCAAGAATTGTGCGCTTAACAGTATAATAGGTGTTGTTGATTGGTATAGGTTTATTTGAAAGATCAAACACTGTCATTTCGTTAGTTTTGAAAGCAATTTTTCGTACTTTTTTTAATAAACCAAATTGACTGAGGATATGTTGTGATTCTGGTGTCAATCCCTCACCACAGATTTTTGATCGACCCCTATCACCTTTCTCAAAAAGTATGACTTTATGTTTGTTTTTTAAAAGATGGATAGCTGCACTGGAGCCTGCTGGACCACCGCCAACAATTAAAACTTTTTTTGTCATAACTTTACTTTACAATAAAAAATATCTTTGATATTAATATCAAAATTAAGTTTGGTCATAAACAAAATATTATAATAATAGAAAAACATCGCAGCAGTTGCTAAATCTATTAATAATTGCCATATTGAATTAATGATAAACTATCAAATTGAGCTGCTGTCAAAAACAAATATTAAAATCGCGATTGAAATAACTAATTTGTTAGTTCAACTCGAACCTACTGCCGCTCCAATATCAGTTAAAGCACTGGAAAAAGTAATTAATTCTAAAACCACATTTGTTTACATTGCTACAGATATTTCCAGCAGGATTGTTGGAATGATTACATTAGTCAGTTTTCCAAAACTTGAAGGATTGAATAAAACTTGGATTGAAGATTTGGTGGTTGATAAAAAATATCGGGGACAAGGAATTGCTAAAGCTTTAATTGACAAAGCATTTGAAAAAACAAAATCATTAGGTGCTAAGTCGATTTCATTAACTTCAAGACCAAGTCGAATCATTGCTAACAAGTTTTACAAAAAACTCGGGTTTAAAATAAAAAAAACAAATTATTATCAACTCGACTTAAAGTAAAGATATCTTATTGTTTTTTTGATAGAATTATTTCTAACAACATTAAATAAAGTAATATATTATTTCTTATAATTAAATTTCTGATTTTATATTAAAATGAAAAATAATAAAGTTGCTATTGTTGGAGGAGGACGAGTGGGAATGAGTGCGGCATTTGCTATGATTCTTCGAAATACTGCGCGCAATTTAGTTTTATATGATAGAAACGTTGATCGAATGAAAGGAGAACAGTTAGAATTTCAACATAGCCTTTCCTTTTTGGGAACCACCACGATCACAGTTGCGGAAACTGCATCTGATTTAACAGATTGCGATGTGATTGTTTATACAGCGGGAATCGCTCAACAACCAGGGGAAACACGACTTCAATTAACTGCGAAAAATCTGGAAATAATGGATGCAATTTTACCCGAAATTGTCAAATTTACCCCAAATAGCGTGATACTAATTGTTGCAAACCCGGTTGATATTCTCACCTATCATGCAGCGCAAATATTAAAATTACCAAAAGGAAAAGTATTTGGCAGTGGCACAAGTCTTGATTCTGCCCGATTTCGTTTTCATTTATCCGAGTTTTTACAGATTAATCCAAAAAATATTCATGCGTATATTTTAGGTGAACACGGGGATAGTTCTTTTCCTGCAGTATCCAGTGCTGATATTGGCGGACAACCATTGATAACAATGCCGGGTTTTTCTCCGGAAAAAGTCCAGCAAGCATATCAAAAAACTCGAGACGCAGCCAAAGCAATTATCACAGCTAAAGGTTCAACTTATTACGCAATTGGAGTGGTAATTAATCAAATTGTTGACGCAATACTCCGTGATACAAAGCGCGTCTTTCCTGTTTCCTTAAGTCTAAACAACGAATACCAACAGCAGAAAATTGCTTTAAGCGTTCCTTGCGTAATCGGAAAAAATGGGGTTGAAAAAATTTTGGAAATTCCCCTTTCAGAGCAAGAAAAAACTGCATTAAATCAATCTGCTAGCATTCTAAAACAGTTTATTAAATAAGACTCTCTCTATTTTTTTGCTTGAGTTTCAATAACCAAAACCCCGCCGGTTAAGGCGGGGAATTTTCTTCTTTTTAAGTAACTCCCTGATTAATATCCAGGCATTTGTGGCATTCCTCCACTTGGAGCTGCTTCTTTCTTTTCAGGAATATCAGTGATCAAAGCCTCAGTTGTCAAAACCATTGTCCCTACAGAAATTGCATTTTGAACTGCAGTTCGTACAACTTTAAGCGGATCAATGATTCCAACCTTAATCATATTTACCGGTTTGGCAGTTTCTTCAGACTCCAGAGTCAAAACATCAAAACCCATTCCATCAACACTCATTTCCCGTGCTTTTGCCAATAATTGTCCGGCATCAAGACCGGCATTTTCAATTAGTTTGGTAAATGGTGATTCAAGGGATCGCATCACGATGTTAAAACCAATCAGTTCATCTCCGACCAACTTGGATTTATATCCAGCCATTTTCTGACCAACATCCATCAAGGCAATTCCACCACCTGGAACAATTCCCTCCTCGAGCGCAGCTTTTGTTGCAGCCACTGCGTCAATTGCGCGCTCTTTCTTATCTTTCAACTCCACTTCGGTTGCAGCGCCAACATTGATAACTGCCACTCCACCGGAAAGTTTTGCCAGTCGTTCTTGTAGTTTTTCTTTATCGAATTCTGATGTGTTTTCATCTAATTCCCGTTTGATTTGACTGATACGAGCTTGAATTGCAGTTTTATCTCCTTTTCCACCAATAATACTGGTGTTTTCTTTATCAGATTTGACTTTATCAGCGTGTCCACAATCTGTTACTTCAATATTTTCCAATTTCTTACCTAGGTCTTCAGAAATCACTGTTCCACCTGTTAAAATGGCAATATCTTGTAACATTTCTTTACGTCTGTCACCAAAACCTGGAGCTTTTACAACAAGAGCGTTGAAAGTTCCTCTAATTTTATTAACTACTAATGTTGCAAGTGCTTCACCTTCAACTTCATCTGCAATAATTACTAAATTTTTGGAAACTTTTACGAATTTTTCCAAAAACGGAAGTAAGTCAGCAATCGCTGTAATCTTTTTGTCAGTAATCAAAATATATGCGTCTTCAATTTCCGCAACCATTTTATCAGTGTCAGTTGCAAAGTATGGTGATGCAAAACCACGATCAAACTGCATTCCTTCTTTGTGGTCAACAGTTGTTTCTAAACCCTTTCCTTCTTCAACTGTAACCACACCATCTTTTCCTCCAACTTTTTTTAATGCATCGGAAATAAGCTCTCCCAAAACAACATCACCGGCGGAAATTGTTGCTACGCTTGCAGCATCGGCTAATGTAATTTTTTTTGAAATCTTTTTTAATTGTTCAACAATAAATTCTCCGGCTTTTGAAAGACCACGTCGCATCACCATTGGATTTGCACCAGCTGTAATCATTTTTATTCCTTCAGCGGAGATGGCATGAGCTAATACTGTGGCGGTTGTTGTTCCGTCTCCGGCAACATCAGCTGTTTTTGAAGCAGCTTCTTTAAGCATTTGCGCTCCCATATTTTGAAATGCATCTTGCAATTCAATCTCTTTTGCAACAGTAACACCATCATGAACAATACTTGGAGCACCCCATTTGCGGTCAATTGCCACGTTTCGTCCTTTTGGACCAAGAGTGGTCGCGACTGCATCAGCTAATTGTTGAATTCCCAAGAGAAGTTGTTGACGGGCATCTGACCCGTATTTGATTTGTTTTGCCATAATTTGATAATTTAATTAATAATTGACTTTATAACTTTAAAAACTTTTTACCCTCCGATTCGGAGGGTAAACTTTATAAACTTAGTTAACTGTTGCCATAACGTCTTTTTGCTCAATTAAAAGCCATTCTTCCATTCCTACTTTCACTTCGTTACCACCCCATTTTTTATAAAGTACTTTCTGACCAACTTTTACAACCATCGGCACTGTTATACCTTGATCGTTAACTGTTCCCGGTCCAACCGCCATCACCTGCCCAACCTGTGGCTTTTCTTTTGCAGAATCCGGAAGGACAATACCTGAAGCAGTGGTTTTCTCCTGATCAAGTGGTTTAACTAATACGAAATCGAATAAAGGTGAAATGTTTGTGGCAGTATTTGTTTTTGCCATAGATATTTAAAAAATAAACTTGTAATATTAATTAAGAATGATAACGTTACATTTTATAACAAAATATTTTAATTTTGTCAAGCGGTAAGTTTGTCTACTAATCAAATGGACACACAAAATTCATTGTCAGAAATCGATAAAATCAAAGTTCAGTTGCAGTCGGTACAACTGCCTGCTAATTTACTGGAAAAAGCCCAACACCAAATTGACCGCATTACTTTTGCAATGAAGTATGGCGGAAATCTATCACAAATGGATATCACTGCTAAATATATTGACTGGATTACTCATCTTCCTTGGGAAACAAAAACTATTGACCAATTGGATGTCGCAAAAGCAAAAGTTGCCCTTGATCAATACCATTTCGGTTTGGAAAAAATAAAAGAACGGGTGTTAGAATATCTTTCAGTATTAATTTTACAAAAACAAAATTTACATCATGAAGCGTTTCATGCTCCCTCCTTATTCTTTGTTGGTTTGGCAGGAACTGGAAAAACTACATTTGCTAAATCAATTGCTGATGCATTGGGACGAAAATTTATTCGGATTCCTTTTGGAGGACTGTCTTCTGCACTGGATCTCCGCGGCCAAAGCAAAACAGCACCAGAAGCAGAGCCAGGAGCAATGATTCGTGCATTACGACGTTGCGGGTCAAAAAATCCAGTTGTATTATTGGATGAACTTGATCGTATAACACCGGAAACACGAGCGGAAATTATGGGCGTTTTAATTGAACTTTTAGATCCTGAACAAAATAGCAGTTTCATTGATTATTTTATAGATTATCCTTTTGATCTTTCCCAAGTTTTGTTTGTTGCTACTGCAAACAATACCAATAATATAAGTACAGCTGTATTGGACCGTCTAGAAGTGATTCAAATGCCATCATATAATGATGAAGAAAAAATTCATATCGGTAAGTTTTTTGTTCTACCAAGATATATTAAAGATACTGGTTTAACAACACAAAATTTGACGTTTACTGAGGGTGTTTGGAACAAACTTGTCCGCCCCCTGGGTTTTGAACCGGGAATCCGTAGCTTGGAACGGGTAATTGAAGAAATCGTCCGTAAAGTTTCCCTCAAAATCGTCTCCGGCCAAGGCACTACATTTGAAATTAACGAAAACAACTACAGGGAGTTTGTGAATTAAATGCGGAGCGTTCAAGTCTAGAACTTTTTAATCCTAGAAATCTCAAATATAATGTCTAAATCAAACTTATCTTAATCGTTTCAAATCTTAAATGATTTGCCCTTTAATCAAAGTTAAAAGCAATAAATATTACATTATAAAAATAAAAAAGAAGTGTTTTATTTTATAAGAATTTTTTCATTTCCATTGCTTCTTTATGGTTAGTTTCTAATAGAATTTGATATTTCTTCCAGATAACTTTATCTGCATATTGTTCTATTAATCTTATTTTATAAGTTTTTATTCCAGCAATTTGATTTTTATAGCAATAAATATCCATTAACTTTTTAAGTGAAATACTTTTCTTTTTGATACTTTGTAATTCTTCAATAATGTCACCTAAATCTTTCTCAATAATATTTGTAATATTTAATGAAAGTCGGTGTTTCTTTAAATATTTATATATAAATGAATATTGGTCTCGAGTTCTATGATAGGTTTTGTATTTATAAGTCAAGATTCCACAAGATATGTCTCCATTTTCAAAAAATAATATTGGCTGTTCTTTTCTGAAATAATTCAAACGTGGGTTAGTTGAACAAGTTGAAAGAATAATATGTTGGCTTCTTTTTTTGTTCTTCATCTTCTGTTTAGTTCATTGGTTAATGCAGCAGATTCGTCTCCCATTTTAATTACTGCTTTCCACAAATTTATATCATCACCAGACGCAGTTTGACCACCACCTAATTTATTTACCAAATGATTACAAAACTCAATTTGTCGGTTGAATGAATCGATCAAGTTATTTAATTTTTGATCATCAACATGACCTCTTGCTTGCTCCCATGACGATTTAACCCGATAAATATCATTTAAATACGACTTAATATTATTAACATCTAAAGTATATGTTTGTTGATTATTTGGTTGTGTGTTATTAACTTGATAACTCGAAGTATTTGGAATTCCTTTTGATAAGCTACCCGAATTGATTAATTCATCTATTTTTGAATGAATAAAATTTGAAGATAATGCAAAGCTCATACCTTCAATAAATCTTGGCGACTGTTCCTGCGTCCATTCAGCCCTTGCAGTATTTATTCCGACAACTCCACATTCATTAATTAAAGGTCCTCCGGAATTTCCAGGATTAATAGATGCGTCTGTTTGAATATCTTCAGTTCCATTGTCATATTTATTCGTCCTTGAATATATTCCTTTTGTAACTGTCGAGTCACCAGTTGGATCATTTGACCAACCAAATGTATAAAGTTCCTCCGCAATATTTAGTTGTTTTGAGTCAAACCAGTTACATGAATTTGGAAGAAAAGTTTCAGGGAGTTTAAGGACTGCAAGATCGAGATTAGAAGAATAATTCCACACTTTAACTTCCTTTTCTTCATTTATAAAAACGGATAGTTTTGTGGCTCCTTCAATAACATGTTTGTTTGTAATTAAATACCCAGGTTTAATAATAAAACCAGTACCGTGTCCTCCATCATCGCGAAGCACTCTCAATATGCACCCTTTTGTTTGTTGTAAGGTAGTTTTTTTATTACATGACCCTCTATTAGTAATAAAGTTTTCGGTAATAGACTTCGTCTCAATATTAGTGAGTACTTGATTAGAAGAAGAATTTAAAACAATAACAAAAATTGTTCCAGAAATTAAAAAAAATATAAGTATTCCTGCAAGGCTCATATAAATTCGTTTTCTAAAACACAAAAAAGAAATCGATATAGTAAGAAAGCCGAACATTATAACTAAACGCCACATGTTTATTCCACCAATATTCGATTTTTCCATAAATGATAATCCATCTGCCACTTGCATAAACGGAATTGCAATAAAAAAGAACAAAACACTTATTAGTAAAGCCAATACTGATGAAATAACAAAATCACCAATCCAATATGAGAAGGAGTGCCTTTCTCTATTTTTTGCATTTTTAATGATGGTTTTTTTGGGATATGAAGATAAATAGGCGATGAATAAAATTAAGGAGATAAAACCCAGAAAGGCTAATATTACCAGTCTTGGAAATTGTGTTGTATCTTTAGTAAAAAATGACGTGTTGGAAAAAACAAGAAAAATAATAGAAATAATAAATACGACAAAAAATGATACTAAATAAAATCTTTTAGGTTTATGTGCCTTGTTCTGTTTCTGTTCAATCACTATCACTTCTTTTTTTGAAACTAATGAGGCAATACCAAAAAGAAAAGTGAGTATTCCAACAAATATGTTCCCCAAATACATTGGACCATATACGGCTGATGCGATTTGGTTATTTTGAAAAAAAGAAGTAAATTTATTAAAAAGTATTGTAAGAACAATAAAATACAAAATAGTAAGAACCCAAATTGCAAAATATACTTTTGATGGAAGAGCTTTGCTTAAGAAACGGAACATCTTCTTATTATACAATTAAGATTGTCCGTTGTTTGTTTTATTTGAATAGTTACCAAAATAAATATTTTAATTATCTTAAATGACTATATATCACATCTAGTTTCACAGCTTCTTTAAGAAAATATTGTTGATCTAGAAACTGAATAATATTAAAGTCATTAATATAATTAATTTCATTGGAATAATCTATTTTTAACACAATAGGATTTGCCTGATTTGGTATTTTATTTAAGTTAAAAACTTCACCAGCTTCTATTAATTTTTTCCTATTCTTTGGTCTATATAAAAAATATTTCTGTCCAAGCTTAATATTTGAATGACTCAAAATATTTCTTTTTATATAAATCTGCTTGAGTTTGTTTCTTATATCAATTACTGGATTAAATATTTTAATAAATTCTTCGATAATATGAGAGAAGTCCTTTTTCCAATATACACATCTTTCTTTAACCATTACCATGGGGATTTTATATGATATTGGCTGATTAAATTTTCTTACTATACGAGGGTGTTTTTTAAGAATAATTAAAGCAACCATAATTTTTTCAATCCATAAACAATGAATCAAAATATCGCCACCTCTCATCAAATGTATATGATCTAATTCCACTTTTAAATACTTCTCCATAAAAAAAATTGCGGAGCATTCGGGTCTGGAATTTTTCAATCCTTATAGTCCCAAATTTTTTACAAACATATAATGTTGTAAACGTTATTACTCCAGTTAATTTTCCTTCTTTAATCATTTATCCCACTTTTAAGGTGTAGTTTTCTTATCACTCAAAATCTGTTTGAAGTGATGCTGCTCTTTCATGTAATTAGCTAATTTCTTCTTCAATTGACACATCATCTTCAATTTGTGGTAAATGAATTATCCAATCGTAATGAGTTGATGATTCAGGAAATTCAGCAAGACATGGTACCATAAGTAAGAGTTCACTCTCCTTGACAAAACCATATCAAAACCTATAAAGTTTAAGAATATGGTAAGAATAAGTGAGGATCAGCTCCGATTACTTTCAAAGGACGAACTCATAGTTTTAATTATGAAATTGTTTGATGAGCTTGATCTATTGAAAATTAGAATGGTTGATCTTGAAGAGAAATTGAATCAGAAAGTAAGTCCAGAAAACCAGAAAAAAGAAATTCTTTCATGGGTTAAGATGAACGTAAAAAGTAAAAAGAAAAAATCAAGAAAGAAAAGATTAAATTCTTTTGTTCGTCTGAAAGACACGCCAACTAATACGATATTTCACTCCCATGAGAAATGTCCAAACTGTGATGGGTACTTAGGTAAACCATCAGTCTGCTACAGCCGTCAAATTATTGATATTCCAATTATTCCCGCCACAATTACAGAACATGTAATATTCAAACGTTATTGTGTGTCTTGTAAAAAACGGTTTTATCCAAAACCTAATCTGTCATCGTCAGTTGTTGGTAGTCACAGAATTGGGATTAACTTAATGGCATTAATTTCAACTATGAAAGAGGAATTAAGGCTTCCTATAGAAAAGATTAAAAACCATTTACAAGTTTTTTATCATCTAAATATATCAGAAGGAGAAATCGTAAAGATTGCTCATAAGGTAGCTACCTTTGGTAAATCCCAATATGAAGAAATCAAAACAAATGTTTTAAAAACCGGAGGACGGGAAAACGGAAAGAATGGTTACCTTTGGAACTTTTCAAATACCACCCACCAATTACTCCTTTATAGGCACTCTCGAGGATCAAAGGTCGTTCGTGAAGTATTAGGAAAAGATGGAGAAAACTTTGAAGGAGTTTTAAATACTGATTTTTATGCTGCCTACAATGAATATGCAGGATTTCATCAGCGGTGTTGGGTACATTACTTGAGAGATATCAAAAATCTTAAAAATGAATATCCCAAAGATAAATTGTTAAAAAAGTGGTCAAAAGATATTCATCAGATATATGAAAGGGCAAAGCAATATACAGGCCCACCTGATAATATTCCTATTGGTTTAAAAGAAACAATGAGAGAAGAGAAAGAAATATTGTTTAAAAAACAATTAACAGATATTTGTAATCCATATCTGGGAAAACAAACTGTATTTTCAACACTCAATGCCAGAGCTTTAAAATATATTTCAGAATTATTTACCTTTGTGAGATTCCCTAATATTTTATCTGACAATAATTTAGCTGAACGTTCTCTTCGTCATTTGGTTGTGTCAAGAAAAATATCAGGAGGAACAAGATCAAAAAAAGGATCAGAAACAAAGTCTATTCTGGCTTCATTATTTGGTACATGGAGACTACAAAACCTAAATCCTTTTGAGCAGACAAGGAATTTACTTTTACAAGCCTCGTGTCAAAGACCGTGAACTCTTACGTTAAGCCCTATTCCTTGAGAAAAACTAATAATTCTGCTATAATTTTCTTCATGAAACTAAACTACAAAGACTATCCAGATGCACATAATTATGGTTTACCTGAAACTCCAACCGTCGCCCAAACAAAACTTTCTGATCTTGTCAATAGCAATCATCCATACTTTTGGTTTTTAAAAAATTTTGCCACTGGAAATAATCCTTTTTTTAATTTCTTTTTTGGATCAACTCCTCTTGATTCTCTCCAAGATTTTCAAGCAGGTAGGTCTTTACGGTTGGCTCATTCGGAAATCGCACCAACGCTGGAACTTTTTTATGGTACGCAAGGTGGACAAGTAGAACAAAAATTAAATGAAGACGCAATTTGTATATATCCAATTGGTTCCAATCGTTTACTCGTAGCTGTCTATGATGGTGCAAGCAGTCAAAGACCAATCACCGGACTGGAACCTTTTGGTATTAGCGGTGCCTTTTATGTTTCCCATCTGGCTGCACTTGGTTTTCCCACGACAGCTGAATATGCGAAATTAGAAGAATTAAAAGAATTAACTGCTAAAGAAGTGATGGTCACTCTTAATGATTGGCTTCGTAAAGAACTTGGTAAGGTTGAGGGAGTTGATTACAACGATACACTCAGTATTCCTGGTATGGCAGCAACAATTGCTCTTATTGATTACAATAATCAATCTGTTTCTATTGCTCATGTCGCAGACACGATCGCCATTGCAACCTATGATCAAGGATATAATGTCTTAACAGATAATAGAAATGAACACTATGATCAAAAAACATTAAATTTGGTTAGAAAAATCGCTGCTGAAAAAGAAATATCGATTAAAGAAGCAGCCAAAGATCCGCGTGTAAAACAACAACTAGCAATATCATTTCGACAAAAAATTAATACACCAGATGGCTGTGGTATTTTAAACGGTATGCCAGAGTTAGTATCAAACAGCCTCATTCACACGGCTAATATTCGAATAACTCCAGAGCTACGCAAAATATACCTAACATCAGACGGCCTTTATATACCTTGGACGGGGTTACTCAATGCCGAACCTGACACGAGCATAAGACAAGTGCTTGGTGTAATTGACAGAGGTGTAATTAATAGTCCATTTATCTCAGCAACAGAAGCATTAACATGGGATGATCTATTCCAGAAAATACAGCGTCTCAAATTACAAGATGATAAAGCTTTCATTTCAGTATCGTTCCCTCATAACGGTGTCACAAAAAAAAATGATGAAAGTGTTATGAACCAAGCATTGATCCCCAATAGAGACTATTAAACCTAAAAATCAATAATTTCTCTGGTGAAGACTTAAGGTTAGATAAAAAAACTTAATTAAGTGTAAAGTTCCTAACTTTTAAAAGTTTAGTATTAAAATACTAAAGATTAATTTATTGAGACGGATAAGGCTTCCCTATTCTTATTGAGAGTATTTATTAAAAATAAATTATGGATAATATTCACGAAAACACGGCTTATTTAACTCCACCCAAACCTTTAAATTTACTTGATCGTCCAAATCTACTCAAACGGCCCGCCTCTGACATTGAATTCAGATTTTCCTGTTACATATTCATATATGTCTCAACTGCTTGAAAAAGATCAAACAACTTAACATTTTGTCAACAATGGATATCTTTCAAGTAAAAATGCTCAAGAAACATATAAAAATCTAATGTCCCTTATTAACCAAAACTCTTGTAAGGGAATGCCTTAAAGAAGAATGGAAGTGTCGGACTAATAAAAAGAAATGGGGAAAGAAATTGGAACAGGGTCTTGATATTCATGGTCATTGATTTGAGGGTAATGGAGGAATTTGACTTAGATTTTGAACAGCCAGATTATAATTCTCAAGAATCGCTCCTTGCCCACCTTCGGGATATTTCCCTAATATTTCTTTTAACCGATTTACGTCTTTGTTGGCCCCATAACCAAAAAAAAGTATTTTTGCCATGGATTTATAGCATTGATTATAAAGAAACCGTCGATAACTTTCAAATAATACAGCGGGTTTGACTGGATAATAATCAAGATATTCCCAAAAGTTTAAATAAAAGATATAAAAGAAAAACAATTGCAAGAAAGCCAATGGTGATAATGGGAAATAATGTTTGAATAGATTTTAAAATAACACTGATAATAAAATTAAACAGTTCTTTAAAATTCTCCAGAGGATCTGGTATTTTGTCTTCTTCCTTGTTTGTCATCTAAACATTTTACACCCAGAAAATATCTTTGTTATATAATAAAATTATTAACTATTTGTTTTAATTTTTCTAGTATAGTTAAATACGGGATAACTTCTTAATGGTGGGCTTTATTCTTGTGCTGGTTGTCGTAAAGACGGTAAATCACATGATTTTTACGATAAAGTTAGGCAACCAAAAAAAGAACAAAGATTAAAAAAAGAATTAGAGATTGCTGATCTGGGGGATGGTGGCAACGATCACAAACCTTGTGACCCCTTAGGTTTGCTATCCGTCAGACTTGTCCCACATATTAAACGTCTTCTTTATTGCTACCCTGATTATGGAAGAACTATGCTCCCAAGTGGAAAAAATCCTCGATATACTTACCCACCTGTAATTACGAAATAACCCGTCATTTTTCCATCTGTAATAAATTTGGTCAGTAAAATTACTTTTACAATCTCTAAGTTGACCTTTAATATCCCATCGCAACCAACATCACACCAGTAACAGCTAAAACCACTCCAATTATTTGCCTTAGGGTAATTTTTTCTTTTAAGAAGATTACTGCCAGCAAAACTGTTAGAATCGAAAAAGTTGAAGCAACCGGAGCAATTAGTGATGCTGGACCATAATCAAAAGCTAAAAAAAACAAAAGCGATCCCACCCATATAATCGAAGTTTCAAATAGCGTTAGCAATAGGTTTTCTTTTGTAATTTTAGGTAATTTTTTCCCTGGTTTATCTATCAAAAAATTTAAAAATGAGATTAACGGAAGAATTAATGATAAATAAAATAAATGTGATGATGCGCCAATCATATTAGTTGAGATTTTAGTTAAAAAATCAGCTGTTCCCATTGATATAGCAGTCAAACCACCCCAAACAACCCAAGAATAATTTCTGGATTTTTGGAGAAGCTTCCTATCAGGAAGCACTAATAGAACCCCAGCGAATAATATTGTCCCTACTCCAATTGCTTGATTAAACTTTAATGTTTCATGCAGAAAAACTAAGGACAAAATCGTCGTCACCATTGGTCCCATTGCAATCAAAGTCGTCATTAAGATTAACTGTCCTTTTGAAAGCGCGTAAAAGAAAAACATATAAAAAACACCAACTAATACGATTATGAGTAGATTAAGTAGAAAGGGGGTTTTGATATGAAAGTTTGTAATCAATAGCGTTGCCGGAACCCAAATTATCAGTTTAAAAAAATTAGAAGAGATATTATTCTAAAGGGGAGAAACATTTGCAAATCCTTTTTTCACAAGAATTTGAGAAACTAACCAAAGAACAATGGTAATTAGTGTAAAAATCAACCAAGTTGGCATAGATTATTATACCCTAGGTTTTATTCTATAAAGCTTCTGTTTGATATTTAATAAATAATTTCTTAAAATATCATTATATGTTTATCTGGGACTATCAACTACCAAAAAATTGGCAACCTAAAACCGATATGGAATGGGAGTGGTTAATCACTCGTTGCATTAATTATGGAGACCTCAAACACATTCCTAAAAAAAAATTAACTCAACTCTTGCCAAAAATTAAATTGCATCTTGATGTGGGCAAACGATTAATGTATGAAGATTATGTATCTTATTATGAAGCTAAATAAAACCCAAATCACCATCATTAGTCAACTTGCACAAACTTCTCTACAACCAATTTTTTATTGGACCGGTGGAACATTATTATCATCCCACTATCTCCATCATCGTCTTTCTTTTGATCTTGATTTTTTTTCTTCCACCAAATTTGGCTTTGATCAGATTAATGATTTTGTCCAATCGGTAAAAGCATTAGTCCCTTTTTCGGAAGTTACTTTCCATAAAATTTATGACCGCTATGAGTTTATTTGCCAAGGCAAAGAACCGATACGACTTGATTTTGTTTGGTATAACCACGAAAAGAAAACTCTTAAAAAACAACTACTTTATCATGGGGTTTTTATTGATTCTTTTGAAGATGTATCAGCTAATAAAGTAATTGCTTTAGTCGATCGTGGCGAAGCAAAAGACCTTTTTGATCTTTATTATATCCTTAAAAAAAATACGTTTTCGATTTCTTCTCTTTTGTCGATGGTAAAACAAAAATTTGGAATAACCATCGGACAGGATTTGTTTTGGAGCCAGTGTTATCAAATTATTCCAAAATTAAAAATAATTACCCCATATCTTCTTGATCAAAAAAAAGAAAGTGAAATTATCTCCTCTATCGATGAATTTGTCCGTTCCCACGCCCGCTCTTATTTAAAAAATCAACTGACCGGCTAAATTGGGAAAGCTACGGCAAAATTCAAAAAGGACAAAATCTTGTATTTTTAGTCCAATACATTGATTTTTTACAACCATTACGCTTCCTGTTGTGAAACAATTATCACACCATGATAATTTAATAATGTCTTGTTTAATATATAAGAAGATAATAAAAATCAATACGATTAGAAGAATTAATTTCTTTAATATTCTACTTAACATATATTAGACCGTAGAAAATACACCCTTACTAATATATTGTTTAATCAGTGATTGATAGGGAATATTTAACTCGTTTGCTTTTTCTTTGACGCGGTTTAATAAATATTCCGGCACGCGAATTGATATTGATCTCGAGGTTGGCTTTAAATTTGGAAAACTAACTTCCTCTAAATCATCGACCTCATAATATTTAGACAAATCAGTATTTGCCCAAAAATCCCTTTCTTCATCTTCCGTTTTAAATGATGGAAGTGTTAATTTTTTTTTCATATAATAATTCCTCCTTTCTATTTGTGTCTCTCGCGGAAATAATTCTAATCTTTTTTCTCCTTATTGTAAAAACCACAAATAATAATCTCCCTTGTTTTGTTTTTCCCATGATCCGAAACCTTTCTTCGTTGTTTGAATGGATGTGGTCTTTAAAAATAAATCTTTTTCTATCTATAAACGTTTCTTCTGCTTCCATTTCCATTACGTCGTGTTTTGTCTTGTTTTTTCCAATATTCCCCTCCTCCCACTGAAACTCAACAGCCTCTTTATTAATCTTCATTATATACTAGATTATACAATTTTATAATGATTTATCAAATTAAGTCAGTAAAAAATATCAATTTATTTTTTCACCGGAACTACGTTAACCTTTCCATTCCCTTCCAAATTCAATACATTCACCAGTTCTCCGCTCGTCGGTAAAACAAATTTAGTGTTTTTTTCCAAGACAGTTGAGGCCACTTCCATCCGGCGCCAGGCTTGCGCTTTAGTGTCAAAATATTTATTTGCAGCCATAGCAACTTTTTGAATTGCACTAGCCTCAGCATCGGCACGAAGGATTTTCGCCTGAGCATCTCCTTCAGCCCGTAAAATTTCTGCGGATTTCTTTCCATCTGCCTCCAAAATCTGACTTTGTTTTATCCCTTCAGACTGTAAAATTGATGCCCGCTTTTCCCGTTCGGCTTTCATCTGCAAACTCATTGCTTGGGTAATTTCTTGAGGGGGTTCGATCTTTTGCACCTCAACACGGGTTACTTTTACACCCCAGTTGTGAGTTACCTCATCCAACACATCTCGTAAATTAATGTTAATCAAATCGCGGGCCACTAAAGTTTCATCAAGTAACTTGTCCCCCACCAAATTACGTAAATTAGTCTGTGCAAGAATCGTTGCTGCCATATCAAAGTCCTCAACTTCAAACTCTGCCTTCACCGGATCAATCACTTTATAATAAATTACCGCATCAACCGTTACTGTCACATTATCTTTTGTAATCACCTCTTGAGGATTGACTTGAATCACCTTTTCCCGTACATCAACCGTGATTAGACTTTCAACATATGGAAGAATCAAGTTTAATCCCGGTTCAGCAACCGACTTAAATTTTCCCAGACGCAACACCACCCCTTTTTCAAACTGATTAATAATCCGAACTGATTTGAACAAAGTCACTAAAGCCAAAATAACGAGAATTATAAGTAATGACATAGGTTTAAATTACTAATTTTTAATTGGTCTAATTGACCTAAACAAATCCCAATTTGGTGCTTATTTAGGTTAATTAGAAATTAGATCAATTAGGTCAATTTACTTTTAATGTCACACCCGATACTGACTCAATTGTCACTTCCTGTTCTGGAACAATTGTTTTATTGCTTTCTGCCCGCCAAACCTCACCCTCAAACTTCACCTGTCCAGGATGATTGGGTTCTATTTTTTTAACAACCACTGCTTTTTTCCTAAACAATCGTTCTACATTAGTCTCTTTGGTATCAATTGATAGTTTTTGTTTAACAAAACGTCTTCCAACAATCAAATAAAGTAGTGTTAAAATGATTGTGCTTATTAAGGCAGTTGTAAATGAATTAAGAAGTGTCCCTAATCCTCCAGAGATTACAAAAATAACCCCAACCAAAAGAAGATCAAAACCCGTTACCGCGCCCATCAAAATTTCGAGCACCATTGCTCCAATTCCTATAATTATTAAAATATAGTTATTATCCATACGTCATTATTTTAACATAATTTTTGCTACAATTGATTTCATGCAAATTATTGCAGATCTGCATATTCATTCAAAATTTTCTCGTGCGGTTTCACCAAAAATGGACTTACCGGAAATTGCCTCTTGGGCTGATAAAAAAGGAATACAGTTGATGGGAACCGGAGACTGGACGCACCCGACTTGGTTTCAACATATAAAAAACACGCTTGAAGAAACAACGAGTGGAATTTATAAAATTAAAGGGAGGAATTACAATGCCCGTTTTTTATTATCCGTGGAAATTTCCAGTATTTATTCACATGGTGGGCAAGGAAGACGTATCCATAACTTGATATTTTCTCCATCAATCGCAACGTGTGAAAAAATCAATTTTGCACTCCAAAAAAGAAACTGCAATCTTCGCTCTGACGGACGACCGATTATTGGACTATCGTCAAAAGAACTACTTGAAGTGATTATGGAAATCGATGAGAAGTGTTTGTTAATCCCCGCTCATATTTGGACACCATGGTTTGCGTTATTCGGTTCAAAATCAGGATTTACTTCAATAAAAGAATGTTTTGGTAATCTCGATAAATATATTTACGGAGTGGAAACCGGCCTTTCCAGCGATCCAATCATGAACTGGCAGATTGCCGAACTTGATAACCGCTCAATTCTTTCATCGTCAGACGCACATTCCGGACCGAAAATCGGCCGCGAAGCAACCGTCTTTGTCCCAACAATGAAACAATTTAACCCGCTTCGCCAAAGCTCCAACGAGGTAAACAATTTAACAATTAGTTTTACATACCAAGATATTGTTGACGCAATAAAACAAAATCCAAACGGTAAATTAAAAATTGGATATACGATTGAGTTTTTTCCAGAAGAAGGAAAATATCACTGGTCTGGACATCGTGCGTGCAACATAAAATATACTCCTGATGATGTTGTGAAAAATGGGAAGACCTGTCCTGTTTGCCACCAAACACTAACAATTGGAGTAGAAAACCAAATTAGAGATAGGTCAACGCGAATAATTACAGTAGATAAGTTGCGGCTAATTAAAAACTCCGCAGGAATGACTTTTGTTTATGATCCGGAAAAAAAACGTCGACCATTTGTTTCCCTTGTCCCCCTTTTGGAAGTTTTAACTGAAATTAATGAGGGATCAGCTACTAAGGCTCTAGAAAAATATAATCGTTTAGTCAATATAGCTTCCGAGTTTGACATTCTATTACGTAAACCATGCGCGGAAATTAATACATTGGGTGGAGAGAAACTTGCACAAGCAATACAAATCATCCGTAATCGCAAAGTTTATATTAATCCTGGTTATGATGGTGTATTTGGAACAGTAAAAATTTTCAATGAACCGGTTGATTCCAATAAAACTGAACTAACGTCGGTAGAAGAAAAACAACCAACACTGTTTAAATTGACCTAATTGATCTAATTTCTAATTAACCTAATAAATTTCCAATAATTAATATCCAATTAAGAATTGGGGCTTGATTAGAAATTAGGTTAATTAGAACAATTAAAAATTAATACTAATGATTAATAATATAGTTATATTTATTTTTGTCTTCCTTCTTCCCACCCAACTCGGACGACATTTCTTTTTTCCCTTTTCCTATCTTTCCGGAGTACGGATTGATTATTTAGCGCCAACTATTTGTCTAACTGATCTGTTTGTAATAACACTAATTATTTTTCACTGGAAAACTATATTTAAGGCTTTGCAAAAACTTTATATTCCTTTTATTTTTTCTTTTTTATTTTTTATTTTAATTGCGATTAATATTGCCCAATCATCAATTTGGCAAATCGCTCTTTATCGTTGGATTAAAGTTGTTGAATGGTTGATAGTATTTTATCTTTTTAAAAAGCTAATAAATCGAAGGTTGTTTTTGTTAATAGTCTATGCTTTTTTAGCTGGCGCGGTTTTCCAAACTATCCTTACGCTTCTTCAGTTTATCAACAATCACTCTTTACAAGGAGTTTTTTATTGGTTTGGCGAACGAGCAATAAATCTTTCGCTACCTGATATTGCCAAAGCCTCTTTTGGTGGAAATGAGTTTCTTCGACCTTATGGAACATTCTCCCACCCCAATTCTATGGCGGGATTTTATCTTTTATTGTATTTTTGGGTTACAACCATAAAACTTCCGTCAAAAAAATGGTTTTTACCCCGTAACCAAACAAGTTCGAGGTTACAGGGTCTTCAACCTCTTTTGCAAATGTTTTGTAGTGTTTTGATTCTGTTATCGTTTTCAAAAATTACCATCATTACTTGGATTGTTTTAAATGGTATATATTTATTACAAAAAAATAGTTGGGTTTGCAAAATTTGTGTGTTAGCAAAAATAATCACTCCTTTGATTATTGGATATATTTTTATTACCATTCAGTCTGATCCGCTTTCGTTACAAAAACGTTATGTCTTAATTAATAATGCAATTTCTATCTTTTTGAAACATCCATTGTTTGGTGTTGGCTTGGGAAATTATCTCGTAACACAAAATCAAATCACAAATCAGTTTAAGGAATACTTTCTCCAACCGGTTCACAATATTTTTCTCCTATGGTTGACCGAAACCGGCATTGCCATAACTTTTTTGGCAACCTGGCAGGTTGCCAAATTATGGCATAAATCTTTCGTTTGGATTATCCTGGTGATTTTTATCACAGGAATGTTTGACCACTATTGGCTCACACTTCAACAAAACTGGCTATTGACGGCTGTAATATTTGGATTAATAATAAACAAATATGCAACAACGTAACCAAACCATTGACTCACTTCGCGGTCTTTCAATTATTGCAATGATTGCTATTCACACTTTCGTATTTTATTTGTCACAAAAAGGTTGGGTAGAATTTTCTTGGAATTGGTTGCAGTTTGCCGTTCCAATTTTTGTTTTTTGTTCAGCCTATATCTTTTGGCAAAAACCACTTTCTTTTGAACGGAGCGCTATTTTATCTCACATAAAAAAAAGAGTCATCCGCCTACTTATTCCCTACTATTTATTTTTGTTAGTTTTCTTACCAATAAACTTTATCAAAACCTCTAAAAATTTTAGCTTCACTTATATTTTTAAAAGTCTTACTCTCACTGGTGGAATAGATATTAACTGGTTGGTATTATTATTTTTTATGTTTATTTTTTTACAGATAATTATCGCCTACCTACTTAATAATCATCGTAATTTTTTTTACTTATATATGATTATCGTATTTATTAGTACCATAATTCTTTTATTTATCAGACCAAAATTCGACTATAAATTAATTATGTGGCTACCTTGGTCACTGATCACAATTTTTGCGTATTATTTTGTTAGATTTGAGAAAAGTAAAAAGTGGCTTGTTGGAAGTGTCATCTTTACTGCAGCTTTATTTGTTATTAGTTATCAGATATTAGTTATTGGGAATTATTCTCTAAGATTTTTTAGCAATAAATACCCACCAAATCTGTATATTTTGTCATATGGACTGCTATCAATTGCACTGTTGTTTGTAATTTTTAAGTTTATAAACACTCGCTTTAAAACAATCACAAATATCTTAAGTTTTTATAGTCTTTATTCCTATGAAATATTCTTTATTCAATACGTAGTAATTTATCTACTAAACACCCATTTGAAAACCGTCAAATACTCCCCGTTTGGGTTTTTTGTTGTTGTTTTGTTAATTACCACCCTTCTTCAACTTGGATTAAACAAAGCCCGCTTTCACATATTACGATTTTAGTTAATTAATTAACTAAAGTAGTTATCTTTTTTCGACATTATAAAGAAGGCCGACGATTTGAATATTGGCAGGAGCACGCAAATTGAAAAAGTCTTTAAATTCGCGACCGTCAAAACTAAAAGAACCACCATCTCCAGAAATGCGCACGGTTGTTGTTTTCCCGGCACCACTGTCCCAATCAATTCCAACATCGGATACAAAATTAATAGGCGACCCTCCACGACTGCGTATTTCACTTTTAACCTTTTCCTGATCCCAGGTATCAGTTCCATCAGGATTTGGTTTATCTGGTTGTGAAAGATGAGAAATTATTCCGTTATCACGTTTTGCCAATGCGAGTGCATTTGCAATATCAGCCAGCTCTTCTGGCTTTAACCAAGCAGTTTTATTATATTCAGGACGACTTCCCCAATCGCAATAATAATATGGTGACGCTTTATCATAAGATTTGTCACTATCGCGCAGCTCACTTAAGCTTCCAACTCCTTCCTTCAAATCAGAAGAATGTTTTGTCCAGGGCTTATTACTACTCCAAATTTCACCTGATGTCCAAGTATAACCACCAAAAGTTGATGCATACCAAGCCTTGATAACTTCATTAGTATCGTTTGAAACCATGACCTCTATTCCATCACCACAGTTATTTTTCACTTCATTAACTGCATCCTCCCATCGACCGCCCTTATTATGTCCAAGATAAACCTGACAACTTTGAGTTGTGCAAATTTCTCCACTACCACCATTAGTATAGGCAAATGCAAAAGAAGCTGCGGCAACAACCTGTGCTTTTAGTGCTTGATATGCGCCGTCATTTCCCCAACCTTCTGGCATTTCTCCCAATCCTTTTAAATACTCATGAATATTAACACCCCCATATCCTTGAACATTAAGCTTATTATCCGGAAAATTTCTACACTCGATTCGCACGTTATTATAATAAGCGTTTAATATTTCTTTATAATCTTGACCACTACGCGCTCTTCCGTAGGCTCCCCATTGATTCATTCCAACCCGGTGAGGAATTCCAAAAGTAAAAAAAGTAAAGCGAGAGCCAAAACCAGGGTCCTTTTCGCGGTCGTCCACACAGCCGCCCATCCCAGATCCAGCTGATTGTGGGATATTCAACCCTGCAAGTTTTTGCGCTAAGATTTGTTGTTGACGCCCTGTTAATGATGCAATTTGTTGTTGAATCACCTGATGAGATTGCTGATCTTTTGTAAGCTCTACCTTCACAACTTGCGACTGACGATCGACTTCTTTTTGCAGTATGTTTAGGCGGATCTTTTCGTTTTCCAGTTGTTTTTTTCGTTCTTCGAGATTTTTTATATAAAGCACGATTTGAATAATGGTTTTCCGATCTTCGTCTACAACAGTTTTTTGATAAAATACATTTTCCATTGACTGCGAAAGGTTGTCTGCTGTAATAAAACTTAGAAGAGTTAAAGCGTTTTTATTGCTGTTTTTATAGTAAGACCTAGCTCTTTCATTTAATAAAATTCGCTGATAGCCCAATGTTTTTTCCCCAAGATTTACTTGTTTTTCTTTTTTTACAATCTCTTCGGCTAGTTGATTTGTTTTTGTTTTTATTGCATCCAGCTCTTGATTAAGTTTTGCAACTTCTTGCTGGCGAGTGTTAATATTTTTACTTAAAGATTCACTTTGTTTTTTTAAGTCAACTAGTTGGCTCTCAATTTCTTTCAACAAATTCTCATCTGCCCACACCACAGTTGTAGTAATTAACAATATTATTACCAATAAAATCAATCCTGCTTTTTTCAACATGCTTTTATTATAACGAAAAATAACTCTTGGTTTAACACCTAATCTTACGCACGTTTCGGGCGAAATAAATTTCGCCCCACAAACGGGCGGGTCACGACCCACCCCTACGTGCGGGCGCGTCACGCCGCACCCCTACATATTTTGGGCGAACACGGGGGTTCACCCCTACATTTGTTTATTTAATTGTTTTATTATTTGATCATTGATAATTGATAATTTTTCTCCTCTTAACCCTTAACCCCTAACTAATAACCCTTAATTTTGTACGGGCGCATCAATGATGCGCCCCTACTTATTTTTTTGATATACTAATTCTATGTTCCGTTTATTTTATTTTGTAATTATTGTTGTTGGATTTTTGTCAATTCTTCAACCTGTAAATGCGGTTGTTTGTGGCCCACTTACAACTCCTGGAAATGAACGTTGTGCCACATGTGATCTGTGCGGAATGTGTCAAAAAGACGGTGTAATTAACCCAACGCCAGGGAACTGGGAAAAATGTCGTAATTGTTTATATCCCACTCTCACAAGCGTTCCCGCTGGCGAATTTGAAACATTAAAAATTGATGCAATCGACAACATTCCCCCGACTCCAGTTTTTGGCGCTCACTATACCATGATTGGTTGTGTTAACACGGGTAGTGGTGGTTTTACAGACAGTCAAGGAACTCTTGGCTCATCAACGCTTGCTAATAAACTACTTGATTTTATATTTAAGATTGTGGGCGCAGTGGCATTTTTATATTTAATATTTGGGGCATTCACTGTTCTCACCTCACAAGCAAATCCCGAAAAACTCGCCCAAGGAAAAGCAATGGTAGTTGGCGCATTAGTGGGTTTAGTATTTGCGTTAATGTCTGTATTTATTGTTAGTTTAATTGGAAGCGGAATCTTAAAAGTACCTAGCTTTGTCTCACCCACCTCAACTCCTTAACAAATAAAAATCTTATGATTGTTGTTTATGTGAAAGATTTTTGAAGTACAAACCTATAGATAATCCAGAAACAACAAGTGGAAAAAATAATTCTGGACCTGTGTTTGGAATACTGGTCGTTTTTCCGTTCGAAACTGTAGTTGAATTGTTTGTTTGATACTGATGATAGTTGGTATTTTCTTGGTTATCAGTAGTGTTTTGCGCTTGGTTTTGATTATCTAAAACAACCGTGGTGGGTTGGTCTGTTGGGATAAAAACCGTGGGAGTTGGTGTGGTGCGGCTAAATATTCCACCAGTAAAACTTGGAATCTTGTTTTTTAAGTTTATTCTTCCTGTTAGTACCGCAATAAAAACCACAACCACGACCAAACCCAAAATAAAAGAAATTGCCTTATTAAATCCTTCCATATTGGAGATATTATATCATTATAGGATAATAAATGCAATCGGGTTGAATTTGTTTGTTTTTTAGGTTATAACAAATGAAGACTATGGAAAATAACCCTCAACTACTCTTCTCTTGGAAAGCGCCACTGCGCGCCTATAAAAAACGTGGTAAAAAAATCCTACGTTTTTATATTGCCCTATCTCTTCTATTGTCTTTAATCGTATTTTTCTTTGGAGATAGAATTTTAATTATTCCAATTGTTACTTTATTTTTTTTATTTTACGTTTTAACAATCACACCTCCTCCTGACGTAGAAAACAAAATAACAACCTTTGGAGTTGATAGTGCAGGCGTTAGTGTTCGTTGGGAAGCTTTGTCTCATTTTTACTTCACCAAAAAATTTGGAGTTGATATTCTAACGATTATTAGTCATGGACCATATTTTTATCACATGTTTTTTGTGGTACCAGACGAAGAAATTAAAAAAAAGACGGTTGAACTCCTATCACAACACTTAATGTTTCAAGAAAAACCACAACGTTCTTTTACTGATAGGGTGGTTGATTGGTTCTCAAATCTTATGCCTGATGATGAAGAAGATAACCACCTCTCCCAAGGTCCAACGGCATCTAATTATTCAGCTTTGATGCAAAAATTGAAGCAGGTGTCTCTTTAACCCCAAACCGTCTTCCCCACTTCAATACCCCTTCGTCAGAAGATACTAAAAAACCATCCTGTTCTTTTGCGAGCATTATTAAATCTAGGTCTGCTACACTATCAAGAAAACCTAGTCGAGTTGCTTGACGATATCTTTCGCGAAATTTTTTAATCACTGGTCCAATTGTTGTCTGAAAACCACGTTTATCTGTTTTTTGTTTGCCCATCATCAGCTCACCTGCAGATGAAATTTCTTCTTCTGAGATCGTGAGCCCTCGATAATTTCGATTTCGCACATCTTCGATTAAATCATAAAAAATTGTCCCGTTAATGTTAATTTTGTGATAATCTGGTGACTTAATCGTAATCTGAGATAAAAAGTCATTTATAAATGATTGGTTTTTATTCTCAAAAAAGCTTAAGAATTCATCAATAATACAAGGTGGCATAAAAAATATCACAGAACCAATCGTTTTATTTTTTTTAATCAATTGTGTTATGTTTTTTACCACGGTCTCTGTATCTCTTCCCATATTTAAACCAGATCCCATATTGAAAAAAAGGTTTGTGTCAAGAATGTATTTGTCCATACGAATATTATAACGAAGAATTTGCATTATTGACACATTGTTGGTGTCCGACTATATATCTTTGTGCGCTCAAGTTTTTTATCAAACATTTTATTTTGTCTCAAGATAGAAAGATTAACCACACTTCCCTCTTGTCCTCGTATTTCTCGGCATAGATCACGACTATTTTCTATACTTACTGGAATTGAATCAACTTTGGTTATAATGTCGTTTAATAAAATTCCAGCTTTTTCTGCGGGAGTTCCAACAATTACTCGAGTCACAACCGCTTTCCCATTGTCAAAAGTTATCCCAACTCCAACGCCATAATAATATTGTTTTTGATCTAATAATACCTCGGCATTTTTATTATTTAAAAGCTTTCTGTTTATTATTAGCGGTAAAATAAGCAAAAAGACAAAAAGACAGATTAAAATAAATATCTTTGATTTTTTTATAGCCACTTTTTGTTTGTCGGCATTGTGGTAACGTCTTGGGTGATTGACCTCTGAGTGATGAGTCTCTTTGTGCTTGTGATGTTGAGACGTTGTCTTTTTCATAATCTTATGATATTTGTATTTCTTAATAAAATCAAGACCTATTTATTGTTCACAAAAATTCGAGCATTAATAAAATAATATTATAAAAATATATATTTATGGCTGGAAAAAAATAGTGATATATTGTCATGGTATTTAGATACCTTGTTTTTCTACCAGTGGTGCTTTACATTTTAATAGGACACTAAAGAAAAAGCTCAAAGAACAAAATCCAAAAATCAAATTAAATTCAAATAACAAAAACTGATTTAAGATTTATGATTTAATTTTGAGTTTTGAATTTTTGATTTGATTTGAATCTTTGAATTTTGAAATTTGTAATTTATTTTTTGTTATGTTTTGTTTATTTTGTAAAAATCCCGACACTGAGGTGATCGAAACAAGATTGTCTGAAGATGGAAGTACAGTGAGACGACGAAGACAATGTCAAAAATGCGAAAAACGCTTTACAACTCACGAAAAAGTTGAGGACTTACCCATCTTAGTAATAAAAAGCGATGGCCGACGCGAGCGTTTTGATAGAGACAAATTAAGAACAGGATTGTTAAGAGCAATTGGGAAAACAAAGGTTACCGCAGAACAAGTCGAGACAATTATAGATTCAGTAGAAAAAGATTTAAAAGAAAAGGATCGAGCTGAATTTAGTAGTAGAATTATTGGCGATATTGTGGCACGACAATTAAAAAAGTTTGATAAAGTTGCCTACATTCGCTTTGCTTCAGTGTTTCGTCGTTTTGTAGATTTAGAAGATTTTGAAAAAGAGCTAAAAAAATTATTATAAATTTATCTCGTCTAAGAAAACAACCTATGAAACTAACAGGTATTTCCCAAAAAGTGTTTCTTGATCGCTACTCCCTTAAGGATAAATTGGGGAATCCGATTGAAAAACACCCGGAACAAATGTGGAAAAGAATTGCCAAAACTGTTTCTCAAGTCGAAAAAAAAACCGATCAAAAAAAATGGGAAAAGCGTTTTAACTGGGTAATGGAAAATTTTAAATATGTTCCAGGGGGAAGAATATTGGCTGGAGCAGGAACTGGATATTCTGTTACGTATTATAACTGTTTTGTTATTCCTTCTCCTAGTGATTCACGTGATGGAATATTGGAAACTCTAAAGCAAATGGTTGAAATTATGGCTCATGGTGGTGGTGTGGGTATTAATTTGTCATCACTGCGCCCGCGGGGTGCTCGCGTTAATAAGGTTAATGGTTTTTCTTCGGGTCCTTGTAATTGGTCTGAGCTTTTTTCCGTTGCCACAAAAGACATTATTCAACAAGGAGGAACAAGACGTGGCGCCCTTATGCTCATGCTTTGGGACTGGCACCCAGACATTGAAGAATTTATTACCGTAAAACAAGATTTAGCCCGTATTAATGGCGCAAACTTATCTGTTTGTATTTCTGATAAGTTTATGAGTGCGGTAGAAAAGGATGAAGATTGGTCTTTAGTTTTTCCTGACACTACCGACCCAGAGTATGATCAAAAATGGAACGGAGACCTAGAGGTGTGGAAAAAGCTTGGAAAAAAATTGGTTGTTAAAAAGACCGTTAGAGCAAGAAAAATTTGGAATTTGGTAGCTGAGGCCGCATGGAAATCTGCTGAGCCTGGTGTTGTTTTTATGGAAAGGTATAATAAGTGGCACAACAACTACTACTGGAATAGAATTAATTGTGTTAACCCTTGTGGGGAAGAAGGCCTTCCTCCTTGGGGTGTATGCAATCTTGGATCAATTAACCTCTCTGCCTTAATTAAGGGGGACAGCGTAGATAAAAAGGGAGCGTTTGACTTTGCAACCTTAAAAAAAATTGTTAAGGTTGCTACCCGCTTCCAAGATAATGTGGTTGACATGGACATATATATTTTCCCAGGCATCCGCAAAACCCAACTTGAGGGTGAAAGACGGATTGGTTTGGGAACAATGGGATTGGGAGACGCTCTAATTAAATTACAAATGCGTTATGGCTCACCAGAATCCCTACGCTTTATAGATAAGGTTTATCGAATAATTAGAGATGAGGCCTATCAAACAGCTACGGAAATTGCTCAAGAAAAAGGGGCTTTTCCTAAATTTGACTCAGAAAAATATTTAAATGGTCTTTTTATAAAACAACTCCCCCCAACAATTCGTTCAAAAATACAAAAAAACGGGATTCGTAACTCAATATTATTAATGCAGGCACCAACCGGATCAACATCTTTAATGGTTAACACCACATCTGGAATTGAACCTGTTTATGAGTTTGAATTTGTTCGTAAGGACAGACTTGGACAACATGTTCTAAGGCATTATTTATATAATAGATGGTATAAAAAACATGAAAAAGAAATTACTTCGGGGAAAATAAAAAAACCTGCTTGGTTTGTGTCTGCAAACGAACTTTCTCCTGAAGACCATGTTTATGTTCAAGCAGCAATCCAAAAATATGTAGATGCATCAATTTCAAAAACAGTAAACGCTCCCAAAACCCACACGGTTGAAAATGTAAAAAAACTCTATACCCTTGCATACAAACTGGGTTTAAAAGGAATGGCATATATGCGTGAAGGTTCGCGCACCGGTGTTCTTGAAAGAATTAAGGATAAAACAGCTGAAATCAAAATAGTCACACCAAATTATGTGGTTAAGCCTAGACCAATGGTTGTTCATGGGTCAACCTATCGCATTGATACTCCTGTTGGGGTTGCTTTTATTACAATAAACACCAATGGTGGAGGAGAGCCTCTTGAGATTTTTGTAAATGTAGGAAAAGCTGGAAGTGATGTTTATGCAATGGCTGAGGGACTTGGTCGTGTGATGTCACTTGCTTTGCGATTTGCGTCACATCTTCCCTATCAACAACGGGTTGTAGAAATTGCCAACCAACTTCGAGGAATTGGAGGAGCAAGAACAATGGGTTTTGGAAAAGATCGAATTAGAAGTCTTCCCGACGCCCTTGCAAAAGTGTTGTCAATGCATTTTGGCCTAAATGGTGAGTCAAAAAAAACAGATGGTCACAATGACAAACCTCAGTTGATTGGAGCAGTAACGCAACCATCTTTAATTCAAACACCAGATGTTGGTTCGTTTGATATTTGTCCTAAATGTGGAGAGGTATCGCTCGCCCACGAAGAAGGTTGTAAAAAATGCTATAGTTGTGGATATTCTGAGTGTTAAATAAGACACATAAATCCAAATGACAAAATCCCAATGTCAAATCAATAACAAAATTCAAAACGAAAAATGATTTGGGAATTGATAGAATTGTAATTCTACTTATTTTTGATTTTGTTATTTGAATTTGATTTGAATCTTTGAATTTTGAAATTTGAATTTTATTATTATGTCTATTTACACTCGCACGGGCGACGATGGAACAACTACTCTTTTTGGTGGAAAACGCGTTTTAAAGTCTGATTCACAAGTTGAGGCTTACGGATCTATCGACGAGCTATCTTCTGTTTTGGGAATGGTTATTTCAACGTCTAATAAAAACGGTAAAGTTCTCATATTCGGTATTATTCAAAAGGACCTATATCTCATTATGTCTTTTCTGGCTGGTGCAAAAATACATTTGTCCGTTATAAACGATCATATAAAATTATTTGAACAAGAAATAGATAGGATTACGTTAGGGCTTCCAAAATTAAAAAGATTTATTTTACCAAGGGGGGGTGTTGTTGCAACTTTTCTTCATTTTTCCCGAACCGTTTGTCGACGTAGTGAAAGGGTTGTGGTTTTTTATGCGCAAAAATCAACCCTATTAAAAAATCCTAATGTATTGTTAATTGTTAAATACCTCAACCGCCTCTCTGATTTTTTATTTATTCTTGCTCGTCAATCTTCTAATGAGCACGAAGTTGTTGTATAGTTAAATCATGGCCACTAAAAATTTTACGCCAATCAACCATTTAATCAGCCCCCCAAAGCCAGCTTCTTTTCCAAAAGAAGCTGAACCAATAATAAAAGGCAGTGAAAAAAGTATAATCCAAGAGGTGGTTGAATATGAACCAAGTGGTCATCCAAAAATTATTCAAATTCACCCAGGAACAATTAAACTCCCTCCAGATTTAAAAAAGTTTGGCCTTCAGCCTGTTTCAAACAGCCAATTTTCAAGCTTTAAAAGCGTTACTGTTCCTCTTCGTGACGATCAGGTTTTGGTTGGCTTACATGCCCCTATAACTTCCTCTTTCCGTTGGCTGGCAACTCTGGCGGTTTATATCTTAAGCCATTCTCATATTAAACTTAAAACCGTTGAGAAAAAAACGATTCGTGTTTTTAAAAAGTAGTTATTTGGGGTGGTTACTTTCAGATTGCTTTTTCTATTTCTTCAATAAACCTTTCCTTACCCATCGCGCCTGTAAACTGGGTAATAACTTTTCCTTGGTTAAAAATTATAAAGGTTGGAATTGAAAAAACATTGTATTGAGATGCTATTTGCCCATTTTTATCCACATCAACCTTAACAAAAGATGTCTCTTTTCTTTCTTCAGCAATTTGGTCAATTACTGGTGCTGTTACCTGACACGGCCCACACCAAGGTGCATAAAAATCTACAAAAACCAGTTTCTTACTCTCTAAAACTAGTTCTTTGAAGTTTTTTTCGTCTGCTTGTATAACCATAGGTAAATATTTTAAACAC
>Ga0210004_1000287_pt1 | contig 30116 bp, 26 predicted proteins | sample CryGey13umfilter_FD_185450 | JGI IMG/M metagenome (GOLD analysis project Ga0210004, IMG submission 185450) | Groundwater microbial communities from aquifer in Utah, USA - Crystal Geyser 4/8/14 3 um filter (SPAdes) (version 3) | ecosystem: Environmental > Aquatic > Deep subsurface > Groundwater...
ATTTCTTGGATTAAGAATTGTGCTCGCTCCATGCCACCCGCTCTATCTTGGGATTAAGATAGATGAGGCGGATGGCACGGCACAAAGCCAAGAACGTTATCGGAAATTGTAAATTTAAAAAGGAGGACATAATATGCCAACAGGAATAAGACCACGTGTTAATGAGGCAAGAGAATTTCTCGAAATCGCAAAGGATTTCAAAGACCCAAAGGAAATAATCCGAGAAGCCCTAAGCAATTCTTGGGATGCGGGAGCATCAAAAGCTATTTTAAAGTTTGATTTGACGCGAATCCATTGGAAAACCCGCAAAAAAAAGATAATGGTTGAGATTATTGACGATGGAGAGGGTATGAGCAGTCTGAAGCGAGAAGGGATAGGCACTAGCGAAATTGAAGATTTTTTTAATTTGGGGGACTCGCACAAACCATACGGTTCTATTGGGACAAAGGGACATGGTACCAAGATATATTATAAGAGTATGGGAATAATCGTTGATACTTGGAAAAACGGAAAGCATATTCATGCTGAAACAGAAGTCCCACCGTGGGAGACCTTGAAGAAAGGCATTGTACCCACATACAAGTACGACGAAGACACGGTTGAGGGAAAAGGTACGAAAATAGTTGTAGATGGATTTGAGGGCAAACAATTTGAATTCGAATCAACCGATAATTTGATTCAATATATTTTATGGTATACGGCAGTAGGCTCCTTTGGCCAGTATTTTGGCAGTCCCAAAAAGATGGATGTTGAGTTAAAACCAATTAACCTTCCGACGATGGTTTCTATTCCTTTTGGTTTTAAATTTCCAAACGAAAATACAGACCTCTCAAAAGGAAGCGATAATTACTGCAAAATGTTTGGTCCGACTTCTATAGAGTGTGGCGAAACTGAGGACGGAGTAAAAGTAACCGTAAATATAATCGGGGCAATACTTGGAGAGGCAAACAGGGAATTAGTCCCTCATACATATGAGATGATGGGTCTTTGGTTGTGTAAGGATTTTATTAGAGTAGAGAGAAACAATTTTATTATTGAAGATGTCTTCGGCGGACAATACTTTTATCGGTCGATGCTCATTTTTGCGAATTGCCAACGATTTGATTTAACGGCCAACAGGAACAACATTAGAAGCCATCAAGATGAGTATGACTTGGCCATAAAGGGCATTAAGAAGTTCATAGGGGAAATCAAAAATAGCCCAGATACTATCGCTTATTTTGAGGGTAAAAAGAAAGAAGATGAGATGAAAGAACAAGAAAAACAAAAGGAAAGAGAAACGAAAAGAAAGGAAGAAACAAAAAATGAATTGGGACAGAGATTAAATGAATATAAAGGTAGACCAGATCTCATTGCCACTAGCGTGAAAGGGTCACCACTTAAGGAACCAAAAAGTGAAGCTGAAACTGCTCTTCTCCTCCAAGCGATGATTTCATCTGGACACCCGGGAATCGATTTTAGGATTGGAGAGTACAAAACCTCCAAAGGAACAGATCTTCTAGTTGCTTATCAAAACAAGGGGATACCTTCTTTTGCTTGGGCAGAGATTGTTGGTACTCTAGAAAATCTATTCGCATGGTCGCATCCACCAGAAGGAATTCACAAAGTTATTTGTTGGGAGTTAGGTAACGTTCAAGAGAAACAAACTTTTGGCGACGGAAAAGAAGCGAAACTGACAAAGAAGGGACATGGTCGCTACCATCTAGATATCGACGTAGATTCTATCGAGGTATATGTATTGCGTGAAATAATTCAAGAGGAGAGATAGATCGTTATGCAACTTCCGATAACACAGCATATAAGCTTCGGGCTGACGCCCTCGCCTTTCGGGACATTGCCTTCGGCAATGTCGTATATGCTGGAAACGTTAAATGAAATTTCGGGCATGGAAAAGGAGGAGAGAATTACCGTTATTGCACATAAGACCAAGCCTTCTCGCTTTTACAGGAAAAATAGGACTTGATGCATTGTCTTTTGGCTATATAATTACAAAAAAAATATAAGTCTGGTATAATGTGCTTAACAGACCTATAAGACTATATATAATTTATCGAACATTCAATTTTCGGCTTTACGAGAATAGAATAACAAGGAGGCAAGGTATGAATGAAAAGAAAGGTGTTCCAATTGAAAGGTTTTTTGAGCAATCACCTGATGCGATCTCCTTTTTTTCCGATTTCGCTCAAGTTGCTCATACGGGGAATGAAATGGTAATCCAATTTTATGAAACTATCCCTGGTCCTCCTGGCGTAGAGGGACATATCGCGAAAGTTAGAACACGCCTGAGGGCCACAATTACGATTGGTTTAGCTCATGCACAGACTTTAGGTAAGTTACTTACTGAAAAAGTAGAGGTTAAACAATGAAATTGCCAGTAACGACTTTTGAAAAAATCGGTGATTTTAAAAATGTTATTGAATCAATGTCTATTGAGGCCCAATCGCCCACTGAATTTCTTGCTGCTCTTGAGAGAATAGGAATTGGGTCTTACGTTACAGAGGAAGGTCACTTAATGATTAGGTATTGGCAAATTGGAGCTGAAGACTTTGTTCCCCCCGAACAAGCAAGTATTATACGTACAAGCAGACCTCTTCCAGACCAAGGCGATAACATGGACTGGTTAAGCAAAAATCTTCAAACTATTCGTCAAGAATATGGTGGGAAATGGGTAGCAGTCTATAATGAGAGGATCGTAGCATCCTCATCTACTTTACCAGACCTTATGAATCAGATTGAAGAATATGACAGGCCACTAATTACACTTATACCCGCGGGACCAGTCATATGGACATTTACATATGCCCTCTAAGAACTTTGAACGTAGTGTGAAATTTTATGAAGGCAAAACTCAGAACGGTATTTCCGTGTGGCTACCGTTGGTTGATGTCAGTCTGATAACACCAAGTAATAGTCGCATTTCTTTGCCTCTGCTCTTTGATACAGGTGCAAGTGTAATAACTCTAAGAGCAGACCTTTATCCCCTGCTTGGGTTGCGGTCATGGGATGAAGGACTAAAAGTGCAAACTGGTACCGGTGGCGGTCAAGTAGATGCCTATCAATATACTGCTACCATAGAAGTCTTTGGAAAGAGCATTCAATGTCCTATTCAATTGTTGCCAACGTTGCCACTTCATCCTCTTTTTTGCGGATTGCTCGGACGAGATACCGTTTTTAATGAATTTGGATTCGGATTTTGGGAAAGTACACACGAGCTTTTTGTTACTGAGAGCCCATAAGGTTAGCCCTTTAGTTTGAAAAAAACATGAAGGGGTCAATTCTTTGATAGTGATAAAAATGGGAATGCCCGAAACTTTATTTAACACCACGGAGGCGCAAGCCCTTACGGGAAACGGTTTCGCATCATTTCAGTGCAATAGATCATGACTCAACCGTTTCGCCTCCGCACAACGTTAGCCGCTCATTGCAGGCAAAAGGAGAAGAAAATAAAATGTTTAAAAAGAAAACCGTTGTTCTATCTCACTAATTCGGTAACTTTCTGGAGTTTATCAAAAGGTCTCACCCCCCTGATTTTTAATTGCCTGAAATAACACATCGCATTGACAGGGTTCTGATAAGGTTGACTTGCCTGCTTTCATATAGTTAATATTTTCTATGCATTCACATTCGGACTATGTCCCCTTGCACCTCCACACAGAATACAGTCTCTTAGACGGAGCAATCAAAATAAACGAGCTGGTTGCCCTTGCATCCTCTTACAGAATGCCTGCCCTTGCCATCACCGACCACGGGAATCTCTTTGGGGCCGTTGAGTTTTATAAAAAGGTCTCAAAGGCCGGGATTAAACCTATCATTGGCTGCGAAGTTTACATTGCTCCTAAAAGCCGCTTTGATAAAGAAAAGGATAATGTTTCAGAATCATCTTTTCATCTTATACTCCTTGCAAAAGATAATAACGGATATAAAAATCTTGTTATGCTTGTGACAAAGGCTTACACAGAGGGTTTTTACTACAAGCCGCGCATTGACAGAGCTCTCCTTGAACAATACAGCGGAGGGCTTATCGGCCTTACCTCCTGTCTTAAAGGCGAGGTGCCTTATTATCTTCAGAGAGGGCTTTTGGATAAGGCGAGAGAAATTGCGCTTGAGTATAAACACATACTCGGGCCGGAGAACTTTTATATAGAGATACAGAATAATGACCTCTCGGAGCAGAACAATCTTAACGATAAACTCATTGCCCTTGCAAAAGAGCTTCATATAGGAATTGTTGCCACGAATGACTGCCATTACCTGAGAAAAGAGGATGCAAAGGCGCACGATATACTGCTCTGCATACAGACCGGGAAAACGGTTGCCGACAGCAGCAGGCTGAAATTCAATTCTGAAGGCTTTTACTTCAAATCTCCGGATGAGATGAAGACATTTTTTAAAGAGGCGCCGGAGGCTGTTCTGAACAGCAGGGCAATTGCAGAAAGGTGCAATGTGGATTTTACAACCGGCAAATCCTTCCTGCCGACATATAAGATTGAAAGCGGCCTCTCGCCTGATTCCTTTCTTGAAGAACTTGCAAGAAAAGGCCTGCACGAGAAATTCGGAAGCCAGCCGCCTGATATATACATTGAAAGATTCAAAAAAGAGGTAGAGATAATCAAAAAAATGGGTTACTCCTCTTATTTTCTTATAGTATGGGATTTTATAACTCATGCGAGGGGAAAGGGGATACCTGTCGGCCCGGGCAGAGGGTCAGCAGCGGGAAGCCTTATTTCCTATTGTCTTGACATTACGGAATTAGACCCGCTTAAATACGGACTTTTATTTGAGAGATTCCTTAACCCTGAGAGAATAAGCATGCCGGATATAGATGTTGATTTTTGCAGGGACAGAAGGGCAGAAGTAATTTCGTATGTGTCTGAGAAATACGGCAAGGACTATGTATCCCAGATAATAACATTCGGCACCATGGCTGCAAAGGCGGCCATAAGAGACGTTGGGCGGGCGCTTGATATCCCCTATGCCGAGGTTGATAAAATTGCAAAACTTGTGCCTAATACCCTGAATATTACTATTGACGATGCTTTGCGGGCAGAGCCGCAGCTGCAAGAGCTTTATGAAAGCAATCCGCGCGTAAAAGAACTCATTGACATAGCAAAGAGGCTTGAGGGGCTGTGCAGGCACGCATCAACCCATGCAGCAGGGATTGTAATATCACCAAAACCGCTTACAGATTTTACGCCGCTGTATAAAAATCCCTCCGATGGAACTGTAACAACACAGTTTGACATGGGAACTATTGAAAGCATCGGACTCCTGAAGTTTGATTTCCTCGGGCTTAAAACCCTGACTGTAATAGACAAAACGCTGCGCCATATAAAGGATTCAGGAACGGAGTTGTCTCTCAGGAATGCGCCTCTGGATGACACTAAAACGTATAGTCTTCTGTGTTCGGGGCAGACAACCGGCATATTCCAGCTTGAGAGCTCCGGCATGAGGGAGATACTTGTTAAGATGCAGCCGAACAGATTTGAAGACCTTATAGCGCTCGTTGCGCTTTACAGGCCGGGCCCGATAGGAAGCGGCATGATAGATGATTTCATCAAGAGGAAAAGGGGAAATACGGCTGTTAAATATGAACTCCCCCAGCTCAAGGAAATACTTGATGAGACCTACGGCGTAATTCTTTATCAGGAACAGGTGATGCAGATTGCAAATAAACTTGCGAACTTTACCATGGGGCAGGCGGATATACTTAGAAAAGCCATGGGCAAGAAAAAACCGGAGGAGATGGAAAAACTCAAAGAGGCGTTTATTAAGGGAGCGGTTGCAAACAAGCTGTCGGAGAAAAAGGCTGCAAGGCTGTTTGACCTTATGTCTTTGTTTGCGGAGTACGGCTTCAATAAATCTCATTCGGCTGCTTACGCATATCTCTCATACCACACTGCATATCTTAAGGCGCATTATCCCGTTGAGTTCATGGCGGCGACACTGAGCGCTGATATGGGTGATACGAATAAAGTAGTTCATCTGATTGCCGAGTGCAGGAATATGTCTATAAAAATGCTTCCTCCTGATATAAATGAAAGCGGGAGGGAATTCAAAGTCGTAGGCAGTTCTATTAGATTCGGGCTTGAGGCGGTTAAAGGCGTTGGGGCTTCAGCCATAGAAGCAATCCTTGATTCAAGAGAAAAAGACGGGAGTTTTTCTTCAACAGAGGACTTTATTCAGAGAGTGGATACAAGAGTGGATACAAGAAAGGTAAATAAAAAGGTTATTGAAAACCTCATAAAGGCGGGGGCCTTTGACTCGCTTGGTTTAACGAGAGCAAAGGCTATGTCGCTGGTGCAGGATTCCCTTAACGGTTCTCGCGGCCGAAGTCTTCTGGGGCAGCAGAACATTTTCGGCTCACAGGAAGATGCGAAAACGATTAAAGAATGGGATGAAATGAAGACTCTCAGCTGTGAAAAAGAGGCTCTCGGTTTTTACGTTACAGGGCATCCCGTTATTAAGCACAGGCGCAAATTGTCAGCGATGCGCATAAAACGGACCTCTGAGCTTGACGGCATTACTGACAGGGACGAAGTTCAGGTTGCAGGCGTTATAAGCAGCATAAAAAAAATCCAGAGGCGCGGGACGTCAGAAACAATGGCATACTTCACTCTTGAAGATGAGGAAGGAAGCGTTGAGGCTATTGCATTCCCGGAACTCTTTAAAAACAATAGGGAGCTGCTTAAGAAAGATGCGCTGGTTATTGTGAAGGGGATAGTTGATAAAACAGAAAAGGGCACAAAACTTATCTCAAATAAGATAGCAGAGATAAACGGTTTTGGTTCCAGAAATGGCTTAAAATGCGAGATTAGTATAAAATATCCTATTGCTGACGGCCTGAGCCTAAAAAATCTGAGGAAGACGCTGTCAGACAGTCCGGGAGAATGCCCTTTAAATCTCAAAATGGATTTACCTGACTCTGAGGTGTTTATTGCCACAGGGTTTCAGATAGATATAAGCAGCATGATAATAGGCAGGCTTGAAGGGATACTTGGGAAAGGAGCCGTGAGAATAGTAAACAGTATATAGTAGACAGAATTCAGGAAAAGACCTGTCTACTGACTACTGTCTACTGTCTACTGTATTTATGAGATATTATCTTGAGTTTGAAAAACCCATAGAAGAGCTTGAGCTTAAAATAGAAGAGCTTAAACGTCTTTCTAACAGGAAAGACATGGATATAGGCTCGGTAGTAAAAAAACTTGAGAAAAAGGCGAAGGAACTCCGCTCTGAAATCTTTTCCAATCTCACCCCGTGGCAGAAAACGCTTCTTGCAAGGCATCCTGACAGGCCGTATACCCTTGATTACATAGACATGCTTTCAGAAGATTTTATGGAGCTTCACGGCGACAGGAGGTTTTCTGATGACTCTGCGATAGTCGGAGGTTTTGCGACTGTAAACGGCGTGCATGTAATGATTATAGGCCACCAGAAGGGAAGAGGGACAAAGGAAAGAATATACAGAAACTTCGGGCAGCCTCAGCCGGAGGGCTATAGAAAGGCTCTGAGGCTTATGAAACTTGCAGAGAGATTCAAGAAACCTATAATCACGCTTATTGACACGCCGGGCGCTTATCCCGGCATAGGCGCTGAAGAGAGAGGCCAGTCAGAGGCGATAGCAACAAATCTCATGGAGATGTCAAAAATAAAGACTCCTATAATTTCTATTGTCATAGGCGAGGGCGGAAGCGGCGGGGCGCTTGCATTGGGAGTTGCAGACAGGATTTATATGCTTGAGCACTCTGTTTATTCTGTCATATCACCTGAAGGCTGCGCTGCAATATTATGGAAAAAAGACGGAGAACTTACTTCCGATGAGTTTTCAAAGGCTGCGGATGCGCTCAGGCTTACTGCCAAGGACATCCTCGGGTTTAAGATAATTGACGGGATAATACCCGAGCCGCTTGGAGGCGCCCACAGAAACCCGGAGGCAGTTGCGAAAAGTATTTCCGAGATAATAATGCAGTCAATAGAAGAGCTTGGCAGCAAGAGCGGCGGGAAGCTTGTAGATGAAAGGTATAAAAGGCTCAGGAAGATTGGAAGTTTTGAGGCGAGTGAAGGTTAAATTAATAATGTCTTTTGAATTGCCAGATTAATTGCTGTGACTGTTTTCATCTCAATCACCTCCTGCCTAAAGTTTACCTGAATACCCTCTACAATCACAATCACTTATTAAAAAATTGACACTGCCGTTATCTTTCTTGACGCTCCATGTTTGGCAATGTTAGTATTACACATATAGTTACACATATGGAGGCGGGGATGAAGAGGACCAATATAATGCTTACTGATGAGCAGCACAGGCAGCTCAAGTCATATGCAAGAAAAGAAGGAAGCACTCTCGGCGGGCTTATAAGGGAAGCTCTTGACGTTACTTATGGAAGAGATGTTCTTGAGCACAGACAATCTATTGCCCTTGAAGCATATAGAGAGGGGCTGATAAGCCTCGGCAAACTATCTGAAGTGCTGGGCATTGATGTTGTGAGCGCGCGGCTCTATTTGATGAAACGCAGCATACGCATAATGCTGCAAAAGCAGCCTGAGATTTTACAGGATGCTGTAAATGCCTGAGCTTTTATTCGACTGCTGTGTGCTGAGCAATTTCGCACTCTCAGATTCCTTGCATATCATCAAAAAACTCTACTCAAATTCTTCGTATATGACTAATTTTGTGGCGGCCGAAAATCTGAGAGGGATACTCGGAGGCCATAATAACCTTGTGAGAGTTAACGAAGCTATAAAAGAGGGCTGGCTTAAGGAGATAGCATTGAAAAGTGAAAAAGAAAAGGCTTTGTTCTATATGCTTTCCGTATCTCTCGGTTTCGGCGAGGCGTCCAGCATTGCAGCGGCAAAGACAAGGGGTTATGTATTTGCCTGTGATGACAGGGCGGCAAGGAGAGAGGCAGATTTACTGGGCGTGAAACTGGCAGGAACAATAGGCATTATTATAAAGGCAGTTAAAAAGAAAGTTATAAGCAGCCAAGAGGCAGATGTAATATTAAATCAGATGATTGCAAACGGTTTTTATTCGCCGGTAAGTTCAATAAAGAATCTTTAGGAAAGAGCCGCTGTTAAGTCTTTTACAAGGGTCTGCTGTAATTTTGCTGCAGTCGGAAATATGAATGTTTGACCTTATCTGCAACAAACATTTAAAATCAACAGTAGCCGGTGTGGTGGAACTGGCAGACGCGCCGGACTCAAAATCCGGTGGGGGCGACCCCGTGAGAGTTCAAGTCTCTCCACCGGCACCATTAAAATCAAGGAGTTAGCGAGTTTCATTCGCTACCTCTTTGTGCCGAATTGAGTTGATTGTGCCCAAATTGTGCCCATTTGCAATTTTTTTATGTTTCTTCACAGTATCTTCGTGCAGCTTGTGTACCTTCTCGGCTGCGCTTTTCAGGTCAGCCTCATTAACGATATTATAGCGATCGAATACTGACCTGGTTTTGTGACCGCTAATATTCATCGCCACCTTCTCCGTAACTCCTGCCCGAATCATATTTCTTACGCCGGTCCTTCTAAGGTCATGGAAAAGCTTATCGTATTTTTTAAGCTTCTCACTGCCACACTTATAGCAAGTAAGCTCATTTCTCTTTATCCCTTCAGGCAATTCTACTACTGCGCCGCATTCTTTACATTTGAAGGTTGGCCTATAGCCGCATTTAAGTAATGCCGAATCCCATGCTGCCCTGAAATCTTTAATCGGATTTCCCTCCCGGAAAAATACATGCCGGCATTTAGGGTATTTTTCATCCCTGATAATCTTCTGGTTCAGAAGTGATTCATAAAATTCACCTTTGAGATAAATAATACGTGGCTCGTCATTCTTAGTGGTTCCGGCATCAAGAGTTATTTTTCCTTCGATGATATTCACCTGATACCATTCGAGAGAAAGAATCTCTTCTCTCCTCATCCCCGTATAATAAGCCATAACAAGAATAGGCTTTAGATAGAAGGGCAGAGCACCTTTCAACTTCAGATACTCGTCACACTCAAAAAATCCGGTTCGGACATTATTCTCATTCAACTTGGGAATATAAGGAACCTGAGTAACCTTGGACGGTGTCTGCCTTGCTCCAAGTGAATACATCCTCTTTAAGGCTGAAAGCTCTCTATTGATCGTTCCGTTTTCAGCCCCTTCCTCCTGTCTCCTGACTATATATTTCTTTACATAGTCCGTAGTGATGTTTACTGCTCTCATTTTTCCGAAATGTGGGGCAAGATGCTTAATACTCAGATGTACTCTGTCTAATGATTTCTTACGATTAATTATGTAATCATTGATCAGGTCTGCCGCAAGCTCATCGAAAAGTACCTTCTCCACCCTTAACCCATTGAATCTTCCTTCCGCAATCTGGCCCTCGCGCAGCTTAAGTAATCTTTTTGCTGTGCTCTTCTTGGTTGAGTGTGTACTCTCCCGATAGGGTTTTCCATGACGATAGTACTTAATCCAGAAAACTTTACCCCGCTGATAGTAAGTTCCCATTTTCTCCTCCTTTTTAATCTGTAAAGAGTTGCTTATTTTTTTCGATCAGCTCATCAAGGTCATTTTTGTCCACATATATCCGCCGATCCCACTGCACTTTGCGTAACTTTCCATCCCATATCATCTCTCGGACGCCGCAAACCGATCTGCCCAGATATGCTGCTGCCTCCGGAATCGAATATAGTCTTTGATTTATGCCTTGCTGTTTTTTCATAGGGTAAAAAAAATCATTTTAGTTGTCTCACTCCTCGCCTATTTTGAAGGTAATTTCCTCAGTATTTGGCGGAGACCAGCATTTGAAAGGCGAATATATATTTTTAGGTAGCTGTTTAATCCGTACAATAAAGACTCTCCTGCTCACTTGTAATTCACGCGCATTCATGTAAATCCACTTTACACGTTGCATTGTATCGGTAACGATCAGCAGTGGATATTGAGAGCTGCACAATTTTTTTTCGAACGAGTGCTTACCGATTGTGCAGCAATCCCTTTCAACGTCATAAATTTGCTCCTCGTTATCTTTTTTACCTAAATGGACCCGGAAATCTGGATATCCGAGTCCATTAATATTCCCATTTTTGCGCTGCTGCACTTTTTTGAGGAAGTGTTCAAATTCCAGATTGACTTCGATTTCATCTTTGGCGTTGAAAATGAAATTCCTGGCGATTTGTGCTGTTGTTAAATCATGATAAAAATCACTATTCTTGCCAGCGTGTGTCCATGCATTTTCGATTTCAAGACTGTGGACATTGCACACAAGCTCAGCGCCTTTTTTCCCTAGGATCAGTATCCTGTCATCGGCGCGATTATCTTCAATAATTTGTATGAGATTTGCGTCTTGCATCTTTTGCAATCTTCGGAGCATCACCCGCCAGCGCGTCTTTTTGTGTTTTTTATCAGTGTCGAAAAAAATAAAAAATATATAGGAGACTGCAGCAGGCCCGTAATAAAGATAATGCAAGATTTTGTAATCACGTTCATTCGTCATGATTCCCTTTCTCATTCTTTGGTCCTTTCCCGCATCAATATCATGCATGTTTTTTTCAGTCGGCGCGGGGTTGCCCAGCCGTCAATTATTGTTGTAGCCCGATGGCTTCCAACGCCTCTCACCGAATATAGTTCATGTGAAGATTCCTCTATGACCTGAATCGTTCTGACTCCGAAAGTCGATACTATATTTTTTGCAGTGATTGGGCCCACCTGAGGGAAAATTGATGAACCAATGTATTTTCGGAGCTCGTCAAATGTTCGAAGTGCCATTTCATTTTCTTCCCCTTCCTGTACTCTTTCCCCCCCTGATTGGTGAGTTTTCATTTTAGAATCCTCCTTACATCTTGTAGGTTTATTTAAACTAAGTTAGTAAATTTCTATTACTATGTTATCATTAATTTAAATACTTGTCAAGTAGTTAGTTGTTTTTTCTTTGTTATGTTAGTATAATAAACATATGAATTTATCTTTTCTCATTAGCACTATTAGAAAATCAAAGGGAATTACTCAGGAGGAACTAGCCAGAAAAGTCCAAAAAAATAGGTCAGCTATTGCTCAATTTGAGAAGGGTCACGCATCGTTATCTAAAGAAACTCTTTCTAAGATTGCTATTGATCTTGATATTAATCCCGAATATATTGTAGGAAACGTGAGCAACCCATTTTCAAGCGATAAACTTATTAAACTTTTTCTTACGGGCATATTTCCCGAATATTTTCCTCTCTACTTGTTAGTTCTATATAATCAATCTCTTGAATTTATATCGCTTATACCACCGATGAATATTATTGAAAAAATGCGATTTTTGCCTACTTTGCGGACAATTGGTGCTTTGAGGAATTTTGAGTCTTTTTTGGGGAAAATGGTTTATGCGGTATGTGCCAGAGATGTAGATGGAAATATTTTTATTTTTAGACGGAAACAGATAAACGATTTTGTTTTATGGGGCAAAATTGACTTAGAATCTTTTATGTCAAGTGCCATTGCGAATTACGGTAAAGACAAATCAAGATTCTCTTTCAGAGTAAAGGAAATAGATAAAGAGCTTTTTAATAAGATAAAAGACTGGACAGTAGAGAGGGAAGATATAGAGCCGATGTTTAGTAAACCAATTTCTGCCCTAAATGAACAAGAGAAAGAACTTATTGTTACACTCAGGGAAAGACGGATTGAGCCTACGTCAGTGCTTAATTTAATTAACCAAACCACTAAAAATATCACTTCGCACAAAAACGAGCAGTAACTCTTAATCTGGATACAGAATCTTTATCCGTCGTAAAAGCCTTGATTGCAGCTAAGAATATCGAGATTGCTTGAGAGATAGAGGAAGGTTGAATAAGTAAAAGAATGTATGGGCTTTATTGGGCACAACAGACTAAATGATATGATAAGGAGGAAGAAAGCAGATAATAAAAAATTCTTGGAAGGCCGCTGACAAGTGAAAGAGTGAAAGCTTGTGCTTAAGGCTCTCAAAAAATTACTTAATGATGAGATTAGGGCAAGACCATGAGTGGGCATGAAAAAAGAAGTGTAAAAAAGGATGGTCAGACCCAAAAGAGCAATAAATTCAATTGGTTACAGAATTTGCCGTTGCAGAGACAGGGACAGGGTTACGTGCAGGGTTATGTACAGGGGGAAAATAAAGCTTAGATGCCTGCTACGACTAACTTTATCTGATTTCGAAAAAACATGGATTTTGAATTAGTTAATAGATTATTCAGAATTTTATTATACGAAGATTCTCAAAAAAGAAATCCCGGCGAAATGCAATGGTAAGTTTGTCCAGATAACCAATGAGGATACCGGCAAAGAATATATCGTACTTTCTCCAAGAGAACTTTCTGTTCATCATGCAAATATCGTAGAAAGATTTATGTTAAATAGGGGGAAGGGGACATATAACCAGAAAAAAGATTTTTTCACTATTCATAATCCTGAGTGGGTGGTAGTCGGTGGAGGGATTTGGGCAATTGATTATCCTAATAAGGTATTGAATTTGTTTGGAACGTCTCAGTGCTATGGGGAATTTGATTCTACTGGATTAAAAAAGAAAATCTTAACGATAGCCAAAATGATGGGGTTTACAATCATAATCGACGGCATTTAATAGTTAAATTTTTAGGGTCTTCGCGTCTTAGTGTGGGTCAATTTATATCTCCTTGAGCATACAGGTAAGGATTTTCAGCCGAAGATAATCTTCATCTCTTAACCCATAAGCCCTTCTTTGAATCACCCTGATTTTATTGTTCAGTCCCTCAACAAATCCCAATGTGACTTTATTCTCCGGCCTGCTGTAAGCTGCAATGCCATCCCAGTGCCTATCGATCATTTCCGCAAACTTCTCATAGGGCTTTAAACGCTGCCATTTAAGAGCATTCTTCCAGTTTTGGAAGAATCGCCTCGCCCATCCCTCTGCCTGATAACTCCATAACTGACCAAAGGATTCCTTTAGGAGATATGCAGCATTAAGCCGCTTGTTTGCCTTTAGAAGCTTCTTTAATGCCTTATTGCCATCAAGCGTAAGGTTTTCACGGTTCGACAAAAGGGTGTACTTCTGTCCCTTGATATATGAACGATCCTTTCCTGAGAGCCGGAAATATTCCGTCTTGCGCACTTTATCCAGCGCTTCGCCAAGATGTCTGATCACATGAAACTTGTCATAGAGAATCGCTGCGCCAGGAGCGTTCTTCTTTGTAGATTTCTCAAACGCCTTCCACATATCCATGACCGCCAACTGTATCTTCTTTGTCTTCTCCGGTCCAAGCCCTTCGTAAAACATATCCATGCTTTCCTCAGACCTGTCTTTCCCGCCATACCAGATCGGCCGCCCTCTGGCTATATCGCTTACAACGATCCGATAGGTATGTCCCTTCCGCAGGGATAGTTCGTCTATCCCTATTACACGAGGCGCAGCCACAGGATTTCTCCGAAGCTGTTCCTGCATGTACTCTTTGTCTAATGCCTTTACTGTATGCCAGTCCAGTTTCAGTTCTTTTGCTACGTCCTTGACGGTCATGGCTCGACATTTCCTTCCCACGTAGTAAGAGAATCGGTTCGTATAGAAGGGATTGTTTGCCAGCCATGGAAGCTTCTCCCGCTTCACTTTTCCACACCTCTTGCAATGGACTCGCCGAACTTCCACTTCCAGATATATCCGCGCATCCCCGCAGGATAAATCCCGTATCCGCCGCACTGTCTTGTCGTAATAGCTTCGATGCACAGCGCCGCAACACCCGCATACTGTTTTTTTTGACTCCGCTTAAGTTGAATAACCCGTGCCTTCGGGTCTCCCAATATCCCCTGTATTTTAGATCGCGGCCGAAATCCGGGGAACTGATATTCGTCCAGTAATCGTCTATTTTTTCCCATCTATAAATCATACTGATTTCTTTATGCCTTTAAAAGCTCTTTTCTCTTTATTTGAAGCCATGTTATACTTCTTGAAGTTCATCAGTTTACCCATACTCTTACACGATGAGCCAATTTTTATTTAAAGGCTCATTTTGACACTCCTATCCAAAGGTGTCCTTAAGCTGAAGCCCTTCCTGAAGTCCCAAGCTCCAATAAGCCTTGTCCCTTCTGCTTCATTTCGTTCTTGCTCTTTCACGTATTATCGGCTATTGCAAATAATGATAAAAGATTTTAATATTGAGGGAAAATTTGAACGGAGAAAATTAATGTTTCAATTTCATACATAAATAGATGCAATTAACACCCTATCATGCCAAATATTTTGCTTATGAGCTGACACGCCGGTATCCATCCGACAGTTTACAAAAGCTTGCCGCCTCGTTATCCGACGCACAGGTTGATTTAAATCCTCATCAGGTCGAGGCAGCCTTATTTGCCTTTCGCTCGCCGCTTTCAAAGGGCGCTATTTTGGCCGATGAAGTTGGATTGGGAAAAACCATTGAAGCAGGAATTGTTATTTCTCAGAAGTGGGCAGAACGCAAGAGAAGGATTCTGATTATTGTCCCTTCCAGTCTTCGCAAACAGTGGAATCAGGAATTAGCGGACAAATTTTTTCTGCCCTCTATTATTCTTGAGACAAAATCATTTAATCAGGAAATCAAAACTGGGAATCTGAATCCTTTTAAACGAGACAGCATTGTAATATGTTCTTACCACTTTGCAAGGACTAAGGACATATATATAAAACAGATCGAATGGGATCTGATAGTCATTGACGAGGCGCATCATTTACGGAATGTCTATAAGAACACCAATAAGATTGCCAACGCAATCAAGGCTGCCATAGCTCATGCGCCTAAGCTTCTGCTGACAGCAACACCCCTTCAAAATACCCTCATGGAGCTATACGGACTTGTGAGCATCATTGACGATTATACATTTGGGGATTTGACAAGCTTTAAGAGTCAGTTTGCCCGTTTGACCAACAATGATAATTTTGACGATTTAAAGGAGCGGTTAAAGCCCATTTGCAAACGTACATTGAGAAGGCAGGTTCTGGAATATGTGAAATACACCAACCGCATTCCCATAACACAGGAGTTTTATCCTACCGAGAATGAGCAGCTGCTTTATGACCTGATATCCGATTATTTGCAGCGGCAAAACCTTTATGCCTTGCCTGCAAGCCAAAGGCAATTGATGACACTTATTCTCCGCAAACTGCTCGCATCGTCTACTTATGCAATATCAGGCACATTAGAAGCCCTATCAAATAAATTGGATGCAGTTGTTGTAAATCAGGAAATAATGCCGGTGCTTGAAGAAACAGTTTCACAAGATTTTGAAATATTTGACGAGATGCAAGACGAGTGGACAGAGGACGAAGATGAGACAGAAGAAAAAAAGACTTACACTCCTGAAGAAATAAAATCAATAAAAGAAGAAAGCCAGTCATTAAAGGAATTTTATTCACTGGCCAAGGCAATAAAGAAGAACTCTAAAGGTGAAGTTTTACTGACTGCATTGAAGGCAGGCTTTGCCGAGGCTGAGAAACGGGGCGGAGTTAAAAAAGCGGTTATTTTTACCGAATCAACAAGAACACAGAAATATCTTGAAAATATTTTGGAGAATACTGAATACAGCGGAAAGATAGTCTTATTCAACGGGTCAAATACCGACCAAAAATCACAAGGAATTTATAATAGGTGGATAGAGAGGCATCAAGGGACTGACAGGATTTCAGGTTCAAAAAGCGCGGACATGAGGGCAGCTTTAGTGGATTATTTCAGAGACGAAGGAATAATAATGATTGCAACCGAAGCAGGCGCTGAAGGAATTAATTTGCAGTTTTGCTCATTGGTCGTTAATTATGACCTTCCGTGGAATCCACAGAGGATTGAGCAGAGGATCGGCAGATGCCACCGTTACGGACAAAGGCATGATGTGGTTGTGGTTAATTTCCTGAATAAAAAGAACGCTGCTGACCTGAGGGTATATCAACTTCTCTCAGAGAAATTTAAGCTTTTTGAAGGCGTCTTCGGCGCAAGCGATGAGGTGCTTGGAAGTATTGAATCAGGCGTAGACTTTGAAAAGCGCATTGCACAGATTTATCAGCAATGCAGGACAGAAGAAGAAATACAGACTGCATTTGATGCCCTTCAGAAAGAGATGGAGCCGCAGATTGACGAGACAATTAGTCTTACAAGACAGAGGCTCCTTGAAAACTTCGATGAAGAGGTTCACGAAAAACTCAGGATCAATTTACAGGAAAGCAGGGATTATCTAACAAAATATGAAAACTGGCTCTGGCAGGTTACGAAATATTATCTTGAGCCGTATGCCGATTTTGCCGAAGATGGTTATTCTTTCGTGTTGCGAGAAAACCCATTTGGGAATGAAACAATACATCCGGGACCCTACAGAATAGGCAAGAATATTGAAGACGCTAACATTTACAGGATTGGACATCCTCTTGCGCAGCGTCTTATTGATAAGTGCAAATCCATATCGCTTGATAGTCGGGAGGTAGTCTTTGATTACTCAAATACACCTAAGAATATCAGCGTTCTTGAACCTCTTATAGGAAAATCAGGCTGGCTGTCAATAATGAATCTGACCACCCATTCTTTTGAAACGGAAGACCATATTCTCATGTGTGGAATAGCTGATGATGGCTTGGAACTTGACATTGAACAATGTCAAAGGCTTTTTTCCTTATCAGCTGCTGTAAGCCCTTTCCTTGATAAGGGGTGGGCAGGGATGGCTGAAAAACAAATCGAAAAAATTGCTCACAGACAAAAGGAAGAAATTCTGCAAAACAATGCTGAACGCAATGGGGGCTTCTTTGATGATGAAATGGAAAAGCTGGATAAATGGGCTGATGACGTAAAGAGCAGCATTGAGTTAGAATTGAAAGAGCTTGACAGGGACATAAAGGCCAGGAAGACAGAGGCCAAGAAAATCCTGAAGCTTGAGGAAAAGTTATCAGCGCAGAGAGATATCAAAGAAATGGAAAAGAAGAGAAATACTTTACGGCAAAACCTTTATCAGGCGCAGGATGAGGTGGACGTGCGAAAGGAAAATCTGATTAATGAAATAGAGGCAAGGTTAAAGCAGAAGATAGAAAGCAATGAATTGTTTACTATAAAATGGAAAGTGGTTTAGAAGGGGACATTGATAAATGATTGATGCCGGCAATGTAAATATTCTTATCAAAGAAGGCGAGGGATTAACCGTTGAGTGTAAGGAGAGGTACACTTCCAAGATTGACCGCGACATCGTCGCTTTTGCTAATTCAAAAGGCGGGCTATTACTGCTCGGAGTTGATGACTCAGGAAGGGTTGTCGGAGAGAAGCTGACTAACAAAATGAAAGCGGAAATAAATACTATTGCCCGGAATTGTGACCCATCAATTCACCTTAAGAATATCCGTCAAGTGGGGGAAATTGTTGTCATTGAGGTTCCGGAGGGAGATGAAAAGCCATACAGTTCATCATCCGGTTATTTCAGGAGGCTGGACGCAGTAACACAGAAGATGACGCAAAGAGAAGTGCGGGCTATTTTTCGCGAGACTGAGGATATCTCTTTTGAGGATATCTTCCGCAGAGATTTAAGCCTTAATGATATATCACTCAAAAAAGTCAAATCATTTTTACGGGAAGCGAATATGTCTTACCATATCAGCAAGGCAAATCTTTCTTCTTTTCTTACGAGTCTGAGTATTTGCAAAAAGGACAAAATCAACAATGCGGGAGCGTTAATGTTTGCTTCTAAACTTGGAAGATTTATCCCTCATGCTGAAAGTATTTTTGCGGCATTTAAGGGAACAGGCAAAACTAATATTTATGACCGGTATGATGTAAAAGACGACCTTTTAATCCAGTTTAATGAAGCCGTTGCTTTTCTTAAGAAACATTTGAATGTCCGCAGTGAAATTCGGGGGTTTGACCGGTTCGATATTTATGAGATTCCGTTAGACGCCTTAAGGGAAGCTGTTGTTAATGCGATTGTCCACAGGAATTACACGATTAAAGGAACAAGTGTATATGTAAGGGTTTTTGATGACCGTGTGGAAATAGAGAATCCCGGGGGACTGGCTGACGGAATCGCGAAGCGGGACTTTGGCAAGTCTTCAGTGAGGAGAAATCCGATCATCGCCGATCTGTTCCATCGCATGGGTAAAGTTGAGCGAATGGGTACAGGCATTGAACGTATGCGAGAACTCATGCGTGACGCCGGGCTGAAAGAGCCCGTATTTGAAATGGATGCATTCTTTCGGGTCACTTTTTATCGTGATCCCCGTTATTCTCTTAAAGCGGATAAAGAAACCGGGGAGAAAAGTACGGAGAAAGTACGGAGAAGGTACGGAGAAAGTACGGAGAAAGGATTGGCAGAAAGTTGGGTGAAAAAGTTGGGTGAAAAGTTGGGTGAAAAGTTGGGTGAAAATGAAAAAGGAATTTTAGAACTAATTGCGAAAAACAGATTTATAACAATACCTGAACTTTCAACGATGTTAGGAATAAGCACAACATCTGTGGAAAACAACCTTGCAAAACTGAAAGTGAAAAAAATATTGAAACGCATTGGCCCTGATAAAGGCGGGCATTGGGAGATTGTGGATGTCTAAACCCCAAAAACTTGAACTCACATGGATAGGGAAGGATGAGCTGCCGAGGCTGGAGCAATAATCAGGAAAATATAAATGAAAGATAATCAATCAATTATAGAAAAGCTTATTTCCTGGGATGAAACCATGTTTTTTGAATCAAAGCGCGTTTCAGGGAAAATGGTCAGAAAAGCTCTCGAAACCATTGTAGCCTTCGCCAATACAGAGGGCGGTTTTCTGGCGCTGGGGATGGAAGATTATTCAAAGGCAAAAGGAAGCGACCGCCTTATAGGTATCCATGAGAATCCAGAAGCAGTTGACGAACTCAGGCAAAAAGTTCAGCACCAAATTACTCCGCCGATAGATGAGATTTCATGGACAACACTTCAGTGCGAACTAAAAGACGGGATTTCCGGAGAAATTATTATTATAGACGTTCCTAAAAGCCCTAAAGTGCATTCCATCGTTGAAGATGGGACATGGAAACGCCTCGATAAAGGCAACCGTGAGATGACCGCTTCCGAGATCAATGATATTTGCTTTTCAAGGGGTGTAATCAGCGCAGAGAGCGAACTCGTAGATGTTCCGTTTGAACTTCTTCATACAGATTTATGGAAAAGTTACTGCGAAAGCAGGGGGATTAGTTCGGGCGACATCAAAGATAGAATGTTCAGAATCGGCCTGGCACGAAAAAAGAATGAGGGAATCTTGCCTACAAGAGCGGCTGTCCTGTGTTTTGCAGAAGATCCTTCAGGTATTTTATCCTCAAAGACCACTGTGAGAATATTTCATTATGCCGGAATACGTATCGAACATGGTACGGTTCCCAACCTGCTCAAGCCTCCGAAAACAATTAGCGGTCCGCTAATAAAACAAATTGCTGATGCATATGCATATGTAATTAATGAAATAGCAAAGGGTCTGACTCTTGCAAAGTCCGGCTTTGAGACCATTCATCGTTATCCTACGCGAGCTATCAGAGAGGCGATAACCAATGCCGTTATCCACCGAGACTATCACATAAACAGAGATATTCACATACGGCTTTTTGACAATCGCATAGAAGTTGAAAGCCCCGGTCTCTTACCCGGTAATATCACGACAAAAACCATTGAGTACGCAGGTTCTTTCAGCCGTAATCCTTTGATTGTAAACGGTCTCAGAGAGTTCCCCGAGCCTCCGAATATAGATGCCGGAGAAGGAGTAAGGATGATGTTTGCTACCATGCGCGCACAGGATCTTTATCCTCCCTTTTATTTTTCGCGAAGGGATTCAATAGTTGTCTATTTGCTCAATGAAGAACGGCCTCCTATATGGGAGCAGGTCAGCGACTGGATTGACCGAAATGGATTTATAACAAACGGCCAATTGTGCAAGATTGCGTCAGTTGACACACTGAAGGCGTCAAAAATGCTTAAGAAGTGGGTTGATCTGGAGATGCTTGAAGTGGACATGAGTAAGGGTAAAAAGAACGCTCGTTATCGAAAGGCAGGTTCAGCGGCAGAGAAAAAAGTTATTGGTTTATTATCCGGCCTCTTGGATAATAAGAAGGAGCCGTTTCTAAAATTGTAATATTTTCAATGAGTTGCAGGGATTTTTATTATCCTTAAGGAAGAAAAACAGGCTGAATAGCAAAGTGATATGAACAACAAAAAACAAAAACTCGAACTCACATGGATAGGGAAGGATGAGCAGCCACTGGATGCCGATTTGTTCACGCCGACAAGGAGAGGTTTATGACAGAGCCAATGATTACTTGTCCGAAATGCAAGACGGATATCAAGCTAACAGAATCGCTTGCGGCGCTACGCAGGAGCGACAGAAAACTTTTATGCAAGTAATTAAAAGTACAAAGAAAGGCATTGATTATCTTATTAAAATTCTTAAGGATAAGAAGACAACAGTTACCCGCGCCGTCTTCTGGAAAATACCGCATCATACGCAAGGAGAAGATGTTTCTCTGAAGATCGGGAGATATACTAAAACTCCCGGGCAACCTGAGACGCCAGAAAGTGGTTGGCCAAAAAGCGAATTAACGCTTGACAATGATGAATTCAAAGCGCTGCTCAATTTCATCGAAGAAAATTATGAGCCTTTTAAGCAGGGCGTAAAGCGATTTATACCGATTGAGCAAAAGTTTGACCCGGCAAGTTTGGCGCACTTGAAAGGGATATTTGATAATCCGGATAAGAAAAAAGTTCTTGATTTTATAGCAGCAAATAACATCTTGCCAGACGACTTGATTGCAGGTTTGCAGAGTCAGGAAAGAATAAAGGCGGTAAACGGATTCGAGATGATGTTGAATCAGAATTTGGTAGAAAAAGAATGGCAGGCATGGTTTACGAAGAACGACTGGGTTTTGGGAAGCGAGTTTGTAAGAATTTTGGATGAAAGAGAAATAGACACGGGCAATATTGCAGATTATCTGATGGAGGCATACGACGGTTTTTTGGATATTATTGAGATCAAGAGACCCGATAGCAGACTGAAGTTTTGGGCTGAAGCACTTGACCACGACAATTACGTTCCTTCAACAGATCTCATAAAGGCGATAACGCAAGCAACAACATATATCTATGAAGTGGAGAGGGAAGCCAATAGCGTGAAGTTCCTTGAGCGGGTAGGCAATGTCAAAACGATTAAGCCGAGGTGTATCTTGATATTTGGACGGTCTAACAATTGGAATGATGTACAAAAGGCGGCATATAGGATTTTGAATTCGAGTTATCACAATTTGACGATAATGACATATGATCATGTTTTAGATAGGGCAAAAAGGATATTAGGGCTTGAAGAAGATATTGAGCCATTTTAATTAGAATGAAAAACTATCGAAACAAATGAATAACAAAAAACAAAAACTTGAACTCACATGGATAGGGAAGGATGAGCAGCCGAGGCTGGAGCCGAGGATATTGATTGAAGACCCGGAGAGGTCTTACGGACACACCCCTAACCCCTCTCAAGAGGGGAATTTTAAAAGCAACATGCTTATCCACGGCGACAACCTTCTTGCGCTCAAGGCGCTTGAGCAGGACTTTGCAGAAAAAATTAAATGTATCTATATTGACCCACCTTTTAACACTGGCGCAGCCTTTGAGCATTACGATGATGGATTAGAACACTCAATATGGCTGGATCTAATGTATAGAAGAATTAAGATTTTGCATGGCCTTTTAAGAAGCGATGGATTTATGACCGTACATTTAGATGACAGCGAAGCGTCATACATGAAGGTATTTTTAGATGAAATTTTTGGAAGAGCCAATTATTTAAATACGATTACTATTTCAGCTAATAGCCCATTTGGGTTTAAGCATACTTCAAAATCCATATTCAAAACCGCTAATTTTTTATTTCTTTATGCAAAGGATATTACCAAATCGCAAATTAAAACATTATACAAGGCAAGGGAATATGATACTGCTTACAAATTCATTTTAAAAGAAAGAACAACTGACTACAAGCAATGGGCTTGGGTCTTAGTTGCTGAAGAAACTGCTATTAATTTAGGTTTTGAAAGTGCAAATAAAGCAAAAAGAATTTTAGGAAAAAATGATTTTGAGAAGGCTGTTGCCGAATACGCTATTGCAAACTGTGAGCGGGTTTTTCGAACTGCATCTGTTACAGGTGGAGCTTTGCAAAAAAGAAGAACAACCATAGAGCAATCCAAAACAAATAGGAATAAAATATTTACACATCCTAACGATGATATGCCATATTTTTTCTTAAATGGTGAAAGAATTCTTTTTTACGATGAAAGAATGCAACTCATTGATGGGAAGAAACAGCCAGGTGAAGTTTTAACAGACATGTGGAATGATATTAGTTGGGAAGGAATAGCTACAGAAGGAGACGTCGACTTTCCAAAAGGTAAAAAACCAGAAAAACTTATTGAAAGAATAATTGATTTAACAACGATGGAAGGCGATTGGGTTCTTGACTCTTTTGGCGGTTCCGGCACAACCGGCGCTGTTGCTCACAAGATGGGAAGAAAATGGATTATGGTAGAACTTGGCGAACATTGTCATACTCACTGTCTTCCGCGATTGCAAAAAGTTATTGACGGCACAGATCAGGGCGGAATATCCAAGGCTGTGGGTTGGCAGGGCGGCGGCGGATTCAAATATTATTACCTTGCACCGAGCCTGTTGAAAGAAGACAAGTACGGCAACTGGATTATTGACGAGCGGTACAATCCCAACATGCTTGCGGCAGCTATGGCAAAGCATGAGGGATTTAAATACAGCCCGGATGAGACTGTTTACTGGAAGCAGGGGAAGTCAACGGAAAAGGATTATATCTTCACTACCACCAATTTCATCACAGTTGAATTCCTGGACAAAATCCATGAAGAGATGCAAGCAGAGGAGAGCCTTTTAATCTGTTGTAAATCTTTTTCAAGGCCATGTGGCAATCGCTATCCAAATATCACAGTCAGAAAGATTCCGAATATGCTTCTCGGGCGGTGCGAATTTGGCAAAGAGGATTACAGCCTGAATATAATCAACATGCCGGTTAATCCGGACGAACCAGAATTTGTTCCAGTCGGGATGCCTGCTAATAGTAAAAGCACTAAATCCAAAAAAGGAAAGCCCAGGAAAGAAGCATCGCTTTTTGAGGAGGAAGCCGAGTAATGGATAGAATAGCGATCAATATCAAAAACAGATTGAGCCTCCGGCCTCCACAAACAGAGAGCTTGAACATCCTTGCTGAATTGGCTGATAAGCTATCCCTGACAAAAACACCAACCACCCCTGACCCCTCCTTAACCAAGGAGGGGAGTTTAAATAACAACATCAAAAGCTCCCCGCCTATTTTAGGAGGGGATAAAGGGGTGGTAAATAATGAGTTGAATTCACAGCTTGAAATAGTAAGAAGCGCTTACCCCACCTGCACAGACTTTGAGCGCAACTTTCCCTCAATCTGCTTTGCACTGGCTACAGGTGTAGGGAAAACCCGCTTGATGGGAGCTTTTGTCGCTTACCTCTATTTGGCAAAGGGAATTAAGAACTTCTTTGTTCTTGCTCCGAACCTGACGATTTACAATAAGTTGATTGAGGATTTTTCCAATTCAACACATCCGAAATATGTCTTTCAGGGTATTGGAGAATTTGTTCATAATCAGCCGGTGATTATTACAGGAGATAATTACACTAACTCAAAGCTCTTTGATTCAGATGTCCATATCAATATTTTCAATATCTCGAAAATCAATGCGGAGACAAGAGGCGGTAATGCCCCACGCATAAAAAGACTTTCTGAGTTTCTTGGGGAATCATATTTCAATTATTTATCTAATTTAGATGACCTTGTACTTTTAATGGACGAGTCCCACCACTACCGCGCGAACAGGGGCATGGAAGTTATAAATCAACTGAATCCTGTTATTGGACTTGAGCTTACTGCAACTCCAAAGATTGAGCGAAGCGGAGGGGCCATCAAATTCAAAAACGTGGTGTTTGAATATTCTTTAGCAAAGGCTATTCAGGACGGGTTTGTAAAAGAGCCTGCTGTAGCCACAAGAAAGGATTTCGATCCTTCGCACTATTCCCCTGAGGAGTTGGACAGAATAAAGCTTGAGGATGGAGTCCGTATCCATGAAGATACAAAAGTTGCTCTGGATATATATGCAAGGGATAACAAGGTTAATATCATAAAGCCCTTTGTATTGGTGGTTGCGAAGGATATTGACCATGCCAGAAAGCTCAAAGAACTTATAGTGTCCAGTTCATTCTTTGAAGGTTACTATGCTGATAAGGTTATGGAAATTCATTCAAATCAGACTGGGGAAGAAAAGGATGACAATATATCACAGCTGGTTTCATTGGAGAACCCTAATAACAAAATGGAAATTGTCATACACGTGAATATGCTGAAGGAAGGCTGGGACGTTACCAACCTGTATACCATTATCCCGCTGCGCACTTCGGCATCGGAAACCCTGACGGAACAGACAATAGGCCGTGGTCTGCGATTGCCCTATGGGAAAAGAACCGGAGATAACAAAGCGGACAAACTTACAATTGTTGCACATGACAAGTTTCAGCAAATTATTGATAAGGCAAATGAACCGGATTCCATTATCAGAATAGAAAATATCATCACAATTGACCCCCAGGAATTAAGTCAACCCAAGGTAGTAATTACTTCTGCTTCTTCAGTTGAAGAAAAGTATAAGGAAGAGCAAAAGAGAATAGAGACCATCACAGAACCAGCCGAAAAGCAGAAAGCACAAATCAGCCTGGATAGTAAGAAGTCTATTCTTGCTGTATTGCCTGAGATGAGCAGTACTGTAACTAATATTACGGAACTGAAGAAAGATGAAATCAAACAGATTGTTGTAGAGAAAGTAAAAGAGAAGATATATAGCACTCCTCAGCAGGCCATGTTTGCGGGAGACCTGATTAAGGAGGTTGAAGCTGCTTACGATGCTGTTGTAGATGATTTTACCGGCAATATCATTGAAATACCGAGAATCAGCATTCAGCAGTCCGATGAAGTAATATCCGGGTTTAAGGATTTTGATTTAGATACCAGGAACCTGAACCTTCAACCTGTGTCAGAGGAAATATTGAGAAGGACCCTCAGACCACAGGAAAATGATTCAGACAGCATATTTGGGAAGGGCAGAATCATTATTGATAGTCCGGAAAAAATTATTGTGAACGAGTTAATTAATCACTCGGAAATAGATTACGATATGCAGTCAGATTTATTGTTTAAATTAGCGGGACAAGCAATGGAGAAGTTTAAAACATATCTTGATGATGATAATTTGATGAATGTTGTGCAATCGCAGAAACGTGAAATCGGAAGCTATATTTATTCGCAAATGATGGAGCTTTTTTATTGCAAAGCCCCCAGTTATGAAAAACCGATTGTGAAACCATTTTCGAAGATTGAAGAACATAATTTTTCGAAATATGCTAAAGATGCTGTCCATGATTATAGAGACACCATTACACCTACCAATGCCATTCCTTCAAAGGTCTTTAGCGGTTTCAAAAAAGCAAGTCATAATTTATACAAATTTGATTCCAAAACTGAGAAGGATTTTGCCGCTATTTTAGAGCAGGATAAGGCTGTTCAGAAATGGCTGAGACCGGCTCAAAACCAATTTCATATTTATTGGGAGCATAACTCGAAAAGATACTGCCCTGATTTTGTTGTTGAAGCCGCAGATTGCATATATATGGTTGAAACCAAGAAAGAAGGGGATATGGAAAGCTCAGATGTTCAGGAAAAGGCAACAGCTGCCATCAAGTACTGCAACCACGCCACTGAATTCAACCTGAGTCATGGTAAGAAGCCGTGGAAGTATGTTCTTATACCACATAATGCGGTTCTGGCAAATATGAGTTTTGAGACGCTGATGAGAAAGTATGTACAGGAGGATTTATAAAGATTCACATCTCAAAATTTTTCAAAAATAAATTATAAGTTCTTTTGCCTTTGGGTGATAGAAAGGAAAGACCTTTTATGTCAAGAAGAAAAAGTGAATTTGAAGAGATACTGGAGGGAAGCTTTAAATATCCCATCATAGGGGTTATCATAAGCATTATCTTTGCCGGCATAGGGTTTTATCTTTCAAATAAAAGCGCCACGCCGGGTACGGCAGCAGCTATGACAAGCGGCGTTTTTCAAATGTTTGGCAAGTTTTTGTATATGCTCGCAGGGCTCACCCTCTTTTTTTCTGCTCTTGGATACGTAGTGGGTGCCATAAAGAAGAAAAATAAGAGTAAGTTCTTTGCTCAAAAGCAAACATTGTTTGATATAAAGAGGCTTACATGGCGGGAATTTGAAGAGTTTGTCGGTCACTTCTTCGAAAAAATGGGGTACAGGGCAGAGGTTACAGGCGGGCTTAATGATGAAGGGATTGATATTGTTGTCTATAAAGATGGGAAAGCGCATTTCGTCCAATGCAAAAAGTATAGTGAAAGGCAGGTAACCCTTTCAATGATGCGAGACTTCTATGGTGCAATGGCGGCAAAAGGAAGCCGCGAAAAGGGTTTCTTTATCACTACCGGCGATGTTACCCTTGAGGCAGGTAAGTTTGCAGAGGAAAATTCCATAGAAGTGATTAATGGTTCGAGACTTATGGCTTATTTAAATACAATCGGTTTCTCATCTCCTCAGATTCCAAAGTCAAAAAGCGGCGCTGTCAAACAGACGCCGAAGGTCTGTCCTGAATGTGGCGCTGCTATGGTTGTGCGAGTGGCGCGAAAAGGAGCCCACGAGAATAAGCCTTTCTGGGGATGTTCTAATTACCCCAAATGCCGGGCCATCGTGCCATATACCGAATAGCAGTTCGCTGGTATCAATATATTATTTTTGGAGAGCAGAGATGCTCGGATACGTATACCAGAGAAAGGGCTATTTCTGCTATTCCTCTTTTATCAGTGTCAACAGATCATTCGGCTGGCAATTAAAGTAGATCAGCAGTTTTTCAATATCTTTTCTGCTGAAATTATAATTGTGGTTGGTTGCAATTCTTGATAATGTTAAGGCCTTGATGCCGGTTTCTTTCTCGATGACCTTATAGGTAATCCTTCTTTTTTCTATCGCACTTTTTCGTTCAATCAGCGCCTTTAGATTTACTATAAGCATCCATCCGCTCCTTGTCCTTGGAAATCATCTGATGACTCAATAATATCACTAAAAGCACGGCAATATCAACATTTGAAAGAAAAGGGCATTAAAAGACTTGACAGAAGTATCATAAAATGCTATAAATATCTTTAGGTGATAGTAATATACCTATTAAAGCTATTTTGATAGCTTAACATGAAATATCTAAAAGAAGTGGTGCAGGATCATTTTGAAGGGTCAAAATCATTTTTCTGCAAATAATCCCTTGACTTTAGGGCGCTAAAACACGTTAATCACTTATAGGAGGGCGTATGTATATCAAGAAAGAAGACTTTGGGTATTTTGAAGGACTCCATAAGAGTCTGGATGAGGCAAGGAGAAAAAAGTTTCTGGACATCCTGCTTAAGGCCGGGAGCAAGAGAATCGGTGAGGACATCTCCAAGATACAGGTGGTTGACGACAGCATATATGACGAAAAGGGGATAGAGCAGGGAGAGATGATAACCAGAACCATGATTAAAAAAGCCTATAAAGAGGCAAAGGGGGAAGGCAAATAATGAAATACGAAACTATAAGGAACATTCAGCTATCGCTTTTTCCTGAAGAGGAGATGAAGCGGACATTAGGTCCGGCAGAGGAACTTCTCGGAATGGCAGGGAGGAGCCTTTTTATTGGAAAAGGCATAACCCGGCCCAAAAGAGCCGAAATACTAATCAAAAGGAAAAAGAAATCGGAGATCCGCAGAGGCGGACAAGGGGAGAACCAATGCGTATAGAAACAGGAAATATCTGCGAGATAATCATAGTCTTGATGTATATTCTGAAAATAATTTTTCATTAAAAAAGACTATGACGCCGGTCAAGGCAAACCCCGTTAGAGAACTCACACGGAGCATTTCTCTAACGGGGCAAAGGCAGAAAGACATATTTTGATTGAAGGCAATATAATAAACGGAAGCAATATGGATTCAAAACTAAAACAACAATCAGAAGAATTCGTTAAAGGCCTTGTAACAAATGCAATGCCCGACTACGAACTCCGTTATCCCCAGATAGAGATGATGGGAGCCTGTTCCAATATCATAGAGGGCAGCGGGGTTTTAATTGCCGAGGCAGGCACAGGGACAGGCAAGACATTTGCCTATCTCATCCCTTTAATCCTCTCCGGAAAGAAAGGTATTGTCTCAACAAGAACAATAAACCTTCAGGAACAGCTTGTCTCCAAGGACCTGAGATTCCTTTCAAATTTAAAAGAGTTCGATTATGCCATAGCAAAGGGCAGGAGCAATTACCTTTGCCTCCGCCGGCTCAATGCTTACAGGACTTCCAGCGACGAAGAATCAGGAGAATACAAAAAATTAGCCGGCTGGGCGTCTGAAACAGAAACAGGAGACATGGAAGACTATCCTAATAGATCCTTTTTGTGGGACCGGGTGTATTCAGACCCTGATGCCTGTAAGGGCAAAAAATGCAGTTATTACAACCAATGTTTCTATTTCAAGGCAAGAAACAGATGGGGAAAGGCGCAGATTGTAGTTGCAAACCATGCGCTAATTGGCATCAATGCAATGCTGTCAGAAGAGTCAAGGATATTGCCTAAGGCTGAGGTCTTAATTATAGACGAAGGGCATGCGCTTGATAGTGCCCTTTCAGAGCAGATAGGGATAAACCTCTCAAAACGGGGCTTTGAAAATATCCTCAATAAACTCCTAAAACTTGATGAAAGAGGAAACTATAAGGGTCTTCTTTCAAAATCCCATCACCTGTTTCAGATAGTTGAGTCCCTGAGAACGGAGATGGAGCTTTTCTGGGATATGGTGAAAAAAGAGCTGGAACATAGAAAAACCATTAAAGGCACATTTGTTTTAGCTAATTTTTCATCAGCTCTTTCATCTTCAATAAGGAGGCTGTTGCACAAACCCCAAGATTGTAGATACATGATAAAATAGAGGCCATAATAAACACAAAAGGAGTAGAGATGGCCTATAACATCAAGACAATCAATAGGGAGCAGATATACCTTATGCCG
>Ga0210004_1000288_pt1 | contig 30029 bp, 31 predicted proteins | sample CryGey13umfilter_FD_185450 | JGI IMG/M metagenome (GOLD analysis project Ga0210004, IMG submission 185450) | Groundwater microbial communities from aquifer in Utah, USA - Crystal Geyser 4/8/14 3 um filter (SPAdes) (version 3) | ecosystem: Environmental > Aquatic > Deep subsurface > Groundwater...
GGATATTCTTCAATAAAGCTCAATAATGCTCGACTCTGTTGATCCAGCACTTTATTTTTCAGCTCAATGCGTTCAAATAATTGTTCGAAGCGTTCGGCAACCGATTGCTTGGCATATTGATGGTTGTAGTAGGATTGAATGCCAATCAAGGAAAATGCAGTAATGGCAATCATCAGCAACAAATGTGTAAAAATCGTCAGTTTAATTGAAATGCGTTTCTTTAATCGCTTCATTTTCACTCCTTTTTACACATTTTCACTCAGGATTAACCGCGCCATTGATGCCCATTCACCCCATCAGAACCCTGTTTAGAATATGGGATTTAGCATAAGCTGATAACGACTGAAACTTAACACGGAACCTACAGGTTATTTTTTGTCAATTCTCATTCGATCTGAAACGAACACCTCAGCACCCGAAGGAAAAGTTGAGAAAAAATTCCATTTTAAATCAAGGAAAAAGCCAGATCGGTGCGAACGGATAAAACCATTCGCCTTAAACCATTTTTTAATTATACGAGGCCGACAACCGAATTAAAACCATTGTTTTTTTTGGGGGTTCGATTGGGTTTTTATCTGGTCAGAAAAAATGAAAAATCTTTCATCTTGAAGCAAAAATAGCAATGGATCGCTTAGGTCACATAAATTTTGGACAAGATACAACTTTAACTAGAATTTAATTTTTATAAGGGTAGGCTCTATTTCGCCCTGCTTTTTTGGCTTTATACAAGGCGTCATCTGCCTGTTTGAGTAACTGAGAGCGGCTATCGATAGTCTTATTAACAAAGTCGACCACTGAATAGCCGGCACTGATAGTGACGTAATTAGATATATCAGAATCTGGATGCGGCAGCTTTAACGCTGCAATATTGTGACGAATGATTTCTGCCATTTTTTCAGCGCTAGCGATATCATTATTGGGCAGTAGAACCACAAATTCTTCTCCACCATATCGAGCGGTGAGCTCTCCTGCCCGTGAGGCTGAAGTATGAATGGTTTTTGCAATCTGTTGTAAACAGGTATCTCCCGCTTGATGACCTAAAATGTCGTTATAAACTTTAAAAAAATCAATATCAATCATAATCAAAGAAAGCGGCGTATGATTGCGTTCGCTGCGTCGCCATTCGTTCTCAAAAGTCTGATCAAACTGACGTCGATTAGCAATTTGTGTTAAAGGGTCAATATAGGCATATTCTTCTAAAGCACGTTCATATTGTTTCAACTCAGTGATGTCTTGAAAAACACTAAACAAAGCCGGTCGTCCCGAAAGTTTAACCAACTGAACAAATACCCTTACATCGCGTATTTCACCTTTTTTGGTTTTATGTTGCGTCGCAAAGCTGATTTTTTCACCGAGCTTAAACTGGGAAATTTTAGAAGCCACCTCTTCAGAGGTTTCTATCGTTTCATAGTCGCCAACCCTAAGCTTGGCAAACTCTTTTGCGGTATAGCCTAATTGTTGATGGGCGGTATGATTAAATTCAAAGGCTTTTTGGGTGGCTGGATCAATTAACAAGATGCCGACCGGCGATAAATCAAATAACGTTTGATAACGGTCTTTCGCCTCTTGAGTTTCCTCATCTTTTTTCTTCGCTTCGCTAATATCATTTGCCATCACCACAAAGTTGGGTTTACCCGCCAATTGCATTCTCTGAACCCGTACTTGTGCATCATACTCAGTACCATTTTTACGAAGGTGACGCGTCTCATGAGTCACAAAACCCTTTTCACCGGTAATCAGCGGCGTCAGTATTTGGTCAATTAACTGTTGTCGTGAAAGATGTGGATTTATTTCATGAGGCGTCATGGTCTGCATTTCAGTTAGTGAATAGCCCAAATTCATCAAAGCTGACTGGTTGAGATAGGTAAATTTAAACGTCTCTGCATCAATGACATAAACCTCATTAAAGCTGTTATCAATAATAAAACCAAGAGATTGTAGTTGATCTAAAGCTTGTTTTTGTTGGGTAATATCTTGCACAGCCCCAAGCATCATTACCGCTTGACCCTTTTCATCATACTGAGCCTGACCCGACTCAAGCAACCAGACGATGCGCCCACTCGAAGAGAATTGTATACAGTGCTCAAATTGATAGGCCGTTTTGGTTTCAATCGCCTGATTAATCGCTCTTTTCAGAGCAAGTCGATCCGCATCCTTTAAATAAGATAGAAAACGATCAAAGGTGGGTTTAAAACTTTGCGGGGATTCGCCAAATAGCTGAAACACCTCATCTGACCATTCAATCTCATCGGTGAGCATATTCCACGTCCAACTGCCTAAATGAGCAATTTTTTGTGCCTCTTCAAGCAGCAGTTGACGTCTATCTTTTTCTTGTTCTAATTGTTTGATGGCAGTTAAGTCTTCATAAAGGGTCATCACATCTTGGTTTGGTAATCTTATCACCGTATTTTTGCGCCATCCCTGCAAACGGTCGTCTTGATATAACCCTTTATCTAAGATTTGCGTTTCCCCGGTTCGATAAACCTCTTCAATGACCTCATATAAGCCAAATTCTTTAACTCCGGGGAAGACCTCTAATAGTTTTTTATGTAGCAGAGCGCTTCGATCAATTTGCTCTGTTTGTTCAGCTTGACGGTTAAAATCGACAAAGACAAAGTCATTATCAATATAACGATAGACGGCGACGTTAAGAGGAATGGCATCAATGGGGATTTGGTAGACATTATGGGTCATGATTGCCCTTCCGGTTATAGAAGAGACCTTTGCAATTTTATTGAGCCATGCAAAGTTTCTCAGAGCGCAATGATTATTAAGTGCATAGTATCCAGATGCTTGCACCTTTGTATTTATTCAACTTGATGAGTAAATTTTCTACTGTACCAAATTGGTATTATTACACGTGAGAGCGCTCAATAAAAGAGAGAACATTGTGTTTGCGTGTTGTGGACGAAATTCCGAACAGTTTTTCTATAACAGAAAACTCGATCCGAAACCGATTAAACCACCAAAAACACCGCCCCAAACCACGAGCCAGCCAAGATGGTTCTTAATCATGGTTTGTACCATTTCTTTAACCAATTGAGGTGTCAGTTCAGCGAGTCGGACTTCAATAATGGTTTCAATTTTCCCTCGAATATCCGCCATGACTTCAGGTTGATCTATCTCGGTTTGTAGCAAGGTTTTAAACTGCTCCTGTTCCGTGATCTCAATTAAAGCAGATTTCATATTGGTCATAAAGGGGTCTTTAAGCGGCGTTAAAGCATTCGCACCGCCAAACATGCCCAACATACTGCCAAAACTGGAGTCCATAATGACTTCAACAAGACGATCATACGCTACGGTTAAATCAACTTTTTCGATCACGGGCGCAAGATGAACACTCGGCTGAGTGCTTTGCGAGACAAAGCGATCAATATTTTCTTGGGTGAAAAATTGTGCCATCATCATATCGCGTATAGCCTCTTTAAAGGCTTCAAATCGGTTAGGAATTACCCCCGAACCCACCAGGCCTGGTACTTTTTCAAACAACATATGAATGGCTAGCCAGTTGGTTAAGGCGCCAGACAAGGCAAATAATCCAATCAAGGTTAACCAATCAATATGAAGCCAATAACCTGCTAATAAAATAATGAGGCTGATTAAATTGGTAAAAAAACTTTTTCTCATACATTAGTCTCTTTTAGGGGATTCAAATAGCTACGAAAACAGCCAAAAGCCGATTATTTTAACCAGGCCTGGCCGTTTTTTGAAATCTTAGCGTTGATGATCTCGACGCCGTGAAGGCTTTGGTTTATTGGGGGTTCTTTTCGATTGAACGGCGTCTTCTCGATGATTTTCCCCTTTCACTTTATACTGTCCTCTTCCGGTGGCTTTGGTTGGACGTTTGCTTTTTGCCAAGGATTTAGCCTCCAATGAAGAAGTTTGATGACGTAAATCCGGGCTTTTTTCTTCCGGCAACCCCACCGATTTTAACAGTTGATTGACTTGCTTCCAGGTCAAGGGCTCCGACTTACCGCGTTTAAGCATTCGCGGCAGACTGAAAGCACCATAACGGGTTCGAATGAGCCGACTGACCTGAACGCCTTGTGATTCCCACATCCGACGAACTTCACGATTGCGACCTTCTTTGATGACCACACGATACCATTGGTTGATGGCGTCTTCATCCTGCTGTGGAATTTTGCCAATCGTTTCAAAACGCGCCATGCCGTCTTCTAACATCACGCCTTTTTTTAATTGTTTTAAGACGGCTTCATTCACTTCACCAAAGACTCGAACAGAATACTCGCGCTCCACCTCATAAGATGGGTGCATCATTCGATTGGCTAATTCACCATTATTGGTGAGGATTAATAATCCTGACGTGTTCATATCCAAACGGCCGATACTAACCCAACGGCTGTTGATAATCCGAGGCAAGCTCGTAAAAATGGTTTCCCGTCCTTTTTCATCTTTACGACTACATACTTGCCCCTCTGGTTTATTGTATAAAATCACTTGGGTCGGTTGCTTTTCGAGGCGGGTTTCTTTAACCAATTGGTCGCGCACTTTTATCTGATCGGTTGGTAAAGCCCTGTCTCCAAGTGTTGCTATCTTGTTATTGACTTTTACCAAACCTTCTTCGATTAACTTTTCAACGTCTCGGCGCGATCCAAAGCCGCCTCTTGCAAGAATTTTTTGTAACTTTTCACCCGTGGGTATTTTTTTGTTTGAAGGTTCGTGCTGTGTGCGCATGGGTTAAAGTCCTACCATATTCAATAAAACCCCTTGTATCGCTTGATAAGGGCCTGAAATTATTGGGCCAAGCACCCCCAAAAGAAGTAAGCCCAATAGGATAAATAACCCATAAGACTCAAGTTGATTATACCGATAGGCCAGTGCATTCGGTAACAAGGCGCTGAGAACACGGCTGCCATCTAATGGCGGAATCGGAATTAAATTTAATACCATCAGTACTAAATTAATTGCAACGCCAGCCAAACCTGAGTAGGTTAAAAAAGCCCCAACGCTCATTGAGTCGGCACCATCGACACTCACCATATAACCGAATTTGGCGATCATGGCCCAGCCAATGGCCATCAATAAATTTGAAAGCGGCCCGGCCACCGCAACCCACGCCATATCTCGCACCGGATTTTTAAAATTACGTGGCGTAATCGGCACCGCTTTTGCCCAACCAAATACAAAGCCACCCAATATCAACAGCACGATGGGCACCAAAAGGGTTCCAATGGGATCAATATGTTTCAGTGGGTTTATCGTAACGCGTCCCAGCATTTGGGCGGTTTTATCCCCGAGCTTAGAGGCGACCCAACCATGAGCGGCTTCATGAAGGGTAATGGCCATTAACACGGGTAAGGTCCAAATCGCAATCTTTTGCATTAACGTCAATTCAATCATACCGGTGCCTTTTGTGTTTAACTTTGAAATTCGCCCTGCCCTTGACGAATTAAGATGGGAACATCTTCTGTAAAATCAATAACGGTGGTCGGTTCGAATCCACAGAATCCGCCATCAACCACTGCATCCAGTGCATGACCTAAAGTTTCGTGAATCGTCCAACCATCTGTCATTGGCATTTCTTCGCCCGGCAGAATGAGTGATACTGAAATTAACGGCTTATCAAAATAGGATAACAGTGCATTTGCCACCACATTCGGGGTCACTCTTAAACCAATATACTTACGCTTTGGCGTTTGTAAACGACGCGGCACTTCCCGACTGGCGGGTAAAATAAAGGTATAGGCACCGGGTAAATGCGACTTTAAATAACGAAATTGAACATTCCCCACTTTCGCATAGGCAGACAAATGACTTAAATCTGCACACACCAGCGTAAAATAATGTTTTTCATCTAAACGGCGAATCGCCCGAATCCGATCTGCCCCTTCCTTATTATCTAACAAGCAGCCCAATGCATATCCCGATTCAGTGGGATATGCAATCACTCCGCCTTTTTGTAGGCGTTCGACAGCTTGCATCAATAACCGTTTTTGCGGATTATCCGGGTGAACGGATAAATATAAACATTCCTTGTGCACGTTAGCATTCCATCTATTTAAAAACGGGCAAATTATACCTGAATATCAATCGGCAACGGCGGTTTTAAATAACTGCCAGACAGGCTGACATTTAGCGGGTAAAGGAGCCAACCAACCCAAACCGCGCCAGCTCTGTTCAGGGCGATGAAAATCTGATCCGACTGAAGCGTAGAGTCCAAACCGAACGGCTCGATCCGCCAACCCAATTTGATCAGCACTGGGTCGAGGTTGGTTGACCACTTCTAAGGCTTGCCCCCCCGCTGCCATAAAGTCAGCAATCATTTGATTGAGCTTATTGGAGGTCATTTTATATTGCTGTGGGTGAGCAATGACCGCAATACCGCCGGCGGCCTTAATCCACCCCACCACCGCTTGTAAAGAAGGCCAATCCACTTCAGTATAGAGCGGCTTTCCTTTTTTTAAGTATTTATCAAAAGCTTGCTGCTGATTTTTAACCTTATTTCGATTGATTAAAACCTGAGCAAAATGATTGCGACCAATCATATCATCTTCCGTTAAAGGCATGATTTCATCCAAAACACCATAGAGTTGTAATTGTTGACATTTTTGCTCTATTTCAAATGCTCTTTGCCAACGTTTGAGTCGATTCTGTTTTAAACCCGTCTGTAATTTAGCATTGTCATTATCACAATCTAACCCGACAATATGTATGGTGTGTCCTCGCCATTGACAGGAAATTTCAGTCCCAACGATGAGCTGTAGAGTAGTTTTTTGTGCATATTCCAAAGCTTGCTCATAGCCGGCAGTGGTGTCGTGATCCGTTATCGCCAGTGTTGTAATGGCATGTTCAATGGCTAAATCAATAAGCTGCTGAGGGGATAAGGCGCCATCCGAAGCGGTCGTATGGCAGTGTAAATCAATTTTCATTTTGCTCCAATCAGAGGTGACTCAAGATAAAACGCCTTTCTTTAAGACGCAATCCCATATAAAATGGCGGTAAATTTTTTGATGAGACGCTATTCTATCCAGAGTAAATCACGATATTTTGACCTTGCAAAGCATCTCATTTTTAAAAAAGCGGTTATGTGCTTTGATACATAGTTTTTTGATAAATAATGATGCACAGGTCGGTTTACTAAATTTTACCCTAATATTGAGAAGGGATCTCATTCATTAGGCTGACAAAAGGGTTACCATGAAACTGTTATTCGATTTTTTCCCCATCCTATTATTTTTTATTGCCTTTAAAGTCTATGGTATCTATGTTGCCACCGCCGTCGCGATCGTGGCTTCTATTGCACAGGTCGCTTATGTTTATTTTAAAAATAAACGCGTTGAAAAAATGCACCTGATCACCCTAGCGCTCATCGTTATTCTCGGCGGCGCTACTTTAATCTTTCAAGACGAGGCCTTTATTAAATGGAAACCAACCGTTGTTAACTGGGGCTTTGCACTGGTTTTTTTGGGCAGTCATTTTATTGGCAAGAAACCCATTATTCGTCGTATGATGGATCAAGCGATCAGCTTGCCTAGCGACGTTTGGATCAAACTGAGTTATATGTGGGTGCTGTTTTTTATCTTTTCCGGTGCGATGAATATTTATGTAGCTTATCAATATGATACCGACACCTGGGTTAACTTCAAACTCTTCGGCTTAATGGGGCTGACATTTTTGTTTATTCTACTTCAAGGGGTTTATATCAGTCGCTACCTAAAAACTTCTGATGAGGATAAATCAACAACACACCCAACAAAAGCAATGGATGCCGCCTACGAAACCCTTGCCGATGTCGAAATGGACGCGGTTGTCGACAAACAGCAAGCGGCTTCAAAAAAAGATAAATGAGGATAAGTGTTATGTTGTACTCAATTTTTGCATATGATGTTAAAAACAGTCTGCCATTAAGAGCAACTGCTCGCCCAGAACATATTAAACGCCTACAAAGTCTCGCTGCTGAAGGGCGCTTGGTTTTGGCGGGGCCAAACCCTGCCATCGATTCCAATGAGCCGGGAGAGGCGGGTTTTAGCGGCAGTTTAATTGTCGCAGAGTTTGAGAACCTAGCCGCAGCAGAAGCCTGGGCTAATGCCGACCCCTATAAACTGGCAGGGGTTTATCGAAAAGTTGAAGTTAAACCCTTTAAAAAAGTGTTACCGGCATAAGAAACATTACTTTTAGAGGAACATCATCATGACGAATGTGGCTTACTTAATTCCCAAGCGCCAACAGAAATTGCAATTGGAAACAGCAGATCCGATTGAACTGGTTGAAACCGATTTTGCACAAGTCCCATTACTGGGTTGGACTTCTGCCGGCCAGCCGATTCAAATGGAAATGGATTATGATACGGTTTCTGTGCCTAAAAGCATGGTTCGAAAAGAAACTTTTGCCTTGCGCGTAAAAGGCTCCTCAATGATTGATGAAAACATCGAAGATGGCGATATTGTTATTATTGAACGCCGCTCAACGGCGGAAAATGGTGAATCCGTGGTGGTTCGTATCAATAATGAAGAAGTCACCATGAAAAAGTTCTACATTGAAAAAACCGGCATCCGCTTACAACCCGCCAATGCAGATATGTCACCAATTTACATTACTAACGACCAAATCGAAATACTCGGTATCGTCACCGGTATTTTGCGTCAACCTTAACGATGAAATGAATATGAACACTTCCCCTCGTTTGCCCATCGGACTTTTGATTACCGGCGGCACGCTGGATAAGGATTACAACACCTTAACGGGTCATTTAGAATTTTCACAAACCCACCTGCCGAAACTGCTCCAAAAAGCCAATATCACCTTGCCCATCCTGTCGGAAGTGTTGATGTTGAAAGACAGTTTAGAGATGACTCATGAAGACCGACAGCAGATATTGAATGCTTGCCTGGAATCCTCTTGCCAACGCTTAGTGATAACCCATGGCACCGATACCATGGCCGAAACCGCTGACTGTTTACTGAACTCCCCATTAGCGCAATCCAAAACAATTGTCTTAACAGGTGCCATGCGCCCTTTTCAACTCGGTGAATCTGATGCTTCGTTTAATGTAGGCTCTGCCCTGATGGCAGCGCAACTCGCTTCAGAAGGAATCTTTATTGCCATGAATGGTGAACTCTTTCCTGCAAACCTGACTCAAAAAAATCGTTCACAAGGTCTATTTGAGTGGCTGACTTAGTTGGCACGACTACCACTCCAACCCTTTTAGATATTGAAAAATGGCTCGATAGGCTTTCGGGGGTTTATTTTGTTCGGCTTCTTTCTGCGCATTGCGAATCCACTGACGAAGTTGTGACCGGTCAGCATGCGAATAGATTTCCATAAATTCATTCAACGCTTCATTGCCTTCAGTGACTAAACGATCCCGCCATTTTTCTAACCGATGAAAGTGCACAGTCTGTTGTTTGGCCTTTTGCTCCATCGCAAACAGCTGCTCTTTAATGTGTGCGATTAAGGCTTCATCCTTACGGAGCATTTTGCCGATAAACCCTTTTTGGCGTTTAATGGCCGGGCCATTCTTCATTTCCTGCAATAACAAAATGGCATTGAGTAATTCATCTGGTAAATTGAGTTTTTTTAACATATTGGGTGAAAAATCGGCCAAGGTTTCACCCATTTCAGTCACCGCCAGTGCCGCTTTTTTAATGTCGGTACGACTTTCAAACGCTTCTTGCTCCCAATCGGGAATTTCTCGCTTGGCCTTGGTTCTATTTACATTGCGGGGTCTGACCATATTCTATCCAATGCGTTAGTCATGCTAAATTAAAGGAGCCCTGAATATTTCTAAAGAGAAAAACCAAGGGGTTTCTTGAGGCGGGCATTAAAAGACCTTTGCATTGGTTTTAGGATGATGCTTCGCGCATCATTGCCAACCATTCTGCTTCGGTTAATACCCTCACGCCTAGGGCATTGGCTTTTGCCAACTTGGAGCCTGCTTGTTCACCGGCAATAACAAAATCGGTTTTACTCGATACACTGCCAGTCATTTTAGCCCCTTCTGCTTCCAATCTGTGTTTCGCTTCCGTTCGTGTCATCGATGCCAAGGTTCCGGTTAGCACCACAACTTTATGACTAAATGGACCCTTAGCGTTTTGAACAAGGGGTTGCGGTTTTGGCCAATCAATGCCGGCAGACAATAAGCCGTCAATCACCGTTTGATTATGAGGCTCTTGAAAAAAATGCGCCACATGCTGTGCAACCACATTGCCCACGTCATTGACTTCAATCAATTCCGCTTCACTAGCCGCTCGAATCGCCGCAAATGTTTGGAAATGTTGCGCCAAGTTCTTCGCTGTCACTTCACCCACTTCGGGGATACCCAAGCTATAAACAAACCGCGCCAAGGTTGTATTACGTGAGGCTTGAATAGCATCCACGACTTTTTGCGCTGATTTTTGTCCCATCCTTTCGATATTGGCCAATTGCTCAACGGTGAGATCAAATAAATCATCCGGATGCTGTACCCAGTCAAGCTCCACCAATTGATCAATCAGCTTTTCACCCAAGCCTTGAATATCCATCGCTTTGCGCGAAACAAAATGCTGTAACGCGCGTTTTCGTTGAGCCGGACAAACTAATCCACCGGTACAACGATAAACTGCCTTATCAAGCTCTTTAATGACTTCTGAACCACATTCAGGACAATGACTGGGCATCTCAAAAAGTCGTGTATCGGTTGGCCTTTGCGCCAAAACCGGCCCCACCACTTCGGGAATCACATCTCCGGCACGACGAACAATCACTTGATCGCCAATGCGCACATCTTTACGACGAATCTCATCTAAATTGTGCAAAGTGGCGTTCGATACCATAACGCCCCCAACCGCAACGGGCTTCAAGCGGGCAACAGGGGTAATCGCTCCGGTGCGCCCGACTTGAACTTCAATATCAATCAACTGCGTCCAAACTTCTTCAGCAGGGAATTTTCGGGCAATCGCCCACCTTGGCGCTCGGGCAGTAAAGCCCAATTGTTTTTGTAAGCGAATGCTGTTCAGCTTATAAACAATCCCATCAATTTCATAAGGCAATTCACTCCGCAAATCCGCCATTTTTTGATAGTAATCGAACAATCCATCCATTGCGGTTACCAACTTGGCATAAGGGTTGGCCGGCAATCCCCATCGAACAAATTGCTGGATCACGTCATGATAAGTTTCCGGCATTGGCCAATCGATACTGAGTTCGCCCCAGCCGTAAAGATAAAAGCTTAATGATCTTTGTGCCGCTATCTTGGCATCCAATTGTCGTAACGTCCCGGCGGCGGCATTGCGAGGGTTGGCAAAGGGTTTTGCACCCAGTTTACTTTGCTGTGCATTCAGTTTCTCAAAGGCCTGTTTCGTCATAAAAACTTCGCCACGGACTTCGACAATATTCGGCCAATCGTCACCAAAGAGTTTTAACGGAATGCAATATATGGGGCGAATATTATGGGTCACATCTTCACCCACTTGTCCATCCCCCCTTGTGGTGGCTTGAATCAGTTCGCCCTGTTCATACCGTAAATTAACGGCTAAGCCATCCATTTTTGGCTCGGCTGAAAAGGTTAAGACATCCTTTTGATTGGCGAGTGAGGGGATTTTTTCAACAATTCTTTGCACAAAGTTCACTAAGGCGTCATCGTTAAAGGCATTGTCTAATGAAAACATCGGCACAGCATGCCGAACCGTTTTGAATTCAGTTAAAGGCTGATCCCCCACCCGCTGCGAAGGGGATCGGCTAAGAAGCCAATCGGGATATTGAGATTCAATATCGAGCAGTTGTCGATAAAGCAAATCATATTGCGCATCACTGATGGTCGGTGCATCTAACACATAATATTGATAGCTATACTGATTCAATTGATCGACAAGGGTTTGGTATTGTTGGCGAGATAGCTTTGATGTCATAGCATACAATTAAGAGACGTTATCATACTCTGCGGCCGCATCACACATCGCTTGCAAATCTGACTCTTTGATTAAGTGTCGTTCCACATCATATAAACGCCCGTTCAATCTTTGAGAAATTTTCCGCGCCATTAAGATCATTTCGTTCATAACACTGCTGGCTGGCACGCTGGTGGGTAAGGTTACGATTAAAACCAACCCGGCTATCTTATATTCACTATTAATGGGTTCTTCTAATGGGAAGGTGCCGGGTTCTAGGATATTAGCAACCCGAATAAGTTCATTTTCCATCGTATCATTTTTAATAAAAATACCCGATTTAGCGGGTAATAACCCAACCCCTTGCAATGTTTGATTCACCTTCGGCCATAAAAAGTCATCTGACCCCATAATAATTAACGCAAAGATTTTTTCTTCTGCAGGTGATGTTACTTTCTCTTGAGTCTTCGGGGACCTTTCTGTGATGGTTTCACGGTCAAACGCCTTCGGCAATTCAGGTTCAATCTCATCATCTGATTTAATCAAAATTTCTTCAGGCTTTCTACGTTCCTGTTCCACGGAAGACAACGGATGATCTGACTGACGATCTGCCGTCTTTTTTATATCAAACTCTTGACCAAAAAATAGCCCCAATTGTGCATCGGGTACCGATTCATCTTCTGCTATTTCATCCACATTTAATCTGTGTCGTGTTTTTTCCGATAAGGGTAAATGGGGTTCTCCCAAATCATTCAAACCTTGAGATTGTTTTGTTTCAACGGCAACATTGTCAGTTTTTCCAGATGGGCGGCTAGGATTTTTTTTGGATTTAGCTTTATTTAAAAGATACAACCCAGCGATGACAAGTATTGCAAAAATCAATAAAACTTGTTGCAATTCATTCATCTGGCATCATCCTTAAAGTTGTTGTTTGGGTTTGTCATTATGATCATATTGATGGCTTGTTCGGGTGTGGTTTCATATCCATGAATGGCGTACAATTAAGACCGCCTTTAAAATGAAAATTTTACTTTAAATCGACCCTAATGAAAAGCGACCTTGCCAATTTATACACGTTGTTTTTTTCAACGACAGCTAATTGTCAAACTTAAACAGAGCGATTCCATCCATGTCAACGCTAAAGTCTCAGCAAAACTGTTTGAAAGTACTCGGCATCGATGTCGGTACGTCCGGTATTCGAGCGGCTATTGTTGAATTCAACCAAAAGAAACCCTGTTTAAAGTACAGCGTCCAAGTCGATTTACCCCTCCCACAACGTAATGGGTTGTGCAGCCAACAATCGCCCTTGCTGTGGACAGATGCGCTAAAGACACTGTTTCACAAACTCACTCAACACCCTGAAATCCACCAAATTGACCAGTGCATTGTCGATGCCACCTCCTCAACCGTACTGCTGTGCGATGCGAATGGCACCCCCATAACTGATGCCATTATGTATGATGACCAAAGAGCGATTATTGAATCGGAACGAGTTCAACAAGTCGCGCCCAAAAACACCGGTGCCCATGGGGCATCCAGCACATTAAGCAAGGTCATGTGGCTAGAATCCAGACTAGAAGACGCTAATCCAACCCATAGCCCCGCCCATATCTGCCATCAAGTTGATTTTATAAACCATTTTTTAACCGGGAAAATTGGCATAACGGATGAAAATAACGCCCTAAAATTAGGTTACGACAGCCAGAATCAACTTTGGCCTCAATGGGTTCAGACACTGATTAAAACGCCTTTACCAAAAGTCGTTGCGCCGGGAACCGAAATCGGCCAAATTCTACCAGGCCTGGCTAAAATTTACGGTTTTAACCCCAACTTAAAGGTATTAAGTGGGACGACTGATAGTATTGCAGCCTTTCTGGCTGCGGGTGCGACCCATGTTGGAGAGGCCGTGGTTTCATTAGGATCGACCTTGGCAATCAAAGTGCTTTCCGATCACGCTATTTTTGCCGGTGAATATGGTATTTACAGTCATAAGTTGAAGTCAAAATGGTTAGTGGGCGGGGCATCAAACAGCGGTGGTGCCGTTTTATTAAACTACTTTACCGTACCGCAACTTGAGACTTTATTGCCCCAAATGGACATATCCCATTCAACCAGATTGAATTATTACCCACTGACAAAACCAGGGGAGCGATTTCCAATTGCCAATGCCAATCTTCAGCCCCGACTCTCGCCACGCCCTAAAAATGACGTTATTTTTTGCCAAGCCATTATAGAAGGTTTGGTGAAAATCGAAGCCCTATGTTTTGAACGGCTGTCAGAATTAGGCGCCCCATCCATTCAACAAATTTATACTTGTGGCGGCGGTGTTAAAAACCCTGTTTGGATGCAATTACGTCAAATTCACTTAAATGCACCGGTCACCCTTGCCAAACAACCTGATGCCGCGTTTGGCGTCGCACAATTGGCGGTACTTTAAGGGTTATTCGCCACGCGTAACCTTATGAACCAGATCTAAATCCATGTAACGGTGACCATAGGCATTACCAGACAATACGGTAAATGCGCAATCCGGCTCACCTAAGTGATCCAAAACCAGTGCCGCACGCGAAAAGTCATCGCCTTTGGTGTATTCATTCACTGTGATAATGGTGCGAACATTCGCACCCGTTGAAGATAAAATGCCATTGGCAGAGTCTTCAAAGGCAATCGTTTCTTGTGGCGATAACTGCATTTCTTGTAAGGTCCAATGATATATATCCGCAGCCGGCTTTTTGGCAGGCACAATATCCCCCGCCGCAATCACCTCAAACCAGGACTCACTGCCTTCGCCCAAAGTGTGGGTTAATAAGGCGGTGACATTTTCAGGGGTGGTTGTGGTGACGATAGCAAGGCGCAACCCGGCATCACGGGCTTCATGGATCAGTCGTTCCACACCCTGACGCAACGGGATCTTACCCTCACTGAGTAATTGAGTATAAAAAGCGGTTTTGGAAGCATGCAATTCCTTTACAAATGCGTCCATATCCTCCGGTTTTTTAAAGGCGGTATTAAACTGATCACAATAAAGCTTAATACGCTCTTTACCCCCGGTCACTGCTAATAAATCACCATAAAGGGCTTCATCCCAATACCAATCTAAACCGGCTGCTTTAAAAGCCATATTAAAGGCAACCCTATGCCCATCACGTTCGGTGTCTGATAAGGTGCCATCAACATCAAATAAAAGCGCTTGTAATTTAGCCATCAGATTTTTCTCTCTGTCAAAATGGATTTAGGCTATTAAAACGAATTACGGATAAAAAGCAAGCCAAGCAACCAAAAACTTATAAAAAAAATTAGGTTGTCAGACTTTTTAAAACTTGGTATAAAACGCAGTTAATTTCAAACAAGTCCCTGCACGGGGCTTGATGAAAGTTTGCTTAAATGCTTAAGGCATTATAATAATGGCAACAGAGCTAAAGCCTGTATAGAATAGGGCTTATAAAGTCCCTTACACAGGGTGCAGTCACGAATAAAAATGGTTAAAATTTTTCATAATTTTCTGCATTTGTCTTTCGTGTTCCACTCAGGTGAGTGGTCTTTTATAACAAAAACTAAAGAAGGTTACTTATGGAAGATTCCAACGATTTTATTGAAAATTATCCAAAATACCAAATGAAACCCGGCGAAGAATATATGAGCCGTGAAATGCTTGAACACTTTAAAAATAAATTATTGGCTTGGAAAAAGCAGCTGTATTGGGAAGCGGAAAATACGGTAAAACATTTGCGTTCCGACTCTTCCACCCCTGCCGATCCAAACGACAGAGCCTCTCAAGAAGAAGAATTCGCGTTAGAATTACGCACACGAGATCGTGAACGCAAGCTAATTTCTAAAATTGACCAATCGCTTAGAGAAATTGAATCCGGTGATTATGGTTATTGCAAAATCAGCGGTGACGAAATTGGTCTGGCACGAATGGAAGCGCGTCCAACCGCTACCCTAACGGTCGAAATGAAAACCAAGCAAGAAATTCGTGAAAAGCAAGGGATTGCTTAAACTGTCACGTTTTGATTTTGTTGCTAGTTAACCTTCTCTTTGTTTTGCGCTTATATCCTTAAGCGCTTTCGCTTTATTTTAGATTCCATTCAGACAGCTGCGTTGTCAAAAACAGAGTCTAAACAAACAAAAGGTAACGGTTTTTTTTGTGAACTTATCCAAATTAATTGATGGTTTAACGTTACCCGAAACTTACCCACACCCGGTTGAAGTCATCACCACTATTGAAACACACATCTCTGTTATCTTTTTAACGGGCAGCTATGCCTACAAACTCAAAAAGCCTGTTAACTTCGGCTTTTTAGACTTTAGTACCCTCGCACTACGCAAACGCTATTGCGAACTTGAAATCACTTTAAATCAAAGAACTGCCCCAAACTTGTACCTTAAAACCCTGCCGCTCTATTATGATGGCGCCAGTTTCAGTTTCAAACCGATTGGTGAACTCGTCGATTACCTGAATCAAATGGTGCAATTTAATCCAAACGCGGTGCTCGGGCGCATCTTATCAAACGAAACGCTGCCTCAGTCACAAATACATCAGCTTGCCAGCGATATTGCACATTTCCATCTAAACGCACAAACAATCCAAGAAAACGAGGATAAAACCTTGCCCTGGGGGCACCCTGATAACCTATTACATCCCATGCTCGATAATTTCCCAACCCTCCTCAAAACCTTTGGCCATCCTGATGATCAATATCGGCTCAATCAGCTTGCCCAATGGACTCGGTTTACCCAAAAGTCGTTGTTTCGTTTTTTAGAGGATCGCCGTCGAAATGGGTTTGTCCGTGCTTGCCATGGTGATATGCATCTAGATAATATTGCTTTGTTGGACGGCGTTGCTACGCTATTCGATGGGATTGAATTTAATGAACAGTTTCGTTGGATTGATGTGATCAACGATCTGGCTTTTTTATTGGTAGATTTAGAGAACCGACAACAATTTTTACTAAAACGTCAATTATTAAATCAATACCTCAAGGTAACAGGTGACTATGAAGGATTGGCTTGCTTAGTTTTTTACCAAGTCTACCGAGCAATGGTGCGGGCTAAGATCAGTGCATTACGCGCGCATCAACTAGAAGATCACCCTGAACAAGCCACGCAAACCCTTGCCATAGCGCGTCACTATATTAATCAAGCAGAAGAGACCGCCTATCATGTTGAGACACCCAAGCTCATTTTAATGCAAGGCGTGGCAGGTTCGGGTAAAAGCACCTATGCGCAACAATTATTGCAATATCAAAATGCCATCATTCTCAGTTCAGATATCGAAAGAAAGCGGCTTTATGGTATAGCCCCCCTAGATCGCCTTAACGAAGTCGAAAAGCGTCAACTCTATTCCCCTGAAATGAGTCGTAGAACCTATCAAAGGCTATTAGCGTTATCCGAAACCCTACTGTCGTTAGGCTATAGCGTGATTGTCGATGCCACCTTTCTGAAAGAAGCACATCGCAAGCCTTTTCAAGACATTGCAAACAAACACAACTATGGGTTTAAGATTTTTTGCATTGACGCGACACTGAATTTAGCTCAGATTAAACATAACCTTCAATTACGCCAGCAAAGTAACCAGGACCCATCTGATGCCACTATAGAAGTGATGGAAAGTCAGTGTCAACAATTTGAACCCCCCAGCCCGGCCAATTGCGTTTTAACCGTTAGCCCCATGCAACGCATCGATGAAAATCAAATCAAGATTTGGCTTGAAATGCCGTTATGTTAATTATTACCTCAACGAGCTTAAAACTTGCCTATGAACTTACGCGCTTCACAACTGCTGATTACTCTGCTATCGCTGACATTTTTTACGGCTGCTCAGGCAAACGAGCCAAAGCCAATTGATCAAGTCACCGTGGTTGGCATCAACCCACTTAAACAGAGCCTGAACAGCGTTCGCCGTCATTTATGGAATATTGGTGGGTTTAAACAAGCTACTTTTTCAGTAAGAAAGCGCAATGTGGATAAATTTTTTGCCGTTAATCGACTGTTAGAAATTTATTATTTAGAATTTTATTATGACAATGCAGGCAGAATCACGACGATTTACCAGCTATATCGACCCACTTCACACCGTTTTAGTGAATCCGTTATTCCAACAAATACAAGGGATCTTGCTCAAAAAATGATGCAACAAATTGGTGAACCCACTCGTATTGAAGTAAAAGGCAGTTCTGGCAGTCCAAATTATGCTGCTTATATTTGGCAAGATGATAAAATAACGGTCAAAATTGATCGAGAAGATAACGATGCATTTGGCAATATTTATGTGCAATACACCGTTAATCAACGCGACCCTTATTTGGTAACCCTCCAATAAAGAACACTCACAATAGGTTTAGTTGATACCGTATGCAAATCTCAAATAGCGCAGCCATAAATGGTTATAAAGGAATGCAAGAAGGGTTTAATCGCCTAGACACTGCCAGTCGGCAATTGGCCGATCCCAATCAACCTGATAAAGTCACCCCCCTTTTAGAACTCCCCAAACAAACCTTACAGGTTGAAGCCTCTGCAAAAGCCATTAAAGCCCATGATGAGATGATTGGCTCATTAATTGACATTATGGTCTAAAAACGATATTTGTCCTGAAGCCTTTACAGGAGAGTCTTCAGTCAAAGACACCGGCATGATGCACAAATTTTTGAATATCAGGCCAAGCGGCCTCCAGATGTTGAAACCCATGATCTCCGCCTTCAAACACCCGCACTTTTGCCATTTTTTCGAAGGCGACTTTAGCTTGCTGATAAGGAATCACCTCATCACCTTTATCCAATAAAATCAAATAGTCTATTGCATCACTGGGATGACAAGCATAGCCCTTAAGTGCCTTTAAATAACGTTGCGTTAAATGGAACACCTCTGCCGTTGCAGGATTGGCATGCGTCCCTAAATAAGGCGCTAAGGTTTCTGTCGGATTTAATGCGGGATTAATCATCAATAGTGGCACTTGATATTTTTGAGCAAAATATTGTCCCCAAAAGCCGCCCATTGAAGAGCCCATAATACACCAAGGAGAAGCCGACTTTTTATCCAAGCCGGCGGCCTTAATCTCCGACTCAATGGCCATTGCCGTCTTCTGAGGTTCTGCAATGGGATAAGTTGGGGTTAAAACCTCAATCCCTAAAGGGGCAAATTTCGCTTTCATCCACTGACCTTTAAAACTCTTTCCGGAGCTTAAAAATCCATGCAAATAGAGAATCATGGTAAAATTCACCCTATGTTAAATACCGAAAAACAGCCCCTTATTACCGAAAGACCCACCTGCCAAAAGGTTTACCAAGCTGCGCTTTCACTGGGACTCACCCCCTTGCAGGCAAACTTAGTTGCCGGTCGCATTGATGCAGATGCGTTAGATCATGGTAACATGGCCGATGAAATACAAAAAATAGTCTTCCCAAAATTACAGTACATACAACCCCCGACCACGCTCAAAAATGCCTCTCATGCTGCAAAACTGATTGCCGATGCCATCCAATCCGACGGCAAAATCGTGTTAGCGACTGATTACGATACGGATGGGGTGACCTCAGCGTGGGTTGCCACCCAAGCGTTAGTAAAATATTTTGGCGTTGCCCCGGAACGGATAGAACACCTCATTGGTGAACGCAAAGAAGGTTATGGTATTACCGATGAAATGGTGCAACGGATTTTAAGCCTGACCGATCCGGTTGATTTGGTGATTTCGGCTGACCAAGGTTCCAGCGACGAGCCTAGAATTGCGCAACTGGCGGCACAAGGTATCAAAGTCTGCGTCACCGATCACCACCAGATGGCCATTGAAGGGCCGCCCAAAAGTGCTGTTTGCACGGTTAACCCGCAACAACAAGGCTGTGACTATGATAAAACGGTGGCGGGTTGTTTTGTTATTTTCTTAGTGATGAGCCAAACCCGCGCGGAACTGATTCAGAGACAGGCGATTCCGGCTGATACACCTTCCTTAAAAGAATTGGCGCAGAACATTGCACTGGGAACGGTTGCGGATAGTGTGAGTTTAAAAAGCGTCAACAACCGCGCCATCGTTCAAGCAGGCCTGGCGATTATTAACCAACTTAAACACCCTTGCTGGCAGGCCATGAAGCAACTTAACAATAATCAACACCAACCGTTCACGGCTGACTACCTTGCTTTTCAAGTCGCAACCCGTATCAATGCTGCCAGCCGGGTCAGCGATGTCACCTCTGCCTTCCACTTTTTAAACGCCGGTGATCTTTACGAAGCACAACACCATTTAAACCAATTAGAAGAAGACAATTTAAATCGACGTCAGCAACAGGAAGATATGTTGCAACAGGCTCAAGCCTATGCAGAGACGATTTTTCATGATCAGAAATATACGCTTTGTATCAAAATGACCGGCAATGCCGGCATTCAAGGGATTATCGCCTCTCGCATTGGTGAATACTATGGTCGCCCCACCATCGCCATGACAGAACTTGAAGGGGGGCTATTAGCAGGCAGTGCTCGCGGCATTATTAACAATATCGACTTAAGAAGTGCCTTTCAATGGATGTCAGAACAAGATAGTGAATTGTTCCGTTCAATGGGCGGGCATAAAGGCGCTGCCGGCTGTATGATTCCCCTTGAGAAGTTTGAATATTTTTCCGAGTTATTTGAAAAAGCCATTGCCATCCAGTTACAAGGCCAGGTTCCCGTTCCACAAATTGAAACCGATGGTCAATTATCCGGCAGAGACTTAACCCCCGAACTCATCCAAGATTTAAACGTGTTAGAACCTTATGGCAGAGAATGGCCTAAACCCATCTTTTATGGTCACTTTAAAGTGTTGGAGATGCGCTTAGTCGGTCAAACCCAAACGCACCTATCGTTAAAACTCTTAAGCGAAGATCGCCGTCGGCTTTCAGCCATTCAATTTAATGCGCGACCCGATGCCCAAACCGACTTAACCATTAAACCCCATGATACCGTTATTGCGGTTTATGAACCCAGTCTCAATAACTTTCATGGCAGAATTTCGGTTCAGCTCAAAATCAGCCACTTGATTCCAAAACCCCATTAAAAATCACCAGGCCTGGGCATTTTAGCCACCTCAAACCGACGGTTAACGCACCGTCAAAAGTTCATCCCAACAAGTGGTATAACGGGGTGACATTAAATCACGCTTCATGCGCCAACCTTGCTGATCCGGAATGCCTGCCGCAGCCAAAAACAGCGTATTTTTCCCGGAAGTTGTATTCAGCTCATCCATCAAGGCCATTAACTTGGCTTGCTTTGGATTGCCGGAATAGACGGGGTTCGGCGCAAAAAGATCTGCTTGCAAAGCGCCCTTAGGCGTAATTTCTGATAACGCCACCCCCGCTTTTTGATAGGGCAATCCATCCACCCAAATTTGCTTTAACGCCCGTTTGACCAACTTACTTAACAAACTACTGTTATCGGACGGATAGATCAACCCTAAAGTCTGTTGATTACGATAAACCGGCTGCTTGGCATCAAACGGATTGGTGGTCACCCAAACCGTAACAAAGTTGCACACTGAGTGTTGTTGACGTAATTTTTCTGCGGCACGACAAACATAATTCACCACTGCCGCTTCCATCTCATTATAAGCTTGAACCGCAACCCCAAAAGAGCGTGACGAAATAATCTGCTGTTTATTGGCGCGCACCGTTTCCAATGCCAAACAAGACTCACCCTTTAGCTCTCTCAAGATACGTTCCACCCCCACACCATAACGCTTGCGAATGCGTTTAGCGTTGGCGATTTTTAAATCATAAACGCTCTGAATATTATCCTGCTTTAACTGTTGTTCCAAACGCCGACCAATCCCCCAGATTTTACCGACCTCAATCCGAGCGAAAAGCGCATCCAGGCTGGCAGAACTCAATTGCGTCAAATCAAAAACATCCTGATGCGCCGCTACCTGCTGTTTTTTCGCTAAATGATTCGCCAATTTCGCTAAGGTTTTGGTGGATGCAATCCCCACCGCCACAGGAATGCCGATGCCCTGCTGCACCGCTTGCTTGATTTGCAAACCATATTGCGTTAAATCAAGATGAGACATGCCCGTTAAATCCAAAAAACTTTCATCAATAGAGTAAATTTCCTGGCGCGATGCAAAACCGCCGACAATGCGATGCATACGACTCGACATATCGGCATACAATTCATAATTAGAGCTAAACACTGCGGCTTGATAACGATCCAATAAGGGTTTGATTTTAAAATAGGGCTGAAACATCATATTGGTTGGCCGCGCAGCACCATACCCACCCGCCCCCAAACAACCACGCTGACGCATCCATTGTTCACCCAATGACTTAGCCACCGCATTGGCCGCGACAATGCAGCCATCATTATTCGATAATACCACCACCGGGCGTTTCGCTAATTTAGGCTGAAAAGCAATCTCACAGGAAGCATAAAACGAATTGCCATCAACCAATGCAAAAAGATGGGCGCCATGCGACATCTAAACCTCACTTGAAATCTGTTACAATAATTTATTATCATACCATTTAATTGTGAGATCCAACATGACTCAAAACCAACAATCTCCATCCAAAGCCCACGGCGGTGCCCGTAAGGGGGCAGGCCGAAAAAAAGGCAGCGGCATTTATGGTGAAGCAACCCAAGTGATTCGCGTGCCCATTTCCAAAATAACGACCCTTAAAAACTGGCTTGCGCAAGCCAACGCAAACATCGAGGAGATCGAATTTAACCCCCCTCACAAACACCCGATCGCCCTTTACCGACCAGATACGACCCCCCAAACTGCCCATCCCCCAATTCCACTCTATGGCCACAAAGTGGTCGCCGGTTTTCCCAGTCCGGCGGATGATTACATCGAAGCGCGTTTAAATTTAAATGATCGATTGATTCGTCACCCGGAAACCACCTTTATTCTGCGGGTGGAAGGCGACTCTATGAAAAACGCAGGGATTTTAGACGGCGATCTATTGCTGGTTGATAAGAGCATTAAACCCGTGAGTGGCAAAATTGTGATTGCGGCAATTGATGGTGAACTGACGGTTAAACGACTTTCCATCACGCCGACCGCAAACTGGTTGCTGCCCGAAAATGATGATTATCCCGCCATTGAAATTAAAGAAGAAACTGAAATCACCATCTGGGGCGTTGTCACCTCAACCATTCGCGAGTTTTAATATGAGACCTTTGCACGAGATGGCTACACGAATAAAAAGGGTTAAACTTCCCCACAGTTTTCTTTCACGTCCCACGCAGACAAAGATCTCGATATAAAGCTGATTCACTTCATTCATTTGTCAGCTCTGCGATTGCAGCAGATATAATCAGATAAGCATCCGCAGCAGTCGATCAGAGGGGTTAAGCTTAATTGTGGTTATATCTGATCTGTCAGCACCAGTTGTTCAAACTTTTCTATTAGTGTTTCTTTGTCTTCAACGCGTTCCGGGTCGGTGATAATACAATCGACCGGGCAGACGCTTAAACAGGTTGGGGTATCATAATAGCCCACACATTCGGTACACAAATCTGGATTGATTTCATAGATTTTCTCACCATAATAAATGGCGTTATTAGGGCACTCAGGCTCGCACATATCACAATTGGTGCAGCCTGCAATGATTTTAAGTGCCATGTGAATTCACCCTGGCTCACCGGCTTCAGCCATTGCTTTATTTTTGGCCGCCGCATCGCGTTTTAAATCCCCGCCCCAGGCTTCATTGCGCATCACCAAACCGAATTTGAGCACGTCAAAACTTAGGTCTTTAAACGGGTTAGGAATGCGCACGATCCAGCCAGATCCTAAAGCACAGTCCACGGGTTTGTCATGGTGATCTTGCATCGCTGCCAAGGTGAGAGTGACATTGCCAGAGGGGGTCATAATTTCGAGTAAATCGCCAATACAGAATTTGTTTTTAACATCAATTTCCAGCAGACTTTGCCCTTCCCGCTCAACCACATCAATCACTTCGCCAACAAATCGTTGTTGATCAGATTTGGAAACGCCATAATCATAATTTTGATATTCGGTATGGACATGGCGACGCAGGAATCCTTCAGTATACCCTCGGCTCGCCAGACTTTCTAACTCGCCCAATAAACTTCTATCAAAGGGTTTACCCGCTGCGGCATCATCAATCGCTTTACGATACACTTGCGCGGTGCGCGCCACGTAATAATGAGATTTGGTGCGGCCTTCGATTTTTAAAGAATCCACGCCCATCGCCACCAACTCGGGAACCAATTCAACGGCACGCAAATCTTTGGAATTCATAATATAGGTGCCGTGCTCATCCTCATAAGCAGGCATATATTCGCCGGGACGCCCTTCTTCTTCCAATAGCATCATTTTATCGGTTGGCTTGCCCGCTCCGATGGTCACATCGGGCTGTTCGTCTTGCTCTACTTCGGACGAGGTCAAATCGGTGATATTGGAGACTTTCGCGACGGGAATGCCGACAATATCACCACTGTCGTCTTCTTTGCCTTCATAGGTGTTGTAATTCCAACGACAGGCATTGGTACAGGTGCCTTGGTTGGCATCGCGTTTATTGATATAGCCCGATAGTAAACAACGGCCCGAATAGGCAATGCACAAGGCACCGTGAACAAAGACTTCCAATTCCATATCAGGAACCGCTTCACCAATTTCACGAATTTCTTGCAGCGAGAGCTCACGAGACAAAACCACGCGACGAACGCCTTGATCATACCAAAACTTCACCGTTGCCCAGTTCACCGCGTTGGATTGCACCGACAAATGAATTTCTTGTTCGGGATATTCAGCACGCACCATTGAAATCAATCCAGGATCGGACATGATCAACGCATCCGGCTTCATGGCGATAATGGGGGCAATGTCGCGCATATAGGTTTTGATTTTGGCATTATGCGCTGCGATATTGCTGACGACATAGAATTTCTTGCCTAAGGAATGCGCTAATTCAATGCCTTTGCGAAGATTGTCTTCATCAAATTCATTATTGCGCACTCGCAAGCTGTAACGTGGCTGCCCGGCATAGACGGCATCCGCGCCGTAAGCAAAGGCATATTCCATATTTTTAAAGGTGCCCGCAGGCGAGAGGAGTTCTGGTGAAAAGTGGTCTGCTTTCAAGGCAAAGGTCTCTTTGTTAAATATCCGAGTAATTTGGTTGGTATTTTACTTTATTTCGGGTGTCATTGCATGTAACGGATAGCGATAACTCAAAAAACACCCCTGCTCCGCTTATTCACAATTTTAGAATTCGCTTTTAAAGGCTTCCCTAAGCGCTTGATGCCAAATTATTTTTTTGGCTTCAAGGTTCATTCTCGCATTGGCCGGACTGGTTGAGGGTAAGGTTTTAATGTTCAACGGATCGGGTAGCGACTGCTTGGGTAAAACGGTTTGTTTAAAGAATTTTTCTGCGGCTTTGCCATTCAACAAAACCGTCTTCAAACTGGGATATTGTTGAAATAGCGCGGTAAAAGCATTAGCCACTGGCTGACGAATTGCCGTATCCAAACTGCCTGAGCGCTGACAGACTTGCAACACATCCCATAAAGCTAACCCCGACTGCTCAATCAAAAGTCGTTTCTGCTGAATCGTCTCAACTGGCAACTGAAAATAATCCGCCATAATCGGCCAAAAGGCATTGCGCGGATGGGCATAATAAAACTCCGCTTGTAACGATGCCACACTGGGCATGGTGCCCAAGATTACAACCTTGGGTTCCGCTGCAACAATGGGATTAAAGCCAGCACACTGCATGACAATCGCGATTACCCTAATTCAATATAAGAGGTTTCTTGTGGCACAAACTCGCCAACCGGCGTTCCCCAGAGGTCATATTCATCGGCGGCAAAAATTTCAACCCTAACAAAATCACCTGGGTTGAGGTGATGCCCCTCTGGAATAAACACCATGCCATCAATTTCAGGGGCATCGGCTTGTGAACGGGCAATCGCCCCTTCTTCGTCCACTTCATCCACCAATACTTGGAGGGTTTGACCAATTTTGGCTTGCATTTTTTCCAGACTGATTTGCTGTTGCACTTGCATAAACCGATCATAGCGATCTTGCTTGACTTCCTCTGGCACGGGTTCTGCAAGCTCATTGGCCACCGCGCCTTCCACGGGCGAAAATTGGAAACAGCCAACCCGATCCAATTGCGCTTCTTGTAGAAAATCCAAAAGATGTTGGAAATGTGCTTCGGTTTCCCCTGGGAAGCCGACAATAAAGGTGGAACGCAAGGTTAGGTTCGGTACTTGTTCGCGCCATTTTTGGATGCGTTCTAAAGTTTTATCAACATTTCCGGGGCGTTTCATCGCTTTTAAAATTTCAGGATGTGAATGTTGTAACGGCATATCCAGATAGGGCAAAATTTTACCTGCTGCCATTAATGGAATCACTTCTTCCACATTGGGATAGGGATAAACATAGTGCAAGCGCACCCAAAATTCATCCACGCCGCCTAATTCGCCTAGCGCTTCGGCTAACCCATACATGGAGGTTTTAGTGGGGCGTCCGTCTGCAAAATCGGTTTTATATTTGACATCCACACCATAGGCAGCGGTATCTTGTGACACCACCAATAACTCTTTTACACCGGCTTCTTTTAGGCGCTTTGCTTCGGCCAAGACATCGGCCACCGGACGACTCACCAAATCCCCCCGCATCGATGGAATAATGCAGAAAGTACAGCGATGGTTACAGCCTTCGGAAATCTTCAAATAAGCAAAATGTTTTGGCGTCAGTTTAATGCCTTGAGGCGGTACCAAGTCAACATAAGGGTTGTGTACTGGGGGCGGAACGGCTTGATGCACCTGCTCCATCACCAATTCATAAGCTGCTGGCCCCGAAACCGCTAACACTTGCGGATGCGCCGTTTTAATGACCCCTTCTTTCGCGCCCAAACAGCCGGTGACAATCACTCGACCGTTTTCTTGCAAAGCCTCACCAATGGTATCCAGCGACTCTTGCACGGCACTGTCAATAAAGCCACAAGTATTGACAATCACTGCATCAGAATCTTCATAGGAATTGGTGAGTTGATAGCCCTCTGCTTTAAGCTGCGTTAAAATACGCTCTGAATCCACTGTCGCTTTAGGGCACCCTAAACTGACAATTCCAATCGTTGGCTGTCGCTGAGACATATTGATTCCTATTCCATTTCCTTGCATGACTTGGCAAAACCCCTTGTTTTACGCTTTGCCACACATTGCGTTAATCGGCATATTTTACCCGATTGCACTAATTTTAGTTTTGAATCTCAACGAACTTTTGCAGCCTAGCCAGGCCTTTAATAAGCTTAATAACAATCATTATCATTTAGATTTACATTATGCTTTTTTATCTTTATAATCTGTTTCTGCTCAGTCGCATTTTTTATCCTCAACAAAAATAAAGAGACGTTTTATGAAATCAAAAAAAATTCCATTTCTTATCAGCACCCTATTTGCTTCACAAACCGTTATGGCCATCAGTGATGCTGACATTTCAGAACTGCGCCAACAAGTCACTGCCTTGGCGCAGCAAGTTGAGGACTCACAAACTTCAAGTCCTACAACCACATCCATCGGCGGTTATGGTGAACTGCACTATAACAATCTAACAACCAGCCAAACGGGGAAAGCCGATTCCACCAAAAAGGAAATCGATTTTCACCGTTTTGTGCTCTTTTTCGGACATGAATTCAACGACAAAATACGGTTTTTCTCAGAATTCGAAGTTGAACACGCTTTAGTAAAAGACACCGCCGACGGCACAAATGGCGGCGAGGTTGAAGTGGAACAAGCTTATGTTGAATTCGATTTAAGCAATCAGCATAACGCGAAAGCTGGGATGATTATCGTCCCAGTGGGCATTATCAATGAAACCCACGAACCGCCAACTTTCTATGGTGTGGAGCGTAACCCTGTGGAAAAAGTGATCCTGCCAACCACCTGGTGGAATGGGGGCTTAATGCTGAATGGACGTTCACGGAGCGGTTTCAGCTATGACTTAATGATTTCAGAAGGTCTTTATGCCAATGACGGCTATAGCATCCGTACAGGACGCCAGAAAACCAGCCAAGCCAAAGCGAATGACCTTGCTTACACCGGACGCCTTAAATATACTGGGGTGCCTGGACTAGAGTTGGCTGCGACCGCGCGCTATGAATCAGATTTAAGTCAAGGAACCTTAGCCAGCAAAGCCTCGGCAACCTTATTAGAAACCCATGTTATTTATAGTGTTGATCGATTCACGTTAAAAGGCCTGTATGCCCAATGGGATATTTCTGGATCAGCGGCGAAAGCGGCCAACGCAAACCAATCATCCGGCTATTACATTGAACCCAGTTATAAACTGACCGGACAATGGGGCATTTTTGGGCGTTACAACCACTGGCAAACCGTATCGGGTTCGGCCAATACCGAAACGCAAACCGACGTGGGCGTCAACTACTGGCCGCATCCCGATGTCGTATTTAAAGCGGATTTTCAATGGCACAGCCAAGGCAATATAAAAACCAATGGCTTTAACCTGGGTGTTGGCTACCAGTTTTGATGACTCAGATGAAAAAAATCCCTGTTTGCCTACTGGCGTCGATCCTTTTTCTACTCCCCGTAAAGAGCATCCCTTCAACGGATTCTGGGGAGGTTCGCGAGTTCATTCAAACGTATTTAGCGGAAACGGCTCAGCGAAAGTTCATGTGGCTGACCGGGGATAAAAAACAAGTCTCCAGCCAGATTCTTAGCCATTCCTATTACAAGATTCGAGTGCCCTATTGGCAAGCAGAAAACGCCAACCGCTCTCGAACTGCCAAAACGGCATGGGTGTTAGAAGAAATTGGAAAAGAAAAGCTGATTACCATTGGCGTGGTGATTGAAGAACAAAAAATTCAAGCCGTCAGAATTCTGAAATTCCGTGAAAGTCGAGGCTGGGAAGTTAAGCTGCCGAGCTTTACGCAACAATTCAAAGGGAGTCAGTTAAATGATAAAAATCAGCTAACGCAAACGGTGGACGGCATTAGCGGCGCCACCCTATCTGTGCGAGCCGTCACCCATATTGCTCGTTTGGCACTCTATTTACAATCGACACTGCCCAATCCATAACAGGTTATTGAAAAATGCGTTTATTTACCAAACCCTACCCCAAAAAACAGTTTGCTCGACAATTGCACCGACTACTGGCTTACAGTGTTGCGTTATTATTGGCATGGTTTAGTTTGACCGGAATCGCGTTAAATCATAGCGATGATTTAAAACTGAAAGACATTCAGATTCAACACCCTTGGCTACTGAGTTGGTATCAAATCGAGCCCCCTAAAATCAAACAAGCGTTTCAACTCAATGAAGATTGGTTGATTCAAACCCAGCAAACCCTCTATTGGAATAACACCCCCCTCCCCACTCAAGGCTCTATCCGCTTTCTGGTAAAACACGACGCCATTTTATGGATATTACTACCAAACCACCTTATGCTGTTAACCGACACTGGCGACTTCATCGAGCGCATTCCGCTTCCGCCAACGTTACGCAGCGAAAACACAACAACGCAAGCGGATTTGAGTTTTTATCAATGGCAACAACAACGCATTATCGCCACCCAAAACCACCAGGCCTGGTTGATTTCAGACGATTTGACCGAATTAAAAGCAATGGATATTCAATCGAAAACAGAATGGCGAACAATATCCTCGATCAAACCACAAGCCGCGCCAACGGTGCTGCAACAAAACCTAATGAAAACCTTTAACAGCCCACTCACCCTAGAAAAAATCATGCTCGAACTGCACAACGGCTATCTATTCGGCTCGCTCGGCCCTTGGCTAGTCGATTTGTCGGCGTTATTTTTTATACTCATGGTTATCAGCGGCATTCGACTGCATTTAAGATAAGACTTCTTCACTCGTGAAGTCACGCGGACTGAGGGTTTTAAACAGGGTGACCGCCGAGGGCGAAGATATATACATGCTAATCATTGAAGTGATAAATTAGCCGACCTTTTTGTGATAAACGACGTGACCAGAACTTCCTTTTCACATTAAGCCTTTCATAAAAAAAGGTTTCTAGCAGCCTGTCGGACTTCGCTACCACCAGCAAATCAAATCCGACAACATTGAAACGGTGATGCTCGAAATTAACGGAAATAACTCGTTTTTGCCCCGGCTTTTTCTTGTTGAGCTGTTCTGACACCGAAAAAAAGAGTGCCCGCGGGTTTTATGCCGCCAGAACGTGTAACCGCTTCAGATTCCAGGCAATGCAGACCAGATTCCATTCGCCACGGACGGACTC
>Ga0210004_1000294_pt1 | contig 29616 bp, 31 predicted proteins | sample CryGey13umfilter_FD_185450 | JGI IMG/M metagenome (GOLD analysis project Ga0210004, IMG submission 185450) | Groundwater microbial communities from aquifer in Utah, USA - Crystal Geyser 4/8/14 3 um filter (SPAdes) (version 3) | ecosystem: Environmental > Aquatic > Deep subsurface > Groundwater...
CGCCAAAATTTTTAACCCGCTTGCCAAGTGACTACGCGCGTGCTATAGTCAATGCTGGTCTGCGCGCCTAATATTCCAGTGCAATGTTGCTAAAGTAACTCCGTTAGCATGTCATTCTCCCGAAGGACATCGGGACGATGTGAGCACCCGGCGCTTTTCCGGGTGCGAAGAATCCCCGTTTTGCGTAAGTGGAGACCCTTCGGTCGCACACCGTCCTGCGTTCGGTGCAGGGAAGAACGCTCCCTCAGGGTGACAATTTGAGTAGGTTTTCTTGAACTTTGCGCTGTAATACTAATCGGGAAGCTTTTACGAATACTCATGTTCAACGCCTTTAAAGACCTGGTCATCGGCTCTCCCCTGCCCACCCGGCAACTGACAGATAAGCGTCTGAACAAGATCCGCGCCCTGGCTGCCTTCTCACCGGACGCCCTTTCGTCCATTGCCTATGCCAACCAGGAGATATTTCTCGGCTTGGTTGTGGCGGGCAGCGCGGGATTGTCCCTTTCGTGGCCGATTGGCCTGGCTATTACGGGGCTGTTGCTGCTCGTTGCTCTTTCTTATTTCCAGACTGTCCATGGTTATCCAACGGGTGGCGGATCGTATATCGTGGCCCGCCAGAATCTGGGCACACTGCCTGGCCTGATTGCAGCGTCTGCATTGACGGTGGACTATCTTTTGAATGTTGCGGTGAGCGTGACGGCCGGTATTGCGGCCATTGCTTCAGCGTTCCCCGTTTTATGGCATTATCGCGTTGCGCTTTCGCTTGGGCTTCTATTTGTCATCACGATTATCAACTTGCGAGGTTTACGCGAGACGGGCACCCTGATGGCAATCCCTGTTTACCTGTTTCTGTTCACCTACATTCCTATGTTGGCTTATGGGGTAATCCGTGCCGTGATAGACGGGCCGGGGACGCTGGTTGCTGTTGCTCCTCCGCCCACTGCACCGTTGACCTTATTCCTTCTTCTGCACACGTTCTCCACCGGTTGTACTGCCCTGACCGGTATCGAGGCGATCAGCAACGGGGTGCCTGCTTTCCAGCCGCCGGAGGCTAAAAATGCGGGGCGGACGTTGATTGTCATGGCAGTTTTGATGGGGGTGCTGTTCCTGGGCAGCGTGGGACTGACGCAGTACCTTGCCGTGGTCGCCGGCTCGCAGGAGACCATCCTCTCGGCGCTGGCGCGGCGGCTTTTGGGCAGCGGACCGGCCTACTTGCTGATCCAATCCTGCACGATGCTCATTCTGGTCGTTGCGGCCAATACCAGTTTTGCGGGCTTTCCTCGTTTGGCGGCCATTCTGGCGGGGGATGGTTTCCTGCCTCGCCAGTTGACCAGTTTGGGGGACCGCTTGGTGTTTACGAACGGCATCTTGATTCTCGCTGTAGCCGGCGGGGCGCTCATCTTTGCCTTCAATGGGGATACTCATGCCCTGATCCCCTTGTTTGCCATCGGTGCATTCCTGGCCTTTACGCTCTCACAGGCCGGTATGGTTGTCCATTGGTGGCGCGAGCGAGGAAAAGGGTGGTGGTTGAAATCCATCGTCAATGGCGTTGGCGCACTGGCGACCACGATCACAGTGGTTGTTGTGGTCGTCAGCAAATTCATTGAAGGGGCTTGGATCACGGTTTTAGTTATCCCGATTATTGTGGCTGTCTTTCTTCGTGTTCGTACCCATTACCGTGAGGTTGCCAGCCAGTTATCCATGGACGGCTTGCCGCCCTCCCTAAAGCCGGTTCCAATCCCGCGCGTTGTCGTCCCCATCTCCGGCGTCCATCGCGGCATTGTGGACGCTATCAATTTCGCCCGTTCGATCTCGGACAACGTGACCGCCGTGTACGTCGAGTTGGAGCCTGGGGTTGGGGAAAGCGTCCGCCAAAAGCTGGCAGAGTGGTGGCCGGACGTAAACCTGACCGTCGTCCCATCGCCTTATCGCTCGGTCATCGGGCCGTTGTTGGAATTTCTCGACGAGACCGACCGGCTGCACAATGACGGGCAGTTGGCCGCGTTGGTCTTGCCGGAATTTATCCCGGCCAAATGGTGGCAATCTCTCCTGCACAACCAGACGGCCTGGCTGATCAGAGCCGCACTTCTTTACCGGCGGCGATTTTCCGGCTTCCCGCGCGTGATTATTGACATCCCTTATCACCTCCGCCATTGATTGTCTTGCAAAACGCGCCGATAGCTTTTCAGGAAAACGACCTGCAAAGGTTTGATTTTTTCCCTTACTTGTTGTATCATTATCATAAGGTAACTGCTCAAGCTGTCATGCTGAGGAGCGTTCTGTGCGACGAAGCATCCCCTGAACGGCGAGGAGACCCCTTCCTTCGTCAGGGCAGGCTCTTCGTTCGCTGGAGAACGCTCTCTCAGGGTGACATGCCCGAGTAGTAACGTCAGAAGATTACAAAAACTGTAAGCGAGGCGGCGCGCCATGAAAGCTTCATCCGTTGTAAAAATCGCTATCTTTCTTCTCTTCCTGGTCGGGGCGCATGTCTTGTTTGGCGTGGCCTGCAGCAAGGTTCAAAGCCAGTATGAAGCCTTGTTTACGCAAGGGAAGCCATTGCTCAACCTGGCGATGTGGGCCTTCGGCTCGATCCTGCTCGTAGCGTTGACAGGCGGTCTGGTCGCCGCGCTGGTGCGTCCGGTCTGGATCATTGCCTTGGGTTATTTCCTTTCTGCGCTGGCGATGTTCCTGATGTGGAAAATTGGTATTATCACCGTCGTGGCCTCGCTGATCTATTTCTCGATCGCCATTGGGTTCAGCATCACAGTCGTTGATGAGATAAAAGCCCGGCTGAGTTTTTCCGTCAGGCCCATCCAGCAGGAGCAAAAGTTTCTGCTATTTGGATTGGTGCTAATGATTGGCGTAAGTTTTGCGCTTGGTTACCAGGAAGCGATACGCCGGAGCGGCGCGCTGATCCCTCCAGCGTATAAACAGGTGGTCTCGGATATGATCACGCGCACCCTGGTGGCGCAGATCGAGAAACAGACCGCCATTGGGCCGGCCGAAAAGGCCATGGCCTTGCAGCAGTTGCAGCAGGGTTTGGAGAAGTTCTGGGTGGAAATAGAGAGGGCGATCCAACCTTATGCGCCCTACCTGCCCTTTGTTATCGGCGCTTTGGTGTTCTGGCTGCTCGAAACGCTGCTCGGTTTTGTTGCCTGGATTCCACCGCTGCTGTTGAGCGGGATCATTCCATTGCTAAAAGCCATCGGTGTGACGCATGAAGTCGCCGAAACGAAAGAGGCCCTGCGACTGGTGCTCGAGTAGAGCCTATCCGAATAATGGAATGCAGACTTCAGTCTGCCTTGCATTGCGGACTAAAGTCCGCGTTCCAGGGGATCCTCGGATAGGCACTTAGGGAACTTACCTTCGAAAGGAAAAAAATGAGTACATTTTCTCCCGATCAACTTTTTGCCATCCTCGGGTGGCTGGGGGTGTCGGCCTGCTGCGGATTACCGCTCCTGGCTATTGCTGCCATCCTGTTCTTCAGCGCCCGAAAGCGCGGGCAGACCGGCTCGGCTGTCAAAGCTGCGAAACCGATCTCTATCGCAGCATTACAGCCGGGTGTGAAACTGGCGCGCCTGCAGGGACGGATCGTCCCACCTGCCAGCGCGCTTGACGGCCCGGCAGGCAGCGAACTGGTCTATCTCCGCCTGAAGGTGGAGCTCTACGATAGCGATTCGGATGATTCCGGCTGGAAGGGGTGGACCGACAAAGCGCGTGGCGTCCCGTTCCAATTGGAGGATGGCTCCGGCGCGGCCTGGGTCAATCCGGATGGATTGGACAAGCAACTGCTCGGCAGCGGCGTTGTCCCCAACGAGGATCAAATCCAAGCAGCCTGCCTCCTGCTTGGCATCTCGCCGAATATGCCGCGCGGCGAGTTAAGTTTCCGGTTGTGGGAATTGCGCGCCGGGCAGACCATTACAGTAGTTGGCGCCCCGCTTCAGGGGCCGAACGGCCTGACCCTCGTCAAGGCCTCCGGCCAGCCGTTCATCGTCAGCCCGTTGGCCGCTGCGGCGGTAGAGAGCGCCATCTCGACCCAGACCAAGACTGCCTCGGTCTGGACGTTCGTGCTCGGCATTCCTGGCCTTTTGGCCTTGTGCTGCGGCTTAGGCGGCGCTGCATTTGCGCTCATAAAGATTCTAACTGCTAGGTAGAATGCTGAAGAACAACCTTGAGTTTCAGCCTCTTACCCCTGAGTGTTGGGCCGATTTCGAACGCCTCTTCGGTCCGCGCGGCGCGTGCGCGGGCTGCTGGTGCATGTACTGGAAACTGCCGCGCAAGGAATTCAATGCCGGACAGGGTGAAGGCAATCGCCTGGCCCAGAAGGCCATCCTCGCGTCGGGCCGGACCCCGGGCCTGCTCGCCTACGTGGATGGCGTTCCCGCCGGCTGGTGCGCAGTCGAACCGCGCCAGGCGTACTCCGGCCTGGCGCGTTCGCGCATCCTCGCGCCGCTGGACGAGACTCCGGTCTGGTCGGTGACCTGCTTCTTCGTGGATCGAAAATACCGCCGCCAGGGGTTGACCGTCGCTTTGCTCCGCGCCGCGGTGGATTACGTCAAAAAGCAGGGTGGTAAGGTCGTGGAAGGCTATCCCGTCGAGCCAAAGCAGGCGAAAGCGCCGCCAGCATTTATCTACACAGGCGTGGCCTCCGCCTTCCGTCAGGCGGGGTTTGTCGAAGTGGCGCGCCGCTCGGAAACCAGGCCGATCATGCGCTACTATATCTACTAACTATTCACGTAAGGAACCCGTTTTCTTCGAGAAAACGGGTTCCTGACTTTTCCCTGCCGAACCAGATTTACATCAAATCTTCCACCAGCTTCATCGGCAGCACCGCCGCGCCGACGATGCCCGGCCCGGTGTGCACGCCCAGCACGGGGGAGATGCGCAGGATTTCCAGCTTTTTGACATTCAAGCGTTCACCCAACGACTTGGCCAACGCATCCGCGCCCTCGGCAAAGCGCCCGTGGAGAACAGTCGCCCATAACGGGATCGAGCCATACATCTCGGCCAGGTGGTCTGTGATGGTCGTCAGGCTCTGTGCGATGGTGCGGCTCTTGGCAACCGTGCTGTATTTGCCGTCGGCCCGCTCGACGCGGATGACCGGCTTGAGCTTCAGGACCGAGCCTAGCAGCGCCTGCACGCGGCCAATCCGCCCGCCGCGCGCCAGGTATTCCAATGTCTCGAGGGTGTAGATCACTTCGGTGTTCTCGCGGATCTGGGATAATCGCTCGATGATTGCTTTGAGGCCCCAGCCGGCTTTGGCAGCCCAGGCAGCCGCCAGCACCTGGAAGCGCTCGCCGCCGGAGAGGGTCATCGTGTCCACTGCGGTGACCTCGGCTTCCTTGACTTGCTCGCCGCCCATGCGCGCCGAGTTGACCGTTCCGCTCAGGCCGGAGGAAATGTGCAGGGACAGGATCTGCTTGCTGGTCTCGGCCAGCTTGCGGTAGATATTGGCGAAGATGCCTTCGGAGGGCAGGGCTGTGGTCGGGATGGCGGGCCGCATGGCTTCCAGCCGGTCGTAGAATTGATCCGCCGTCAGGTCGGCGGAGTTGACTTCGCCTTCAGGAAATTGGATGAAAAGTGGCGCCTGGGTGATGTCCAGCGCCTCTAGTTCTTCTGCGGGCATGTCCGCCGCGCAGTCGGTCACGATCTTCATGGATGCTCTCTTTCTTGAGATAAGGTGAATTTTGCTGATTATACTTGGAAATGATGTCCATACGAGGGTGTTTCATGAATTTCTAATGCGGCTTTTATGTCATGATACCAGAATCGGGTACAATGTGAAGTAAGCTGGAACAGGAGAATTCATTGAAAAATTATTTGCGTGATTACGGGTTTTTGCTGGGAATGGCGGGTATCGTCATCCTCCTGGATCAGTGGACGAAGGCTTTGGTTCGAAATATGCTGCCCGTCGGGGGTACCTGGATGCCCTGGGAATGGCTGCGGCCTTACGCACGCATCGTCCACTGGTACAACTCCGGTGCGGCCTTTGGCCTGTTCCAGAATGGCGCCATCGTCTTCACTGTCTTGGCGATCGTCGTCGCTGGGTTGATCCTGTACTATTTCCCGCGCACCTCACCCCAGGATTGGTCGCTGCGCCTGGCGATGGGTCTGCAATTGGGCGGCGCGCTCGGCAATCTGATTGACCGCCTGACGAGAGACGGCCAGGTGACCGATTTCATTTCCCTGGGTGCTTTCCCGGTGTTCAACGTGGCGGATGCCAGCATCACCGTCGGCGTCATTGTGCTGGTGCTTGGGGCGTGGCTGAAGGAGCGGGGGAGCAAGGGGGCGGGGGAGCAGGTGACAACGAATGCCCTACGGGGGAGCAAGGGAGCAGGGGAGCAGGGGGGCAGAGGGGCGGAGGAGCAGGGGGGCACAGGTGAGTGATCGGGTTGTCTCTTTCTGCTTCGATAGGGACAAAGAAGAACGGCTGGATAGATTCCTGACAGCCTGTCTGCCGGAATTTTCGCGTTCACGCTTGCAAGGTTTGATAAAGGACGGCTTCGTGAGGGTGGACGGCGCGGCCGCGACGAAGCCGAGCCGGACCCTGGGCCTGGGCGCGGTAATCGAAGTGCGCATCCCGCCGCCTGCGCCGAGCGGACTGGTAGGCGAGGCCATCCCGCTCGACATTCTCTTCGAGAACGATGACCTGCTCGTCGTGAACAAGCCGGCTGGGATGGTCGTACATCCATCTCCTGGTCACGAAGCCGGCACGCTCGTCCACGCGGTTCTGGGTCACGTTCCGGATATCGAAGGAATCGGCGGGGAGCAACGCCCGGGCGTAGTGCATCGCCTGGATAAAGACACCTCCGGTCTGATCCTGCTGGCGAAGAACGAACGCGCCCACCGCTGGCTGCAAGACCAGTTCCGCATGCGCAAGGTCGAGAAGACCTACCTGGCGCTGGTGGATGGCGCACCGCCCACCCCGGCCGGCCGCGTCGAAGCGTCGGTTGGCCGTGACCCCGCCCATCGCAAGAAAATGGCTATACTACCGCCGGGTAAAGGCCGGGAAGCTGCCAGCGAGTACCGCACGCTGGAGCGTTTCAAGGCTCATACGCTGCTGGAAGTCCATCCGCTCACCGGGCGGACGCACCAGATCAGGCTGCACCTGGCCTTCCTAGGCTGTCCCATCGTGGGGGATAGGGTATATGGGCGCAGGAGACCGTCGCTGGAGATAAGCAGGCACTTCTTGCACGCCTTCAAGCTGCGGGTGCTATTGCCTGGCGAGAAAGAACCTTGCACCTTTGAAGCGCCATTGCCGGAGGAGTTGGATCTAGTATTACGTTTGCTGCGAAATGAGAAATAAGCGGCAAACTGATTGTGACAGGCATGAAGAATTTCTTTGTTGTATAATCAAGTCATGGCAATTGCGACACAAATAGTTTCAACTGATATAACAAAACTGCTAAATCGCCTGACCAGCCTGTGCAAAGACCATTACGGGGAACGATTGATTTCGCTGGCTGTGTTTGGGTCGGTTGGACGCGGCACGCCGCGCCCAGATTCCGATATTGATTTGTTGTTAGTTGTCAAAGATTTGCCAGTTGGCAGAATTGCCCGCGTGAAGGAATTCGCTGCAATTGAAACCACACTCGGCTTGACCATAAAAGGCCGCGTTGAACTCTCTCCGATTTTCAAAACCCCCGAAGAAATTGCGAATGGCAGTCCTTTATTTCTGGATATGGTCGAAGATGTCCGTATGTTATTTGACCGCGATGACTTCTTCAAAAACATCTTGAAAAACTTGAAGGAAAGATTGCAAAGATTAGGCGCGCGGCGCATCTGGCAGGGAAATGTCTGGTATTGGGATTTGAAGCCTGATTACAAACAAGGGGAGATATTTGAAATATGAAGAACCTGTCTCTTGCAAAGAGTTATTTGGACAAGGCCCAAAAGCGATTGAAAATCCTGCCCCTTCTTTTGGGTGAAGACGATTATTCTGATGTCGTTCGTAAAGCGCAGGAAATTGTCGAACTGGCGCTCAAAGGGATGTTGCGTCAGATTGGCATCGAGCCGCCCAAATGGCATGATGTGGGACCATTGATTTTGGAATATCGGGCGCGATTCCCCGATGAAGTCTCGTCACAGGCTGAGAAGTTGGCGGGGATTTCTGCCTAGCTTCGCAAAGAACACGAGTTTTCGTTTTACGGTGATATTGACTTCATCCCGACAGAACAATACTCAAAGGACGACGCCCAACACGCAATGGATGACGCAGTGTTCGTTGTCCAAAAGGCTGATTTGACAATCAAGTAAAATTCCCCGCGCTATTCATTCTTCATCCTTCTGAATTCATCCTTTCTTCCCCCATCCGTTCCCGTCCGTGAGTCCGCGACAGAGTCCGTTGATTACTTCTCGCGCGCTCCCCTCTCCATTTGGAGAGGGGTTGGGGGTGAGGTCGTTTGGGAAGGGCGGGGGGATAGGCGTTGTGCTGACTGCCCGAAAGGGCGTGTCGAAGCGTCCCATGCGCAGCTTCTCCGCAATCTCTTCCCCGGCCACATCCTGTCTTTGCCCGCTACAAATTGCCTTTCAACCAGAGGACAAACTCTGCAAACGTCATTTCTTCTGTGAGGGACAGACGCGTTTTATCATCCAAATGTAAATGAGGAACAGGTTCGCCTGCGTGATCTTTGCCGATTTCCCCATACTTAAGACGAATAGCGCGTGGATCGGGAGCGTTGTCAAACCCTGCTTCAACCCAATTCCCGCTCAAAACGTAATAACGATATTTTCGCAAGCCATCGCTGAATAATTCTGTTACAAGGATTTGATATTTCCCATACTCAGCCTCAATACGAAGGATCGCCCGATCTGGAGTGGCGTCAATTTCGTATGTGACCTGCTCAAAAGTAGATTGAGCAAGTGCGACTATTTCAGCAAAATGTCTTGAAGTTTTCTTGTCCAATCTTCGATTCCCTTATGGCAAAATTCCCAGTCGGCTAGATCCACTTCCCATGTTTTGTTGATCTTGACTTCTACATTTTTTACAAAGTCTTCATCTTCTGCCATGCGCTTGGAAAAGACGAAATATTCCAGCCCATATTTTTTTTGGTATTCCTCATCCTTGCGGTGCAGCTCATTGATCTTTGTTGTAATCTGATCAATAGTATAGCGTTGCAGAGCCGTGTTGACAGACTCTTGCAGGTCTCCGAAAGAGGCAAGTATCTCGGTAAATTTATCATGGACTGTTACTGTAGTCATATTTGCTCTTTTCAATAATCCTTGTTGTTATTTTACTACACATAGTGGACTAAAGTCCTCCCTCAGCACATGGAAGCCCATCGGGCTAATTGCGCGAGTCCGCGACAGAGACCGTTGACCAAATCCCCTGCACCATTGACCAGCCTCCCTCCCGCGTGGACTCTCGCCCAACCAAACAGCATCTGCCTGCCCCGCTGTTCTTCCCTGCACCGAACGCAGGACGGTTTGGCGGGGTGACAAAGTCCGTTGACCAAATCTCTCGCGCACTATTCATCCTTCATCCTTCATCCTTTTCTCTCGTCCGTTGACCCAATCCCTGTGCGCGTCCCCATTGCCCCGCATAGAACTCAACATTCAGGCGAGTTCAAATGCTAACGCAGGTTTTTTCCTGCTATAATCGCGGCACATGATGAGTCCCAAAGTCCTTGAAGCAGGCGACCTGCTTTTCTGGTTTCACAGTTACGACGCGTTGCATGAAAATCGCGCCAGCCTCCATGTTGGGAAAGGTTCCCAAGATGATCACAATGACGCCAAAATCTGGCTGGAGCCAAAAGTTGAAGTCGCCCGCGCGGGTAAAAACCTGCGGACCCACGAGTTGAACAAAGCCTTGAAGATCATCGAGCAGGATTTGGAATACCTGCTGGAGGAATGGCATGATTACAAACGTAAAGCAAATGGATGAAAAGGTACAAGTTAAGCGGTATAAGATTCAATACTCCATTGATGAATATACTTTCCCGAAAGAGGCAACTATCCACGCGGTGAAAATTGACGGGAAATACATCCAGGTCGAATTGACCGACCAGCGCATTATCTCGATCCCCTTGTGGTGGATTCCGACCGTTTACAACGCTTCGGCGGAGGACCGCGAGAAGTTCGAGATCAACCAGAGCCGCACCATGATTATTTGGAATCCTGACGAATGCGGAATCAACGATGAGATCAACATTACGGACTATCTCGGTCCTGCGCGGGACGAAATCAGGGCAATTTATGCGCCGCGCGAGCCAAAGAGACAGATTGCAGAAGCGAAACCTAAATTGAAGAAGAAGTGAAACTTCAGCCCCGCCACATGGCGGGGTTTATTGTCTCCTCCCGCGTAGACTCTCGCTCAATCAAACGGCATCCGTTCATCCGTTACATAATCCGTTGAGTGCCCTCCGGCGTGGACTCACGAACACCCAAAGCGGACATCCACTCCCGCTGGCGAATACCGCACGCTGGAGTGTTTCAAGGCCCCCACGCTGCTGGAGGTCCATCCGCTTACCGGGCGGACGCACCAGATCAGGCTGCACCTGGCCTTCCTGGGCTGTCCCATCGTGGGGGATAGGGTGTATGGGAAGCAAAAGCCGACGATAGAACTGGACCGCCACTTCTTGCACGCTTATAAACTAGAGATCGCGCTTCCCGGCGAGAAAGAACCAAGCGTTTTTGAAGCACCGTTGCCGGAGGAGCTGGATAAAGTATTGCGTTTGCTGCGAAATGAAAAATGAGCGGTAAACTGATCAAAGCGGACATCCGTTCCCGTCCGCGAGTCCGCGACAGAGTCCGTTGACCAAATCCCCTGCGCCATTGACCATCCTTCCTCCCGCGTGGACTCTTGCTCAACCATACGGCATCCAAGACAAAACTTGTTGACAGCCGTTTGGCTTGTGACCTTTGACAGACTGGAATGTCCCCCATGAAAATCTTACCCGAAGCGGTTTAGGCCCTTTAAACGAATTTGCCCCTGAGAGAATCAGGAGCCTTTGTGCTAAGGAGAGGCTACTGTGTTTCTCTTCTCTTGTGCTAGTTGTTCAAGGTTTAGAAAAATTACCTGAGAACTTCTTATTGACCAGTCTGTTAAAGATGTCGGATTCACTATCGCTTTCGCGTAATCTGCTTTACGACGATTATCATATAACCTTTGAAGTTCCAAGGCTATCTTTCTCCTGACATCGCTCTTGGGAGAGTATTGCTGAAAATATCTCTGAATACCAAAATGATCTTCTCCAGACCATTGAGGCGAGAATTTTTCAGATGCCCCAAATTCTAAAGCGGCCTGAAACGCAGCGTAATACGCGCGGCTTACTGCGGAGCGTAAAGCCGCTTCCTGTGGGCCAGGCTTATCGGGCGCGGCCTTGATGTTTTTAGCAAAAGTTAGAAAATCTTTCCAGTTGAATGCCATGCTATTCGAGATTGAAATTAAATGACCCGCCAGTCGAGTCGAATTGCTTCAAGAACCATACTTCGTCAAAAGCACTGAGACGTTCAAAGGCTTCGTCAGAGGATAATGTTCCAGCGTTAATGTAACCAAATAATTGCTTGACGTTGGCCGATTCGGAATCATTGACGACTTCGAGAGCAATGGATACATCATTGCCAAAGAATTCCTCCAAAACAGGTCGCGCACCCCATAAGACAGAAAAGATCCTGTTGTTGTTAATAAGAAAAATTTTGACTTCATCGGAGTTTCGGAAAGTGTAGATCGACTCCAATTTGGCTATTCGCGCCTCGTAAACAACAGCCCGTAAATTTACTTCCTTTTGAGCAAAGGCATTCAACTTCTCTTGCGCTTGCTCCTGTGCAAAAATATGCTGGGTGATCCACTTAATTAGAATCCATTCATCAGCATTTCCCCAGGTGAGTGTATCCTCGCCTTTCCAGCGATGGCTAAAGGTTTGGCCATAGGCTTCATCCCATGCAGAGGCACCAAGCATATCCACAAAATATTGCATTGCTTTCTTATCCCATTTAGGAGAGAAAGCACCAAGAAAATTGGGAAAGGTGGTAGTGTCCAGCATAATTTGTGTCAATCGTTCAGCAATTTCTCAATAACAGTTCGCAGATGTTCATATTGCGCGATATATGATGATTTCAACCCTTCGATTGGTGGAAGTTGAATTCCAGCATATTGGAAATGCGCGTTGCCATGTACCTTCATCTGGGCATCATTCATTGGCTCGAAAACAATGTCGTATTGCAAATCACCCGTCTTAAAAACTAATCTCGGTAAATAAGAAACCAAAGTTCCTTGCAAGGTATCTTCCAATGCAGGACGATTCAAAACAAATTTGGAAATGAGCGTGTTTAGTGACGTGCTATCTTGGAAACGAACTCCAAAATCAAAGTTATAGCCATAAGCAATAATAGATACTTTGTCTGCTGGAACAAGTTCGTTGCATTTAATGGCATATTCCCACAAAGGAAAGTCGCCGATGTTTTCAATTTCAGCCGCAACGTTGATGCGAATTCTGCGATCACCAATCTGAATAAGCCAGGGAGATGGTGGATAGACAGCAACAACCATCTCTGGCATATCCATGACGGTTGGAGTAATTTCGGGGATAACTCCCCGTAATTTGTTTCTATCAATCGTCTGAAGGTCGAGGGCATCATAGACTAGAGTAACATTGCGCCCAAAAACCGCTTCGATAATTGCTGCCACGTAACCGCCTCCTTAAGGCTTACTTGATATGCTTGTATTATACAGCAAATTACTATTGTGCGTTGATTCTCTATGGTTTCCCAGTGAAGCCTTATATCTACACCTCCCTCTCCTTGTCCTCTCGCGCCACCTCGCCGCGTTCCATCTTCCTCCTCAAATACTTGGGCCATGCGTTCACATCCTCCGACGGTAAGAACGTCAAACTGATCACTTTCCCCCACAAACCCCTAAAATCGGGTAACATCAGGATATGATTACAAAATGTACTTGTTTTCCTTTCTGAAAGGCGATACCTATGGAATTCATAGACTTACGTTCCGACACCGTCACCCACCCCACGCCTGCCATGCGCGAGGCGATGGCGAAAGCACAAGTGGGTGATGACGTTTACGGCGAAGACCCGACCGTCAACCGCCTGCAGGAGATGGCTGCCGCGATGATGGGTCAAGAGACCGGGCTGTTCGTCGCCTCGGGCACGATGGGCAACCTGGCAGCCATCCTGGCGCACTGCGGACGCGGCGACGAAGCCATCCTGGGAACCAAATCGCATACATTTTTGCATGAGGCCGGCGGGATTTCGGTCTTGGGCGGCGTGCACTCCTGCCAGTTGCCCAACCAGCCGGATGGGTCGCTGGCGCTGGCAGATATCGAATCCGCCATCCGCGCGGACGATCCGCACGAGCCCATCACGCGGCTCATTTGTCTCGAAAACACCCAGAACGCATGCGGCGGTGTATGCCTGACGCCCGAATATACGCGCCAATTATGCGAGTTCGCCCACGCTCACGGGCTGGCCGTCCATCTGGATGGGGCGCGGATATTCAACGCCGCGGTGGCGCAAGGGATAGCTGCGAAAGAACTCGCCGCGCCGGTGGATTCGGTCACGTTTTGCTTGAGCAAGGGATTGTGCGCGCCGGTCGGTTCGGTGCTGTGCGGGTCGAAGGCATTTATAGCCAAAGCGCACCGCATCCGCAAGATGCTGGGCGGCGGGATGCGTCAGGCTGGGATTTTGGCTGCGGCCGGGATTGTCGCGTTGGAGACGATGATCGAGCGGTTGGCGGAGGATCATGCCCGGGCCAGGAAACTGGCCGATGGGCTGAAGCAGGTGCCCGCTCTCGCGCTCGAGGCGGGAACGCCAGCGACGAACATGGTTTTTCTCTCACTGTCGCCGGAGGTGGAGTCCACCATGGAGAGCATCGTCGAGAGAATGAAAGACCATGGCGTGCTTGTTGACGCGGCCGGTAAGCGTCGTTTCCGACTGGTGACGCATTACTGGATTGGCGACGCGGGCGTGGAGAAAGCTGTCGCCGCCTTCCGGCGGGTTTTACAGTAATAGCCACTGATGAAAGGTAACTACTCAGGCATGTCACCCTGAGGGAGCGTTCTTTGCGACCGAAGGGTCTCCGTGCCAGTTTCGTGAGATTCTTCGCCGCCGCAAGAACATCGGCGGCTCACATCGTCCCGATGTCCTTCGGGAGAATGACATCCTGGCTGAGTAGTTACAGAGTTGGGATATAATTCACAGAGTGACTTACTTTATCGTTTTTGGAGACGTGACATGCAGGTATCGCTGGGACAAATTGACCGTTTGGCGGGGGTGATCCGTTCGCGAGTGCAAGAGAAGCCGCGCATTGGGATCATCCTGGGATCCGGGCTGGGACGGTTGGCGGATGCGGTGAACAAAGCCAGCCTCATCCCCTATCAAGAACTGCCCGGCTGGCCGATCTCTACGGTCGTCGGGCACGCTGGCCGGCTGGTGATCGGCGAGCTGGAAAGCCAACTGGTGCTTGTCATGCAGGGCCGGGTACATTATTACGAAGGCTACAGCATGGCGCAGGTGACGATGCCGGTGCGCGTGATGCAGCGTCTGGGGATCGAGATCCTGATTGTAACCAACGCGGCCGGCGCCATCCACCCGGATTTTCTGCCTGGCGACGTGATGCTGATCAGCGACCACATCAACCTGGCAGGCATGGCCGGTCTGAACCCGTTGATTGGGCCGAACCTGGACGAGTTCGGGCCGCGCTTCCCGGATATGAGCCAGGCCTACGACCGGGAATTGTCTGCCCTGGCGCGCAAAGCCGCGGCAGAAAGCAGCGTCCAATTGCACGCCGGCGTTTACGTCGGCTTGAGCGGGCCATCCTTCGAGACGCCGGCCGATTTGCGTTTCCTGCGCATGGCCGGCGCGGACGCGGTCGGGATGTCCACCGTACCGGAAGTGACCGTCGCGCGTCACGGCGGGACGCGTGTGCTGGGTTTTTCGGGGATCAGCAATAAAGCCAACCTGGACGGCAACACGGTCACCTCTCACGAAGAGGTGCTGGCAGCCGGCCAGGTGCTGGCCCCCAAAATCGAAACCATCCTGCGCGGCGTGCTGCGCTATCTCTAACCAGGCAGCATGGAAGCGATCCTTCGTTTTTTCGTGCTATACGCGCCGCTGGTTTATTTGCTGCTGGCAGTCGGGTTGTTGTTGGCGCTCCGCAGCTTTTTACGTTCCCTGAAAGAGGGTCGTGATTCGGTCTTCGGCCTCGAACGCGAGATGGCCCAGCGCCGGACGAACCAGGCGGTCGCCGTACTGGTGATCATCTTATTGATGGGATTGGGCGAGCTTGTGCTTTCATCGTTCCTCGCGCCGGGCCTGCCGGCCTCAGCCGTGCTGACCACGCCGACACTTAGTCTGTTGTCTGTCCCGACCAATACCCTCTCGCCTGAACTCATGGCTACTTTAGGCGCAGAGACCCCCATGGCTACACCAGGAACCGAAGCCAGCGGCTGCATTCCCGGCCAGATCATGTTGACCTTCCCGGAATCGGCTTCGGAGGTGCGCGGGCAGATCACGCTGAAAGGAACGGCTGATATTCCTAATTTTGGCTTTTACAAGTACGAGGTGGCTTCCCTGGGCAGCGACAATTGGTCAACGATCCAGGCCGGGCGGGAGGTCGTCGTGGATGGGACGCTGGGTTTGTGGGATACTACCGAGCTGACCCCGGGTGACTACATGCTGCGACTGGTCGTAGCCGATAATCAAGGACAGGCCCTACCGCCCTGTGTGGTTCCGGTGCGGGTGGCAGGTCAATAAGGAGGCATCATGCCCGAGGTCCGCATTCGCCCCGCCGTAGCCACCGATCTGCCCGTGCTGATGGCAATCAACCATTCCTGCACGAGCGAATACGTCTGGCAGATGGATGTCCAGCGAGAAGAGGGACAGGCCGGCGCGATCTTTCGCGAGATACGCCTGCCGCGCGCGGTCGTCGTGCATTACCCGCGCCCGGTCGAGACGCTGGCGGACGAATGGAGCCGCCGCACCGCGATGCTGGTGGCCGTCTTGGGGGAGGCGCAGGTCGGCTACCTGCGCCTGACGGACAAGGTCATCCCGCAGACTGCCTGGATCACCGACTTGGTGGTTGCGTCCGCTGCCCGTCGCAAGGGGATCGCGACCACGTTGATCCTGGCGGCTCAAGCCTGGGCTATGCAGCGCAAGAACCGGCGGGCTGTTATGGAGATGGCTTCCAAGAATTGCGCCGCCATCCGCCTGGCGCAAAAAATGGGCTACGAGTTCTGCGGGTATAATGACCATTATTACCTGACCCAGGATATCGCCTTGTTTTTTGGGCGCGCTCTGAAGTAGGATTCTTTACTGGAAAGGTTGGAATGCTTAACGGTTGGATGTCTGAAGTGCTGACGGGGATCGTGACGGTCAACCAAATCCTTACGGCCGGCATTGCCATCACGGCCTTTTCGCTGTTTTTCTATTCGTTGTCGTTCAACTTGCGCGATCGCGTGGCGCGCTCGTTCGCCCTGATCTTGTTGTGCGTGGTGGTCGTCTTTACCTCCGAGGCGCTGGAAAGCTCATCGGAGTCGCCTCAGATCGTTGAACTGTTCCTGCGCCTGGAGTGGTTGGGGATTATCTTCCTGCCTCCGACTTATCTGCATCTCTCGGATGCGCTGCTGGTGACTACCGGCCGCCCCTCGCGCGGGCGCCGCCGCCTGGCAATCCGCTTCACTTATTTCGTCTCGGCTTTTTTCCTGATTCTGTTGGCTTATGGGTACCTGCTTGGCGCGATGGTGACCGACGGCCAGCCCGCCCCGCATCTCCAGCGCACGCTGTGGACGGAAGTGTTCACCGCTTATTATGCCGGGACGATGGTCTGGGCGTGGATCAATTTCGGGCGCGCCTACCGTCGTACGCTGACCCGTTCCGGCCGCCGCCGGATGCTCTATCTATTAGCAGGAGCGACTGCACCGGCGCTTGGCTCGTTCCCGTACCTGCTCTATGGCTCCAGCCTGGCGGGGCAGCACCCTTTCCTCTTTTGGGGGATGGCGATGTTCAGCAATATGCTGGTCGGCGGGTTGATCATTATCATGGCCTACGCGGTGGCTTTCTTCGGCGTCTCGTGGCCGGACCGCGTGGTGCGCAGCCGCCTCTTCAAGTGGATCATGCGCGGACCGGTCACGGCTTCGGTCGCGTTGGGCGTGATGACAATTGTCCGCCGCGTCGGCGAGATATTCGGGGTGGTCTATTCGGGCGCGGTGCCGACTGCCATGGTGGTCTCTGTACTGCTCATGGAGCATACCATCACCATTGTCGCGCCGATCTGGGAACGCTGGATCTTCTTCGGCGGCGACCGCGCCGACCTTACCCTGTTGCAGAGCCTCGAGGAGCGGTTGATCACCCAGGGCGACCTGCGCCAATTCCTCGAAGCGATCCTGGCGGCTGTGCGGGATCATCTCCAGTCTCCATCGGCCTTCGTCGCTGCACTGGATGGCGGCGATCTTTCCTTGATCGTCACAACCGGAAATTCGCCCCTGCAAAAGGAGGCCGATCTTTCCAAGGCCTTGCAGGTTGTCAATGGGGGGGGAAACGGCCACGAGGAGTATAGCTGGGGAGATTACTGGCTCTTCCCGCTCCACCAGCCGTCTGGGATGGACGAAGACCAGCCGGTTTTGCTGGGTTTACTTGGCGTTGCGCGCCGGCCGGATCAGGCGCTGGTCAGGGAACAGCGCCAGTCCCTGCTGCTTTTGATTCAGCGCGCCGCGCAGGCATTGCAGGATCGGCGTTTACAGCAGGGCGTGTTTCGCTCGTTGGAGGAGCTGAAGCCGCAGGTGGAAATGATCCAGCGCTGGCGCGCGGTCGGACGGTATGACAGTAAAGCCAGCCTGCTGGCCGATACCCTTCCGCCCGAATCCGATTTAGCGAACTGGGTCAAGGATGCCCTGACCCATTACTGGGGCGGCCCCAAGCTGACCCAAAGCCCGCTCCTGCAATTAGAGATCGTTCGACAGGCTTTTAACGAGCACAACGACAGCCCGGCCAACGCTTTGCGCGCCATCCTGCGCCAGGCGGTGGACAGCGTCCGCCCGGAGGGTGAGCGGCGCTTTACCGCTGAGTGGATCCTATATAACATCCTGGAAATGAAATTCATCGAGGGCCGCAAGGTGCGGGAAGTTGCGACGCGGCTGGCGATGTCAGAGGCGGACTTGTACCGCAAGCAGCGCGTCGCGGTCGAAGAAGTGGCGCGCATTATCCTCGAAATGGAACGCCAGATGCAAGTCCGCGTTAACGGGAAGGAAGCGGAGCATTCGTTGTCAGTCGGAGGAGCTTAATGGTACACAATCGCTTTATGGGAGGGCAGTCACCTGCTATTATCAGTAGTTCACGAAACTGTAGTAACGACTTCAGTCGTTCGGCCAATAGAGCGACTACACCTGCCCTGGCGGGCGGTGCCAGGGAAGTCGCCACTACAAAACCTTTTCGTGAAGTAATGATTATGGAAAATGAAATCCCTGTCTATGACGAAGGCTGGTGGACCTCGCTCCTGGCCGAGGAGGAGAGCCACCTGGGGCCTGCGGCGGTGCGCCAGCCGAAGGTCGAGGAGCGCGGCAAAATGCTTGCGGATTGGGAGCAAGCCAAGGCGCTTTATCGCCAGGATCAGATCGTGACCCTGACCGTAACAGACTATAACCGCGGCGGCTTACTGGTCGAGGGGGAGGGATTGCATGGCTTCATCCCATGCTCGCACCTGGTGGATATGCCCGCTCAAGTGGACGAGATAGGCCGCGAAGATTGCCTGTCGGGGTACGTGGGGCGGAAATTGCGCTTGAAGGTGATCGAGTGCGTTCCCGAAGAAGGCCGCATCGTCTTCTCGGAACGGGCAGCGCGCGCCGCGGCGGGAAAGCGGACGCAGCTTCTTAATTCCTTACAGGCCGGGCAGCGCGTCAGCGGCGAGGTGACCAACGTCACCGATTTCGGCGCATTTGTAGACCTGGGCGGCCTGGAGGGGCTGATCCACATCTCCGAGCTTTCCTGGGGACGTGTCAGCCATCCCAGCCAGGTCTTGAACGTCGGCCAGCGCGTCGAGGTGCTGGTGCAGGAGGTTTCGCCGGATCGCTGCCGCGTGGCCCTCAGCCTTAAGCGGCTGTGTCCCAACCCCTGGGAGACTGCCGAGGCGCGCTATTCCATCAACCAGGTCGTTCCAGCCGTCATCACCACGCTGGCGCCGTTCGGCGCCTTTGCCCGCCTCGAAGAGGGGCTGGAGGGATTGATCCACACCTCGGAAATCTGTATGCCGCCCAACGCAACCCTGAAGGATGTCCTGACGCCCGGCCAGGATGTGCAGGTGCGCATCCTGCAAGTGGAGATTGCCCGGCAGCGGCTCAGCCTCAGCTTGAAGGTGGATGCAGAATAGATCATGCCGCCTCGATCTTCCCGCTCCGCGCAACCGCCTCCACAGGCGGCTCACCCAGAACAACCTCTGCCAGGGGATTGGATTGATCGCCTGGCTCGTTTCCAGTCCCATTTTGGACGCTTTGCCTGGGACGTTCTCGGCGTGCTGCTGCTGGCTTTGGCTTTGATGGTTTTCCTGGGATTGTTGGGCATCTCGGCTGGCAGGCTGCTCTCGCTGGTGGTCGGCTTGCTTGAGCTCTGGTTTGGCTGGGGCAGCCTGCTGGTCATCGCCGCGGCCTGCCTGGGCGGCTTGCTGGCCTTCCGCCGCAGCCGCGGCCCGCTGAAATTGAACTGGGGACAGGTCATCGCCATCGAGCTGGCTGCCTTCCTGACCCTGGCCGTGCTTTCGGTGGTCAGTGGCAATTCCCTGTCGCAAGCCGAGAACGGCTGGTGGGGCGGGCGGGTCGGCTGGGGACTGTCCATGCTGCTGGCAAAATACCTTGGTTCGTTTGGGGGCGGCTTCGTTGTTTTCCTGCTTTGGGGACTGGCCCTGACGACCGCGTTCGGGCTGTGGCGACGGTTCGAGGCGATCCTGCTCAAGCTGGCCGGCGAGCCGCCGGTTTCGGACCGCTCGGCTGAGCGCTCGCGGCGAAGCCTTCAGCCTGCCGCGCCGGACGAGGCAATTATCTCCGCCTCGGCCGGGACAACCTCCCCGTCCCAGGAGCGAGCGAAAAAGCGCGAGGGGCGTTTGCCGCCGCAGTTCCGCAAGTCATTCAAGGTTTCCGAACAACCCGATGATCGCCCGGCCGAACCGCTGCCGCGCGGCGAGCGCCTGCCGCCGCTGAACCTGCTGGTCAGCGAACAGAGCACTCGTCCGGACGAGCGTAATATCAACCAGACGGCTGGCCTGATCGAGAAGACGCTGGCCGACTTCGGCATCCCGGCGCGGGTGGTGGGCTTCCGCATCGGGCCGACCGTGACCCAGTTCGCCGTCGAGCCGGGCTTCATCGAGAAGGGTGAGGCGGAGAACGGTGACCCAAACCGGCAGAAGGTGCGCGTGGCGCAGATTGCCAATCTCTCGCGCGACCTGGCCCTGGCCCTCTCGGCTGAACGTCTGCGCATCGAAGCGCCGGTACCGGGGCGTTCTTACGTCGGCATTGAAGTCCCTAATCTGCGCGCCATCACCGTGCGCCTGCGCCCGATCCTGGAGAGCGAGGCGTTCTACAAGGTTGGCTCGCCGCTTGCCATTGCCCTGGGGCGGGACGTTTCCGGCCAGCCGGTGGTCGCTGACCTGTCAAAGATGCCGCACCTGTTGATCGCCGGGACGACCGGCTCAGGCAAGTCGGTGTGCATCTCCGCCATCACGGCCTGCCTGGCGATGAACAACACGCCCGAAGATTTGCGCTTGGTGATGATCGACTCCAAGATGGTCGAGCTGATCCGTTACAACGGACTCTCGCACCTGTACGGCAAGGTCGAGACCGACATCCAGCGCATCCTGGGCGTGCTGCGCTGGGTGGTGGTCGAAATGGAACACCGCTATAAATTGCTCGAGGCGGCGAAGGCGCGTGACATCGAGGCCTATAACCGCAAGCTCCAGCGCCGCAAGGATACACAGCCGCTGCCGCGCATCGTGGTGCTGATTGACGAGATGGCTGACCTGATGATGTCCGCGCCCGACCAGACCGAGCACAACCTGGTGCGCCTGGCGCAGATGGCGCGCGCCACCGGCATCCACCTCGTGGTGGCGACCCAGCGCCCCAGCACGGACGTGGTCACCGGCCTGATCAAGGCCAACTTCCCGGCGCGCATTTCCTTTGCCGTCGCCTCGCAGGTCGATTCGCGCGTTATCCTGGATATGCCCGGGGCGGATACCTTGCTCGGCCGCGGGGATATGCTCTTCATCAACCCGGAAGCCGGCAATCCGGTGCGCGCTCAAGGCGTGATGGTTACCGATCAGGAGATCGAGCGCATTATTGCCTTCTGGCAGAAAATGAACCCCTCGCAAGAGCTGCGTTCGCCGTGGGAGGCTCTCTTGAGCCAGCCGGAGGGCGATAGCGACGAGGTGCTGATCGAGCAGGCCATCACTGTCCTCAAGCAAGAGCAACGCGCCAGCGCCTCCATGCTCCAGCGCCGCTTGCGGATTGGCTATCCGCGCGCCGCGCGCCTGTTAGACCAGTTGGAGGAGATGGGCGTCGTTGGACCTTCGCTGGGCGGCGGGCGCGAGCGTGAGGTGCTGCTCGAACCGGACGAAGGGAATGACAAAGACGTAAATTAGAATTCGGGTCTGGTTTGGCGAATTCCCCAGTCGGTGGTATCATTGCCGAGATTTTTATCCCAAACGAATAGCAGAAAGGGTTACTACCTTGGAACAATCCGTAGAGCAGAAGCGGCTGTCGTTTAGCGATTACCTGCGTGTATGGTTTAAATGGTTACTCGACCCATTGGGCAAGTTTTTCAACCGGCTCGGAATTCATCCCAACTTGATGACGCTGATGGGGCTGTTTGGGACGGCCATTGGGGCATACATGATTGCCCGGGGACAATTGACCTGGGGCGGCATCCTGGTGCTGATTACCGTACCTTTCGACGCGCTGGACGGCGCCATGGCGCGCCTGCGCGGGGAAGCCAGCGATTGGGGCGCCTTCGTCGACTCGGTAGCCGACCGCTACTCAGAGTTGTTAGTGTACCTCGGTCTGCTGATCTACTACCTCAACCAGGGTGACAAACTGGCCTGCGCGCTGGTTTACCTGGCTGCGGCCGGCGCCGTGCTGGTCTCTTATACAAAGGCCAAAGCCGAGTCGCTTCATTTCGATGCCAACGTCGGCCTGTTGACACGCGCCGAGCGTTACCTGGTCCTGGCCCCGGCGCTGGTTTTCAAGATACCGATCATCGCCTTGTGGATTCTGGCAATCCTGGCAAACTTTACGGCTTTACAACGTATACTGCGCGTGCGGCATCAGGCTTACCGCCGCCTGAGTGAAAAAGGAGAATAAAATGCCCGACGGATTCGATATCCCCTTGCCCTTCCTGAACCAATCATTTCACATTTACTTTTACGGTATTCTCATCATGCTGGGAGTCGTTGTGGCTGCCTTGCTGGCGCGCCTGGAGGCGAAACGCCGCGGCCTCGACCCTGAGATCGTCTGGGATATGCTCTTCTGGCTGGTGATTGCCGGTGTCGTCGGGGCGCGCATCTGGCACATCCTTACCCCGCCGCCTTCGATGGTCGAGCAGGGCATCACCACGAGGTATTATCTGACCCATCCATTGGATATGCTTGACATCCGGCGGGGCGGGTTGGGCATCCCGGGCGCGGTCATCGGCGGCGCGTTGGCGATGTGGCTATATTTACGTAAAAAGAAAATGAGCTTTGCTGTGTGGGCCGATGTCGCTGCGCCGGGTTTGGCGCTGGCGCAGGCCATTGGTCGCTGGGGTAATTTCTTCAACCAGGAGCTTTATGGCGCGCCGACGAACCTGCCCTGGAAGATCTACATTGATCCTCTCCATCGCGTCCCTGGTTTTCAAAATTATGAATACTTTCATCCCCTTTTCCTGTATGAGTCGCTGTGGAACTTGGCCTCTATGTTCTTCCTGCTCTGGCTGGGACGTCGTTTCGCTGACCGCCTCAAGCCGGGAGATATCTTCCTGACCTATCTCATCGCCTATCCCATCGGACGTTTCTTCCTGGATTTCCTGCGCCTGGACGCCTCGCGGCTGGGCGGCATCAACGCCAACCAGACTTTCGTCGCCATCGTCGCGCTGGTTGCTGCGGGCTTCTTGTTCTGGCGTCATCGCCCTGGCAGCATGTAAAATTACCGTGTAATCTTTTAGAACCGCGAAGGAACGCCCTCCAAAGAACGGGGGCAGGCGAGCGCGAAGGGAGATAAACTTCGCGAAGGTTGATAAAACTTCGCGGCCGGAGTTTACCCTGAGCGAAGTCGAAGGGCGTCTTCGCGGCCTGCCCCCGTTCTTCGAGGGTAAATCTTTTTTGTTGCGGCTGGAAGCCGCGTAATGATCCAAACCGAAGACCTCAGCAAACAGTTCGGTGATTTTTGGGCGGTGGATGGCCTGAACCTCAGCGTCCATCCAGGGCAGATATTGGCTTTGCTCGGCCAGAATGGCGCCGGCAAGACGACCACTGTCCGCTTGTTGACCGCGGTGCTCGCTCCAAGCCGGGGCCGGGCGAACGTAGCCGGCTACGACATTCTCAAACAACCCGATAAGGTGCGTTCGGTGGTGGGAGTGCTGACCGAGCAGCACGGCCTGTACCTGCGCATGACCGGCGAGGAATACCTGGATTTTTTCGGGCAGGTTTACCGCTTGAATGGGTCGGCGCGCCAAACCAGGATTGCTGAACTGTTGGAATATTTCGGCCTGGCTGAGGTTGCCAGGCAGAAGATCGGCGAGTATTCGAAGGGTATGCGCCAGAAACTGGCCCTGGCGCGTGCCTTGATCCACGCGCCGCCGGTCTTGTTGCTCGACGAACCGACCTCGGCCATGGACCCGGAAAGCGCCCGCCTGGTGCGCGATTCTATCGCCAGCCTGCGCTCCGAGAACCGGACGATCCTCATCTGCACACACAACCTGGTCGAAGCCGAAATGCTGGCTGACCAGATCGCCATTATCTACCGCGGGCGCATCTTGACCGGCGGTACGGTCGAGGCGTTGAAAAAACGCCTGTTGGGGCCGGCCGAGTACGAGGTGCGCATTCGTGGCAAATGGCCGCCTGGAAGCTTCCGCCTGCCGCAGGGGGTCACATTGATCGGGGATGTGGATTCGGTCCGCCGCTTCCGCGTGGACGATCCCGATCAAGCCAACCCGCTTTTGCTCCAGGCGCTTGTCTCTCACCATGTGCAGGTCGTGGCGATGCAGGAAGCGCCGCGCAACCTGGAGCAGGTCTACCTGGCGGCGATGGCCCAGGCGAGGCAGGATGCTTGACCTTAGAGAACAACTGAGCATGGTCTGGCTGATCGCCCGCCGCGAATTGCGCGACCAGTTCCGCGATTGGCGCATCATCTTTCCGATGATCGTCCTGACACTCTTTTTCCCTTTCCTGATGAATTACACCGCCGGGCAAGCGGTGGGTTTCGTTTCTCAATACGGCGCTACCCTGATCGGCGAGCGCCTGGTGCCTTTCCTGCTGATGGTGGTCGGTTTCTTCCCGATCACGGTCTCGTTGGTCATCGCCCTGGAGGCCTTCGTCGGCGAGAAAGAGCGCGGCACGATCGAGCCGCTCCTTTCCAGCCCGCTCAAGGATTGGCAGCTTTACCTGGGGAAACTCATCGCTGCGACCAGCGTCCCGCTCCTGACCGCGTACATCGGCATTAGTGTGTACCTGATCGGCTTGCGCATTCAGCACGTTCCTTTCCTGGACCCGGGCCTGCTGGTGCAGACCATCGCGTTGACCACCGTCCAGGCCGTGTTGATGGTCAGCGGCGCGATCGTGATCTCCACGCAAGCCACCTCCGTGCGGGCCGCCAACCTGATGTCTTCTTTTATCGTCATTCCGATGGCGCTGCTCATCCAGGGCGAAAGCGTGCTGATGTTCTGGGGCAACAACCAGATCTTATGGTCGGCTGTGGTGGGCGTGACGGTGATGGCCGCTTTGCTGGTGCGCGTCGGCGTATCCCATTTCCAGCGCGAGGCCCTGCTCGGACATGAGATTGACATCTTGAACCTGCGTTGGATGGGGCGTACCTTCTGGCGTTCGTTTCGGGGCGAGGCGAAATCCCTGGGTGGCTGGTACCGGCGTGAGGTCACGCAGACGCTGCGTAAGCAGGCGATCCCGATTTGGATGACAAGTCTCCTTGGCCTGGCCGGGTTTGTCGCGGGGTATCTCTGGATTCTAAACAACGCCTCCCAGCTCGGCCTCAGAACTTCGTCTGAGGATATTCAAAAGGCGATGGAGATGGCCCTGGGCGTACCGGCCAACCTGCAGATTAGTTTCCAATATATCTGGCTGCACAATCTGCGCGCCGTGGCGCTCATTCTGCTGCTCGGCCTTTTTTCTTTTGGCGTTCTGGGGACGATTGTATTTATGGGTAACGTGGGATTGATCGGCGCCGTGTTGGCGCTGGTAAAGGTCGTGGGTTATTCACCGGCCCTTTTGGCCCTCTCTGGTATCCTGCCTCACGGCATTTTCGAGATCCCAGCCGTGATCCTGGCCAGCGCGGCGGTGCTGCATCTCGGCGCAGCCTTGGTGACCCCTGTCCCAGGGCGGACGCTGGGCGAGGTCTTGTTGGAGGCGCTGGCAGATTGGGCGAAGATTGGCCTCGGGCTGGTGCTCCCGCTGTTGACCGTCGCCGCAGCTATCGAGGTCTGGATCACGCCATGCTTGATATTGTGGGCGCTCAGATAAATTTGGTTGCTCTGAAAACCAAGAGATTGTGAAATGCCGAAACTGATCATTCTTGGCTCGTCGAACGCCATCCCGGACGTGCATCATGAAAACACGCACATGGTTCTGGTGGGGGAAGGACGCACAGTGCTGATTGACTGCGTCAGTAACCCAATCTTGCGCTTGCAGCAAGCCAGTGTGGAATTCGATAACCTGACGGATTTGATCCTGACCCATTTTCACCCGGATCACGTCTCCGGCGTGCCACTTTTGCTGATGAATATGTGGCTGATGGGCCGCAGCCGGCCGTTGAATATTTATGGATTGCATCACACCCTTGACCGCATCGAAAACCTGATGGGATTCTATGCCTGGTCTGAGTGGCCGGATTTCTTCCCGGTGGTCTTTTATCGTTTACCCGCTAACGAGAAAACGGCAGTGCTGGAATGCGAGGAGTTTCGCATATTTTCTTCGCCAGTGCGGCACCTGATCCCTGCCATTGGCTTGCGGATCGAGATAGAGCGGAATGAGAAGGTGGTAGCCTATTCCTGTGACACCGAACCCTGTTCGCAGGTCGTTCGGCTGGCCGCAGGTGCGGACGTGCTCATCCACGAGGCCGCCGGCGGCGCGCTTGGACATTCGTCCGCGGCGGAGGCCGGGGATATTGCCCGCCAGGCCGAAGTCGGAGAGTTGTACCTGATCCATTATCGGACAGGAAAATATGCCTCTGGCAACCTGGTCGCGGAGGCGAAGCAATGCTTTGAGGGCCAGGTCGGGCTGGCCGAAGACTTCATGACGCTGGATTTTGGTTGAACAAAGAAGAACCCCGTTTTCTCGAAGAAAACGGGTTCCTCAATTTACCACCCGTTGATAAACGGCTCCCACTCGCCGTTTTCGGTCAGGTGACGCCCAAAGATATAAAATGCGCTCGAAGGTGGTTCAATCGGCCGATGCAGGAGCAGCATGTGGGCTTCTTCCAGCCGGCGGCCGCCTTTGTGATGATTGCAAGCCGGACAGGCAGCTACCACGTTGGTCCAGATGTGTTCACCGCCCAAATGCTTGGGAAGTACGTGGTCCACGGTCAAGTTGGAGGTGTGGCGCCCGCAGTATTGACAGATGAAGTTATCCCGGCGGAAGACCTCGCGGCGGTTCAGCTTGACCTGCAAGCGCGGGCGGTGGATCATGTGCTCCAGGCGGATGACCGAAGGCTGGGGGATCAATTGGGTGACGGTATGGATATAGCCGCGCCCGTTTAGAACCATTGCGGCTTTTCCACCAAGGATCAGTCCAATGGCCCGTCGGGTATGGCAAATGTTGATCGGCTCGAAGTTGGCGTTCAAAACCAGAACCGGCGCCTGCATAGGGCCTCCACAATGGCACGTATTATAGCACATCAAGAAATCGGATTTTGCTGTATAATTTCGGCTTTGTAGGACAAATTGCCAATTTGTCCCACCGATTTGGAGACAACCATGAACATAGACGAACAAGTAGCCCTACTCATGCAAGGCACGGAGTATGGCGATGAAGAGCTGAAGAACGCCATGACCAATGAACTGCGCCAGCGCCTGGTCGAGGCCCAAAAAGAGGGCCGGCCGCTGCGCGTCTACTGCGGCTACGACCCGCGCACCGCCGACCTGCACCTGGGTCACACCATCACCATGCGCAAACTGCGCCAGTTCCAGGATTTGGGCCACGAGGTGACCTTCCTGGTCGGCACCGGCACGAGCATGGTCGGCGACCCGTCCGATAAGGACAAGCTGCGCGCCGTGCTGACGAAGGAAGAGACCGAACACAACGCCCGCACCTACGCTGAACAGGCTTATTACATTCTCGACCGCAAGAAGACGAAGATCCGCTTCAATCACGATTGGCTGCTCGACCTGAAGCTTGCCGACCTCATCAAGCTGGCTTCGGCTTTTACCATTCAACAGTTCATTCAACGCGAGAATTTCAAACTGCGCTGGGAGAAAGGCGAGCCGGTCTACCTGCACGAGACATTCTACGCGCTCATGCAGGGCTACGACGCCATCGCCATGAACACGGACGTGCAGGTGGGCGGCAGCGACCAGCTTTTCAACATCATCACCGCCGGGCGCAAGCTGCAGGAGCTGTACGGCCAGCGTCCGCAGATCGGCATCATCATGGGCATCCTGCCCGGCACGGATGGGGTGGTGCGCATGTCCAAGTCGCTGGGCAATCACATCCCGATCCTGGCGACGGCGGAAGACATGTACGGCAAGGTGATGAGCCTGCCGGATAGCGCCATGCCGGTTTACTTCAAGCTGGTCACGCGCTATGCGCCGCCACAGGTCAAGGCGGTCGAAGAGGCGCTGGCACAGGGCACACGCCATCCACGCGACGTGAAAATGGAACTGGCGCGCGAGATCGTCAGCATCTTTCATTCGGAACAGGAGGCCGTCGAAGCCGAGGAACAGTTCAAGCGCGTCTTCCAGGCGCGCCAGGCGCCGGAAGAAATGACCGAATATGCGCTGCAGGCCGGTCAGACGCTGTTGGAAGTACTGGTGGCTGCGAAATTGGTAGCCAGCAAAAGCGAGGCGCGGCGGCTGATCGAACAGAAGGGCGTCCGTCTGGATGGGGAGGTTTTACCCGACGCGCAGGCGGCTTTCCCGCATGTTGGTGTATTGCAGGTGGGAAAGAGGAAGTTTGTGAGGGTGAAATAAACGACCCCCGAATTCTCAACGCTAAGGCGCGGAGAAACGCCAGTAACACCGCAGTAAATCGTGGAGTAATGAAAACTACCCCGCCAGAATTTCCCCCGGCGTTTTCCGCTTTTGTTCAGTGTGGTCGAAATCCCCATCAAAACTTACCCGGGTCAAACTGTGTTTTTCCACCGCCACAAGTTGGTAGGCATCATCAAAATCGAGGCGGAATTGTTTGATTTTCTCAACCACTTGTTCCAAATCCTGCGGCAACAGATGAATAAGCCGAACAGCGCCATAGTCGAACGCATCGTTCACGAAGCGCACGAACGCTTCTGATTGCTTGAGACGCGTCATAATCAAGCCGATGGAGTGCAGGGAAAAATCTGTAATGAATAACTGATCACCGGGAATCCTGTCGAGAAAACGAGCTACTTCACTTGAACGTTCCTGGTCAAGCAGCCGTTCAAGCCAAACGTTCGTGTCAACAAGGAACATCTGTCAGTCCCCCCGCCATTCTAGGGCTTTTTTCTGCAGTTCCAGTGCAGTGTATTTCTTCCGATAGTCTCGTAACGCGCCTGCCCAATCCTGGCGCAGAGTCCGTCCCTGTCTCTGATGTTCACGTTCCAGTAGAAAACCGATAAAATCAGAAACTTCCTGCTGCAGGTTGGCGGGCAATCGCCGAAACAGAACTTCAAGAGATTCCATGCTGACCTCCAATACTATTTTACCGCATCTTTGCTCATTCTCATTTACGCGCAACAGGGGCGACTTTCAATCGTGTTCCTATCAACTCGCATGCTTATGGCTGTAACGCCTCTTTCATCAATGTTTGGCCGAAAAGTTCGGCAAGCAAGGAGTTGTCTTCCTCCAACGTCACCACCAGCGCCAGGGGTATACCCTGCCAATCGGGCAGCGTCCCGGCCAGGTACCAGGTAATGGTTTTGTGCTCCTGCGTTTCGACGCCTTTGCCAATTGCCTGCCAGAAGAGTTGACCGCTGACCATCAGCGACTCGGCGGTCGCGGCGGCGGCTTGGGCTGATAAGGCTTGCACCGGCTCGCCCAGCGGTGACAAGATGACCCAGCCTTGTGTCGGCGTGTTCACGGCCAGCGCCAGGCGCGGGGCAGGCAGGATGCCCTGGTTGTTGAGCGCCGCGGCCGCCAAAGCCATTTGCAGCGGGCTGACGCGCAATTCCCCGCTCGCAGTCGAGGCCGCCGCGACCGGCAGGCGCAGCTCAGGGGTGGTATAAAATCCAAGCGCGTCGTACAACTGGATGAGGTCGTTGTGAGGCGCATTCTCGCTCAAGCCAGCCGCGAAAAG
>Ga0210004_1000300_pt1 | contig 29435 bp, 25 predicted proteins | sample CryGey13umfilter_FD_185450 | JGI IMG/M metagenome (GOLD analysis project Ga0210004, IMG submission 185450) | Groundwater microbial communities from aquifer in Utah, USA - Crystal Geyser 4/8/14 3 um filter (SPAdes) (version 3) | ecosystem: Environmental > Aquatic > Deep subsurface > Groundwater...
GAGAACAGTGGCTTCCTGATACTGCAAGGCAAAGCCAAATTGGCTTACCGCCAGCTCACTTTTGCGCGCCAGTTGTTGACGCTGCATGGCGAAGTGAATGACTTGACCGAGCGCGACCGGCTCACCCCTTTACTGGCTGCAATTCCGGAGGCGCCCGCGCAATTCGGTGCACTCTATCTGGAGGTGCCCGACACCAACGACGGCAAGACATTGTCCGGTTTCACCAAACGCTTTCAGCCTCTGCTGGAACAAGCGCTGCGCGAGAACTCGCGCCTGCTGGACGACCCCACTCTTCCGCGCCTGCACATTCTTTTCCCCTCCGAATCGCGTGCCCTCATCGCCAGCAGCGACCCGCGCAACAGCAACAATGTGCCCAACGGCATCCATCGAGTCAGCATGGCGAGCGATGCGCCCAGCCGTTCCTATCTCAAACTGGCCGAAGCGTTCGAAGTATTCCTCGACCGGAAAGAGCAAGCGCTCTGGCTCAAGCCGCAGATGACGGCAGTCGATCTGGGTGCTGCGCCCGGCGGCTGGACCTGGCAACTGGTGCAACGCGGCCTGCAAGTCACCGCTGTCGATAACGGCCCGCTCAAGGGCGCGGCGGCCAGCCATCCGGCCATCCGCCATTTGCGTCAGGATGGTTTCAAATTTCGCCCACAACGTCCGGTGGACTGGCTGGTGTGCGACATGGTGGAACAACCGCAACGCGTCGCCGCCCTGATGACCGAATGGTTTGTCGGCGGCCTGACCAGCCACGCGATCTTCAATCTGAAACTGCCGATGAAGAAACGGGTTGTTGCGCTCCGTACCGCACTTGAATTCCTGCGCACTGCGCTGAACGCCAGGGGAATCCGCTATCGGCTGGAAGCCAAGCAGCTCTACCACGACCGTGAAGAAGTGACCGTATTCCTGACCAGAGCCAAAAAATAATTCAGGCCCGTTCGTCAATGTGATCAGCGATCCCGCCCTGCAGCAGATTGTGCTGGCGCCGATCTCCTCCCGAGCGCAATTCGATCAGCACTTTTTGCTGCCGGATACGGCGACAGGCAAGACGCCTGTCCGCGTCAGGCGGTGCAGGAAAATCGTTGGCGGGAATCGCTTCATGCCCCGCCCGGGATGCTGAATGGTCGGTGCCGGGATTGCGCGCATGCACCGGCTTGGCAGCGTACACGGCGGACAGTCCCGGCACCCGGCTGTCAGCGGGCGTTGGGATGACGGGCGGCAGGTTATCGCTGAAACGCATGGCACACCTCCTCGACAGAAGCATGAACCTTTTATCGGCCGGCGACGCAAAAACCTGAAGGCTTATTTCGGCGCAACGTCCGGCAGATTGGCCGGAGCGTCGTGCATCACGATGCGCGAGACGAACCAGATGCCCAACAGATTGGCAACAATCGCCACATAACCGACGTTCTGGTAACCGACGATCCTGCCTGCAGTATCCTGGGTAATGATAAAGCCGCTCAGGGTCGCTGCCAATCCCATCGCCAGCGACTGCACGGTGGCATTCAGCGACATGAACGTCCCGCGCAGTCTGGGCTGGGCGGCCGAGGTGATGATGGCCATCGCCGGGATGAACCGCCCCGACACCAGCACAAAGAATAAGGTGGTGCACAGCAGCCACCAGCCGAGTGATGCGCTCTGGATTTGGGTCACCAACAACAGCGGCAGCATCGCCGAGAATGCGACCAGGCGATAGACTTCCATTTTGCCGTGGAGATCGGCGTAGTGTCCAATCAGCCGCGCGGTGAACAGGGTCGCCGCGCCGCCCGCGAGATAGATGTAGGCGATGTCGTGCTGACTGATGGCGATGTTGTTCACCGCATACACCGTGATATAGGGAATCACCGTAAATCCGGCAAAGATGAGCAGTGCCGACAGGGTCATCGCCCGCCAATGGTTGCCGTCGCGCATCACCGCGAACAGATCGGAAAACGGGTGCGCGCGTTTTTCCCGGCTCAAATGATGCCGCAGCTCCGGCAATACGCGCAGCGCCACCAGCAGGAATAGCATCACCAGCACCACGATGAAGATAAAGGGCGCGCGCCAGTGGAACAGGCTGGCCAACCACAGCGACAGCGGCACCCCCGCGACGGTGGAGATGGAAAACGCGGTGGCGACAATGCTGCTGGCCTTGGCGCGGCGCGCGTAGGGAATGGTATCGCCAACGATGGTCTGGATCAGCGCCCCCAACACCCCGCCGAATGCGCCGGCCATGCAGCGCGCCGCGATCAGGGTGGCGTAGCCCGGCGCCAGCGCGCAGGCCAGCGTGGCCAAGCCAAACAGCAGGAAAACCATCAGCAGCAAACTTTTGCGCTCGAAGCGATCCACGAAGGTCGCCGCGAGCAACCCCGACACGGCGGCGCTGAAACTGTAGGAAGCCACCAACAGGCCGAATTGATGGGTGGTGATGCCCAGCTCGCTCATCAGCATCGGTCCCAGCGGCATCATGATCATGAAATCCAGCACGTGGCTGAACTGAATGCCTGCCAGGGTCAGCAGCAGGGCGCGCTCCGAATAAGCGGGTTGGCTCATGCAGTTTTGTCCAGCCGATCGAGAAATTTTTGCAGCTCCGGTGCCAGCGGCGCGGTGAGGGTCAGCAGCTCGCCGGTCAGTGGATGCTTGAAAGTGATGCGGTGCGCATGCAGAAACATGCGCTTCAGGCCCTGCTTCATCAGTTCTTTGTTGCGCGCAAAGTCGCCGTATTTTGCGTCGCCGGCGATGGGAAAACCAAGATGCGACAGATGGACGCGAATCTGGTGGGTGCGTCCGGTCTTCAGTTCCGCCTCCAGCAGCGAGAAATCCGGCCAGGTCTTTTGCAGGTTGAAGATGGTGTGGGCCTGCTGGCCGTCCTCGCGCACCATCACCCGCTTCTCGCCCTGCGGCGTGTCGAACTTGTGCAGCGGCAGTTTGACGTGCTGGCGCGCGTTCAGCCATTGCCCCAGCACCAGCGCGTAATAGCGCTTGTCGCTGTTGCCCTCGCGCATGATTTCGTGCATCCCTGTCAGCGCCGAACGTTTCTTGGCCAGCAGCAGCACGCCGGAGGTCTCGCGGTCGAGTCGGTGCACCAGTTCGAGGAACTTGGCCTGCGGACGCGCGCTGCGCATCTGCTCGATCACGCCAAAACTGACCCCGCTGCCGCCGTGTACCGCCGTGCCGGCGGGTTTGTTGATGGCCAGCAAGGCATCGTCTTCATACAGAATAGGGAATTCAGTCGCGGGGACATAGTCGGCTTCGTGTTTTTTCGCCACCCGAATCGGCGGGATGCGCAGGATATCGCCCAATTGCAGGCGATAGGTCTGGTCGATGCGCTTCTTGTTGACCCGCACTTCCCCGCGCAGGATGCGGTAGATATGGCTCTTGGGCACGCCTTTCAGGTGCCGGAACAGGAAATTGTCGATGCGCTGCCCTTCGCCACCTTCGTCAATTTCGATCCAAGTGACGGATTCTTTGCTCAAACCGCTCATTTTTGAATATACTCCGCGCCTCGCGTGTGCGCCTTCGTCAAAACGGGATGTTTATTTCCCCGTCCAATCTTACGGTCATGACAAATGTGCCACTCTTGATATTGAGTTTCGCCATGCCCGTTTCCCCCACCCAAACCCTCCCCCGGAGGAAAAGGGGATAAACGAATCACTACGCGAGCTTGATGTTAAGGATGGCAGGCAATCAAGCCGCCTACGAAGCAGCCCCGCCCGGTTAATCTCACTCACCGGAGACAAGCAGTGATGGTAATTGATTTGCGCGCTCTAAGCACCAGCAGAAAAATTTTTGGCGTGTTGCCCCGACGCTCGGGCGGCATGCGAAGTCAGACAAGCTAACAACGAGATCAAGCACTTGGACAATAATCGGCCTCTTTATCCGAACATCCGTCTTCTCGCGCGCTGAACGGCGCGTAGCTTTGCCCTGCCCGTGTCAGAGCGCGGGAGAAAAAAATGAAACGCATGTTATTCAATGCGACGCAGCCGGAAGAACTCCGCGTCGCGATTGTTGATGGTCAAAAACTCGTTGACCTCGACATCGAAACCGCCGGCAAGGAACAACGCAAAAGCAACATCTACAAAGCCGTCATCACCCGCCTCGAGCCCAGTCTCGAAGCCTGTTTCGTCGAATACGGCGGCAACCGCCACGGATTCCTTCCGTTTAAAGAAGTCTCCCCGCAGTACTACCAGTCCGGTGCCGGCAACCGCCCGAGCATCAAGGAAGCGCTGAAAGAAGGCCAGGAACTGCTGGTGCAAGTGGAAAAAGACGAGCGCGGCAACAAGGGCGCGGCGCTGACCACCTACATCAGTCTGGCCGGACGCTACATCGTGCTGATGCCAAACAACCCGAACGGCGGCGGCGTGTCGCGCCGCATCGAGGGTGAAGACCGCAACGAACTGCGCGATGTGCTGGCCCAGCTGGAAGTACCGAAAGGCATGAGCATCATCGCCCGCACCGCCGGCATCGGCCGCAACGCGGAAGAACTGCAATGGGATATGGATTACCTCAAGCAACTGTGGGATGCCATCGAGGGCGCGGCCAAATCCGAAAAAGCACCGTCGCTGATCTATCTGGAAAGCAGTCTGGTGGTGCGCGCCATCCGCGATTATTTCAATCCGGATATCGGCGAAATCCTGATCGACACGGATGACATTTTTGAGCAGGCACAAGCCTTCATGGGCACGGTGATGCCGGATCACGTTGATCGCATCAAGCGCTACCAGGACGATGTGCCGCTGTTCTCGCGTTTCCAGATCGAACACCAGATCGAATCCGCGCATGCGCGCCAGGTCAACCTGCCTTCCGGCGGCGCCATCGTGATCGACCATACCGAAGCCCTGACCAGCATCGACATCAACTCCGCGCGCGCCACGCGCGGCGGCGATATCGAAGCCACCGCGCTCAATACCAATCTGGAGGCGGCCGACGAGATCGCGCGCCAGATGCGTTTGCGCGACCTGGGCGGGTTGGTCGTGATCGACTTCATCGACATGGAATCAAGCAAGAACCAGCGCGCGGTGGAAGACCGTCTGCGCGATGCCATGCACTCCGATCGCGCGCGCATCCAGACCGCCAAGATTTCGCGATTCGGCTTGCTGGAATTGTCGCGCCAGCGCCTGGCCCCCAGCCTGGAAGAAGGCAATCACACCACCTGCCCGCGCTGCAACGGTATCGGCCATATCCGCGGCACAGAATCTTCCGCTCTGAACATCCTGCGCCTGATCCAGGAAGAGGCAATGAAGGAAAGCAGCGCCGCCATCCACGTGCAAGTGCCGGTCGATGTTGCCACTTTCCTGCTCAACGAAAAACGCGCCGACATTGCCCGCATCGAAAATCGCTTAAAGGTCAGAATCATCCTGATTCCCAATCCGCACATGGAAACCCCGCATTACAGCGTAACCCGTCTGCGGCTGGATGACATCACGGTCGACCATTTGCAAGCCAGCTACAAACTTGTCACCGCGCCGGAGACCGATGCGGCGGAAACTGCGGCGGAAACCAAAGTGGCGCAACGCCCGCAGCCGGCTGTGCGCAACGTGACCCCGGCCCAGCCTGCGCCCAAGCATGCGGAAAAAGCAGAGAAGAAAACTTCCCTGCTGGCTACTCTGGTCAGCTGGTTCAAATCCCTTGGCGGCGAAAGCGAACCGGCCAAACCCGCCACCTCGGCACGTAGCGGGCGCAACTCGCCGCGGCGCGAACGCGGCGAGCGCGAGCGTAATGAGGGTGGCAACCGTCAGCGGCGCGAGCGCGCCGAAACCGGCAACAAGCCGCGCCGCGAGCGCGGTGACAACCCGCGCCAAGCCGCGACAACGGAGACCGCCGATCAGGGCAAAGTGCAAAACCGCAAGGAACGCCAGCAACCGCGAACCCCGCGTCAGGAAAACATTGAAACAAAACCGGTGCTGGAAACCGTCCCTGTCGCAGTGGCGGAACAGCAAGCCGACGGAGCGCCTTCGCGCGAAGGACGCAAACGCGGCCGGCGCGGCGGCCGGCGCGAACGCGAGCGGCGCGAGCTGCCGCCGGAAAACGGCAACGGCGAGAATCAGGGCAGCCCGATGGCGGAAGCCAATGTTGCCCGCAACACCGCCCCTGCCCGCCTGCCGCCTTCGGAATACGTTGCCTACCCGGCCGGCATGGCGCGCCCGCTCACCCCGACCGAAGTGGTGTGCCACCCGATGCCGAAACCCGGCCCGGTGCCAGTCCGTGCTCCGGTGGCGACCGCCCTCGCTGTCGCGCCAATCAGTTCAGATATGGACGCCAGCGGCCTGACTTTGATCGAAACCGATCCAAACAAGGTTGCCAGTGTGGCAGCAGTGCCGGAACGACGCGACCATGCGCCGCGCCGTCGCCAGCGTCCGCGCGAAATCTACACCATGGAAAACAGCGAGCCGCTGCAAATGGTGGAGACTCGCCCGTCCAAATAAATACGGGGGCAGACACGAAAAACGCGCGGCATGCCGCGCGTTTTTTTATTCCGGTCGCGCTATTCGCGCTGCTATCCCACAAAAAACAGTTGTCCGCAGATTACGCAGTTTTTGCGGAGGCGGATTTATTGCCGCAGATTGCGTTGCCGCAGGTGTTCCAGCAAGCCCTCCGCCGCGTCCTCAATCAAATCAAGCACCCGCTCGAAACCGTCGGCGCCGCCATAGTAAGGATCCGGCACTTCGCGTTCAGCGTGGCGGCGGGCAAATTCAAGAAACAAACCGAGATGGCAATTAGCCTCACCGGGTCGCAAATGCTGCAGAATGGCAAGGTTGGATTTGTCCATCGCCAGCACATAATCAAAGCGCGTAAAATCGTTCGCCGCCACCTGCCGCCCGCGCAACCCGCTCATGTCATAACCACGGCACGCCGCCGCACGTTGCGTGCGCGCATCCGCCGCATCACCGATGTGGTAGTCGTGGGTGCCCGCCGAATCGATGCAAATCGATTGAGTTAAACCCGCCTGTTCGGCGTACCGCCGCAACACCGTTTCAGCAGTTGGCGATCGGCAGATATTGCCCATGCAGATAAAAATTACACCAATTTTTTCTTTATTTTTCATGCCGTTACAATTAACATTGCCCAATAAATAGGCGCTTTTTGTTGCACATTGCACCGTTATTATTCAGATAGTTACAGAGGGTTTTACAAGAGCAAGGGAGGCTGATAAACGTTTTCGTGTACCTAGCATGCGTCACCCAAACGAATAATTCCCACCTTGGCAGCTGACTGAATTGAAACTCCCGTGAAAACCTTTACTGCTTTGGGACAGTACGAATTGGAAGAGTATATTCAAAGCGCCAATCTGCATAAGAATCGGCGTTTTCGAAAGCTTCGTACCCTTCCTTAAAATTTCCCGTTTTTAGGGGCTTCTCAGTACTTTGACTTGTCACTCCCGATATCCCGCCATCAACTCCTCGCAGGAGAATCCAACCTTCCTCCCCCTTTGCAAAAGGATCTGGATATAGTGCTCGCAGATGTGACTTGTGGGCAAAACGAGGATCCTTAACCAAATCACGCAAATCTCGCGGATATGTTTTAAGAGGGTTCCCGGATTCGTAGTAGCTTTTTATTGCTTTTCTTAGTGAATCCCCTCTGAAAAGCAATTCAGCCTCTTGATCCATCTGTCGAGCTAAAGATGAATACAGGGTGGCGACCTCAGCGAATATGCCCATGAGAATCATCGCCACAAGCACTATCACATAAGCATACCCACGCTGATCATTTACCCGATTCCCAGCTATTGATGTCAGCATTGTCATGCTCGCCCCCTTCTTTCCCATCTGCCCCATACGAAGAAATTTCATACCCGCCATTTCGACCAGGGGTTCGATACACAAAAGGATTACCCCAAGGATCACTTGGTATCTCCTTCTTTAAGTACGGCCCACTCCATCTAGATTCCCCCTCTTGACGCATTCGGAGTGCGGCCAAACCTTGTTGCTGGGATGGAAACTTTCCAACATCCAAAAAATAGGAATCAAGAGCCGTCATAAAACTCTCGATCTGAGCTCGAGCGACCGATTGTTTAGCCGGATTAATGCGCTGATAGAGCACTGGGCCGACCAATGCCGCAAGCAATCCAATGATGACTAGAACAATTAGCAATTCCGTAAGCGTAAATCCCTTACTCCACTCATTTCTACCGTGCATTCTCATTCTCCAATTTACAATCCTTTTAAGTACGGACTTGGCTGCCAACTTAGTTACCACTCTCGGAATGGCACTCCATTAGAACCGGCCCCATCCGACCCGCAACGGACGTCCCTGATGCCGCCCGCCCTATCTTCGGCATAAACCTCGACCCAGTCATTAGCACTCTCAGTAAATGGGTTAGGAGGAATTCTACGAATGTAGCGTTTTTCCACCAACTGGCTGAGGCTCTCTGGGTAATGCCCAGTATTTGCAAAATAATCATCTATTGCTTTGCGCAATACCTGCAAATCTTCCTTTAGGGCGGATTCCTTTGCTTGCTCAACAGACTTGGTGGCCACAGGCATTACCAAACTCGCGAGCAATGCAATCATGAATAGTACGAGCAGGAGCTCAACCAGTGTAAAGCCCTTATTAATGAGCACAGAAAATTGACTACCAATCTTTGAGGAATGTGCCATCAAGGGCCGTTCGATCACTTTTTGATCGGATATCGTATACATCATCACCACCCCAAATTGTTGATTCCGGATCATCTTGATACCCACGTACTGCCCAGCTCTCTACTGCGGCGACATCAGCTTTGGCAAATGGATCACGCGGTATGCGGCGTAAATAGTATTTCAGACCGCCTTTGGCATCATTCTTTTCCACGCCTTCCACCAGCACTTGGAGGGACTTTGGAAACCCATCATCACTCGCTTTCAAATTGGTTTTAGCAATTCGCCCTGCCAGCCAATCATCATGAAAAACATCAATTGCAGAACGCACCTCGCGCAAGGCACTCCGCATCTCCAACTCTTTAGTCCTGATTACAGTTGTTTCTACAAACGGCAAGGCAACAGCAGATAGAATCGAGAGAATCGAAAGCGTAATCAGTAGCTCAATTAGTGTGAATCCACAATTCAGCCTCTCGTTACAATTTGTCATGACCGGTAGAAATGCTACTTAATCACGATGCGAGAAGCTCGTACCTGAACTGCCTCAACGCCTTGATTTAATCCGGAAAGAGTTGTTTCACGATACAAGATGTATGAAGTACCCGGTTTCACGGCCCTAAGCGTAAGTCCTACCAGCACACCGTTCCCCTGAGCAGGGGCATTATCGGGATACTGCAAGTTTATGCTCAAACTTCCCTGCGCCTTATCTGCCTCCACTTTGGAAGATTTTGCTTTGATGGTTCCAGGTCCATTTCCAACATATTTCAAATACTGACGGTTATAAAGAACTTCGGTCGTCAGGCCTGCAACCGCCATAAAGTTTTCGGCCGCCAATTGAATTGCAATTTCATCCCCAACTTTCCCCTCATACACCGCTTCAGAAAATCCAACCAATGGCTTAAGGCCTGCCGTCGTGGCCGAAGGAGGATTGGTAGTTGCCTCAGGAGCGGACAGTGGTGAAATTCCTGTCGATACTGGTAGCGGATTATTCATCGAAGAGCCTCCGGGAGGGGCGTCATCATTTTCTACGGATGGCTTTGCTCTGCTATTGAATGAAGAAGTATTTTTCTCATCACTAAATTCCCCAAAGAGCGGTTGGGTTGAAAAACGATCCTCAGATCCAGACACAAACATCTGCGAATCACGGCCCGGCAAATCCCATCCACGCACTACACGAGGTGTAATAGTGAGCAATACATCCGTCCTGCCACTCGAATCATCAGCAGAAGTGAATGCATAACCAAGTACCGGAACATCACCCAACAAAGGAACCTTTACGCGTGTTTTCCGATCTTCGTCTCGAATGAGACCTCCGAGAATCGCTGTTTCGCCATCCCTCAACAGCATATGTGTTTCTGCATTGCGAGTGCCGATGCTATAAGCAGGTTCAGTCTGCGTTCCAATGTTCTGTCCAAGAGAACTTACCTCCAGCCCCACTTTAACAGTCACGGAATTATCCAAATGGATGACTGGTTCAGCAGTCAAACGAATACCGATTTCCTTGTAGTCATATGTGGTGCGAACTTGTCCCGTAGCATCCTGGACGGTTGCCGCCCGCAACGGAACCCTGTCACCAATGTGAATTTTGGCATTTTTTCCGCTCAATACTCGCAGCCGTGGGTTAGCCAATGTTTTCGCATCGACATCTTGCTTATAGAAATTAAATGCGGCAGATGGCAACGTTAGTACCGCAGCATCTCTAACTGCATTCCGAATACTTCCTGCAAGCGGAATAGTGACAGAAGACGGGATCGAGGCCGTCAAGTTATACGTTCCCAGATCCAGCCCCAAGCGTTCAGCCTTCGAGCGATTCACCTCAAGAATTTCCACCTCAAGAATCAGTTCTGCCGGACGCCTGTCATTGATTGAAACAACTTTCTCAGCAACTTTAATTGCCTCCTCTGTGTCTCGTACAACTATTGTATTTAGGTCAGTATTAACAATGATTTTCTTGAGAGGAATGATCCCCTTCAAAATTTCGGACATTTCCTTGGCGTGGATATTCGTAAGTTGAAACACTCTAACCATCTGATCCTCGTACTGCCCACGCTTTTCCTTGCTGTCTGGTGCAATAAGAATGGAATTATCCCCAACCGTCTTATAGAAAGTCTTGGTGGTTGCCAGAATCAGATTTAGTGCTTCTTTAAACGTCACATCTTTCGCAAACAATGTAACCGGCATCGTTCGCACGCCTTCGTCGAACACAACGTCGATTCCAAAGGATTTGGCGATGAATTCGAATGCTGTTCTGATATCTGTCTGCCTGAAATTTAGTGTGATGGGAGAGCGAGATGAAACCTTTAAACGATCTCCTGAGTCTTCCTCCTCGCCCTGAACCGAAACATGAGCAAGCATCTCCTCCGCCAAAACAAAATCCGGGTACGCTTTCAAGGCGCGTTTCAATAGACTCCGACTCTTATCTAATTGCCCAGCTTCCTTGGCTCTCATAGCTTCCGTATAAAAGCTATTTGCTTCTTTTCTTAATAGGACCTGCCTTGTAGCCTGAAGTAGCTTCCCATTTCCAGGCATTGCCGCCAATCCCTGCTGAAACTGGGCAAGCGCCCCATCAAAATTATTTTGCTCAAATACCTCCATTCCTCGCTTATAGTAATATTCTGCAGCCTTAAGTTCGGTTTGTTTTAGACGCGATTTATATTCAGTATCCCTTGGGTAATTCGCTGCCAGCTTTCTATACTCAAGAACTGCTTTCATCCATTCGTCTTGAGAAACATAGCTATCCGCGACCAACGTCGGGCTGGCACATGAGGTGAGCAATACCAAGCTTAAGAATCCCGCAAGGAGTCTAGTAATATCCCGTTCAGTACGCAGCGCCATCAACATTCTCCGTCTCATTACTACAATTAATTCCGCAATGCTCTTTGCGGGAAAACAATATTTGCCAGAAATTCGCGATCTATTTCCCCGATACAAAAATCATCCCGCCAACATCAGTATCAGGATCACGCAAGAAAACGCCATCCTGAACGATTTTTTCCACAACAAAGCGATCGCCCACCCTATCACCTCGTGAGATCAGAAATGATTCGCCCGAATATATTAAGTAGGCTTGGAAACGCTCATTTCTCATCGACACGCCAGCGCAGCGGATTTTCGCAAATTCTGCTTGCGCCAGTTCTAGTGCAATTTCCTCTGGCGATTTTGCGGGGGCGGGGGGAGGTGCCACCACCATAACCTTTGTTTTTTTTACAATTGCAATTATGGGATGGAAGATATCTCGTGCAGGGGTGCCAATTTCAACTTCCGGGGGGACATTCACCCTGAATTCATCCATTGAAAATCCCCCCTCCGCCCCCTGACTTACTACTGTCGAATCAATAGCAGCGGGCCACCAACGAATCACATTGAGCGCAACAAGTACGCCAATTGAAATTGCAATAATGAGCCTTCTATTCCTGGTCATATCTTCCGAGGATCCTTATCCCGGCGATACGTAATGATGCGCAATTGCGCTTTCAATACAGTCGAATTTGCAGACTTGGTAATTACTGCCTCTTGCACTAATGTAAATGATGGGAGACGATGGACACCCGCAATAAACTCGCGCAGCTCTCCATAACCTGCTTGCACCATCAACAACTGTATTAAAGGAGCATACTCTCCCAAGGGGCGCCCCTCCTCATATGACTCTGATACGATTTTTACATTGCTCTTGCGCGCCAGCAGGGCCATATTCTGTACTAAAGCAGCCTGTGTAACAGCGACGTCCACCTTCCTCTCGATACGATCAACTTCTATGGCAGCTTTTTCTGAAATATCCGCCAATCTTGATTGGTATTCAATGTCAGAAGTATTCCTTCGATATACCGAAATTTCACTTTGAATCTGGCTGTATGCGCGCAAAGTTGGCAGCCAGTACCCCGCACCTACCAATAAGCAAAACAACATGGAAATGGCCGCCCCCAATAGGAAAAAGCGAACTCTAGGGTGCCTGAGTGAAAATATTAATGATGAATGTATTGTTCCATTCATCACGGCATTCCTCGCAGACGAATCTCAAACTGCACAAGCTGTGATTTATCAGAACGCTGAGACTGTCTCATCAGAAGCACTTGGGAAAACGAGCCGGACTGCTCGAGTTTTTCCATAAACGCCGTCAATTGGTCTGCACTCTTGGACTCCGCAACGAGTCGCGAGTCATTCTCCCGAGCTCGATACTGCAATTCAGATAGCCAGACCTTATCAGGCAGCAGTTTTTCTATTTGAGACAAGAGCTGCGGAAGGGATTGTCTGGTTGCACCGGTTAATTCATTAAGAGCACGTACTTTCGCACGCAACTCAACAAGCTGACTCTGGGACAACAAACTCTCAGGCCTATGGATTTCATGTAAACGGAACCTGGATAGACGATCTTCAAGCACTTCGACTTCCGCAGATAATCGGCTGGTAGAAATCAACATGGCAAGAGCAACACCCAATGAAATCGCACATACGCCCAGAGATGCCCATATCAGAAGCGGGAATACTTTCCCTGCCGGAAAGGCATAGTTCGTCCTAAACTTCATGTTCTATCATCTACCAATGCCAAAATACTTTGACGCTTATCGGGAACAAGCCCCCCCTGTACAAGCGCCCCATCACGATTCAAGTCGAGAATTTCGCATGAGATGTGCATACGCTCATTCAGCCCGGATGCCAGCAACTCGAATTCACTTTCTGAAGCACATATCAGAATCTTTCCAATCTTGCATTCAGGCACTCGCAGTGCATAAGACATAGTCAGTCGCTCAATATCAATCGCAATCAACTCTAATTCTTCCTCACAAGAGGATGATGTCTCACGCCACCTGCTCCTTATAAAGCGTGGACGTTTATGCACATCCCAGAAGAGTAAGGACCATGCATCAGGCTCAATTGAAATTAATGCTCCGCCCCCCTCTGCAGATTGAATGACCTCGTAACAGTGGTTGAAAATGAAGCTAATTCCAGCATCAATCACACTGGGAACATATCCGGCTTTTTGGCATGCTTCCTCGATACAATCCAACCAGGCTTCTTGAACGAAGTTCGACATCAACAATTCTTTACTATGCTCCTCACCAAGCAACTGTGTTGAGCAGCGCATAGATGGCAACCCGGGCAACTCCTTTCCCAATCTGAACAAGGCAATTGCCTCGCGATCCTTAACTGACTTTGGAACCGAATCGAACTCCATAATCTGAACGATTACAGCAGGATCTGGCAGAGAAATATGCAAAGGCCAATAGAGTTGCGGGATCTGAGACGAAAGTCGCTGCATAGCCAGGCACAACGTCTCTCGATTTTCAGTGCTAGGGGTAGCCGCAGAAAACAGTGGGAATTGAAACAATTCCTCAGCAATATTGATAATGCGATGACTTCCCCCTTCGCACTCAAATTGAGAAGCAAGCAAACTGTTCCTCCCAATAATCAAACCTATTGAACCCGGTCTGGGAGGAATGATCTTGGCAACGAGCCTATTCCACAAAAGTGACACGATTAATTTCTTTCAATGTGGTTTCGCCAGCCAACACCTTGGCAATAGCCGATTGACGGAGCGTTATCATGCCCTCCTCGATTGCAGCAGCAAGCAGCTCATCAGCAGGACGACGATCAACGATCAGCTGCCGAATACGTGGGGTCAACACCAGCAGTTCAGTAATTGCCTTGCGTCCGCGAAATCCAGTTCCGTTGCAGTGGGCACACCCCGCTCCTTCGTACCATTTCTGTCCAGAATCATTCAGCATGTCAATTCCAGATAGCTCAATCAAATCATCATCAACTGAAATTTCTTGTTTACACTCAGGGCAAATCATCCTGACCAGTCGTTGGGCCATCACACAATTTAAAGCAGAAACAAAATTGTAGAGATCCAGCCCCATATGGGTAAAACGCCCAATTACGTCGATTGAATTGTTTGCATGCACCGTCGTGAATACCAGATGGCCGGTCAGCGCAGACTGAACAGCAATTTGCGCAGTTTCAGGGTCGCGAATCTCCCCCACCATGATCTTGTCAGGATCGTGACGCAAGACAGAGCGCAAGCCGCGAGCAAAAGTAAGCCCCTTTTTTTCATTCACAGCAATTTGCACGACACCATCGAGCTGGTACTCCACCGGATCTTCAATGGTAATGATCTTTTCCTCACCGAGATTCAACTCAGTAAGTGCTGCGTAAAGCGTAGTAGTTTTTCCGCTTCCTGTAGGTCCGGTAATCAACACCATGCCATACGGCTCATGCACACACTTTCTAAATCTCTTCAGGACATCTCCACCAATACCCAGACTTTCCAGACGAAGACTCCGCATATCGTCCGCAACTGAAGATTTATCCAGAATTCGAATGACGACATCCTCGCCAAATACGGCAGGCATAACTGAAATGCGGAAATCTATATCCCGCCCACCGAAACGCAGCCTGAAGCGACCATCCTGAGGAACACGCTTTTCAGCGATATCCAACTCGGCCATAACCTTAAGACGTGATATCAGTGAGCTATGGTGCTTTCGATCCAGAACCTCAGTCGCCGGATACAAAACACCATCAATGCGATACTTAAGGACAAGTCCCTTTTCAAATATCTCTATGTGAACATCGCTTGCATTCTTCTGAATTGCGGCAAGCAAAACCGTATTGATCAGCTTCACTACCGGGCTGTCTGCACCGTCACCCAATTCATCAAGCGTAACGACATGCTCCTTCCCTTCTTCGCTCTCCTTGACTATCGCCAAGCGGAAGTCCTGCGACACCCCCTTAAGAACCTGATCCGTCCCCTCACTTCGTTTCAGAGCTGCTGCGATCCCGCTTGTACTGCCAACCATCAACTCAATCCGCAGACCGGATAAGCGCTCCAAGCGCTCCGCCAGTGCGATATCGGTCGGATCTGAAACGACTACATGCAACACCTTGCCGTTGCAGCGGTATGGCAAAACCCCATACTCATATGCACGCTCGGCTGGAATATATGCAAACAAATCAGAAGAAGAAGTGAAGCCTTCAAGATCCACATACGGCAAACGAAACTGCGCAGCAAGACCTGCAGCGATTTGCTCTGGAGACACCAGTCCATCCTTTAGCAATTCTTCAACAAAACTGCCATGGCCAGAATTCCTTCCCGCGACATCTTCATTGCGAAGATGACCGCGCTCCACCAATATTTCTGCCAATGATTGTTGAATGAATGGATGAGTCATTTGATAACGTCGACAATATAGAAAATAGGTAGATACATAACGATGATAATTCCGCCGACGAACACACCCATCAAAAGCATCAATATTGGCTCAATCAGCGACATCATTCTTGTCAAACTGTTAGCCAGCGCTTCTTCATGAAAGACGGCCACTTCATACAACATGTCCTCCAGTCCGCCGCCGGCCTCCCCCACCTCTACCATTTTGATAGCTGTAGCAGACAAAATCCTGGTTGAGGCCATAGCTGCAGCCAGACTACCCCCCTCCATTACCTGCCGTCTGACCTCATTCAACAACTTGGCTCGATACCGGTTCGGAATGGATTCCGCCGTAATTTGCATTGCCTCTACCAACGTCGTACCACCCGACAACAAAGTTCCAAGTGTCCGAGCCAATTGCGCACTGGCCGTATCACGATAGACCCCGCCCAATAGTGGAATGCGCTCCTTGAAAGCATCCAAACGAACGCGCATCACCTCATCGCGCTGAAAGCGCTGCAAAATACTCCAAGCCCCCACCACCAGCGCCAATAACACAGGCGCGACATAAGGCATCGCCTCAACCAAAGCAATCAACATACGGGTTGGCCCCGGCAACTGCGCGCCAAAATCGGCATATAAACTCACAAACCGCGGCAATACAAAAGCAAACAACACGCCAAGAATCACCAACAGCGTAATCAACAAAAAGGCGGGGTACGCCAGCGCATGCCCCACCTTTCGCATCAACTCCACACGATGCTTCAAATTGACCTGATACTTCGCCAACACCAGAGGCAGAGTACCAGTCTTTTCACCTGTACGGAGCGCCGCAAGGTACAAGCCATCAAAGACATCCTCATGCTGGGCGCAAGCCTCTGATAGAGACATCCCCTCCCGCACCGACTCCTCAACTTGTCGCAATACCCGAGACAACTGTGGACTGTCTGGACGTTCCGCCGCCAACCGCAATGCCTCGGGAATGGTCAATCCCGCCCTCAGCAGCGCAGTGAATTCCTGATTCAATAACAGAAAATTTTCAGGCTTGATACGTTTCCGACTTGAAAATCCATTGTTTGTGCGAATCGCATAAACCTTCTGCACCAACAAATTCCGATTGGCAAGATCTTCACGCAACACCTGCTCAGACAGTGCAGACTCCTCCCCCTCCACGCGGGAACCGTTTTCGGCTAATGCTAGATATCTAAAGTTGGGCATAGACAAATGATGCCGCACCCGACACTCGCAAACAAGAAGAGAAACTCAACGCGTTATAGTTCATTGCTAATTATCAATCCCTGCACCCACACTTCAAACATGCCTGTACGTGTCAAAATTCAACTATGACTGTATTGCTGCCAACACGCTTGCGGGCACCACATACTCCTTGCCCGAAATCGTAATCAATGTAACCGTGGATGCATTAGCCCCCATAACCGAAGCTAATTGAACCTTTTCCACCCGCTCGCCTTGCGCATAGACCGACATCGCATCGCCAACTGATGCCACAACGGTATAAGTAACCGAAGCCTGCAAGACATTCTGCCCCGGGGGCAAACTGACCGACACACTGGTGTATGCGCTAGCAGTCGTTCCCGTCGTTGGCGTACTGGTAACGCTGAAGGCCGTCCCGCGCACAGGCATGACAGTCAGCTTGATCGAACTCCCCACCGTCACACCAGTTGTCACGAATGACACCGTCACCGGATTGGTAAAGTTTGCCGGCAATGACACATCGCCCTCACCGGAAGGCTGCGCAGGAACAGTAAGTCCGCCGATACTATCGATAGCCAAGGTAGGCAAACCGGGAACCGCAACCAGACTTGGCGCACCGCCCAACCAGGCTGGGCTGGTTGGTGTAGTCCTTAGCAGAGTTTCATATTCGATACGTATCCTGCCTGCACCGCCATGCTGTGAGCCGTTTGCATAGCCTGCGCATGATCCATATGCACCATATGAAGTACTCGAATAATATCCTGTCCAAGAATTTGCACCCATTGCGCTGATTGTGCCATTCCCACTCACCGTACTCGCGATCAGACGAATGGCACCACCACTACCTCCCCCCCCCCATGATCCGACCCCCTGTACAGTCCCCGGAGATACGGGTGCTCCGCCATTGGCCAGGATAGAACCGGTCACATTCAGCGTGCCGGTAGCCGCGATCAGAATCGCCCCACCGCCACCACCACCACCCGAACCAGGCAGCATTGCGCCGCCTGCCCCACCGCCCCCCCAGAACCGCCGAGCAACGGAATGAGCGTCGCACTCCCATAAACCACGCCGGGCGTAGTTGGAGCATAGCCTCCTGAAGCAGCCGGTGCAGTACCATAAGCAGCACCGCCGCCCACGGCAAGGTCCCAATAAGATGAATTTCCAAAACAGTAAGGGTGGCTACTCGAACGCACTACACCCGGTGCACCGCCTCCTGGACCAATACCCGCCTGCCCAACGTTGGGCCCCGCGTTACCAGCGACCCAATTCGCTACCACCCCGGCAGCCGCCCCGCCACGACCACCGTTGAAGCCGCCCGGCCCTCCTTCGCCCGGCCCGCTGACGTTAGCGGGATTGGCTGGCCCTGAACCACTGACGTTGATTGTTCCCGCAATCGTCACATCTCCCGAGGCCAGCATCGTTACAGGAGTATTGCCTGCATTCTTGATGAAAGTAATAGTCACCCCTGCAGGGACGTTGACGCTGGTGAAATTTAAAATACCATCAGGTGGCAATTGCAGGCTTTGGCTTGTCGTCGGATTGAATGCACCGTCCGCCCCTGTACTTCCGCTGTCATAAGCCAGACAGCTGGCAGCCCATGAACTGCCAGCCAAAGCTGCCACCAATATCACCAATCGCTTTTTCATTTTCATACTCCTTCAAAACTATCAATATTGATTGAAACGACACACCAGCAACAAACACACTCCCGCGCCGCATTCCACTTTGAATTGATTTCCATTGCCCAGCTATGGCGCAGTCACACCAACCGGGCTGCTGACAACAGGCACAACCATTCCCGGAGGCAACACACTAGACACTGATGCAGTAAATGGTGTGTTCACTCCAACCGACTGCGATACAACCGGCACCGCTGTCCCAGGCGGCAATACACTGGATGTCGTCGCAGTAAATGGCGTATTCACTCCCACCGGCTGCGATACAACCGGCACTGCTGTCCCAGGCGGCAATACACTGGATGTCGTCGCAGTAAATGGCGTATTCACTCCCACCGGCTGCGATACAACCGGCACCGCTGTTCCCGGAGGCAGAACACTGGATAGCGATGCAGTAAATGGTGTGTTCACCCCCACCGGTTGAGATACAACCGGTAGCACAGTCCCCGAAGGTAATACACTCGCTGCAGTGTATGGAACTGATACTCCGGTCGGCGCAGACAACACTGGGCCGACGACACCCCCATTCAACAATGTCGTCGCATATACCTGCTTGCTTGCCGCAGTCAGCGTTGGCGAGGTGACGTTAAGCATGGTGTATCCCGGCTTGAGACCTGCGATATTGACGGTCGCCGAGATCGAACCCGCTGGAATAGTGACAGATGCCGGTGACACACTAACAATGGTTGGGTCTAGCGTACTGAAATTCAGCGTATGGTCGACGGTATCCGGATTGCTCAGACTGAGCTGGAACGGACGTGCAACGCCATCTGGAATGACCGCCGCAGGAATGGTGGCTGTATTGAGCCTCGGCAACAGGTCAAAAACGTTCACCAACATGGCCGCACTACCATTTGCAACAGCGGAATTCTTGACTGTAATCGCCTGCGAACCAAGCGCTGCAGACGCTGTTGCGGATAAATCAAAGCTAACGCTTGTATCCGTTGACCGCAAATTGCTCACAGACAATCCGGAATTTACAGACACTGAAACCTGTGCCCCAAGCAAGCTAGCGCCCCCGATTACAAAACTCTTTATTTCACTCCGTCTAATACTGTCTGGCGTGACACTATTAACAGTGATCGTAGGCTTGAGAGGAATAACGTTAAGACCGGCATAGCTAACCCAACCAGCCGCAGTCTTCAAATCAAATGGCATATTGCCCAACGGCTGAAGTGCCCCCACCGTGATTCTCACCGGAACCTCAGTATCGCTACCCGCTCCAGTCAATACCGCATTGATTTCCGAGGTGCCGAACCTGATGGCATCGGCTCCAGCCAGTCTATCCCCTGTGATCACAGCATCAACAGTCTGGCTTTGCTGCAACTCGGAAGGAATCACCGCCGTGATTCGCGGAGAAGCTCCCACCGACACCACCCCCGCCTCAACCACATATGGAATCCCTTTGATGCCCCAAGTGACGGTCCCCAACACATCGCCCGGCGGTACGCTGATGCCGTTCAGGGTGTTGCCGCTGGCCTTGTTGCCGATACCTTTGGGCGAGGAATTCAGGTCAACGTTGATGGCGGCACCCAGGTTGCTGTCGATCTGCAGATAGTTAAAGGTAGGCGATGCGGATTGGATGCTGATGCCGTGTCCATAGCGGATCCCAGCGTGCTCGATGATGGATGTGTTGTCGTTGGTGAGGTCCAGAAAGCGTATCTGGCCCCAGTCGCCTGCGGCTGGGGTGTTACCTGCCACTTCCAGACTGGAGGTAAAGAGAATGGGCTGACCGGCAGTACCACGCGCATTGAGCGCGCCGACGCCTATCGTCAGGTTGGTGCCGCTATCGAAACCAACTGTGACGCCGGGTTCAATGGTCAGCATCGCGCCATTCTGGATCACGACATCTGCTGTCACTTGATATGGGCTCTGCGCCAACGTCCAGGAGGTGTTGGTCGTGACCGCGCCCGATACCAATGTAGCCGCCTGCGTGCATTGGACGATGCCAAAACAGGCGGCGATTATCAGTAACAGTGTTCTTGCCGTGTTTCTTATTAATTGCTTGGCTCTCAACTTCGCCCCAGATCCGTTACTGATACTTTCAAACATGTCCGTCGTATTGAACGAACTCGAACACACAGAAATCCCTTACATCACCACGCCCCTACGGCAAGCGGAAAATATGGCGCGCTTCTTGGTTTTTCAATCTCGGGGGTTTGCCTGCCTCCGCTCAACCGAGAAACATTAATCGCGGCCTTGTCGTGCGCTTCAGTGGCACTCAATGAATAGTTACAAAAAGAACTGGCAGAAAGTCCCAAGGCCCAATCATTTGCACCTTCTAGAAGGTTGAATGAGTAATAACCCCCTCGCTCTGAATCATCCCCAGCAGTTTGATTGATGGCACAGGAATGGATCACCACCAAAGCACTCGAACAATTTCCAATCTCTCGATCAAAATGTTTGCGGCAATTTTGCGCATTCATCCGCTTTGAAACTGACTCAGTAAATGACAGCGCAGCCCGCTTTACAATCTGTTGCGGACTTTCTATCTTGCGACAACAATCCAACACCACAGTTTGCTTTGAGGCCCCTTGCCTCAGATTTGCCGAATCGAATTCAACCCCGGGGCGAAGTCGAAGCATCGTTGATCGCGTGACGGCTGAATAGTACCCATGGCCGGCAAATACGATAAAAGCATAATCAGCTTGTTTGGCTTGAATCATCGCCACTCGCACATCCAGAGAGCTGGGTTTTTCCAGCAACTGGATCTCGGATCTTTCCCATGCCCCTCCGGCAGGGGAACATAAGAATTCGAGGTAATTTCTGGCATCTTTATTGACGCCTTCGCAGTAGTTCGGCTCCCCTGCTTCGCCAGGATTGGCAATAATCAGTCCAAAGCGTCTCATCGAATCACACCTTTGTATCATTATCGAATTTTGAAATGATGGACGGCATCCACCGCTCACTTGCCCCCGCCATGATCGCTAGCAGCACTTGCCCGGCTAGCGATACCGGCGCATTAAAAACTGCATCCCCCACGACGCCGGCCTTGATTGCCAAGAACATGGCGCCACCGGATATACAACCCGCGACGATTCTCGAAGAAGCCTCTAAATAGTGGAGTTTCTTCCCGGACGAGCAATCAAGATGCGAACGCCCCATACGCAGAATGATAGAAAGCAATGCGCCCAGTGCGCCCGCAACGGCAGAAACCGCCGTATAAAAAGCGATGTACCCAGTGAATGGAATGATGCTTTGCCGAAGCAACCATAGACACAAACCAACGACCACAACTAATGCCGCAACCGTCCCGCTCGCCGACAGATACCAAAATCGTGATATCTCCTGATTCCGGTTGTTGACGAATTTCTCCGCATCAACAAGCATCTTCTCCGCACAGGCAAAATCATTGTCAATCGCTCGTGCCGTCGCCTCTGCCACCAACCTTTTAAAATCCAATCGGGTCGAATCATCCAGATGTCCGCACGGGGTGATTTCCACAATGGCAGAGCGATTCAGAAAATCATTCCATGCCTGCGTATCCGTGTGCCCACCATCCGAATCATATTGATCAGAAGTCTCCCAATAGACACGATCTTCCTTATCCACGATGACAGCAAAGCGCTCGTTCTCCTGAATGAGAAGTTTTGTCTTCTCCCTCATTCCGGCCCATAACGTATCTAGTATCTCGTCCGTCATATTGAGTGCAATTTAGTCATATTGATCATGGCTTAAACCAAGACCACTCGATACCAAGCCCGACTGCTTTTGCCGCCACAGCACCATTGCACCCCAAAGCAGCGCCACGATCATGAACAATGCGCCACAAGCATGAACGAACGCCCCGATACCCTGCGCACTGGGCAACTGGCCGAACGAGCCCAACAAATAGATCCAGTCATGCGGGCCTGTTTCGCCGGTATGACCACCGACCATGATCATTTGCGGATGCAGCGAATCGTAGATATACGCCGACAGATCGACCAGACTGACACCGGCCCACCACGCGCCCATTGCCGCCCCGAAGTTGTCTCGCTGCTTCCAGTAAAAGGCGATGCTTATCCCGAGCGGCACCATCAGTTGAAACACACTGCCGCCCAATATCATCAAGAACTCGCCAAAAGGCATGAACAGCACATGCCCAGCCTCATGGATAGGAAGCAGGATGCTGTGCATGAAGGAGCCATTGATCTCGGCATAGCGATAGTCGTAAGCGATCAGAAACCAACTCCACAAAGCCAGCAATACCAACGCCGCACAACGACCGTAGAACGAAGCCGCATCCATTCTTTCAAGCGGACGCAACAATGCAAAACCATGTTCACTTTCATCAAGCGCTTGCTCAATATTCCTCACAGGAAAAATACCGGAAGCACTATTCATGTACTTAAAGAAATAGATCCCGCAAGCCGGACAGGCCGATGACAAAGGCACAGGCTTGTCCAGCTCGCAGCCGCACTTCGGGCATTGGGTAATCACGGTGTGATCCATTTATTGCAATCCGGGCAACCAAATAACAACAAGCCCCCTGCCGCGCGAACACAACGCAGCACGAACCACGGCGGGATGGGCGCGCCGTGTGGTGGTCGTGTTGTGGGTCGTTGCTTGGGTCATTGTTTGTTCAGTTTGCTTTACGTTCTTTGAAATTTAATTCGAGCCTGGCCCGTTTTGCTCGCTCTTTAATTGCGCAATCAATTTCACTATGGAATCAATAGTTGGTTTGTGAGTTGCATAACGAGCCTCCTCACCGAAAAATTCAACCCACGTATTCCCGCCATCAACTACGAGATACTGGTGATATGTAGCAAGATTTGAATCCGCATCTACCTTAACAATACTGAATGAATCGATTCTTCGTCCGTCAATTGTGTAAGTCTGCTCATTCAACTGTCCACACTCATTCGGTCGACAAAGATTGTCCACATAAGTTTTTTGAAATTCCCTAGTTCTGTTCTCTGCGTGGAGAACAATGAATGCATCCTTAAATTTCGAGTCCGCAATGATTAACGTCTTTCCGGACTTGGACATTGGCATGAAATACTCGCCGCTATTAACTTGGATATCCATCTCATTCCACTTGATGCGATTCCCATACCATAGGTGCCAAGCCGTATTCACGACAGCCGTATTATTTATACCCGCCCATATTGCAACTACACAAAACAAAATTGTGATTGCAGTCAGTGCTGTTTTCTTTCTCATCATTGTGGCCATGGTGCTTTGACCCCTCCATCAGACCCAACAGGTATTTTTCTTTGCAATACATCCGCCGCCGCCTCGCCCTTAGCAAGAGCGGCAAGCTTTAGCAGCCTCTCGGCTTCGTCGCGCCGCTTTGCCTCAGCACTACAGTCGCAACCTTTTCCTTTCAACATTCCGCTCATGCAGTCGGCGTAGGCTTGATCTGCTTGCTCGTAAGCATCTACTGCACGGTCTGCTGCTTCACTTGCTTGATTCAATTTGTAGAATGCATAAGCTGAACTTACAGCTGCAGATATCGCTTTCCAGTTTTTGATAATCACTGCAATTTCCCCCCTCGGATCAATCCACCTCAGGGCATTCCCTTGTACATAGGTGTACATATTGATCCCTCCCAACAACCCAATCGGATCCCACATCACATACCGCCCCGTCCCCGGATCGTAATACCGCATCCAGTTGTAATGCAGCCCCGTCTCCGCATCGTAGTACTGCCCCGGGAAGCGGAGGTTGTTGGTCACCGTTGATGCCGCATCAACCGCCGCCCTCCCGAACCCATCATAAGTCGCACTCCAAACGGTCACTCCACTCTGGTTCAAGAGTTTCTGCGGCGTCCCCAAATGGTCGTTCTGGTAGGTGTAATACGTCGCCGCCGTTTGTGTGCCGCTCGCCGGTACTTTCATCCACAGGGGGTTGGTGCTGAAGGTGCTGCCCGGTGCATAGCCGTAGCTCTTCGTGAGCTGGCCGTTGCTGTCGGCTTCGGCAATGAGGCCTTCTGCGCTGTAGAAGTAGTAGGTGGTGTTGGATTGGCTGCCGTTGTTCAGCGTCTTGCTGATGCGTCGGCCGAAGGGGTCGTAGCGGTACGTCGCGACGATGGCGTTGCTCGCGTCGTGGACTTCGATGAGGCGGTTGTCGGTGTCGTACACGTAGCTTCTTGTGTTGGCCGGGTTGTTGGCGTCGGTCTGGCTGAGGGTGTTGCCGTTTTCGTCGTAGGTGTAGCGGATGCTACCGGCTTGGATGAGTTGGTTGTTGGCGTTGTAGACCCAGTTGGCGGCAGCGGTCTTGCTGTCGGTCACTCGGTTGGCCAGTGGGTCGTAGATGTAGGTCTCGTTTGTTTGGCTGCTGTTGGTATAGGTCGCACCGGTGAGGTGGTCCAGGGTGTCGTAGTTGTAGTTCGTCGTGCTTTGTTCGGTCGCCTTGCTCACGATGTTGCCGGTGAGGTCGTAGCCGTATTGGTAGCTCATCACTTGGCTTTGGCCGGGGTCTTTGACGGCGAGGGTCTTGAGTCTTAACAGGCCGTCGTATTGCAAGGTGCGCACGGTGCCGCCGGGTAGGGTGATTTGGCTGGGCACGGTCCACAGGTAGCTGTTGAGGGTGATGCTGCCGTAGCCGGTGGGCAGGTCTACCGTGGAGAGTTGGTTGTTGGTATCGAAGCTGTAGGTGTAGGTCGCGCCGTCCGGGTAGGTTTGGCTGCTCTTCTGGCCGAGGGCGTTGTAGCGCGTCATTCCGGCGCAGGCCGGAATCCAGTGCTTGTTCAAACTGGATACCCGCCTGCGCGGGTATGACGAAACTGAAGCGCGACACGAACGCAACGCAGCACGAACCACGGCGGGATGGGTGCGCCGTGGGGTGTTCGTGTTGTGGGTCGTTGCTTGGGTCATTGTTTGTTCAGTTCGTATTTCGTTCTTTGAAATTTAATTCGAGCCTGGCCCGTTTTGCTTGCCACGGCGGGTCATGCTGATGCGCTGGCCGCTGGCATCAACGATGTAGTCGGTGGTGCGTTGTTCGGGGGTGCCGACCGCTTCGGTGGTTTTAAGCAGGTTGCCGTTGGCGTCGTAGTTGTGTTGGGTGATGTGGCCGTTCTCGTCGGTGGTTTTGGTGACGTTGCTGTAGCCGGGTTCGTATTGGCTGCTGGTGACGCTGCCGTCCGGATACACGGTCTTGGTGATGTTGTTCCATTGGTCGCGCGTGACGGCGGTGTTCAGGCCGCGGGCGTCAACATCAAGGCGATTGTGCGAACGCAACGCAGCACGAACCACGGCGGGATGGGCGCGCCGTGGGGTGGTCGTGTTGTGGGGCGTTGCTTGGGTCATCGTTTGTTCAGTTCGTTTTACGTTCTTTGAAATTTAATTCGAGCCTGGCCCGTTTAATTTTGTTCGTATTACGTTCTTTGAAATTTAATTCGAGCCTGGCCCGTTTTGCTGTTTATTTTTCCCATGGCTGCTTAGCCGTTAATCTTTCCCTAGTAATGCGATTGTGCTCATCTATCCAACCCAAAACCTTTTTTCTCTGTATCACTCCCAGTCCATCTAGCAATCCCCAAAAAAGTAAAGAAAAGCCTACCAAAAGCAAAACAAAAGAATATTCCCAGTCCCTTATGCTTGGTATAAGGGAATTTGTTGAAAGGATTATTAATACCGCACCAACCAAACCAATCACTCTACTTCGGATAAGCCAAATTTCGTAAGCGTCCATAATCGTTCAATACTCCTGACAGTCTCTACATTTGGATACGTACGTGTAACAAAAATCGATACCCGCAGACAAACCGATACCAAGTCCCAAACTACCCTTACTCACCCCTCCTGACGTTGGGCTAGGCACTCCTATAGATGCCTGCCCCCCCACACCCGCACCTAGAGCAGCATCTCCTCCAACACCAACAGAAAAGCCTCCACTATCAGCAGTACCGCCAGCATTTGTACCTAGTCCACCAACAAGCCCTACTCCTGCATACATCCCCCCACCAAACCTAAAACAAATTTGGTACGACTCACACTTTTTATGATCTGTACCAACAACTCCCCCAGCAGACATGCTGACACCTACAGCAATAACCATGACTGACGCTTGTACTGCACCAGTGGTTGTGCCAACACGCAACCCTCTGGAATCAATCCATCTCATTGAATTCCCGCTCACATAGGTATAGATGTTCATCCCCCCCATTAACCCAATCGGATCACTCGTCGAGTAGCGCCCAGTATTGGGATCGTAATACCGCATCCAGTTGTAATGCATCCCCGTCTCTGCATCTGCGTACTGCCCCGGATACCTCAAGCTGTTGCTGACCGTTGAACTTGGATCAACCGTCGCCCTCCCGAACGCATCATAAGTCGCACTCCAAACCGTCACCCCACTCTGGTTCAGCAGCTTCATGGGTGTCCCCAGATGGTCGTTCTGATAGGTGTAATAAGTCGCTGCGGTCTGGGTGCCGCTCGCCGGTACTTTCATCCACAGCGGGTTGGTGCTGAAGGTTGAGCCGGGTGCATAGCCGTAGCTCTTCGTGAGCTGGCCGTTGCTGTCCGCTTCGGCAATGAGGCCTTCTGCGCTGTAGAAGTAGTAGGTGGTGTTGGATTGGCTACCGTTGTTCAGCGTTTTGCTGATGCGTCGGCCGAAGGGGTCGTAGCGGTACGTCGCAACGATGGCGTTGCTCGCGTCGTGTACTTCGATCAGGCGGTTGTCTGTGTCGTAGACGTAGCTGCGGGTGTTGTTGCTGTTGTTGGCGTCGGTCTGGCTGGTGGTGTTGCCGTTTTCATCATAGGTGTAGCGGATGCTGCCTGCCTGGGTGAGTTGGTTGTTGGCGTTGTAGCTATAGCTCGCGGTGGTTGCGCTGCTCGTGCGGTTGGCCAGGGGGTCGTAGCTGTAGGCCTCGTTGGTTTGGATGGGGGCGCTGCTCCCTGCTGCGGCGGTGTAGGCGGCGCTGGTGAGGTGGTCCAGTGGATCGTAGCCGTAGTTGGTGGTGCTTTGTTCGGTGGCTTTGCTGACGATGTTGCCGGTGAGGTCGTAGCCGTATTGGGTGCTCATCACTTGGCTTTGGCCGGGGTCTTTGACGGCGAGGGTCTTGAGTCTTAACAGGCCGTCGTATTGCAAGGTGCGCACGGTGCCGCCGGGTAAGGTGATTTGGCTGGGCACGCTCCACAGGTAGCTGTTGAGGGTGATGCTACCGCTGCCTTGGGGCAGGTCTACGATGGAGAGTTGGTTGTTCGCGTCGTAGCTGTAGGTGTAGGTCGCGCCGTCCGGGTAGGTTTGGCTGGCTTTCTGGCCAAGGGCGTTGTAGGCGGTGCTGCTGGCTAATGTGAAGCCAGCCTGTGCTGTGCTTGTCGATGCATAGGTGATGCTTTCGCCTATTTGTCTGAGTTGTTTGGTGTCGTAGGTGTAGACGGCGGTGGTGGTGCCGTCTGTGTAGCCGGTGAGGCGGTCTAGGGTGTTGTAGGTGTAGCTGATGGTTTTGACGGCTGCTGCCGGAGCCTGTCCTGAGCCTGTCGAAGGATAGTGGTCTTCCTTGATGCGGCGGTGGGCGGCGTCGTAGGTGTATTTTTTGACTTGGCCTAGCGGGTCGGTGACTTGGGTGAGGTTGCCGACTGCGTCGTAGGCGTAGCTGATGCGCTGCCCCAAGGGGCGGGTCTCTTTGACCATGCGGTCGAGTTTGTCGTAGGCGAAGCGGTGGGTGTTGCCGTTGGCATCCGTCACTGAGATGAGATTGCCGCGCGCGTCGTAGCCGTATTGGGTGAGGTTGCCTGCGGGGTCGGTGGTTTGGGTGATTTCACCGTGGGCGTTGTAGGTGGTGCCGTTTGTGCGGCCGGCCGGGTCGGTGACTTGGGTGAGCCGCCCTGCCCGGTCGTATTGGTTGCGGGTGGTTTGGCTGGGGGCGCCGTCCAGTGCCAGGGCGCTGCCGGTGTCGCCCGCCTGTGCTGAGCTTGTCGAAGCATCGGTGCTTTGGGTGATGTGGTTGCGTTGGTCGTATTGCAGGTCCTGACTTAAGGTCGGGTAGATGATGCGGGTCAGCAGGCCGTTCAGGCCGGAGGCTTGGTCGCCGTACTGGAATTGGGTGACGTTGCCGTTGCCGTCGGTTTGTTGGGTGAGGCGGTCGTTGAGGTCGTATGCCTGGGTCTGGCTGTGGTTGGCGGCGTCGGTCAGGGTGATGGGGTTGCCCGCTTTGTCGTAGCTGTAGCGGGTGTTGGCACCATAAGGGTCGGTGATGCTGAGCAGACGGCCTGCGGCGTCGTAGCCGAGGGTGCTGGTGTTGCCGGCGGCGTCGGTGAGGCTGATGGGGAGTCCGGCTTTGTCGTAGGCGATGTTGGTGGTGCGGTTGAGCGGGTCGGTGACGCTGAGCAGGTTGCCTCGGTTGTCGTAGCTGCGTTTCCAGACTTGGCCGTTGGGGTCGGTCTTGGTGAGGGCGTTGCCCAGTGCGTCGTGGGTGTATTGGGTGATGCCGCCTTCGGGGTCGGTGATGCTGAGGAGGTTGCCGTAGTTGTCGTAGCTGCGTTTCCAGACTTGGCCGTTGGGGTCGGTCTTGGTGAGGGCGTTGCCCAGTGCGTCGTGGGTGTATTGGGTGATGCCGCCTTCGGGGTCGGTGATGCTGAGGAGGTTGCCGTAGTTGTCCCAGGTGTATTGGGTGGTGGCGTCCGCCGTGTTGGCGTCGCCGCGTCGGGTCATGCTGATGCGCTGGCCGCTGGCATCGTAGCTGTAGTCGGTGGTGCGTTGTTCGGGGGTGCCGACCGCTTCGGTGGTTTTAAGCAGGTTGCCGTTGGCGTCGTAGTTGTGTTGGGTGACGTTGCCGTTCTCGTCGGTGGTTTGGGTGACGTTGCTGTAGCCGGGTTCGTATTGGCTGCTGGTGACGCTGCCGTCCGGATACACGGTCTTGGTGATGTTGTTCCATTGGTCGCGCGTGACGGCGGTGTTCAGGCCGCGGGCGTC
>Ga0210004_1000316_pt1 | contig 29014 bp, 26 predicted proteins | sample CryGey13umfilter_FD_185450 | JGI IMG/M metagenome (GOLD analysis project Ga0210004, IMG submission 185450) | Groundwater microbial communities from aquifer in Utah, USA - Crystal Geyser 4/8/14 3 um filter (SPAdes) (version 3) | ecosystem: Environmental > Aquatic > Deep subsurface > Groundwater...
GCCGTGCCATTTACGCCCAACGAAAATGTACCGTTGAACCGGTCTTTGGCATCATTAAAGCGGTGTTGGGCTTCCGCCAGTTCCTGCTACGCGGGGTAGAGTCCGTCCGTGGCGAATGGAATCTGGCCTGCATTGCCTGGAATCTGAAGCGGTTACACGTTCTGGCGGCATAAAACCCGCGGGCACTCTTTTTTTCGGTGTCAGAACAGCTCAACAAGAAAAAGCCGGGGCAAAAACGAGTTATTCCCGTTAATTTCGAGCATCACCGTTTCAATGTTGTCGGATTTGATTTGCTGGTGGTAGCGAAGTCCGACAGGCTGCTAGGATTTTTAATATTGAAGACGTGACTTAACCTGATTATTTTTAGTAAGCTCAAAAACCCTATTCACATAAAACCACTTCACCGACGTCCCCAATGATTTGATTTCAAGATTGGTTATATACATTTTAGTCTCCATATTAATCATGTTTAAAGTATGGATATGAAGGGTACAGGCGTAAAGCACCCATGATCGGTGCAACTCTTAATGGCAATGGTATTCTGACGTGATAACATTAAAGAATGAGCACAACTTTAGAATTTATTTATATGTTAACCGTGGCACTGGCCATCGGGTTTCTAATTGGTATTGAGCGTGGCTGGAAAAAGCGTGCGTCAACGGAAGGATCTCGTGCCGCAGGCGTACGAACGTTTGGATTGATTGGCTTGCTTGGTGGGGCGACTGCTTTACTATCACAAACCTTTGGAACGCTTATATTCGGAGCGGTTTTTATTGGGTTAGTCATTATTTTAGCCTCAGCTTACCTTGCGACCCTGAAACAAAATCAAGATGTGGGGATTACGACGCTCATCGCTGCATTATTAACTTTTGTTTTCGGTGCCTTGGCGGTTATGGATCAAGTAATACTGGCGGCGACCTTTGCAGTGGTGATGACGTTGCTTTTAGGATATAAACCGGTATTACATCGCTGGCTCAGAGCACTGGAAACGAAGGAGTTGCAAGCAGGCATTAAGCTTCTACTGCTGTCGGTTGTGATCTTACCGATTTTACCAAATCAAGATTATGGCCCTTGGGGAGCGCTAAACCCTTATGTAATCGGTTGGATGGTTTTATTAATCGCACTGATTTCTTTTGTCGGCTATTTTGCAATCAAAATTGGCGGCGCAAAAAGAGGTGTTATTTTCACCGGACTGTTTGGTGGATTGTCCGCCTCGACTGCGGTGACACTTCGTTTTTCTCAATTGGCGCGAAATGATACTAATATGAGTACAATGCTTTCAATTGGTGTTTTGTTAGCCTGTGGAACCATGTTGCCTCGTATGCTGTTGGTCGCTGGCGTGTTTAATTTTAATTTAATTGATCTCTTGTGGTTGCCCGTAACCGTGATGGCCTTGTTAATTTATCTGCCGGTTCTATTGTCTTGGCAAACCCAAACTCAGAAAAATATTGATACCTCATCGGTGTTAACCAACCCATTGGATTTGAAAGCTGTGTTAGTTTTTGGTGCTCTATTAGTGCTGATTATGCTGTTAAGTGAATTTTTACAACAAGTCTATGGGGATATGGGGCAACTAGGGCTGGCGGCGGCTTCCGGTATTTTTGATGTTGATGCCATTACCTTATCTTTGGCTCGAATGAGCCAGGAAACCTTAGCATTAAATATCACGGTCACAGCACTGATTATTGCCGCTGCAAGTAATAACTTGGTTAAGGCGGCAATGGCAGGCTTTATTGGCGGCAAAGAAATGGCTATAAAAGTCAGTTTGCCTTTAGCGGTTAGTAGCTTAGGTGGTGCCATATCCGTTTGGCTGTGGGTCTGGTAAAATGCATCCGTCATGTTCAAAATTTACCAGACACCTGGCTGTTTAGTTGCGCTCAGAGCGGGAATAACGCCCTCTCCAACCTATCCTATCCAATGACCGAAGCTTTTTCCCACATAACGTCTTCGCCTTCTTTTGCTGCTGCTGCAAGCAAATCAATTAAAGGTGTTGCCCGATTCACCATGCTGACGGCAGGTTCATCTGGATCGTTACTCTCAATCGGCGGAGAAGCGTTTCCGGTTTCAATTGCCGCCTTTAACCGACTCAACACCTCTGGCACATCTGCAGCCAGTATTGCACCGGGTACCGTTTGGCTGTGCCCCATCATTTGCAACATACTCAGTGCCACCTTCTCAAACATAGTGATACTAGCATGAGCCTTGGTTTTAAATGTGATTAACATAATAATTGTCCTCTTTTGGATCAGCATATCACAGCCTACCCATTGCGCACCTATCTTTATCGCTTCAATGGATATGGAGCCCCTCTTGACGTCTATCGACGTTTGACATTTGCAAAAAACATGTACATCTTTTGTATAATATATTACTTACACAGACCTTTGAGCATATAAAATGAGAACTTTAGTATGGCTTCAACGTGAATTGCGAACACAGCATCACTCAGCACTGGAAACGGCTTTAGCCACTTCCGATGAGGTGATTGTTGTCTATTTTCACGACCCAAAACAAACACTGGGGGATGCGAACTCTGCTTGGCTAGCGAGGAGTTTGCAACAATTACAGCAAGACTTTCAAAGCCGAAAAGGCCAACTTTGGTTGATCGAAGGCGACTTTTCGACACAATTTAAGTCCGTTCTGCTTAATCACAAAATCGACCAAGTCTATTACACATTTCAATTAGGAGCGCCTTTTTCAAACTGGCAGCAACAAGCATTACAGGTTTGTCAGGCATTGAAAATTCCCCTTAGACCATTTGATACTGAAAACTGGCTACCTTACAACCAAATTCTCAATGGTTCTGGCCTGCCCTATAAGGTTTTCACGCCTTTTTATAAGTCGTTAATGTCTAAGATTAGCTTACTTGAACCCTTTAATGCACCCGTTGAAGATTTACAAAAAACCCGATCCGTAAACTGCCCTGATCACTTTCAATCGCTCCCAAAAGATTTACAAGACCTCTCAAACCAATCTTGGGCGAACAAAATCCTGCAACATTGGCAAGTGGGAGAAGCCCAGGCCTGGTTAAAATTAGATGATTTTGTGGCTTCCGGCATTGAAAATTATGACGTAGATCGCGATCTTCCAGCCAAACATGGCACCAGCCAATTGTCTGCCCATTTGCATTTTGGCGAAATTCATTCACGCGCTATCTTATTTGCACTAGCCCCTTTAGAGTCGCCAAGGGGTCAAATCATACACATCTGGTTAAGACAACTCGCTTGGCGAGAATTTGCCCGATCAATTTTGTGGCACTTCCCCACCAGTGAACAAGCGCCTTTTCAATCCAAGTTTGCTAACTTCTATACTGAACTAAATGATTTTGACGAACAACAGGACAAAATCTACCAGGCCTGGTGTCAGGGAAGAACAGGTATCCCCATTATCGATGCCGGCATGAAACAACTTTGGGAAACGGGCTGGATGCACAACCGAGTGCGTATGTTGGTAGCTTCTTGGTTAACCAAAAATGCCAATATCGACTGGCGACTCGGAGTTGATTGGTTTAATAACACTTTAGTGGATGCCGACCCGGCTAATAATATATTAGGCTGGCAATGGGTAGCAGGATGTGGCGTAGATGCTGCACCCTACTATCGTTTATTTAACCCTATCCGCCAAAGTGAAAAGTTTGATGCGCAAGGAGACTATCTACGCCATTGGTTGCCACCCTTAGCGAAATATACTGCCAAGCAGATTCATATGCCAAGCAATGTCCCAGACTATCCGAAACCCATCATTGACTTAACGCTGAGCCGTCAGGCACATTTAGCCCGCCGCCAGCAGCTAAAAGCATCGTCAAGCACCGAAAAATCGGCGCTTGACGAATGTATAACAATTGTATAATATTCTCTTATGAGAAAAATTAACCCCCCACAAGAAGCGCTACTGCCCATTCGGGAAGTGGCCAAAATTACCGGTGTCAACCCAATCACGCTTCGTGCTTGGGAACGGCGTTATAGCTTAATAGAGCCAATCCGTACCGATTCAGGCCATCGCCTTTATACCCACGACAACATTAACACCTTAAAAGAAGTCATTCGCCTCACCCATCAAGGCGTACCGATTGGACAGGTCAAAGCTTTGCTGGACAAACCAAATAAACCGGTTATGGAACCGCAGACCGAAGCAGATCTGGAATCGCTATTGTTAGAGACGCTTGAAACAGCTGACTTGAAAACCGCCAACGAGCTACTGGATCGTTTAATGGCAGATTACACCAGTCATTTTTGGCAACGACTATTTTCACGCATCACCCTATCTCTCTCTGAAACCTCTATTGCCGGCAAGTTTTGGTTTAGCTTAATGATGCCACGGTTAATGTCTCGGCTACATTTATCCTATCGACACCTAAAAACAGATGTGCGTCCTGTTTGGGTTCAATGCTCGGCAAACACTAATGAATTATGGGGGCTGCTCGCGGCGCACAACCTAGTTGAACAAGGCTATTACCCTTTACTGCAACCTGCGGGTGATATGAATTTTGATTTACTGCTAACAACTTTGCAAAGCCTTTATTGCCACGGCATTGCATGGGTAACCACCGAGTCTTCTTCAGAATTAGAAGCCTGGCGCCAATGGACAAGTGAACACCCTAGCTTTGAGTTGTTTTTATTTCAAAACCAACCAGATTTAAGTGCTTTTGGACAAATGCAGGTACGCTTGATTGATTTAACCAATTTTGAATCGACTAATTTTGCACAGCTAAACAAAACGCCTATTTGAGCTGTTGCGCTTCGAGTTGCTCAATTTTGGATTGGGCGGCTTCAAGTTGCTGCCGGAGCTCAACCACTTCGGTCACATTTTTTTGGATACCAATATAATATTGACGGCGATCCACCTCATCATAAAATGGTGTGATGCTCAATTCATTCCAAAAAGCACAACCGTCTTTGCGATAATTTTTTAAAATAGTTCGAACAGGTTGATTGGTTGCAATGGCTTCCCGAACCAGTTTTACTGCATTCGAATCGGTATCGTCCCCTTGCAAGAAACGACAATCTTGGTAGAGAATTTCTTCTGACGCATACCCGGTTAATTTTTCAAATGCCGGATTCACATAAATTAAAATGGTATCCTGATCTTCTTTCTCTGCAACGGTAATACCATCTTGTGCATTTTCAACCAGTTGTAACAGCGTGGCAAAACGTAGTTTTGAGTCTTTCATGCTCAGTCTCTTGAAGGGGTTAATAGCGAATTTAATATTCTAACCTGAGACGACCTTTCTACCAAACGCATACTAAAAATGTTTTGGTTGAAATTAAACATTAACTTGTTATAGTTTCAGCCCATTGTTTAAAAGTCAGAGGATGACACATGTCTAGATTTACCCGTTTGTTTTTTATGGGCTTGTTTGTGAGTAGCAGCGTCATTGTGACCGGCTGCACTGATTCAGAACAACACAACACACCCGCAAAATCGGAAACCACTCAAAGTGAGGTCAAGCAACAAGCAGCGGCAACCGAAAACACTGCAACTCAAAACACGGTCGAATCTGAAAAACCACAATCAAATGCCACCACGGAACCTGCAAGCAAAACAGTCAAAACAGCAACACAAAGCGCACCACCAGCGAACTTACCTGCTATCCCAAATTTCAAAGACTTTGCTGCCGGATCGCCAAGAAAACAGGCCTTTTTCGAATTTATGGCACCCTTGATTAAACAAGCCAATACCCATATTCTAGAAAAACGCCAACACCTGCAAAGCTTAATGAAAAAAGCTTCTTTGACGAAAAATGACCAGGCCTGGTTAAATCAACAGGCTAATGCTTATAATCTAGATGACTTTGACCCAACCAATACCGCAGATTTAAACGCCTTATTAACACGAATCGATGCCATTCCTGCGGCACTGGCTTTAGCACAAGGAGCCAATGAAAGCGCTTGGGGCACGTCCAGATTTGCCCGTAAAGCAAACAACTACTTTGGACAATGGTGCTTTAGTAAAGGCTGTGGCTTGGTTCCCAAGCAGCGTAATGATGGTGCCATCCACGAAGTGAGAGCTTTTGATCACCCTTATGAATCAGTGGTCAGCTATATACACAATTTAAACAGCCATCGCACTTATCAAAAACTGCGTGAAATTCGTGCCAAAACCCGCCAAAAAGGACAAACCCCAACCGGATTGGAAATGGCCGAAGGGCTCATAAACTATTCCGCACGCAAACACAAATATGTCAAAGAACTACAAAGCATGATTCGCTATAATAACCTCACTCAATACAACTGAAAAGGACGTCACCATGCCATTACTCGATAGTTTTACCGTTGACCACAAAATTATGAAAGCCCCCGCAGTAAGGGTTGCCAAAACCATGAACACCCCTGGCGGCGACACCATTACCGTTTTTGACTTACGTTTTAACAAGCCTAATGAATCGATGATGGGCGAAAAGGGCATTCATACCCTAGAGCATTTATTTGCCGGCTTTATTCGCAACCACCTCAATGGCGATGATGTTGAAATCATTGATGTTTCTCCCATGGGCTGCCGCACGGGTTTTTATATGAGCCTCATTGGCACGCCTGATGAACAGCGCGTTGCCGATGCCTGGTTAAACGCCATGCGCGATGTGTTGAACGTTGAAAAGATGAATGATATTCCGGAACTCAATGAATACCAATGCGGGACCTATCAAATGCATTCTTTAGAAGAAGCCAAAGCCATTGCTCAAGGGATTATTGATAAGGGTATCGGCGTCAATAAAAATGCCGATATTGCTTTAGACGAAGCCACGCTTAAATCCCTTGGCAACGCGGTTTAAACGGAATGAAAGTAGCTATTATTGGCGCAATGGAAGAAGAAGTCTCTCTATTGCGCGACCAAATTGAGTCTCTCACCACTGAAATTCATGGTGGATTTGAATATTATCTCGGCAAAATCAACCAAACAGATGTGGTGCTTTTAAGGTCGGGCATTGGCAAAGTCAATGCGGCCATTAGTACCGCGTTATTAATCAATCTCTATGAACCGGATTATGTCATCAATACCGGATCAGCAGGCGGCTTCCACACAGATCTTGAAGTGGGGGATATTGTCATTAGCTCCTCTGTCTGTCATCATGATGTCGATGTGATGGCCTTTGGTTATGAGCGTGGTCAAGTGCCGGGACACCCAGCCTGTTATCTGCCTGATTCAACCTTAATTACCGCTGCCAAAGAAAGTATTGATGCCTTACATGAAGTCACTCATATGCATGGTTTGATTGCGACGGGTGATCGCTTTATGCACTTACCGGAAGATGTGGAAACCACCCGTGGCTATTTCCCGGATATGATTGCCTGTGAAATGGAAGCGGCTGCTGTGGCGCAAACTTGCCATGTGTTTGAGGTGCCTTTTGTGATTATTCGCTCATTGTCGGATATTGCCGGCAAAGAAAATGCCGTGACCTTTGAACAGTATCTTCAACAAGCCGCTACGCATTCTGCCAAAGTCATCTTAGAAATGCTAAAACACCTTTCTCTCATTTCTCAAAAATAAACAGCAGACATAAAAAACTCAGGCTTGAGTGTTTTTTTAAATATACCGACTATCAAAAATTGTTTATATCAAACTGTTCACAGCCGATAGCGGGTGACCAATATCCCCCTTGAGCAAGCTGACAGCCCCAAGATTTGAGCTGATTAGCCTCGACTTCTGATGAGATACCGGTGGCAATCATGCACGCATCTAAGCTTTTACCCAATTGAATCAGCGCTTGCACCCATTTTTGCCCCGAACTCGTTTGCATAGCCTGTTGTAACCAAGCTTCATCAAACTTAAACTCTTGAACTGAAAGCGCCGACAATGCCTCCAAATTCAGTCCGTTAGCACCCAATCCCGTTAAGGTAATTTGCCCACCGGCAGCAGAAAGCGCCGCCAACTTTTTGGCCATACCATCCTGTTTTTCTAACTGTTCCATTGAAAATGCAAACTGACATTGATTGGGCATTAACTGCGCGTGTTGCAACTTATCTATCAATAGGGTCACCAGATCGTCTCTTAGCGCCAACGCATCTAATATCGGAACCGTTACCACAAACTCTGCATCAACGATCGTCCATTTTTTGGCATAAAAACAGGCTGAATCTAATAACCAGGTTGCAACAGACATCCCTTTACCGCTTTGCACCAGTAAGGATTCCCAGTCTGGAAATGCGATTTTTTTACCGCCTTCTTGAGTCCAATAGGGAACCATCATGCCACCCACCATACGATTTTGCTTTAGATCAATCTGGGGTTCAATTTCAATATGAAAACGCCCTTCTGATACGTCCTTTTCAAAATCGGTTAGATTTTTGTGGGTTTGCTCAAACAATTGCTGTTGTACTTCTTCATAAAAACGGAATATTTGTTTACCGCCCGTTTTGGACACATACAATGCCTGATCGGCTTTTTCTATCAATTCTGACGATATCACGGTATCATTGGGATAAATGGCAATACCAATGCTGGCTGAGGTGCGAACTTCATGCCCATCAAGCCAATAGGATTTAGCAACTTCATCTATAATCCGCCGACAAATCGTCTTAATTTCACTGCGTTGATTTAATTCTGCCAATAAAATGACAAATTCATCTCCGCCTAAACGACTGACAATATCCCCTTCCCTCACAGCCGCAACCAATCGTCCACTGACATGCCGTAATAATTCATCGCCTATATGATGACCCAGGGAATCATTCACCCTTTTAAACCCATCCAAATCTAAAAACAATAACGAAAAGGGCAAAGCGTTCTGTTTCGATTTTTGAATCAGATCTTCCAACATATCATGAAAATAGGCACGATTGGGCAAATGGGTTAAGGAATCATAATTGGCTCTTTTGGCCAAGTCTGCGGTACGATGTTTGACTTCAGTTTCAATTAAATAAGCTACATCAACAGAATCAGAAAACTGGTTTTGCAATTTGGCCATCAGCCGCTGCAGATGACTCGTATGATTGGCTGAGTGATGAATACTCAAAGCAGAGCTGTCGACACGCCGTTCACTTTTAAGTGATAGCTTTTCCGTGTCTTTAGCATGCAAAGCGTCTAATTGCGCAAAATCATTCATGATCGTTTTCCTTTTTACTGCCTTAACGACTTTCCCCGGTGCAACCGACGGGAATCTTCAGCAGTCATATCAAAATTCACTATAATGTTGGTTTCCATTAAAGTTATTGATAGACCTGCCGATACGTTCAAGTTTATTCTTTAAATACCTACAAGCAAAGGGGATGCCATGTTGCAAATTGGGACGCCATTTTCAAACTCTGCTACCAAAATACTTTTATGTGGTGCAGGCGAGCTGGGCAAGGAAGTTGCCATAGAAGCACAAAGATTCGGCATGGAGGTGATCGCGCTGGATCGTTATGAAAACGCGCCCGCCATGCAGGTTGCCGACCGAAGCTATACCCTAAGCATGCTAGATGGCCAGGCGTTACGCGCCATTATTGAAGCCGAAAAGCCGCACTATATCGTGCCCGAGATTGAAGCGATTGCCACCGACACGCTCGTGGCTTTAGAAACTGAAGGGTACAATATTGTTCCTTGTGCGAAAGCAACTCAGCTCACCATGAACCGCGAAGGAATTCGTCGTCTTGCCGCTGAAACCCTGGGCATTCCAACCAGCCGTTATTTATTTGCAGACACCTTTTCTGAATTTTCTCAAGCGGTGCAAACCATTGGTATGCCTTGCGTCATCAAACCCATTATGAGCTCGTCCGGCAAAGGCCAAAGCCTTATTAAAAGCATTGACGACATCGAAACTGCCTGGCGAATAGCGCAAGAAGGTGGACGAGCAGGCAAGGGCAAAGTGATCGTGGAAGGGTTTGTGGATTTTGACTATGAAATTACCCTATTAACCATCCGACATAAAAATGGCACTGCTTTTTGTGACCCGATTGGCCATATCCAACAGGATGGTGACTACCAACAATCGTGGCAACCTCATCCAATGACGCTACAAGCGCTGGAATCTGCACAGGCAGTTGCCCAAAAAATCACCCAAGCCTTGAGTGGCTGGGGATTATTTGGTGTTGAATTATTTGTAAAAGGGGATGACATTATTTTTAGTGAAGTCTCTCCAAGACCCCATGACACTGGACTGGTCACGCTTATTTCTCAAGATTTGTCCGAATTTGCATTACACTTAAGAGCCATGCTGGGACTTCCCATCCCTAACATTTCCCAACTCGGGCCATCTGCTTCCAGTGTGATCTTACCCTCAGGCCACTCCACTAAAACCGCCTTTACAGGACTAGAAGCCGCTTTGGCAGAACCCAATACCCAATTAAGGTTATTCGGAAAACCTGACATTGCGGGTCGTCGCCGTATGGGCGTCGCTTTAGCAAAAGGTCAAAGCTTAGATGACGCAATCCAAAAAGCCAAAAGGGCTGCCGCCGCGATCACCACTCACTATTAATCAAGATGTCGCCATTAAATTGACAATTTAGAGTGCCGTTTAAAAAGGCGAACCATTTGTTATCAACCTCTCCTTGATTTGGAAAATACAGGGCACTTTTGATATTGGCAATTTATTCATTACGTAATACAAGCGGCAATCTCTGCCAGCCCTGCCAAATTACTGTCAAAATAGCCAGGCCTGGCTATTTTTTCTCCGACAATGCCGCCTTAACCCCTTATGAACACGGGGACTGGCATATTTTAATCACTTTTGGCATGTTCCCTGCTATTCGTCCATTAACAGAATTACTTTAGAAAAATTTGTTTCGAATTTAAAAATCAAACTTTTTAAAGACTTTCAAACGCTATGACAGAAACAGGAGCATGACCATGACCACCAACCTAACAATGACCGCTGATATCAAAGCGCCAATTTTGCAAGAGTATAATCGCGACCCGAACACGGAATCGCAGCTAGCCAATAACCCGAGTAAAACCATTTTGCTGTTGTTGCAAGGCGTGGTAGATAAAGGTAATTTGGCTAAAGTTTGCCACCAGAGTCAAGCCTTTGTCGAAAAAGGCTTTCACCTAGGTCGCATGACAACGATTTTAGATGCTTTACGTGACAGATTGGCTTTTTCCCAAGAAACCACGATTGCATACGACTTAGATGAACTTTATCGCTATGCCGATAAGGCCGTACAAGAGGCTGTATTTGAACAGGATAGTTTTTACCTCGACAGTGCCATTGAAATTTTGACTGAGCTGCGAGATGCTTGGTTAGAAATGATGCATCAGTCCGGACAGCTTTCAGAAAACGGTTAATTCGCTCTTAACCTAAACTCTCGCTTTCCGTCTAAAGCCGGCTCCTCCTTTTGCCGGCTTTTTTATGCCTCAACCGTTATCCACTCATCGCATCTTTTTCAAGAAAGATATTATAGAAAAAACATTTACATAACTCTATAACTTATTGTTAATAATACTTTTAAGTTAATTTAATTCTTTAAATAAAATGTTAGCACTCCCTTGACTTGAGTGCTAACAGCTTGTAAACTGTTTGATATTGAAATTCAACCGGAGATTGCTTAAATGACAAATGCACTTCATTCAAAAAACCTACTCATGCCGATGGTTCATAATCTGGCACCCGGGCAAAACATTGAAAGCTACTTGAGAACGGTGCAATCCCTTCCTCAATTAAGCGCCCAAGAAGAAATGTCACTGGCTGAAAAACTGTATTATCATGCCGATCTTGAAGCAGCAAGACAATTGATTCTATCTTCATTGCGCTATGTCGTGCCGATTGCACGGACATATAAAGGGTATGGCTTGCCACTCAGTGACCTTATCCAAGAAGGCAATATCGGCCTTATGAAAGCGGTAAAACGATTTAACCCAAATGAAAAGGTACGCTTAATGACATTCGCCGTGCATTGGGTTCGTGCGGAAATTAATGAATTTGTCATTAAAAATTGGCGCATTGTGAAAACGGCAACCACCAAAGCGCAGCGTAAACTCTTTTTTAAACTGAGAAGCACAAAGAAAAACCTGGGGTGGTTTAGTGACAAAGATGCCGATAGCGTCGCGAAAGAATTAGGCGTCACCCGCAAAGATGTTTTAGAAATGGAAACCCGCTTATACGGACAGGATATGTCGGTTGATTTAAGTGCGGACGAAGAAGAAAATAGCGGCAAAACTTACCCTATATTAGCCAGCCAGTCGCTTGACCCTGAAGCGCAACTGATTAAAGATACCCAAACAGACTTTGATCACAAGCAGTTACATCAGGCATTGAAGCAATTGGATCAGCGCAGCCGCGACATTTTACAACAACGTTGGCTATCAGATGATAAGGTTGGCTTGAAAGCCCTGTCTGAACAATATCAAGTTTCAATGGAACGCATTCGCCAAATCGAGAAACAAGCCATGAAAAAGTTGCAACTTGCCATGAGCGGTACTCCAGCACAAACTTGCTCATAGCTTGTTAACTTAGCCTCACTACCCTCAATCAAAAAGCGTTAATATAGTTGACGCTTTTTTTATAACCCCTCATTATCTTATTGAGGCAAATCGTTTAACGGCTTTTCAAAACCATGGTCATCGTGTGAGTGCCTTGACTCGGTATCGTCACTGCATTTTGCAATACATTCCCCACCTCAACGCACAACATCCTCGGCCATGCTTGATTATCCATATCCGCAAACCCCTTAATCAATTCCGAACCCGGATTCCACACAATCGCAGAAGATGTGCCTGAATTTTGTAAAGTGAGCTGGCGCTGCCAAAGAGCATCTTCAATGACTAATTCGCCTTGCTGATTCAGGAATACGGAATCAATGGGTGGCGTGATTTTCAAATCTCCCGATTGCACGGCAACCGTCGCATGGGTTAATTTGTCGTGACATTCACTGCCCGCAAGCCCTGAAACAGAGACCGCATCGGTATCTGAAATGGCAAAATAACTATGAAAGGCTTCCGTCAGTTGCTGAGAATGATCACTTAAATTGGTGCTGGTTAAAGACAGTGTCAAACTGGCGCCGACTTCGATCGTTAAAGACAATTTAAACGGCACCGGCCACATCGATAACGTGGCGTCATCTGATTGTGTTTCTAACCGTAATCGGGTTGATCCTTCGGCGAGCGTTTCAGCGTCCACTAATTGCCAAGCGCGATTTCGAACAAATCCATGAGCAGGCAATCCTTCACGAGGAGCCGCACCAAACCAAGGCCAGCAAATGGGGATACCCCCTCGAATAGGTTTTGTGCCATCGTAAACAGCTGATTCTGAAACCCACAAACAGTCTTTTGCGCCGGCTTGGTTTGGTTGAAAACTTAATAGATGAGCGCCATGCGTCGTGAATACCGCTTGACCCTGAGCGTTTTTCACACCAATCATAATCAACGCATCTCTTTGTTCAAATGTCAATCCTGCTACATTTGCAAACTGCTGTTTAAGTGTCTCTAACATAGAATTCCTTTCTTCATTTAAGCGGGTGCTTACCGATATTCACGCAAAGTGGCTTCTAACATTTCTGCCGGATAGTCTCCGGTCACATAAGCTTGACCAATCGCTTTTAACAACACTAAACGGATTTTTCCCGCCTGGACTTTCTTATCTCCTGCCATGAATGCTAAAAATTGCTCGACCGACAAATCAGTTGGCGGTAAGACAGGTAAGTTTGCAGCGGTAAAAATCGCGGCTATCCGCTGTTGATCTTCCACCGTCAAATCCCCCAATCGTCTTGACAAGTCGACTGCCTGCATCGTTCCGGCGCTCACGCCCTCTCCATGCAGCCAGATACCATAGCCCATACCGGCCTCTATGGCATGCCCAAAAGTATGCCCTAAATTAAATAACGCGCGCAATCCGGCTTCTTTTTCATCTTGCGCCACGATCGTCGCTTTATCTTGACAAGAACGCTCAATTGCCTCAGCCAGAATTAAGGGATTCCGTTCGAGCAGGCCTGGTAAATTTTGCTCCAACCATTCAAAGAAGGGTTTATCAACAATCAAGCCATATTTAATCACTTCTGCCAACCCGGCTGAAAGCTCTCTATCCGGCAGCGTATTCAAAGTTTCGGTATCAATAATGACCGCTTCAGGCTGATGGAAAGCGCCAATCATATTTTTTCCTTTCGGATGATTGACGCCGGTTTTACCGCCGACAGAAGAATCCACCTGCGACAACAAAGTGGTGGGAACCTGAATAAAGTTGACGCCACGCTGATAACTAGCGGCTGCATAGCCCGTCATATCGCCAATCACCCCGCCGCCCAAAGCAATAAAGGTACACTGTCGATCAAAGTGATTTTCAATCGCGACATCAAAAATTTCATTTAATACCGTTAGGGTTTTGTATTGCTCGCCATCCGGCAAGATCACCACTTGAACGTTCAAATTAGCCTTTGCAGCCGATAAGGTTTGTTGAAGTTGCTCTAAATATAAAGGAGCAACCGTAGTATTAGTGACCACTAATGCTTGCGTCCCGCTCAAATAAGGGCTGAACAATTCAGGTTGATGAATCAGATGTTGGCCAATAAATATGGGATAGCTTCTCTCTCCCAACGCCACCGTTAATGTTTTCAAATGACACTTCCTTACAAATATGAACTTAAAGACACCTATACCTTATTGAGGTTTTCTATCTGATCTAAAATTTGTCGAACGACCCGATGAATAGAAACCTGTTCTGTTTGAATAATCAAATCGGCTACTTCTTCATAGAAAGGTTCACGCTCAGCAATTAATTTTTTTAAAACGCTTTCGGGATTCTCTGTTTGTAATAAAGGGCGATTGCGATCATGACGCGTTCGCTGAACTAACGCATCCACCGATGATTTTAAATACACCACAAATCCTCGCGAGCGCAAGTGTTTGCGGTTTTCCGGTGACAAAATGGCACCGCCGCCCGTTGCCAGAACAATCTCGGGCTTCTGTGTCCACTCATCGATGACCTGCTCTTCGCGTGCACGAAACCCTGACTCACCTTCAATGTCAAAAATCATCGGGATTGAGGCACCTGTTCTTTCTTCAATGACGTGGTCACTATCGACAAATTCATAGTGTAATCTGTCAGCCAAGAAACGGCCTACGGTTGATTTGCCGGCCCCCATTAAGCCGACTAAAAAAATACTTTCTTTAAACATGTCGCTATTGTAACCTAAGGCGCTAATGATTGAATCGGAATATAGCCCTGTCTAAGCTGACTTCTTAAACGCAACCATTGTAAATTCTGCTAAAATGGTTTTTTTAAGAAACTCAATAAGGCTCGATTATGACGGGATCATTATTTATTATTTCTGCTCCGTCCGGTGCTGGCAAAACCTCTTTAGTGACAAAACTGATCGAAAAAGACCAGCTCATTCAAGTTTCCGTTTCTAGCACCACGCGTCCCAAAAGACCCGGTGAAGAAGACGGTATTAACTATCATTTTTTAACCCTTGACGCATTTGAAAGTAAGGTTGCGGAACAAGACTTTTTAGAGCACGCTAAAGTCTTTGATCACTATTATGGCACCTCAAAAAGCAGTGTTGAAAAACAACTAAAAGACGGTAAAGACGTTATCTTGGAGATCGACTGGCAAGGCGCACAACAAGTTCGTCAATTGATCCCTGAAGCCATCAGCATTTTCATTTTGCCTCCCAGTTTAAGAGCACTAGAACAGCGGCTGAAAAGCCGTGCTACCGACAGTGATGAAGTGATTGCCCGACGCATGCAAGATGCCGTGAGTGAAATGCAGCATTATAAAGAATTTGACTATTTGGTCATCAATAATGTCTTTGATATTGCCCTAGAGGCGTTGCACACCATTTTCTTGGCCGACCGTCAAACACTTAACCGCCAGTATAGCCAACACCAAGTGTTAATTAATGAATTGACCCAACCGAACTGATTGTAAAAGGAAACCGCCATGCCAGGCTTTGAAATTTTTGATGATGCCGAAAAAAACCAAGTCAATGAAGTAATGAACCAAGGTTTCACCTTTCGCTACAACTTTGATGGAATCCGCAATGATGTGTGGAAAGCCCGTGAATTAGAAGCGTTGATCTGTGATAGCTTGAAAGTCAAACACACCCACTTGGTCTCAAGTGGTACTGCGGCCTTATCTACCGCATTAATGGCGGCTGGCATTGGTGCGGGTGACGAGGTCATTGTCCCCCCTTTCACCTTTGTTGCTTCAGTAGAAGCCATTGTATTGGCAGGAGCCATTCCCATTTTTGCTGATATTGACGAAACCCTAACCTTGTCTTCGGAAGGGATTGAGGCCGTCATCACGCCCAGAACAAAAGCGGTCAACTTTGTACACATGTGCGGCAGCAGTGGTCACATGGATGCCATTAAAGCAGTTTGTGACAAACACCAGCTTATTTTGCTTGAAGATGCTTGCCAAGCAACTGGTGCCACTTATAAAGGGCAAGCACTTGGCACCATTGGCCAAGTCGGCACCCTTTCTTTTGATTCGGTTAAAACCATCTCTTGTGGTGAAGGCGGTGCCGTCCTCACAAATGATCCGGTGATTTACCAAAATGCACATCAATATTCTGATCATGGCCATGACCACATTGGTATGGATCGTGGCGCAGAATCTCACCCCATTATGGGAACAAATTACCGTATTTCGGAGATGAATGCCGCTGTTGGCGTTGCGCAATGGCAAAAACTAGAACGCATTTTAGAGATACAACGTCGCAATAAGAAAGCACTCAAAACAGCGCTGACTCAATATTCTGAAGTGCGCTTCCGTGATATCCCCGATGAAGTGGGGGATAACGCGGGATTCTTAAGCGTTATCATGCCCACAGAATCCCGCACTCAAGAGGTGGTCAAGGCGCTGGGTGACGCAGGTGTCCCAGGCGTATTTTACTGGTATGCCAATAATTGGCATTATCTTAAAAACTGGACCCATATCCAGCAGATGAAAGGTGCCGCCAAATTACCCATTGATCTGATTGTTGATCGTCCGGATTACACCCGGGTCAGCACTCCGAAGTCGGATGAGATTATGAGCCGAACTTTTTCCATGCTGATTAATTTAAGCTGGTCAGAAGCAGATATTCAAATGCGCATTGATGCCTTCGCTTCAATATTTAAATAGACACTGCACCCATAAAATTTCTAAGGATTTTGCATGAAACACCGTAACTTTAAAACTGTCCCCAAAATCATCTTTGGCAGAAATGCTTTTGAGCAATTAGACGATGTATTGATAGCGCAACGCCAAAATTCAAACCATTTTGTGGTATTTTTAGTTGATAAAATTCACCAAAATACGCCACTGGCTGATCGCCTGCCCAAACACCCACAAGACTTGGTCATTTGGCTGGACGTGACAGACGAGCCAAAAACCACTTATGTAGATGCGCTTACCGAACAGGTACAAGCCTTTGGCAACAACACTAACCCTGTTAGCGTGATGGGTCTTGGAGGCGGTTCTTCACTTGATATTGCCAAAGCCGTATCCCTTTTATTAACCAACCCGGGCGGCGCCGCCAAATATCAAGGCTGGGATCTAATTCAGAATCCGGCTATCCATCATATCGGTATTCCAACCCTTTCCGGAACGGGCGCTGAAGCCTCTCGTACCACGGTTTTAACCGGACCTGATAAAAAACTGGGCATGAATTCCGACTATACGGTATTTGATCAAATTATCTTGGATCCCGAATTAATCAAAGGGGTTCCAAAAGATCAATGGTTTTATACCGGTATGGACTGTTTTATCCATAATGTTGAAGCCCTTAATGGCACCTATATCAATGAATTTGCCCGTGCCTTTGGTGAAAAATCAGCTGAACTTTGCCACCAAGTCTTCTTGGAAGACCATCCGGATGCGGATGAGAAGCTGATGATGGCATCTTATATGGGAGGACAATCCATTGCTTATAGTCAAGTGGGCGCCTGCCATGCGCTTTCCTATGGATTATCTTATGTTCTTGGCTACCACCATGGCATTGGCAATTGTATCGCCTTTAATGTGCTAGAAGACTTCTATCCTGAAGGCGTGAAAATTTTCCGTCGCATGCTAGAAAAACACAATATCACTCTGCCCACGAATGTTTGCGCGGAGCTCACCGATGCGCAAATGGATAAGATGATTCAAGTCGCTTCAGGCATGGCGCCACTTTGGGATAATGCCTATGGCCCCAACTGGAAAGAAAAAGTCACCCCCGAATTGCTTAAATCCCTCTACTTAAAAATGTAATCGCTTCTTATGAAAACTTATGTCTTTATTCCCGCTCGTTATGGCTCTTCACGTCTACCTGGTAAGCCACTAAAATTAATCAATGGCTTACCGATGATTCAACATGTCTGCAATCGAGTGTCTCAAGCTAACGGCATTGAAGCGGTTTATGTGGCGACCGACGATGCCCGCATTCAGACAGTTGTGGAAGATTTTGGCGGCAAGGTGGTAATGACCCCGCCTGAAGCAGAATCAGGGACAGACCGAATTGCCCAAGCGGCACAAGCACTCGGTTTAAATGATGATGACCTGATTATCAATGTGCAGGGTGATCAGCCCCTTATTCATCCCAATGCCATTGAAGCTGTGATCGCACCCTTTATCTCGCCAGAATATGATAGCAGCTTTGAAATGAGCACCTTGTCATTCAAGATTGTCAATGAAGCCGAAATCACCAGCCCGAAAGATGTCAAACTGGTGACCGATATAAACGATTTTGCATTATATTTTTCCCGTGCCACCATTCCTCATGGCAGAGACTATTGGGATCACGATTCCTATAAGCACCTTGGTGTTTATGCTTATACCAAACGCTTTGTCGATTTATTCAACACTTTGCCAATGGGTCGTTTAGAAGACATTGAAAAACTTGAGCAACTAAGGGCGTTGGAGTTTGGCCACAAAATTAAAGTGGTTGAGAGCCAATGGGATTCTCCGGAAGTCGATTTGCCTGGCGACATCGAGTTAATGGAAGCGCTGTTAAACGCTGGCCGTTAGAGATGGCCTTTCCGGCATGATTATTTATGCACTCCTCATTCGACTATTAAGCCCCCTACTGCTGTTATGGGTTGTTATTGAAGCGATCAAGCGCCATGGCGGTCTTCGGTTTATCCAACAGCGCTTGGGATTTGCTTACCCTTCTCTATCGATCAACGCGATTAAACCCATTTGGATTCATTGTGCATCGGTTGGTGAAGTTAATGCGGTTGCACCGCTGGTAAAGGCGCTGCTGCCCAATCAACCCATTGTCATAACGACACACACGCCGACTGGTGCAAAACAGTGCCAACAGATTTTTGGCGATACCCTTACCCACTGTTATTTACCGTTGGATTGGCCTTATGCCGTTAACCATTTTTTAAAACACCTATCCCCAAGCTGTTTATGGGTTGTTGAAACCGAAATTTGGCCAAACCTCTACCGCCTAAGCCATCAAGCGGGCTTGCCGATTGCATTAATCAACGCGCGTTTATCTCGCAAAACCCTGAGCAGCCCTCAATGGCTTATCAAAACCTATAAAGCAACGCTTTATCACGTTGATCAGGTGATTTTACGTTCCCCGGAAGAGGCTGAACACTTCCAACAACTAGGGGTGCCGGTCGAGCGTATTCGCTTTATTGAAAACTTAAAATATGCGACCCCAATTGAAGCCTCCCAGTTTGATCCTCCGTTTCCAAATCTTTCGGGCGATTCAGAGTTTGTGGTGGCCGCTTCAACCCATGATGATGAAGAGGTTCAATTGGTCGCTATCTGGCAACGCCTCAATCGACCCGAACGACTCGTACTCGTGCCTCGCCACCCGCACCGTCGGGATGCCATCTTAAAAAGCCTTGCAGATCACCGCAATGAAATTGCAGTGGATAGCTTGAATGAGCCGATTACCTCACAAACACGCTATATTTTAATGGACAAAATGGGCATTCTAATGCCCCTCTACGCGCATGCTAAACTGGTCATTATGGGCGGCGCTTTTGTTGCCAAAGGCGGACATAATTTAATCGAACCGGCATCGGTTAAAGCCTGTATCGTCACGGGGCCGGATATGTCAGACTTTGAAACTGAAACCCGGCAGCTAGTGGCCAAGCAAGCCATTAGGCAACGACAAAACTGGCAGCAATTGGCGCAAACCTTGATTGAATTGCTCGACAATCCATCTCTACGTCAGCAAATGGGGCAAGCGGCTTATGAAGCCGTTGCCTGCAAAACCAACGTGTTATCAGACTACCTTAACGCATTAAAACCCTTTCAAAACCGCAAACCGTCAGCCAAAGACAATAATCGCCCCACTATTCGCTAATGGGCACCTCGAATATCATCAAAATCAAATTCTTATTGAAACCTTACCCACATTATAGGTACAATACTCGTTTACTAAATTAATAGGATATATCGCCTTATGGCAAGAGTTACCGTAGAAGATTGTTTAGATCAAGTTGAAAACCGCTTTGAACTAGTGATTTTAAGCTCAAAACGCGCTCGTCAACTGGCAAATGGGGCTGCCCCCACCCTAGAATGGGATAAAGATAAACCGACTGTTATGGCACTTCGTGAATTAGCTGAAAACAGCATTGATAAAGATGTGGTCATGTCTGATCCTGACACCCCTCCTTACTTCAGTTAATCAGGCGGAGAAGCCCCCCTTTTTATGCCCACACCCAGTTCGCTTGATGGTTTAATTGATAAGGTATCTGTCTATCTCAAGAAAAGACAGATTAAGCAAATCAAAGCGGCATTTGAGTTTGGTCGCCTTGCGCATCAAGGACAAACTCGAAAAACGGGTGGCGACTATATTTGGCACCCGGTTGCAGTTGCTGAAATTCTTGCTGAAATCCAACTGGATCATGAAAGCCTAATTGCTGCCATTTTGCACGATGTTGTCGAAGATACCGACTACAACAAAGAAGACATCGTTGAACGATTCGGTGAAAATGTCGCCGAAATTGTTGATGGCGTCACCAAACTGGGTAAACTTGAATTCGATAACCCTCAAGAAGCTCAAGCCGAAAACTTCCGCAAAATGGTGCTGGCGATGTCTCGGGATATTCGCGTCATCCTCATCAAACTCGCTGATCGACTCCATAACATGCGCACCCTTGGCGTGATGCGTCCCGATAAACAACGCCGAATCGCCCGTGAAACCCTCGAAATATATGCCCCTATTGCCGCACGTCTGGGCATCAATGCCATCCGTATTGAGCTTGAAGATTTAGGGCTGAGAGCCATGCACCCCTTCCGCTATGCTGTTTTGGAAAATGCCGTCAAAAAAGCCAGAGGGAACCGGGCTGAAGTGATTAAACAAATCAATGAAGCCATCAGCCATCGACTGCAAAGCGAATCCATTCCGGCACAAGTGATTGGTCGTGAAAAACATCTAAATAGTTTGTACAAAAAAATGAAGTACAAGAAACTCAGCTTTGATGAGATTTTGGATATTTTTGCCTTTCGCGTCGTCGTGAATACTGCCGATGAATGTTATCGTGCACTCGGAACGGTTCATTCGCTTTACAAACCTTTCCCCGGTCGCTTCAAAGACTATATCGCCATCCCCAAAAGCAATGGCTATCAGTCACTGCATACTGTGCTGTTTGGCCCTTTTGGTGCTTATATTGAGATTCAAATCCGAACCAATGAAATGCACGAGGTCTCTGAGCATGGTATCGCTGCTCACTGGGCCTATAAACAAGATATTACCACTGAAGGCAAAAAGGTAGAACGCCAACTCAATGCCGTAGAAATACGCGCGCAAGAATGGGTCAAAAACCTGCTTGAAATACAACAGGGAGCAGGGAATTCACTGGATTTCCTAGAGAATGTTAAAATCGATCTTTTCCCCAATGTGATTTATGTTTTCTCACCCAAAGGCGATATTATCACTCTGCCGGCAGGTTCTACTGCGGTAGACTTTGCATATGCCGTTCATACCAATGTCGGACATGGCACCGTGGGTTGCCGTGTTGATAAAAAACTGATCCCGTTGCGTACCCGTTTAGAAACCGGGCAAACGGTAGAAATCATTCGCAGCAAAGAACTCCAACCGAATCCTTCATGGTTACAATTTGTAACCACAGCGAAAGCCCGTTCGCAAATTCGAGCATTTCTTAAAAATCAACAATCAGCGTCTGCTAAATCGCTTGGACAAAGATTATTAACCAAGGCATTACGCACCTTTAACATGTCTTACGAGGGCTTAACGGAAACCATTCGCCAACGCATTACCGAAGAATTCAAACTCCCGGACTGGGATCATCTATTGGAAGAAATCGGTTTAGGCAAACGGCTGGCCAATTTGGTTTCCAAACAAATTCATGACCTCGTCATGGGCAAAGAAGACACGCTCAACTTACAGAATATGCCGGAAAACAATGCGGAACCCTTGGTTATTTCCGGCACAGAAGGGATGGCTGTTAACTATGCCGGTTGCTGTCACCCGATACCAGGCGATGACATTATGGGCTTTATCAGTGCTGAAAAAGGGCTGGTGATTCATCGACAAGAGTGCAAAAACGTTAAGCAGTTTAAAAACCACCCGGAAAAATGGCTGGATGTCAGCTGGGAAGACAATATCACTCAAACCTTTGATGTAGAACTTCAGCTTGAAGTACGAAACACCCGTGGTGCCTTAGCCACCATCGCCAGTAATATTGCCGAAATGAAAACCGATATTGATCGCGTTCGTTCAGAAGACAAAGATGAAACCTATAGTTTAATGAACATCGTCATTCATGTTCACACCCGTAAGCATCTTGCTGATGTCATGCGCAAACTCAAACGCCTCCCCATCGTCGAAAAAATTCAACGCCTCTAGAGGCTCTTTCAAACCTAAAACCACTAGGCCTGGCTCTTTTTCGCGCTATTCTTGGAATTGAGTCCATAAACAAAACGGCGAATTTGTGCCGTTACATAATATATTGGTGGCGATTAATCTGGTACTTCTTAATGCGCGACGTTAACGTCGTGGGTTTTATGTTGAGTATTTCTGCTGCGCCTTTCTGACCAAATATTTTGCCATTGCAAACTTTTAGCGCATTGATAATATTCTCTTTTTCTAAATCAACCCATTCTTGTTGGGTTTGTATTTTGATTGGATTTTCAACACAGTCTTTCTGCGAAGTGATGGATTGATTTGTTAGGGGTAAATTTAAATCTAAACGGTGATCAGTTGCCAAAATAATACCCCTTTCAATCACATTCAACAGTTCACGAATATTGCCTGGCCATTGATAGTTGGTTAAGGTTTGAATATCACCCACTGTAAGCTGGATATTGGGTTTTGCAAATTTCTGACACGCAATTTTCAATAAATGATTGGCCAATAAGGGAATATCTTCAATTCGTTCTCGCAATGGAATCGATTCAATAGGAAAGACATTCAGTCGAAAAAATAAGTCTTCTCGGAAATGCTTTTGCGCCACTTCTTGTTTTAAGTCTCGGTTCGTCGCGGCAATAATACGCACATCAACGCTACGGGTTTTCGACTCACCAACGCGCTCAAATTGCTGTTCTTGCAATACCCGAAGCAGCTTACCTTGTAACACCATGGGAATTTCACCCACCTCATCTAAAAACAAGGTTCCGCCATTGGCGAGTTCAAAGCGCCCTTCTCTGTCGCTGATCGCGCCCGTGAAGGCACCTTTGATATGACCGAAAAACTCACTTTCGAAAAGTTCTCTGGGAATGGAAGCGCAGTTCACGCGAATCAGCGGGCGATGCTTGCGGCGGCTACTTTCGTGGATCGCGCGTGCAATCAGCTCTTTGCCTGTCCCCGACTCTCCGCTAATAAGCACACTGGCATCGGTAGGTGAAACCAGTTCGATTTGCTGAATGATTTTGAGTATGGCAGGGCTGTTACCGACGATTTCTTTATAGTTGTGCTCAGAACGATATTCCTCCTGCAAATAGGCATTTTCTAACTCAAGCCGTTTTTTAAGTGATTGCACTTCACTGAGTGCTTCATGCAATTGTTTTTCTGCGCGTTTTCGCTCGCTCACATCCCTAAAAATAACCACTGCACCAATGATCTGATGATTATCCAAAATCGGCGTACTGGTATATTCGACGGGGACAGGATGACCACTTTTATGCCAGAAAATTTCATTGTCCACGTGGCGAACTTCGCCATCTCGAAAAGCGGCGTAGATATGGCAGTGCTGACTTTCATAATGATGACCATCTTCAAGGCTGTGATGAATCACATCGTGCATGTTTTGACCTGCCAGTTCTTCTGATGTCCATCCCAATATTTGTTCAGCGGCGGGATTAATAAACGTGGTATTGCCATGAATATCGACGCCATAAATGCCCTCTCCAGCAGCCTGCAAAATGAGTTTATTTTCATGCTCAAACTCCCGAAAAACATGCTCAATGGTTTTCCAGTGTTCCAGACCATTTTGGTGAATTGCCTTGGCTTCTGAATTGAGCCGACGCTGATTGATTATTTGCTGACTTAACAACGTAAAGCAAACTTGAGTAACCCCATCAGTTAGCGACAACTTGCCCGCACTGACTTCCAAAAACACTGGTGATTCTTCTTCAAATTGGACATATAAATCGCTGGTCCAAGCAGACCCCCGGGTGAGAATTTCTTCGGTAAAAGTGAAGAGCGTGATCAAGCAATGCTCAAATAATTGCGTAGCCTTTAACGTGGTCAGCACGGCTATTGACCGATTGAATAAAGTTTCAGCAGCAGGATTTGCATCACAAATCACGTCATTGATCGGATCGATAATGAGCATGGCATTCGGGTTTTGATCAAACACTGGAACATCGGTTTCAGACATTTTTTTGAACTCTAAATGAAATCATACTTTGGCTTTAGCTAAGCGCATTTATGTTTGCTCTAGCAAAGCACATACCGATTACGAAATTTAGTAGATTGATAACGAAAAAATAGAATTTTACGAAATATAGTCGCAACCGATGTGGTTGTTTATTAACCATAAACACCCATTAACACTGCATAAACAAACGGTTATCAAAGTTTTAAACAGCTGGCATAACTTCTGCTCAAGCAGGGTTGATTATTTAATTTATTAAGCAGAAGTCATATTTTGCACCAAACTAGTTCATCTATTCACCAATTCATAAAGCGGGGTGTTAACCATGTCATTTAAAAGCTTGAACGATCCATTTAATGAAAAGAAAAGCCTGTTACATAAAGCAGATTGTGATTGTCCGATTTGCCAAGTTGAATCCTCTAACCTAGATACCTCGCAAAAACAAGCAGCGGTCGAACGCTCTGTATATGAATCATCAATCCAAATGTCCGTTAGCCATGGTGCACACGAGCATAATGCCGCACTCGACAGTAATGAAGCCATTATGGACAGAGCGATTGAAAGTGCCGTGGTTCGTTCGGTGTTTGGTCATAACGAATTGAGTCGCCGTTCATTTTTAAGCATGGTGGGTGCGAGCACAGCTGCTGCTGTTTTAGGGACGGTTTTCCCGATGGAAGAAGCCAAAGCTGCGCTTAAAGAATCGATGGGCATGGGCAAGCTTGAGAAAAGCAAACTTAACATAGGTTTTGTGCCAATCACCTGCGCGACACCGATCATCATGGCGCACCCAATGGGGTTTTATGAGAAAAACGGACTCGATGTTAATGTCATCAAAACCGCTGGCTGGGCCGTTGCACGTGATAAATCCTTAGCCAAAGAATATGACGCGGCGCACATGCTCACCCCAATGCCATTAGCCATGTCGATGGGTGCTGGTTCGTCTGCTAAACCTTTTATTATGCCGACGGTTGAAAACATTAACGGTCAAGCAATTGTGCTACATGTTGACCATAAAGATAAGCGTGATCCAAAACAGTGGAAAGGTTTCAAATTTGGGGTGCCATTTGAATACTCCATGCATAATTTCCTATTGCGTTACTACGTCGCAGAGCACGGACTAGATCCTGATGTCGATATCCAAATTCGGGTTGTACCACCGCCAGAAATGGTGGCTAACTTGCGTGCGGGTAACCTAGATGGTTATTTGTCTCCAGACCCATTCAACCAACGTGCTGTTTGGGAAAAAGTGGGCTTTATTCACATGCTCACCAAAGATATTTGGGAAGGCCATCCTTGCTGTGCATTCGCGTGTAGTAAGGAATTCGCGGTTCAAAACCCGAACACCTATGGCGCATTGCTCAGATCCATTATTGATGCGACCGAGTACTCTGCTAAAGCTGAAAATCGTAAAGAAATTTCGGCCGCCATTGCGCCTAAGAACTATTTAAATCAGCCCGTTGCTGTCATTGAACAGGTACTGACAGGTCGTTATGCAGATGGTTTAGGCGGCGTGCAAAATGTACCCAGTCGCATCGATTTTGATCCTTTCCCGTGGCACTCTATGGGCGTATGGATCCTAACGCAGATGAAACGCTGGGGCTATATTGAAGGCCATATCGACTATCACAAGATTGCCGAAGAAGTTTACTTGGCAGCCGAAACCGGTCAGGTCATGAAAGAGTTAGGGTATACGCCTCCAGATAAAACCTATAAAAACTATTTCATCATGGGTAAAGAGTTTGATTACAACAAACCCGAAGACTATCTTGCCAGCTTTAAGATCAAGCGCTAAGCCAGCAGCATAAGGAGTTGTGAATGTTAAACTCGCTACCACTTAGGTCAGCACTGCTTTCAGTGGTGCTGTTAATTGTTTTGTTGGGATCTTGGGAATTAATGAACCAGGCTCCAACAGACACGAAGCCCTTGACCGAGTATGAAATGTTGATGGGTGGCGCTTCTCAAGAAGCGCGCGTTCCTCCGCCATCCGCCGTTATCGAACTGGCGATTGAGGAATTGAGCAACCCTTTTTATGATGCTGGCCCCAATGATAAAGGGATCGGTATTCAATTGGGATATTCCATTTATCGAGTCTTGGTTGGCTTCTTTTTCGCCGCATTGATTGCGATTCCAGTTGGTTTTTTGATTGGGATGTCGCCGTTAATGTATAACGCACTGAACCCCTATATCCAAGTGCTAAGACCGATTTCCCCCTTGGCATGGATGCCGCTAGCGTTATTTATTATTAAAGATTCTGAAGCCTCAGCCATCTTTGTTATTTTTATTTGCTCCATTTGGCCCATGCTGTTGAATACCGCATTTGGGGTTTCTAATGTTCGCAAAGACTGGATTAATGTCGCGAAAACTCATGAACTGAGCCCGATTAAAACGGCTCTACTGGTGATTTTGCCTGCAGCAGCTCCGACCATTTTAACGGGCATGCGAATTTCAATTGGCATTGCCTGGTTGGTAATCGTTGCCGCAGAAATGCTGGTGGGCGGAACAGGGATTGGTTATTACGTTTGGAATGAGTGGAATAATCTTGATCTTGCCAGCGTCATCTTTTCAATCCTGATGATTGGGTTAGTGGGCATGTTGTTGGATATGTTCTTGGCCTATGCCGCTCTGTTAGTTGAATATAAAGAATAGGATCGTGCATGACATCAAAATTTCTTGAAGTACAAGGGTTAGCAAAGCGTTATCCAGGACAGGGTAAATCAGCAGAACCTGTTACCATTTTTGAAAACGCCAATTTCAATATTGAAAAAGGAGAATTTGTTTGTGTAATCGGTCACTCGGGCTGTGGAAAATCAACCATTTTAAATATTTTAGCGGGCTTGGATCATGCCTCAGACGGCCTTGTGTTGATGAATGGACGCGAGATTTCCGGCCCTAGCCTAGATCGCGGCGTGATCTTTCAAAATTACAGTCTATTGCCCTGGCGTACGGCCTTGCAAAATATCACCTTTGCGGTACAAGCCAGATGGCCGAAATGGCGCAAAGATGAAGTATTGGCGCACAGTCAAAAATACTTAGAACTGGTGGGTCTCAAAGAAGCTCTGCATCATAAACCCTCACAACTGTCGGGCGGAATGCGTCAACGAGTGAGCATTGCTAGAGCCTTTGCAACTCAGCCACAACTGCTGTTAATGGATGAACCCTTTGGCGCGCTGGATGCCTTGACGCGTGGCGTGATACAAGAAGAGCTCATTAAAATCTGGAGTGAAGATAAACAGACCGTTTTTATGATCACCCACGATGTTGATGAAGCGATTTTATTGTCTGACCGAATTTTGCTGATGACCAACGGGCCTAAAGCACGTATTGCCGAGTCAGTGAAAATTCCGATTCCAAGGCCACGCACTCGTACCGGCATTATTCATCACCCCAATTATTATAAAACCCGCAATCATTTGGTGGATTTTTTAGTGAATCGCTCAAAAGACTTATCGGGCGAAAATCACGACGGTGAAGCTGGTCGCCACCCGCAAGTGGTGACATTTGACGAATCAAGCGATTAAGATAATCAAGGAGAAAACAATGACAAAAATTGAAATGACTGAAGCCATTATCTTGGCTAAAAATGCCCAGAATATTGGCTGGTGCGACATTGCAACGGCCACTGGTTTAAGTGAAGTCTATACGACCTCCGCCTGCTTAGGCATGAACCATCTGAATGCAGAACCCGCAGCAAAACTCTGTGCATTTTTGGGGTTGGATACCTCCGTTGAATCCGCGTTAAAAGCCTTCCCACATAAATCATGGGATCAGCTCGTGCCCACTGATCCATTGATTTATCGCCTATATGAAATTGTCGGTGTTTATGGGCCAACCATGAAAGAATTGATCCATGAAAAATTTGGCGACGGAATTATGAGCGCCATCGATTTCACCATGGACATTGACAAAGAAAAGAACCCCGCAGGGGATCGGGTTGTCATCACTATGAACGGTAAGTTCTTAGCTTACAAAGCCTGGTAAGCCCCGTCAGCATTCAATGTACTAAGCTTCCAAATCCTAAAACACCCAGATACCGTGTTTGATTTATAAAATCAAGCACGAATCTCATATTCTCGATCAAACGGTTGCCGCTTTTCAATACAGCAAACACGATATGAATGAGTTTACGCATCACAGCAACCACCATCTTCTTGCCTCTGACGCCATTTTGCTTGAGCCTTTGGGCAAAACATTTAATCACAGGATTAAAACGTAAGGCCGCTATGGCAGGCATATACAGCGCCTTTCGTAATTTGTGGTTGCCTGTTTATGTCTCGGTTTAAGGCCTCATCGGCCTTTACCCACTTTTTTAGACGTTTATCCAACTGCTTAATTTGTTGTGTAAACTCTGCAAGCTGCTGGGCTTGTATCTGTTTGAGCTCTTCATCCATGTGGCTGTTCATCTGGTTTT
>Ga0210004_1000323_pt1 | contig 28832 bp, 21 predicted proteins | sample CryGey13umfilter_FD_185450 | JGI IMG/M metagenome (GOLD analysis project Ga0210004, IMG submission 185450) | Groundwater microbial communities from aquifer in Utah, USA - Crystal Geyser 4/8/14 3 um filter (SPAdes) (version 3) | ecosystem: Environmental > Aquatic > Deep subsurface > Groundwater...
TGGGTGCTCACCACACGCCCACGGGTGAAGTTCTGCGAACTTCCACTTCGGTGTATTCCTAACCTTCGCGAGTATAGGACACGTTGGTGCTGACGATCTTCGGGTCGGCGTAGTCGCCGGCGGTGACCAAAATGTCGTGGCTCAGGATGTCCAGGTTGCGCTCGCGGATCGGCGAGGCGTAGCGGATGCGGCCGGCGAAGACGGCGAGGCGCCCCTGCTCGTCGGTGACGCTCCAGCGCAGTCGGTCCGTCTTGAACTGCTCGTACGAAGGGGACACCGTCAGCACATCGAAGCCCGGCCCTCCCCCGTGGAACACGCCGCTGCGGCCCCCCAGCAGGACCAGCAGGAGGAGAAACGCCGGCGCCAGCACAAGCACCGGGCCGTTCCCTCCGAGAAAGTCGAGGAATCGAGTGGTGGTGTCGGCGGTCGGCTGGGGTTCGCGGTGTTCGTCTGTCATCAGTGATTCCCCGGGTCGGCGCGGCAGCTTGATCCCCACTCGCCTTTTGGGTATACTCGCGCCCATTGTAATCTGGTGAGCCTGGCACCGGTCCATGGGTGCCAAACGGAGACTGCGCCGACAGCGGGCTCCTCGGGCTGCCGGGTCCTCCCCTCATCCTTCAGCGCGTCCCCAACGACAGGACGCGAATCGGGGCCGACGCCCCGGGCTTGGTTGGAAGGTTACGTTCACGTGCGCGAGCTTTGGACACTTTGGCGGAACACCCGAATGGTGGTGTTGGTGGCGCAGATTGCAGCGCTCTACGCCGCCGTTTGCATCCCGTTCAAGCTGGCCGTCATCGTCCCCGGCTTCACTGAAGTTCGACCTGCCGCCGCGATTCCGGTCGTGTGTGGGATTCTCTTCGGGCCGGCGGCGGCGTGGGGGAGCGCGTTCGGCAACCTGATCGCCGACTGCTTCGGGAGCCTCGGTCCCGGGTCCCTGGCCGGGTTCGTCGCCAACTTCTTCTACGCCTACGTTCCGTATCGCGTGTGGCGGCTGCTCGCACCGGGCCGGGCGGAGTTCCGCGCCGCGGGACCCGGCGCCCGACTTCTCGGCACCGTGATGTTTGCCTGCACTGTCGCTGCGCTGCTGGTGTATGGCGTCGTGAATGCCATGGATGCCAAGGGCGAGCATCCGTTGCTGCGCTACGCGTACTGGGCGACCACGGGGATATTGGTCCTGTCCAACCTCTTCGTCCTGCTCAAGGGCATGCGCCTCCAGCAGCCCGAGAACCTCGGCGAGGTCATGGACGGGAACTCGGGCGTCACCCCGGCGCTCTTTTGCAACGCCTTTGTCGGTGTCGCGGTGTCTGCGTTGCCGATCTTCGTTTTCTGGGACTCAAGCCGGTCGGTGCCGCTGACGCTTGCGCTCTGCGAGCTGGTGGTGCTGCTCGACGCCCTGTTGCTGACGCGCCCGGTCTGGCGCGCCGTCAAGGCGCGTCCCGACACGCGCCTGGCCACCTCCACCCTCGGGAAATTCGTCCTGACCGCACTCCTCGCCAGCGGGGCGTGCGCCTTCGGCGTAGGCTTTGGTGTCGATGCGCTGGGAGTTGTTCCGTTCCAGATCGTGGCGCCGATCATTCTGGTGAACAACTTCGTGCTCACCTGCCTGCTCGGCCCGCTCCTGCTGGGGATCCTGTACCCGCGCGTGGCGCGCTGGGGGTTCCTGGTCGACGACGTGTTGCCCTCGGCGACCCGCTCCGAGGGGTACGCTCCCTTCCTGGGTATGCTCCTGGTGGCGGGAGGGGCTGCAAGCGGACTCGTCCTCGGTTGCTGGTTGGGATTCGCCCCGGAGCAGGCAGTGATGAAGCTGTCCCTGCTCGGCCTGAACCTCGCCCCCCAGGTGCCGATCTGGAAGGCGACCTTGCCGTCTGCGGCCGCCCTTGTTGCGGGGGCCGCACTTCTGTGACCGTTATGCTCGCCGCCCGAGTGGCGCGGGCCATTGCATCGAGAAGTCATGGCAACTCCAGCTCCCCCCAACGAAGAGACGCCCCGACGGAGCAGCGCCGCTGAACCCTCACCCGCTCCGCCGCTCATCGAGAGCCAAGGGCTGTGTTTCACCTACCGCGGCAGCGGCACGGCCGCGCTGCGCGGCCTCGACTTCCGGCAGGAGCGTGGCGAGTTCGTCGTGCTGATGGGCGCCTCGGGCGCCGGCAAGTCCACGTTCTGCCGGTGCCTCAACGGGCTCATCCCCAACTTCCAGAAGGGCGAGTTGACGGGGTCGCTCGCCGTGTGCGGTGAGTCGGTATCTGACCGCCCGACGCATGAGTCAGCTCGGAAGGTCGGGCTGGTGTTCCAGGACTTCGAGGCGCAGTTGTTCTGCTCCAGCACCGACCTGGAGCTGGCCTTCGGCCCGGAAAACCTCTGCCTGCCGCCAGCGGAGATCCTTGGGCGGGTGGTTGAGTTGATGCCCTTCCTGGGTCTGGACGGGCTGGAGCGGCGCGAGCCGGCAACGCTTTCCGGAGGCGAAAAGCAGCGGCTGGCCATTGGGGCAGTGCTCGCCATGGCGCCCCAGTTGCTGGTGTTGGACGAGCCCACCAGCGACCTCGACCCCGAGGGGAAAGACGCTGTGTTCGCTATCGCCACCGCGCTGCGGAAGTCGGGCATGGGTGTTCTCGCGGTGGAACACGAGACGGACCGGGCGCTGGCTGCCGACTTGGTTGTCCTCCTGGTCAACGGCCGGGTGAAGGCCGCCGGCCCACCGCGCCGGGTGCTGGTCCGCCGGGAGCTGCTGGAGCAATCCGGCGTGCGCCCGCCCGACCTGTGCGAGGCCTTCCTGGCGCTGGGCGACGAAGAGCCGCCGTTCACCGTCGAGGAGGCGACCCAGCGCCTGCTGGAGAACGGCTGGTATTTCGACGGCGTCGAGCAGGCGGCCCTCGTCCAGGAAGAGGAGAAACGCCGCGCTGCCTACGGAGATGTGCTCGTCAAGGCGGAGAACCTGTCGCACCGGTACGAGGGTGCGCGCACAGCCGTCAACGAGGTCTCCTTCGAGATCCGGGCCGGCGAGTTTGTGGCGCTGGTGGGTCAGAACGGGTGCGGCAAGACGACCCTCCTGAACCACTTCAATGGACTGCTGGCGCCGACCCGGGGAGTCGTCCGGATCTACGGCAAACCGACCACCGAACACTCGTTGGCGGAGTTGGGGCGACGAGTGGGATACGTGTTCCAGAACCCCGACCACCAGATCTTCGCGGACACCGTGTTCGACGAGGTGGCGTTCGCCCCCCGGAACCAGTCGCTGGACGGGCAGCAAGTCTCCAAGCGCGTCAACGAGGCGCTAACTGCGGTCGAATTGAGCGGCAAGGAGAAGGAAGACCCGTTCTCTCTGACCAAAGGCGAACGCCAGCGCGTCGCCGTGGCTTCGGTGTTGGCCGCGAAGCCGGAGATCCTCCTGTTCGATGAGCCGACCACCGGGCTCGATCACCGCCAGCAGCGCCTGATGATGGACTTGATCCGCAAGCTCAACGAGCAGGGCCACACCGTCGTCATGATCACGCACAGCATGTGGGCAGTAACGCACTACGCACACCGCTGCCTGGTGATGCATGAAGGCAAGCTCCTCGCGGACGGGCCGGTGCGGCAGGTATTCGCCGATGTCGAGCTGCTGGCCAGCGCGTCGCTGAGCGCCCCGCCGCTCGTCCGGTTCAGTACGGAAATGGGTGTCACGGTTCTCACTGCAGAAGAGCTGCGGCAATGCCTGGTGACAAGGGAGGAAGAGTAGGTGCAGCTTGGGTTCTATCAAGACTTCGACACGATCGCGCACCGGCTTCACCCCGCGATCAAGACCGTGTGCCTGGCGCTGTTCTTCGTCGTCGCCCTTCAGTTCACGCACCCGGGGTATGACCTCCTGGTGCTCCTGACTGCGGTTGCCCTTGTCGGCATCGCGCAGGCCGGCAAGGGCGTCTCGCGAGTCCGGGTGTTTCTGCTCGTGCTGTTCACCTTCAGCACCCTCCTTTGGGCGTTGCTGAAGCCCGGGCACACGCTCTGGAGGGAGCTCGGGCCGCTCACGGTGACGCGGGAGTCGTTCTTCTACGGGTTGGGCCTCGGCATGCGACTCGACGCCATGCTGATCGCCGGCGTCGTGTTCCTCTCGTGCACAACCGTCGAGGCGTTCGTCGCGGGATTGCGCGCGCTCTACGTACCGTTCCCGGTGACATTCGCCCTCGGGTTGGCCTTCCGCTTTGTGCCCACGCTCTTCGCGACAACCGCCAAAGTGGTTCAGGCGCAGTGCTCCAGGGGGCTGCGCCTGGACCAGGGAAGCCTGAGCGCCCGCGCGCGCCGTTACGTCCCCCTGCTCGTGCCCATCTTCGTGGCGACCCTCCGCAACACGAACCTCCTGGCCATGGCGCTGGAAGCCCGCGCCTTCAGCCCGGGACGACCGAGAACCTCCGTCCAGGAGTTCGACGTGGAGCTGGCGGACTGGGTGATCCTCGGGGTGTTCCTGTTCCTGGCGGGTATCTCCCTCGGGCTGAAGTTCGCGCAGGTGGGGCAGGTCGTCTTGGGTGCGGCGTAGGGGCGGTCCGCCGTTCCGACACCACGGCCGGCACAACACGAGGTTCCGGTCTGCGCCTTTCGATCGAACGGTGGCGGCCGCACGTGTGTTGCGCGCCCCTCATCGGCGGGTGCCGGCAGTCGCGGGCACAACAAGGTCTCGTGCGTTGACGGCTCTCCATTGCGCCGGCATAATGGGTAGCGCCTCGGGGCGGCGACGGTACCATGCATATCATCTCCCGCAGTGCCCTCCGGGACGCCGCGCAACGCCATCCAGACGTCGCCCCTTGGCTCAACGTCTGGTGGCAGCACGCCAGCAAGGCCCGTTGGGAGAATCTGCACGACGTACGCGCCGACTACCCGGCTGTGGACCAGGTCGGGCAATGTCTGGCGTTCAACGCGAAGGGCACCAGATACCGACTGATCTGCCGTGTCGCCTACGCCAACGAATGGCAGCGGGGCTCGCTCTTCATGAAGCACTGCGTGACGCATGCTGAGTACGACCGGGGCCGCTGGAGGAAGGAGTGTGAACGATGGCTGAGGCAACCATGACGGCGTACCAGTCGCTCTTGGTGCAGTGCACGCCGCGCCCCATTCGCTCCGGCCGTGAACACCGGCGAGCGCTCCGCCAACTCGACAGGCTAATGACTCCGAACCCCGGGCGCGCCGAGAGCGAGATGATCGAGCTGCTCGCCACCTTGGTTGAGCAGTATGAGTTTGCCGAGTTCCCCACCCCCAGAAGCTCGCCTACCTCAGTCCTTGCGCACTACTTTGAGAACAGGGACCTCACTGCGGCAGAGGTTGCGCGTGCCACGGGGATTCGCCCGGCCGTCTTGGCGGACGCGCTCGCAGGGCGTCGGGCCCTCGGCAAGGCGAACGCAACGAGACTGGCCGGGTACCTCCGCGTGCCAGTGAGCTTCCTCCTCGAGGAGGGGTAGCTGCGCGTCCGCACGGCAAGGAGTACCACCATGCCCTCCCGACGGATCCCCGCACTCTCGTTCGACCACTTCTTCACCCATGCCGAGGTCACCGACTTCGTCGAGCGACTGGCTCGGAGCCGGCCGGAACTGGTGACGTTGTCCTCGCTTGGCGATTCGCGCGAGGGGCGGGCGATTCACCTGCTGACGATCACCGATCCATCCACTGGTGCGGCCGAAGATAAGCCAGCCTATCTCATCCACGGCAACATTCACGCCCAGGAGCTGTCGGGCACGCACGCGGCGCTGTACACGGCGCGGCAGCTTGTGGCGGATCATCCGCGGTCCGACCTGCTCAAGCGGGTCGTGTTCTACGTCGTGCCGCGGCTCAACCCCGACGGGGCGGAGTTTGCGGTGACGACCTCCGGCAGCATCCGCAGCCGCACGGACAGGTCGGCGCGGGTGCCCAACACGCTCTACCAGGAAGACGTGAACGGCGATGGGCTGATCCTGACCATGCGGAGGGAGCACCCCAACGGGCCCTTCGTGCCCGACCCGAAGGACAAGCGGCTGCTCATCCGTCGAACGAAGGACAGCAAGCCGCCCTTCTACCGCACGTTGCCGGAAGGGCTGATCCACGCCTGGGATGGGACCGACCATATCGGCGTCGAAGGGCGCGGGTTCGACTGGAACCGCAATTGGTCGTACGACTGGCGGCCGGAGCCGGAGCAGGGCGGTGCAGGCGACTTCCCGTTCAGCGAGCCGGAGATGCGCTCCCTGGCGGAGTTCCTGTTCAACCGCCCCAACGTCTTCGGCGTCCTCGGCTATCACAACGGGCCCAACGCGGTGCTCCGCCCGCCCTCGACGGGCGCCGACACCGATCTCGATGCCGATGACGTGAAGGTCATGCAGGAGCTGGCCGAAGTCGGCGCCAAGCACACCAAGTTCCCCGTCGTGCCCGTCGTCAAGTACCGGCGCGACAACGACCGGGACCTCAATCTGCGGGGGCACTTCCACAACTTCGGCTACCAGCACCTGGGCTTGTTTGTGTTCGAGTTCGAGCTGGGGATGCTGCTCAACAGCGCCGGCATCAGCACCAAGACGATCTTCGCCGCGAAGAACGAGCAGGAGTACGAGGTGTTGATCCGGCGGATGATGAAGTGGTGGGACAAGCAGCAGAAGCGCGACCCGGTCTTCGCCCCGTGGACCCCATTCCCTCACCCGCAGTTGGGCACCGTCGAGGTCGGTGGCTTGCTCCCCAAGTTCATGGCGGGGCCGACACTCGCCGACCTGAAGACCCTCTCAGCCGGCACGTACAAGTTCACCCTTGAGCACGCCGGCCGGCATCCGCGCGTCGTGATTGAGCATCTGTGTGTCGAGAGGGTCGGCGCAGAGGTCTATCGCCTCCGGGCCCGGGTTGCCAACCGCGGTCAGTTCCCAACGCACGTAACCAACAAGGGGAAGAGCCTTCGGCGACTCAAGCCGGTCCGCGTCGAGTTCCACCCCGGCGACGGCGTGAAGCTGCTCTCGCAGACCGGGCACCATTCGCTGGGTCACCTCGCTGGCGTGACGGATGGCCGCGAGTTGGAGTGGTTCGTGGTGGCGGAAGGCGAGACGGACACGCTGTGCGAGCTGCGCGTGTCGGGCGGCACGGGTGGGAACGTCACGGCAGGGGTGAGCCGACCGCGACGAACATCTGCTGGGAAGCCCGAACAGCGCGCGTGTGCGCCCTGATCGCCCTCGCCGGGCTGACGTTGGCGCCGGCCCGCGTCTGGTTCCCGCTGTTGGCTGCTCCGTCGCCAGCACTTCCCGAGCGTAGGTCAACCGGCGGACCGGCGTCTGCCGCCTCGTGGCACTGACGTTTAGCGTGAGCTACAATCCAGAAGCCACTGGCGAGGCGACCTGGGGCTGTTCGCAGTGGCGCGTGTCGGTCCGAACTACTCCCAGCACCCCGGCTGAGGGCGCTGCGAGGCACGTGAATGCCAACCACCCACACCGAGATCGAGAAGCGCCTCTGGGCCGCCGCGGATGAGCTGCGGGCGAACTCGAAGCTGAAGGCGTCGGAGTACTCCGTTCCCGTCTTGGGGCTGATCTTCCTGCGGCAGGCGGATCAGATGTTCGAGGAGGCGGAGAAGCGGCTCAAGCGGCAGTCCACCGGGCGGCGGCAGGTCGGCAAGCTCGACTACCAGGCACAAGGGGTCATGTACCTGCCGGCCGAGGCGCGGTTTGCGGAGCTGTTGGCGCTGCCGGAAGGCGCCAACGTCGGGCAGGCGGTCAATGACGCCATGAAGGCGATTGAGGCGGAGAACCCCGACCTCAAGGATGTGCTCCCGAAGACCTACAACCGCCTGGAGAACGCCACGCTCGTTGAGCTGCTGAAGACGATGGCGTCCATTCCAGCGGACATCGAGGGGGACGCCTTCGGGAAGATCTACGAGTACTTTCTGGGCAAGTTCGCCATGGCGGAGGGGCAGAAGGGCGGCGAGTTCTTCACGCCCACCTGCCTGGTCAAGCTCATCGTCGCGATCATCGAGCCGTTCCACGGCCGCCTGCTCGACCATGCCTGCGGTTCCGGCGGCATGTTCGTCCAGAGCGCCCGGTTCGTCGCCGAGCACAAGGCCAATCCCAACTCCGTCATCTCCATCCACGGTCAGGAACGCGTCGCCGAAACCGTGCGGCTCTGCAAAATGAACCTCGCCGTGCACGGTCTGGCTGGCGACATCCGCCAGGGCAACAGCTACTACGAAGACCTCCACAGCAGTGTGGGCAGGTTCGACTTCGTCATGGCGAATCCGCCCTTCAACGTGGATCGGGTGGACAAGGAACGGCTGAAGGACGACACAGCGCGCTTCCCCTTCGGCATGCCCACAGTGGACAACGCCAACTATCTGTGGATCCAGCTCTTCTACAGCGCACTCAACGAGACCGCCCGCGCTGGCTTCGTCATGGCCAACTCCGCCGCCGATGCTCGCGGCTCGGAGTTGGAGATCCGTAAGAAGCTGATCGAGGCCGGCGTCGTGGACGCCATCGTCGCCATCGACTCCAATTTCTTCTACACCGTCACCCTGCCCTGCACGCTCTGGTTCTTGGATAAGGGTAAGCGGGGCACCGACCGACAAGGCAAGGTGCTCTTCCTCGACGCCCGCGGTCTCTACAACCAGACCGACCGCGCCCACCGCGAGTTTGCGCCGGAGCACCTCGCGTTCCTTGCCAACATCGCCCGGCTGTATCGCGGCGAGAAGCCCGAGGATCCGCCCGCGATCGTAGAGACGTTGCATGCAACGTCTCTACAATACCGGTGGGCGGAGCTGTTCCCGAAGGGCAAGTACGTGGACGTGCCGGGGCTGTGCAAGGTGGTGACCGTCGAGGAGGTCGTGGAGCAGGGGCACAGCCTGAATCCGGGGAGGTACGTGGGCGTCGCGGCCGGGAACGACGATGGCGGCGACTTCGGAGAGAGACTGACGGAACTCAACGACGAGTTGACGGCGCTCAACGCGGAGGCGCGACAATTGGACGGGCGGATCGCCCGGAATGTCGGCGGTCTGCTCGAGAGTGGCCGGTGAGACCGCCTCGGAGGACTCTCGCCGAATGCGGCAGCGAGAGGTACACTGACCACTTGCCCGGGGCGGCAGACGCAACGGAGAGGAGGCTTTTCCATGCCGCGTATAGGACGGAAACGTCGGTCCTGGAGGATCGAACACTGACTCTGAGGGACCTGCCCTTCGCGGCGGGCGAGGGGGTGCAGGTGATCATCTTCCCGTCGGCATCCGAGCCGCGGTCACTCAACCAGTATCCCTTGCGGGGGAAGCCAGTTCACTATGAGGATCCCACCGAACCCGTGGCCGTTGAGGACTGGGAAGCGTTGCGATGAAGGGCAGCAGCGCGGTAGAAGCGTCCGAGGCATCGGCCCTGGTGCCTCTCCAGTCCATTGAGCGGCTCATCTACACTGTCAGAGGACAGCGGGTGATGCTCGACTCCGACTTGGCTCGGATCTACGGCATAGCCACCAGCCGCCTCAACGAGCAGGTGCGGCGGAACGCCGACCGATTCCCGGAGGACTTCTGCTTTCAGTTGACGCACGAGGAGTGGTCACGTTTGATGTCGCAAATTGCGATATCAAAGACGGGACGCGGCGGCAGGAGAAAGCTCCCCCTCGTTTTCACCGAGCACGGCGCCATCATGGCCGCCAACGTGTTGAACAGCCCCGTCGCCGTGCAGGCGAGCGTTCAGGTCGTCCGCGCCTTCGTCCGGCTGCGCGAGCTGGTCCTCTCCAACCTGGAACTGGCCCGCCGGCTCGACGAGTTGGAGAAACGGTACGACGGCCAGTTCAAGGTGGTGTTCGACGCCCTCCGGCAACTCATGTCGCCCCCACCCGCACCGCGAATCGGGTTCCGGGTGACGAAGGGCGGGGAGAAGCAGGAAGCGGATGGGTAGGCAGTCTCAGTTGACCCTCACTGACGTGTGCAAGCAGATCGTTGACTGCGAGCACAAGACGGCACCGACTCAGGGACAGGGCTACCCGTCCATTCGGACGCCGAACATCGGCAGAGGGCGGCTCATCCTGGACGGCGTCAACCGGGTATCCGAAGACACGTATCGCGCCTGGACTCGTCGCGCCGTGCCACGGGCAGGCGACTTGGTCCTTGCCCGCGAAGCACCGGTGGGGAATGTCGCTATCATCCCTGAGGGCCTGCAGGTGTGTCTGGGCCAGAGGACAGTGCTACTGAGACCGGATCCGCTTGTGATCAACCCGGCGTACCTGGCTTACTTGCTGTTGGGCGACGAGATCCAGGCACGATTCCAGGGGATCGCGGCGGGCGCGACTGTGCCGCACCTGAACGTTGACGACATCCGTTCGCACGTGCTCCCGCCACTGCCTCCTCGGAAGGCACAGGACGCCGTCGCCTCCATCCTCTCCGCCTACGACGACCTGATCGAGAACAACGAGCGGCGGATTCGGATTCTCGAAGAGCTGGCGCGACGGCTCTACCGCGAGTGGTTCGTCCACTTCCGGTTCCCGGGGCATGAGCGGGTGAAGCTGGTGGAGTCGGCGGTCGGGAGGGTGCCGGAGGGGTGGGAGGTGAAGCGGCTGGGGGATCTCGCCGAGCAAGTGCGCGACAGCGTCATGCCAGACGGGGTGCCGCCTGACACGCCGTACTTCGGTCTGGAACACCTCCCTCGGCGCTCCATCACCCTTGGTGAGTGGGGCGCTGCAAGCGCTGTCCAGAGCACGAAGCTGGCATTCCGGAAGGGCGACATTCTCTTCGGCAAGATCAGACCGTACTTCCACAAGGTCGGGGTGGCACCGGTGGACGGACTGTGTTCGTCGGACACCATCGTGATTCGCTCACTCCGACCTGACCACTTCGGTCTGGTGCTCGGCTGTGTATCCAGCGATGAGTTCGTGGCGCACGCGACGCAGACTTCGCAGGGAACGAAGATGCCCAGGGCGAACTGGGGTGTGCTCACCAGGTACCCGCTGCCTTTGCCGCCTGTGCGCGTGCTGCGCCAGTTCTCCAGCTTTGCGACCGATGCCGTGGCGATGACGCAGAACCTGCTGTTTCGGAACCGGAATCTGCGGGAGACGCGGGATCTGCTGTTGCCGAAGTTGGTGTCGGGAGAGGTGGACGTGTCAGCGCTGACCATCGACCGGTAGGACAGTGACCCACAAACGCAATCGCCGCCCTCAAACGGAGACGACGAAAGACCTCTTTCCACGCGTGGTGGATGAGGCGGAAGGCATGATATCATAGCGGCAAGCCTCGTCACACACGAATCCGCCTCACAGGACCCGCTGATGAGCCGCTCACCCACAGACAACCGATTCGACTGCCTGGCGTTCAAGTGGGACGTGCAGAGCCGGATCTACGAGGAGATCAAGGACCTGTCGCCGGAGGAGCAGATTGCGTACTTCCGGCGGCGGGCGGCGTGGTTCACTTCCCGTCGGGAGCCGGCGGCGGCGACGCGGCCGCAGACTGCGCGTGCGGAGCCCTGATTGCCACGCGGGATCAGTCGGTACTGGCTCGGCGTGCGGCACGTGAACGCTTGCTCAGCGTCCAGCCGCGGCGTACAATCACTGCCACAGGAACGAAAGGGGGGGGTGCCCGATGCTCGAAGCTGTCATCTCCAAGCCCGTCTATCGCATCCTGACCGACCTCACCCGAGAGCCGCGGTTGGAGGTGGCCCTGCCGCTGGCCACGAAAGACCTGCTGCGCCTGAAGCTTCGAGAGGCGAGGGAGCAGCAGGAATCCTTCGAGGCGCGATACGGAATGGAGTTCGCCGCCTTCAAGGGCGCGTGGGAGGCGGACCGGATCCCTGACGCCCACTCCTATCTGGTGGAGCGCGACTACCGGGAGTGGGAAGCGGCAGTGACCGACGAGGGGCGCCTTCGTGAGATGCTGGAGAGCCTTCCGTGACCCTGACCGAGTTCGAGGGCGAGGTCTTCGCCGCAGCTCGTCGGCGGAGGCGCGTCGCAGGGAAGAGGCCACGCAATAGCGGCCAACGCAGCAGAGGGAACGCCCGATGGTGAAGCCGAAGGAGGTGACCGTGGATGAGCCAGAAGAGCCTTGACAAGCCCTTCGACTGCCTCGCGTTCAAGTGGGACGCGCAGAGCCGGATCTACGAGGACATCAAGGACCTGTCGCCGGAGGAGCAGTGTGCCTACTTCCGGCGGAAGGCGGCGTGGTTCAGGGGGCGCTCTGACGTAGCGCGCCCTGTCCCGGAGGGACTGTGTGAGAATAGCCCAGTGGATTCATCCCTGGGGCAAAGGGGGCACGCGCACCATCTCGAAGTCCTGTAAGGACGGCTGAGAGTGTTGGCTAACCTCAGCCGTCCTTTCAGGACTCCGGCTTCCTTCGTCGCCGCACCACCCCAAGGCTGAAGCCGTTGGGCTACTATCGTTCTGTCCCGTTGGGACGGGGTGCGCGTGTGCCGAGTGATTGCACTGAAGATGAGCCGGTACACACCGAGACCAAGGGTTCATGACCAACTCCGACTACTCCGAAAACGCCCTCGTCGAGCAACCCGCCCTCGCGTTGCTCGAAGACCTCGGCTGGCAGACGGTCAACTGCTTCCACGAGTTCGAGCACGCTGGCGGCAGCCCGTTGGGTCGGGAGACGAAGGGCGAGGTGGTGCTCGTATCGCGGCTGCGGCCGGCGCTCGGGAGGCTGAACCCCGAGGCGTCGCGGGAGGCGATCGACCTCGCCATTGAGGAGTTGCTGCGCGATCGAGGCGCTATGAGCTTGGCGGCGGCGAATGCGGAGGTCTATGGGCTGCTGAAGGGCGGGGTGCGGGTGACGGTGTCGGGCGCGGGCGAGGAAGGCGGCGAGACCGACGAGGTGCTGCGGGTCATCGACTGGGACGAGCCGACGAACAACGGCTTTCTGCTTTGCTCGCAGTTCTGGGTCACCGGCGACATGTACACGCGGCGGCCGGACCTGATCTGGTTCGTCAACGGGCTGCCGCTGGTGTTCGTGGAACTGAAGGCGCCCGGCGAGCCGGTGGAAGATGCCTACCGGGGCAACCTCCTCGACTACCGCGACACGGTCCCGCACCTGTTCTGGTACAACGGTCTGATCGTCCTGTCCAACGGCAGCCAGAGCAAGCTGGGCAGCGTGACCGGGCAGTGGGACCACTTCTCTGACTGGGCGAAGATCGACGACGAGACGGAAGAGGGCGTCATCTCCCTGGAGACGATGCTGCGGGGCGCCTGCGAGCCGGCGCGGCTGCTGGACTTGGTCGAGAACTTCACGTTGTTCGAGGAGAGCAAGGGCGGGCTGATCAAGCTGATCGCCAAGTGCCACCAGTACCATGGCGTGCGGAACGCGTTAGACGCGCTCGCACAACTCGGCGAGAACCGCGGGCGGCTCGGCGTGTTCTGGCACACGCAGGGCAGCGGCAAGAGCGTGTCCATGGTGTTCTTCGCGCAGAAGGTGCTGCGGAAGCTGCCGGGCAACTGGACCTTCGTGGTCGTGACTGACGGCAAGGAGCTGGACGAGCAGATCTACCGGAAGTTCGCGAACACGGGCGCCGTCACCGAGAAGCAGGCCCACGCCTCCAGCTCCGCCCATCTGCGCCGGCTGCTGACCGAAGATCATCGCTACGTCTTCACGCTCATCCACAAGTTCGGCACGCCGAAGGGGAAGAAGCACCCCGTGCTCTCGGAGCGCTCGGACATCATCGTCATGACCGACGAGGCGCATCGCACGCAGTACGACACGCTGGCGCTGAACATGCGCACGGCACTGCCGAACGCGGCGTTCCTCGCCTTCACCGGCACGCCGCTGCTGGCCGGCGAGGAGAAGACGCGGGAGGTGTTCGGCGACTACGTCAGCGTCTACAACTTCAAGGAGTCGGTGGACGACAAGGCGACGGTGCCGCTCTACTACGAGAACCGCATCCCCGAGTTGCAGTTGACCAACGACAAGCTGACGGAAGACATCGCCCGGGTCGTCGAAGAGACCGAGTTGGATGACGATCAGGAAGCCAAGCTGGAACGCGAGTTCGCCCGCGAGTACCACCTGATCACCCGCGACGAGCGATTGGACACCCTCGCTGCTGACTTGGTGAAGCACTTCCTGGGGCGGGGCTTCCAGGGCAAAGCCATGGTGGTCTGCATCGACAAGGCGACGGCTGTGCGGATGCATGACAAGGTGCGGCGGGAGTGGGCGAAGTCCCTCGACCGGCTCCGCGTGGAAGCCGCCGCGGCGCCTGAAGAACGCGCGGGGCAACTGCAGTCGCGGCTCGCCTACCTGGAAGAGACTGACATGGCGGTGGTCGTGTCGCAGTCGCAAGGCGAGATTCGGGAGTGCGGGCGAAAGGGGGCCGACATCCGGCCGCACCGACAGCGGATGCTCAAGGAGGACCTGGACACCAAGTTCAAGGACCCCGACGACCCGTTCCGAATCGTGTTCGTCTGCGCCATGTGGATGACCGGCTTCGACGTGCCGTGCTGCTCGACCATCTACCTCGACAAGCCGATGCGTAACCACACGCTCATGCAGACCATCGCCCGGGCGAACCGGGTGTTCGGCGACAAGCAGAACGGGTTGATCGTGGACTACGTCGGCGTGTTCCGCAACCTGCAGAAGGCGTTGGCGCTGTACGGTTCCGCGTCAGGTGGCGGTGTGGACGAGGGAGAGACGCCGGTCGCCGACAAGTCGGAGTTGGTCGAGGCGCTGAAGCAGGCGCTCGGGCGAGTCGAGGAGTTCTGCGCAGGGCTTGGCATCGACCTGGACGGAATACAGGCGGCGGCAGGATTCGACCGAGTCGCCCTGCTTGACGAGGCGGTTGAGGCAATCCTGGTCGATACAGATACGAAGAAGCGCTTCACGGCCCTGGCGACCGACGTCGGCAATCTCTACAAGGCGGTGTTGCCCGACCCCGTCGCCAACCAAGTTGCGCCGAGATGCGCTCTGCTTGACGTGCTGGTGAAGAAGCTGCGGTCACTCCTCCCGCCCCCCGACATCTCCAAAGTGATGCAGGCAGTTGATGGCATCCTCGACGACTCCATTGCGCCGACGCCCTTCGTCATCCGCGATTCCGATTCCGACACGGACCCCCTCGTTGACCTGAGCAAGGTGGACTTCGAGGCACTGAAGGCAAAGATGCAGCGCGGGAGGAAGCGAACCGAAGCCGAGAAGCTCCGCGGGATGATCGACCGGAAGCTCGCCGACATGCTTCGCGTGAACCGGTCGCGGATGAACTGGACGGAGCGCTTCGGGAAGATGATCGAGGAGTACAATGCCGGCAGCGTGAACGTCGAAGAGTGGCTGAACCGGCTGATCGGGTTCGCCCAGGAGTTGACCGAGGAGGAACAGCGCGCACAGCGCGAAGGGCTTTCCGATGACGAGCTTGCTGTGTTCGACCTGCTGACTGATCCGAAGCTTGACCTTGGCCCACGGCAACGGGCGCGCGTCAAGCGGGTGGCGCGGGAGTTGTTGGAGCGGCTGAAGGCACGGCAACTCGTGCTAGACTGGCGCAAACGACAGCAGTCAAGGGCGGCCGTGCAGGTCGCCATTCGGGACACGCTCGACGACCTGCCCAAGTGCTACACCTCCAGGCTGCACGAACAGAAGCGCCAAGCCGTGTACCAGCATGTGTACGCGGCGTATTGGGGAGCGGCTGCGGGAGTCTGTGCAAGCGCGACTCTTGGACAGCGGCCATCGACGCGACCGGAGACGTACTCCGGTGCGCTGCGCGCGGCAACCCAGCGATGACGATCACCTTGCACTCTCCGCGTACCGGCAAGCAAGCAGCGGCCCCTACACCTCGGCACCGAGTTCTGTGGCTCGTCGCGGCTTGCCTCGTGTGTAGTGCTGCTGCCGCCAGCGCGCAGCCCAAAGGCGAACGCCCCCTCGTCGACCTCAAAGGCACCGACCTCGTTGGTGGGGCGCAGACGCAGTTCGGCTCGACGCAGTACGGCGAACGCCACGTGAACCACGTATCCGCCAAGCCGACGGGCCGGTTCGCCACAATGACGGCGAAGCGCATCCTCGCGGCAGTACCGGACGCGCCCATGTTCCTGCACCTCCTCGGCTGCAACAACGATGTCGGCGGACAGTGTCGGATCGACCTCGCGCTGAACGGTACGCCGCTCTTCGCCGGTCCGAATGGGTTCCCCTCCGCCCAATTCCGCTGGGCGAAGTTCAGCGTGCCCGAGGGAGTGCTACGTGCAGGCGCGAACGAGTTGCGGATCGAGAACACCGAAACGACCGGCGCGCTCGGCCAACCGCCATGGTTCATGGTGGCGCGGGCTATGCTGGGGCCGCGGGACCTGCCGCTGGACCGGCGCCCGAAGATCGAGCAGGACTTCTTCGTCGAACTCCCGGAGACAGAGCTGCCGTTGCCGACACCATTGCCGGCCGGGCGAGAACCCGGCTTTGCGTTGCGCGGGACCAAGGGCTGGATGTGGCTGCCCGGGCAGTATCTGGCGGAGCTGCCGACGCTGGCCGAGCACGGCGGGAACTTCCTGATGCTCTGCTACGGGTCGATGTGGAACCTCGAAGGCTACCCGGAGTGGCCGGAGCGCAACGCTTGGTGGCTGCCGCTGCCAGAGAAGAAGCGGCAAGCGTATCTGGAGCTGCTGCGCGCCTGTCAGGAGCGAGGAGTCGGCCTCTGCCTCAGCATGAACCCCAACCTGAGCAGCAGCCGGCCGCTGGACTACGGCAAGGCGGATGACCTCGACGCCCTGTGGCAACACTACCAGTGGTTCCAGTCCAAGGGCATGAAGTGGTTCTCGGTCTGCCTCGACGACATCAGCCAGGGAATCGACGCCGCGGGGCAGGCGCGGGTCGTGAACGGGATCTTGCAGCGACTCCGTGCCAACGATCCCGAAGCCCGGTTGATCTTCTGCCCCACCCTCTATTGGGGCGACGGCTCGGGTAGCCAGGCGCCGTACCTGGAGACCCTCGCGACGGACTTGCACCCGGACGTTTTCCTGTTCTGGACGGGCGACGCGGTGGTGACGCCGCAGGTCACGCGGGAAGCAGCCGAGGCCTACCGCGCCCGCTGCCAGCACCGCCTGATTCTCTGGGACAACTACCCGGTCAACGACGGCAACCCGACGCTGCATCTCGGCCCGGTGACCGGCCGCGACCCGGCCCTCGGTGAAGTCTGCTACGGCTACATGTCCAACCCGCTGCACTCGGAGAGCGAGCTCAACCGCATGCCGCTGCTGACCTGTCTCGACTACGCCTTCAATCCCCGCGACTACGACCCCGCGCGCTCGATCGGACAGGCGATCCTCCACGTCGGCGAGACGCCGGAGCAGCGCCAGGTGCTCAGGGACCTCGTCGAGTTGTTCCCCGGCATGCTGGTCTACGGCAAGGGCACGGGCTATAACCCGGTGACCGAACGCTTCGACCAGATGCTCGACACGCCCCACTCACGGTATCTGGCGAGTCTCTACCTGCGGCACGCGGAAGACGTTGCCGGTCGGTTGGCGACGGCGTTCCCGGACAGGTTCGGCGCGGCCCGAGCGACGCTGGACAGAACCCTCGGCAGGATGCGGCAAGCCTTCGAGAGGCAGTACCCGCCTGCAGCCCGCTGACGAACGCCGGCCCGCAACCGAGCCCGTTGCCGAGTTGCCAAATCACTTGGCGGGCGTCAGCCGGATCACATTCCACGACGCCGCCTCCAGCACAGCCGTCAACACTCTGTCGTCCACGCCCGCGCCGGTGGCCACGGCCGGCTGCACCTTGTTTGGCGCTGCACAGGTGTTCTCGGCCAGCAGGTCGCTGTGCCGCAGCGTCGTCCACTCGTCAACGTGGAGCGCAGCGAAGGCCCGCAAGTCGACTGTCAGCTTGAGCCGGCTGTCGAGGCTGCGGTTGACGGCGAAGAGCGTGACGCCGCCGGTGTCGGGGTCGAGCACGCAGGCGCTGGTCAGATGGGGGACGGCAGCGCGGTCCTTGCAGTCGTAGTACGACGACTCCGCAACCTGCCGGAGGACGGTGCCGCGGCCGTGCTTCGACACGTGGGCGAACGGATGGAAGATCGTCTGCCGCCACGCCGGGCCGCCCGGCTGTGTCATGATGGCTGCGATCACGTTGACCACCTGCGCGAGGCAGCCGATCTTCACGCGGTCGCAGTGGTTCAGCAGCGAGATCAACATGCCGCCGACGACCAGCGCGTCCTCCATCGTGTAGGCGTCCTCAAGCAACGGCGGCGCGCTGTCCCAAGGCCGGATGTTCCGCTTCTCTCGGTCGCCGTGCGAATGGTACCAGACGTTCCACTCGTCGAATGACAGCATGAGCCGCTTGCGCGACTTGCGTTTCGCAGACACGTAGTCAGCCGTGGCGACCACCTGGTCGATGAAGTCACTCATCTGCTCGGGGCGAGCGAGAAAGCTGGGCGTGTCGCCATCGGCATTGCCGTAGTAGGTGTGGATCGACAGGTAGTCCACGTGATCCAGCGTGTGCTCCAGCACCTCCGCTTCCCACGCGGCGAAGGTCGGCATGCCGCCGTTGCTGGAACCGCAGACAACCAGTTCCAGCGACGGGTCCGTCCACTTCATCAGCTTTGCTGCTTCGCACGCAACGCGGCCGTACTCGGCCGCCGTCTTGTGCCCCATCTGCCACGGCCCGTCCATCTCGTTGCCGAGGCACCAGAGCTTCACGCAGTGCGGTTGCGCAAAGCCGTGCTTCCGCCGAAGATCGCTCCAGGCGCTGCCGCCGGGGTGATTGCAGTACTCGACCAGGTTGCGGGCTTCCTCCGGCCCGCGCGTGCCGAGGTTGACGGCGAGCATCGGTTCGCTGTTCGCCTTGCGGCACCACTGCACAAACTCGTCCGTGCCGAACTGGTTCGTCTCGGTGCTCTGCCAGGCGAGGTCCAGCCGGGTAGGCCGTTGGTCCCGTGGCCCGACGCCCTCCTCCCAGTCGTAGCCCGAGACGAAGTTGCCGCCCGGGTACCGCATGACCGGCATGTCCAGTTCACGTACCAGCTCCAGCACGTCGGTGCGGAAGCCGTTCTCATCCGCCGAGAGGTGATCCGGTTCGTACATCCCGCCATAGACGCACCGGCCCAGGTGCTCGACGAATCCGCCGAACAGCCGCGGATCGACCTCGCCGAGGGTGAAGTCCTTGTCAAGGATGATCTTCGCAGCAAGCATGACCAGCGTCTCCTCAGTGGCAGGTGGTGACTGGTGAAGGGTCACCGCAAGCCGGTAGACTGGGTGTTCAATGTTGAGGGTTCAATGTTGAGTGTTCGATGTTGAGTGTTCGATGTTGAGTGTTCGATGTTGGGTGTTCGATGTTGAGTGTTCGATGTTGAGGGTTCGACGTTGAGGGTTGGCTGTTCAGCGTTCGCCCTTCGCCGTCTGCCGTCCTTCTACCACCCTCTGCCCTGCAGCCACTGGCCGCACAATTCTGCCCAGGTGGCCACATGCGGGTCTCCAGGCGCAAGCCCGAGCCCGTGTTGCCCGTCGGGATAGAGGTGCATCTCGAACGACACCCCGTGGTCCCGTAGCGCCTGCGCAAAGAGCAGGCTGTTCTCCACCGGCACGCCAGCATCGGCGACGGTGTGCCAGAGAAACGTAGGCGGCGTCTCCTTGGTGACTTGCGTCTCCAACGACATCAGGTGGAGCAACTCTGGCGACTGGTCGTCTCCGAGCAGGTTGTGGAAGGAGCCGCGGTGGCCGAGTTTGCCGGAGGAAAGCACGGCGTAGCACAGGACCAGCGCGTCGGGCCGGCTGCTCTCGCGGTCAATCTCGTCGTCGGCTCTGACGGGGAGCACGTTGTAGTGAACGCCGGCGCTACCGGCGAGGTGGCCGCCGGCGGAGAAGCCGAGGATCGCCAGCCGATGGGGGTCGACATTCCACTCTGCGGCCCGGTGCCGAACGATCCGCAGCGCCCGGAGCGCGTCCATCAACGGCGCCGGATGTCGATTCGGCGCCACCCGGTACTGCACGACAAACCCGTGGAGACCGGCTTCATTCAGCCGCTTTGCGATGGGCGCCCCTTCATGCGGCGCCCGGCCGCCGTATCCGCCGCCGGGGCAGATGAGCACTGCACCGCGTGGTTTGTCGGTCTCGACGGGGTACGGCTCCAGCCACGGCCGGAAGCTGTCGCCGGGCGCGGAGTCCGGCGGCTCGCCGGGCCAGAGCGGGATCTGGCGCTCGGTAGGTTGTTCGGCTGATCGTTCTGCCATTGCTGATCCTCCAAGGCGGATGCCGGCTCTCCTGCCGGGGCACGCGGCAAGGCGCCGGACGCCTCACCTGCGCTACTGGAAGAACCCCGCCTTCTGCGACAGGCAGCGGTGAGGCCGCCCCGACGGAGACCGCGCCAGCCCCGGTAGACCCGCCAAAGAAACCCGTCGAGTTTGGGAACTCCCGTGGCACCCACTGCGCTAATGCTCGCATCAACTCCCGTAAAGGGAAAGGACGCAAGACGAAAGGAAGAAGAAGGGGGCCCCGACCCGCGGCCGCTTCACTGACTCCCGACGCCCTTGACCCGCGTGCGAACCGAATACAGCGCCGTCCCCGCGGTGATGAACAGCGTCCGGCGAGCTGCCCCGCCAAAGCAGACATTGGCCGTCCAGCCCTCGGGCACGGCGATCTGCTCAACCCGTTTGCCGGACTTGTCGAAGACGGTCACGCCTTTGCCGGTGAGGTAGACGTTGCCTTCGTCGTCGATTGTCATGCCGTCGGACCCCAGGTCACAGAACAGGCGGCGATTGGCGAGGGTGCCCTCGGGTTGCCGGTCGTAAACGTAGGTCTTCCCGGCGCCGATGTCGGCGACGTAGAGCGTTTTCCCGTCGGCCGTGCCGATGATCCCGTTGGGTTGGGCGAGATCGTCGATGACGCGGCGGAGCGTCTCGTGGTCGGCGGCGAGGTAGTAGACGCCCTGCACTTCCTGCTCCATGGGGCCGCGGTTCCAGTACGGGCGTTTGTACAGCGGGTCAGTGAAGTAGAGACCACCGTCAGGAGCGAGCCACACGTCGTTGGGGCCGTTCAGTAACTTGCCCCGATAGCCCTTCACGACCACAGTCGCCTTGCCGCTGGGAGCGATGCACCATAGCTCGTTCTTCTCGTCGGCGCACGCCCACAGGTTGCCATTGCCGTCAAAGCACAACCCGTTGGACCGGCCGCACGGCTGCAGGAAGGTGGACAGCTTGCCGTCGACGCTCCACTTCAGAATGCGGTCGTTGGGCTGGTCGGTGAAGAACACGTTGCCTTCGGCGTCGCACACAGGCCCCTCGGTGAACTTGCAGTCGCTAACGAGCTTCTGCACCGTGGCGCCCGCCGCGAGCACGTCACCCTCTTGGGCGCCCGCGAGTGCGCAAAGCGTCAGCGTCGAGAAGAGCCCTGTGAGTGTGGCAATCGGCATGGGCGGTTCCTTCGAGAATCCGGTTTGACGCCCGTGTGAGGCCGGCGTGGTTGGCGGTGTGACGGGATACACTGGTGCGACACTTGGCTCGTCACTCCCTGCCAGCGCCCCGATGGCGCCGGATAGACGGAAATTGGTTCTGCGGCTACCGCGCGTAGACGCCTGTGGGTGCCCACACCGAGTCCATCCCGGGCAGCGCTACCACCGTCAATGGCTGCCCGTTGACCTTCAAGCTATACTCGCGAAGGTTAGGAATACACCGAAGTGGAAGTTCGCAGAACTTCACCCGGGGGCGTGTGGTGAGCACCCAACACACTGCTGTGCACGCAGAGGCGTCGAACTTGTGCAATAGCTTTGGTGTATTCCTAACCTTCGCGAGTATAGGAGTAGAGGAAGAACGCGCGGGCGCCGTTCACCACGCCCAGGTAGAGCTGGGCGCGAAGCTGCTCGGGCGTCGGTTCGGGGCCGCCGTAGATGAACGCCTGGGGGGCGACGCCGACTGCGAGGCTGCCGTGCTCGCGGACGTACTGTACCGCGCGCCTCACCTGCGAGCCGACCTCGCTGAGATCCGAATCGGCCGCGCGCACCCGATAGATGTCCATGAGAATCAGGTCGGCGGCGGTGTTCTCCCCCTCGAAGAAGTCGAGGGCGTCGGCGGCGCAGAACGAGGTGAAGACCAGCTTCCGCGGCGCGAGGCTCTTCAGCCCGCGGTAGACCTGTGACGCGCTGTCGGTCGTTGTGGGCGAGGGCTCATCGCGGCCGCCCCAGCCGAACAGGCGAGGGTCGTCTGTCCACGGAGCCAACTCTTCACTTAGCGGCGCGCCACCCCACTCTCTGCCGATGCCGGCGACGGCCGGGATCACGTGGAGGCCGTGGCGTCCGGCTGCTTCCAGAAAGGCGGGGGGCGGAACGCGGCTGGTGTAGAGGAACGCGTTGAAGCCCTGGCGCGCCAGCCCGCCGAGCAGTTCGTCTCGCGTGCGTTCGGGTGCGCCGATCCGTCGGCTCTCGGCGTTGGTGGCGGCCACCGCCCAATCGGAGACGTGGTACGTCCCGAGCAACAGAATCGGTTCGCTGCCCACACAGACGTTGCCCCCGACGACGCGTGTAGTGGTCGGGGTCGGCTGGAGGCGCCAGCACACTTGGCGCTCGCTTTGGGTGACGGCTCCTGCGTCGTCGATCAACTCCGCCCTGACCTCGTACTTCCCCGCAGGGGCCGCGGCGAGATCCAGTCGCCAGGGGGTCCGTGGATAGGTTGCGGTGAAGACCTGGATGCTGACCGGTTCCTGCAGTGTTGCGGCAGAGAGGAGGCTCAGGCGCACCTGGCGGCCGGCGGGCTTCCTGCTGACCCGGACGATCCCGGCAAGCGCCTGGGAGGGGGCATCGGTGAACACGACTCCGCTGACCGGCGCCGTGAGGCGGAGCACAAGCGGGGGAGGTTCCTCCTGCTCGACGTGCACGTCTGTTAGGGAGACCCGGTCGCCAGCGGTGAACGCTCGCTCGGCGATGAACTCGACCACGGAGCCGGTTGCCTTCATGCCGCGCAGCGGGAACCGCGCCTCAACCTCCTGCCACTCGCCCTGGCGCAAGTCACCGAGGAAGTGGCGGGCACAGGGGAGACTACAGCCGGGCGTGGCCGAGAGGTTCACGCTCAACATGCGGGGCTTGGCGGTCTGGGGCTTGATCGCGAACCGGACGACCAGCGACCCCTCGACATCGAGCTGCGGCAGCGGCTGAGAGAAACTCACACACCACGCGGGCGCGTCTTCCGCGAAGGTGAGTCGGCAGGCCGTCCGCCCGTCCTCGGCAACGCGCTCAACCTGCGGCTTCGGGCTGTCGCGGAACGCCACCAACTGCCAGCTCTTCGAAAGACCGGCCGCGTCGGTCTCGACGAAGTCACCGTTCTGGAGGAGTTGCTCCGGGAGCAATGGAGCTGCCGTGAGGAGGAGCAGGGCGAGTGCGCTTGGCAGAGAGGCAGTCATCGGCGTCGCCACTTGGCGTGCTCGACTGCGAGCGAATGAAGCGCCGCTCACGAGCGCGGAACGCGCCCGGCGGCCACGGCTGTCTTCCGGGCGTGTCAGTCAGTCGTGCCCGTCTGCGCCTCGTTGGCCGTCTCGCCGGCCTCGTGGTCGCGCAGCTTCTGCAGCGCCTTCTCGAGTTGTCCCATGTCCTTGGCGTAGGCTGCCCAGTCTCGCGTAGCGTTGCCTTGCGCGGATTTCAGCAGGTCGCTTGCTTGCTCAATGAGCTGATGCACTTCGGGCGTCATCGCGGCGCCAGCCCTGATGTCCGCAGGCGTTTCCAGCCCAAAGAGCTGGTTCAAGGCACCGTCGAGGCTAGGCGCCATGACGATCTGCTCCTCGAAGGCGGCGATGACCTGTTTGAGTTCCGGCATCCTGCCGACCTCAGCCTGAAGGTACAGCGGCTCCACGTAGACCAGGGAGTTGGCGATGGGGATGACCAGGAGGTTGCCGCGGAGGACATCCGAGCCCTTCTGGCTCCAGAGGGTCAACTGCTCAGAGATCGTGGTGTTCTGATCGACGCGGGCCTCGATCTGCATGGGTCCGTAGAGCAACTTGTCCTTAGGGAACTTGAAGACAATCAGCTCGCCGTATCCCTCGGGATCGCACCGGGCGCACATCCACGCGATCAGGTTGTCTTTGTTGGCCGGGCAGAAGGGGATCATCAGCACGAACTCTTCGCGACTCATCCCCGGCAGTTTCATGACGACGTAGTACGGCGTCATCTGCTGCGGTGCCTGCCGACGTTTGTCCTCGCCCTGGTAGATCTCTGAAGGCAGGTGCCACAAGTCCTCTTTGTTGTAGAAGGTCTCCGGGTTCGTCATGTGGTAGGTCGCGTACTTGTCGGCCTGCACGGAGAGCAGGTCCAACGGGTACCGCAGATGGGGCCGGAGGGAGGCCGGCATCTTGTCGAAGTCGGTGAAGAGCTGGGGGAAGATCTTGCGGTAGGTCTGGATGACCCGATCCTGAGGATCGACCACGTAGAAGGTGGTCGTCCCGTTGTAGGGATCGATGACGACTTTCACCGAGTTACGGAGGTAGTTCATGCCGCCTGCGTCGAATGGCTCCGAGTACGGGAACCGAGCGGCGGTCGTGTAGGCGTCGAGGATCCACCACAGGCGTCCCTCGGCGACGACGATGTACGGGTCATTGTCGTAGCGCAGGAAGGGAGCCAGCGCGTTGACGCACTCGAGGAGGTTCCGGCGGAGCAGAATCCGGCTCTCGCCGGTGAGCTGGCGCGTCATCATCAGCTTCAGGTCGTTGAAGCGCGAGGCAAAGGCGAGCCGGCGGACGTAGCTGCCGACATTGACGCCGCCGGTGCCCTGGTACTTGCAGGTGACGTTATCATCGCCGCGAGGGTAGTCGAACTCCGGCTCTTTGGTCTTGACCAAGCAGTAGCTGGCGTCGGACTCCCCGTAGTACAACTCGGGACGTTCGAGGGCGAGGCTGGCGCCGACCTGACTGGCAGGCGGGATGTTCTTCACCCAAAGCTGGGGCAGCCCTTCGCTGGTCACCTCGTTGACGGGGCTCATGCAGACGCCGTACCCGTGGGTGAACTTGAGGTGCTCGTTCACCCAGGTTCGAGCCGTCGGGTTGAGTTTCTGGCGGGAGAACTCACGGGCCGACAGGGTCACCTGCCGATACTCGCCATCCACGTAGTAGCGGTCGTAGTCGACATCCAGGAACTCGTAGTAGGAGCGGATCTCCTGCACCTGTCTGTAGGTGGAGAGCAACGGTCGATGATCCCACAGGCGGATGCTGTGGAGCGTCACCTCATTGTCGGCGAGGACCTCGGGGGTCAGGGCCTCGCCGGCTTCATGGTGTCTGGCGTCGGTGCGGGTGAGGTCATAGGCGAACTGGGTGAACTGAATGGTCCGCTCCAAGTAGGGGCGCTCCCGGTCCAGCTCATTGGGCTCAACCAGGTACTTCTGTACAAAAGTCGGGAACACCGACCCCGCCAGCAGGGAGACGACCACCATCGCCCCCACAGTGTACGCCAGCAGTTTGGCGGCGCTCAGCCGCACGGAGATGAGCAGCAGCACGCCGCCAATCACGGCCAACACGGTCAGCAACCGTAGGGCCGGAAGCGTCGCGTGCAGATCAGCATAGCCCGCCCCGTACGCAACCGACCGCAGCGAGAACAGCACTCCATACGCCTGCAGCACGTAGCCCCACGCCTTGGCGAAAAACAGCAGCGCCAGCAACACGGCTCCGTGGGCGCGGACCACCGGCGCCACGTACAGGCGCTTATTGATTACCGAGATCGCGGAACTGGCGAGGTAGAGCCCGAGGCACCCCATGAACGCCATCACCAGGGCGAGCATCACCTGCTGATACGTCCACTGCAGGAAGGGCCACTTGAAGATGAAGAAGCTCACGTCTTTGCCGAAGACGGGATCCTTGAGCCCGAACGGCTGGCTATAAAAGTAACGGAGAATGGTCGCCCACTGCCCTGCCGCTGTCCGTCCGACGACCAATGCAGCGGCGAAACACACAGCCCCGAGGACGGCATACAGGTAGCGCTCCAAGTAGGGGTGCGCCCGCAGGTAGATGACATTGGTGCCCAACGGCCGCAGGGCGCCCGGCGAGAAGCGCCGGGCAAGCACCAGGTTCCCATAGACGATGCCGAGGAAGAGCAGCCCGACGAGAAGCCCAACCGAGATCTTCGCGGTCAACTGGGTGGCGTATACGGACTGGTAACCCAGGGAGCCGAACCAGAGCCACTCCGACCAGAAATTCAGCACCTTCCGCCCGAATAGCGCGAGGGCGAGCAGAACAAGCAGGGCGATTGTCTTAGCCCAGCGGTTGGCTTTCATGTACGGTTGCCTTTCGGAGGTCCGGGATGCTGACTGGGGGTGACCCAGGGCGGGAATGTCGGTCAGTCGTGCGCGCGCCCTACTGTCCGGCATCGAGGGCCCGCACGTGCTGGTCGACCACTTCGGGCGGGCAGAGGGGAATGAACAGTCTCAACGCGACCGCAACAATCATCAGGTCATCGATTTCGCCCAGGAACGGCGCGAGCAGGTCTGGGATGAAGTCCACCGGGGACACGGCATACGCGAACGCAGCCACCAAGAGGAGCTTCGGCCACACTGAAACGCGCCGATCCTGGAACAGCCGCCAGTAGAGTCGAACGAAATTCGGCAGGTGCCGAACCAGCTTCGCGAGGCCGAGGGGGCCCAGCGGGTAGAACGGGGGCGACGGTTTCATGCGGGCAAGTCCAGTTGGGTCTGCGGCCCACGCTGCCTACGAGCCAGCCTTCGTGAGAGAAGGATCATTGTGCACGAAACGCCCTGTCCCCGCAACCACGTCACCAGCTAACGCGGGTGGACCGTCACCGACGCGCGGTCCGCAGCGGGCTCGCCGCCGAGGCGACACCGGTGACCGCCAGCAGCACTGGGGAGGCTTCCGTCCCCGCCGACCGGAACACAAGCTTGTCGATTGCCTTGTCCGGAGCGGGATTCTGCCACGTAGCGCTCCCCACCGATACCGGGACGCCGCCCACTGTGGTTCCGGTCCACAGCAGCGATTCAGTGTCCGTCGCGGTCTCGTCGTCCCACGCGTGAATGTTCTCGCCATAGGTCAGGGGGACGGTCGCCGAGGAGCCGTCGACGTACTGCACCTCGTAGCTGCCAACGACGGTCAGCTTGGGAACGGGCCAAGCGGTGGTGTGCACGAAGGCAAGTCGGGCGGCCGGCCTGCCGACGGGCAGCGTCACCTCGTCGGGGAACGCGTCGGGCCGCGTGTAGGCACCGCTAAGCAACACCGCCCCTCGGCGGCCATTGTCCAGAGGCGACAGCAGGTCAAATAGCACACTCTGGAGGCGTTGGCGGCCGGTGGGGAGCCGGCGGAGGTCATGGGTGAGACCGTACCCGAGCCAGTCGCCCGGAACTCGGTTGTCGGCGAAGTTCACATTGCAGACGTCGGCCAGCGGCACGAGGAAGCCGGGCGTTCGCCCCAGCACCGCCGGCTGCGGGAACAGGCAGTCGCGGAACACTTCGCTCCGCCGGTAGGGTAAGTCTTCGAGCGCCGGCGTTGCCGCGGTCCAGGCGAACTCGGCCGCGGTCACGTAGGCATAGAGCTGTTCGGGGTGACGGCGCAATGCCTGGCGGTTGCCGTTGTGACCCGTCCAGGTCGTTTGCAGCAGCCCTACCGCATCGTAGCGCTTCGCAGCCTGGCTGAAGTAGAAGATGTTCTTGCGGTTGTGCCAGGTGCAACCGACCACGTCGAACCCCGCGTTGGCAAAGGTACGGGCGCTGGGGTAGTCGCGATAGGGGCTGTAGTGCCAGTCGCAGATCACCACATCCTTCGGGATGGCAGCCCGTGCGTCTCCCGTCAGGTAGGGGTCGCCGCCGTGGGCGGCGTCCTCGGCCTCGCCGGGGCGTAGCAGCATGTCGCCCCACATCATCGTCTTCACCCCGCGCGCCTGCAGGAACCGGTGCAGGTCGCGGACATTGCCAGCAAAGAGCGTCGCCGGCGGGGTGCCCTTGCAGCGAGGACAAGTACCGAACTCCCCCCGGTTGGCCACCTCATCGTGGCCGATGTGGAAGTACTCGGGCTGGAACACCTCCAGGGCTTCGGCGTAGATGTCGAACAGCAGTTGGTGACTCTTGGGGTTGGAGGGGCAGTACGCGTAGGGGCGCCTCGGATCCTCCACCAAGTCGGCGTGTTGCCCGCCGGCGAACATCCACTCGCAGTGCCCCAGCGACTGGATGAGCGGGGTCACGCGCATGAAGTGCTTCTCGGCGACGGCCTTCAACTGCCGCATGTCGTCCTTGGACATGCCCCACGGCTGCGCGAGTTCCGGGTGGGAGTCCCACTTGCCATACTCACACTCCAGGATCAGGTTGTTGGTCTTGAGGGGCGCCAGGACGTTGTCGATGAGCTGCGTCTGCCACTCCAGGGCGTAGTCGTCGGCCAGCAGGTGGACGCCGCGAAAGCCGAAGTCGGGCCAGTCACGGACGCGCGCGCCGCGGAGGACGAGCCGCTCGTCCGGCCGTACGTCGATAAGCTGCTTGAGCGTCTGCGCGCCGTAGTAGCAGCCGGCGGTGTCGGCTCCGACCAGGAGCACGTAGTCTGGTCGGACCACCAACTCGTACCCCTCTGGGCCGGGGTCGTACGGCGTCACTTGCACTCCCTCCCGCCGGCACAGCGCCGCCGCCTCGGGCGACCACAGCGGCTGGCCGACCACAAGGCAGTTGGTGGCGCCGCCGGCTCCCAGCGAGTCGACGACGCGCAGGGAAAGCCCGAACCGCTCGCGGAGGCACGCCCGAATCTCGTCGGTGGCGCGAAGTTCGGCCGCCGTGGCGCTCGCGGGGACCAATAGGCGGGTGTCCTCGTTCAGCACAAAGTCCTGCTCCAGAGGCTCCATTTGCTGCGGCGCAGGAATGAGAACCAGGTTCTTCAGTGCCGGCGCAAGTGCATCCGGCACGGCCACGGGCTCGCCGCCAGTGTCGCGGCCGCCGGGGTGCGGCGAGATCCACTTCCGCGTGCTGGAACGGGGCAGACGCAACCGGTAGGTGACCGCTCCGGCACTGTCCGGGGCGACGGCGGCGTTGGGCCAGCCGGCCCAGAACCCCATGCTGCCAGCGTGG
>Ga0210004_1000324_pt1 | contig 28811 bp, 28 predicted proteins | sample CryGey13umfilter_FD_185450 | JGI IMG/M metagenome (GOLD analysis project Ga0210004, IMG submission 185450) | Groundwater microbial communities from aquifer in Utah, USA - Crystal Geyser 4/8/14 3 um filter (SPAdes) (version 3) | ecosystem: Environmental > Aquatic > Deep subsurface > Groundwater...
CAACGATTGGGATTGATGAGGCGACAATAAGGAAATACGTAGAAATGCAAGGGAAGGAAGACACAGGACAAGCGGAGCTTGAAATTTAGGAAAGCACCACGCCTGTAAAGGCGTGGGTATCTATAAATATTTTTATAACTCAAACGGGTTAGCAAAAGGAGAAAGAAATGGATAAATTCACTTGGATACCGATTTATAAGGAAATCGCTGCTAAGCTAAGAGGGTACAAGAATAGGCAAGATGAACTCATCAAAATCTTGGATGGTCTTAAAATATCACTCAAGGATGAAATTGAAAAAGGGAAGCCAGCCCCTTTAAGTGCAATTGATCCCTTTACTTTTTTTAGCACTTTCAACAGAGGCATTACGAAAGAGAATCGGAAAGCAATCCTCAAATCTCTCAAGGAAAAGTTCCGTCTTACTTCTGATATACCGAATGACTTCACAGGGATTCCAACAGTTAATAATCTGAATTCTCAGTTCTTTAGTCATAGTTACGAAAGAAGAAAAGCAGATATTCCTGTGTTATGGAAACTTTTTGATGAAGCTATGAATGCAGCTTTATCAGGTGAAACTTTTAAAAGTGCTCTGGAAGTAAAGCAGGTTGGACTTTCAAAATTAACGCTGGGTCTTTTTTGGATAGCACCAGAGAATTACCTGCCGTTGGATAAAAAAACTAAAAAATATTTAGAAAGGCATTTGAACTTAGAAGTGAAAGAACCACTCAGCCTTAAAGATTATTTTAAGATTATGGAGGATGCAAAAAAATTAAAGAAATCTTTTTACGAAATTTCAGATGAAGCACATGAAGAATCAATAACTGGAAAAAAGACTGACGCGACTAAATATTGGATAATTGCTCCCGGGAAGCAGGCTGAGTTTTGGGATGATTGCTTAAACAATGGGATAGCCAGAGTAGGATGGGATAAGATGAATGAGAACCTATTGCATTATAAAACTGAGCGAGATTTAAAGAAGTTTTATGGAGAATTTTATCCTGTCGGAGGGGATTTTAAAGGGATTAATGATTTTGTTAATGAGATGAAGATTGGGGATTACCTCTTTGTGAAGCAAGGCAGAGATGAATTGATAGGCTATGGAAAAGTAAATTCGGATTATCAGTTTAATAATTCACTAAAGACATACAAACATTTTCGGCGTGTTAAATGGATTAAAAAGGGTAAAGTTTCTTTTCCTAAAGGAATGAAAATATTGCCAAGGAAAGCATTAACACTTGAAAATGATATGACAAGAGTAGATGAACTGCTCAAGCTTGTTGGAGAACTGACTGATATCTTGATACATAGCCCTAATAATGAAGACAGTTCAAAATTCAGAAAAAATCTTATCCTTTATGGCCCTCCAGGCACAGGAAAAACTTACGAGACTGTTAGTAAAGCTGTTGAGATTATAGACGGTCACCATGATGAAGATTATGAGACAACTCTTAAAAGGTATAAAGAACTTCAGAACGAAGGCCAGATAGAGTTTATTACATTCCACCAGTCATATTCATATGAAGAATTTGTTGAGGGGATTAAACCCAAAACTGAGAACGGTAATGTCACGTATGCTTGTAATTCAGGCATTTTCAAACGGTTTTGCAGAAGGGCATCTGACAATAAGGCTCAGAAATATGTGCTTATTATTGATGAGATAAACAGAGGGAACATCTCAAAAATATTCGGAGAACTTATAACCCTTATTGAAGACGACAAGCGGTTAGGCACCGAGCATGAAATAACTGTCCGCCTGCCTTATTCGCTTGACGAAGAGCCATTTGGAGTGCCGGCAAATCTATATATTATCGGGACTATGAATACTGCTGATAGATCAATTGCTTTAATTGATACTGCATTGAGAAGACGGTTTGAATTCGAAGAAATGCTCCCCGATTACGATGTGAGTACATGGAGCAAAGGCAATAGAGGTACAGTTACATATGAGGGACAAGAAATTAACCTGATAGAGATGCTTAAAAAGATGAACGAGCGTATTGAAGTCCTCTATGACCGTGATCATCAAATAGGCCATGCTTATTTAATGAAGATTAACAATTATGAAGAGCTTTGCTCTGTTTTTAAGAATAAAATAATTCCTCTATTGCAGGAATATTTTTATGATGATTGGGAAAAAATCAGGGCAATTTTGTGTGACGATCAACCTTCTACTAACGAAAATCATCAGTTTGTTCGTGAAAATGATTATAAAGGAGACCTAAAGCTTGATGATTTTGATAATGAAAATGCCAAGATATATACAATAAATGGAGATTTAAAATCTGGCAATATTGCACCTGATGCATTTATGAAAATTTATGCCCAGAACAAGGGGAATCAGTAATAATGCATAGGCATGTAACAGTTACAGAATATGGCTGTATAGGTTTAAAGGGAAAACCAGCAGACAACAAATTCATTTCTGCTGAGATTGACGACGAAAATGTATTTAAGGCTCTCAAGTCTTTTAATGCAGACAATGATGATTCCATCTTTACTGTAACAAGTGTAAAGGCTGAAAGTGGCAAAAGGATTGATGCTCTCAGAGCAAAATCCCTTGTTGGTGTAATTGAGACAAAAGATGGAACTGTTGTTGAGATACTTCCCAAAATTTATTCAGACAAGCAGGTAGAAACAACAGAAATCAGAAAGATATTTTTAAGGATGCTGCGGTTCTTGCGTGATTCACCCTTCAAAGATATAGATGTCGCACATTTAAGGACAGAAAAGTTCCCTATTCTTGAAATTTTTATCACTATATTTTTGGATGAACTTTCCAAGCTTATACAAAAAGGAATAGCTAAGGAATATGTGAATATTGAGGACAATGCCTCATTTTTAAAGGGTAAATTGCTTTTTACTCAACACATTAAATATAACCTCGCTCACAAAGAGCGATTCTTTGTCTCTTATGACGAATTTTTATCGGACCGCCCCGAAAATCGTCTTATAAAATCAACGCTGTTGTTCCTATCAAAAAAAGCTAAATCAAATGCCAACCAGAAAAGAATCAGGGAGTTCATTTTCACTTTTGACGATATTCCGGCCTCAGCAGACTGCGACGTTGATTTTTCTAAAGTCAAAATGACAAGACTAATAAAGCATTATGAGAAAATATTGACATGGTGCAGGGTATTCCTGAAGAAGGAAAGCTTTACAAATTTCAAAGGTAAGGCTATCTCTTTTGCCATACTTTTTCCTATGGAGAAAATATTTGAAGATTATGTTGGCGCTATATTCAAAAGAGGCAATACTTCTATGACTGTATCATTACAACAATCACGATATAACCTTATCGAGGATCATGGCGGAAATCCTAAATTCAAGCTTCGGCCGGATATAACGGCTAAAAGCAAAGAGGAAAAGGTCATAATACTTGATACCAAATGGAAGCTGATAGATCAGGGGATGTCTGATAAAAATTATTATATTTCACAGGATGATATATATCAGATGTTTGCATATGCTGAGAAATACGATTCTGAAGAACTTTATCTGCTCTATCCTCAAAACGAAGAATTTAAAGATAAGTTGCCGGTCTTTGAATATTATAAAAATAAACGCATGACCCTTCACGTTTGCCCTGTGCCACTCAGATTATTGGCATTTGATACGGATGAGGCTATATGCAAAGAAATGCATTTAGACTGCTTGAGAAAATAATTTCTTATTTTAAGATGGAGTCAGTAGCTGCCAATAAGTAAATAGAAAGAGAGTCGAATGTGAAAGAAAATATTATAAGAGGACTAATAACTAATATGGAAACGGGAGAAGACCGGGTATGCACACATTATTTGTTCTGCCACGAATATGAATTGCGTACAATTGTCAAGGTCAATCAGGTAGAAAGCTTTGTTCATCCGGATAACTCCTTCCAGATTTGTATAGAATGCTGTGGGATAGACAGTATTGGTGGTGTTTTTGAAGTCGATTTGGATTTTACACCCTCCACATCGGAAGAAAGGGACAAAATACTCAGAGAGCTGACTGTTGATTCGATATTTACTGTTAAAGGCAGTTATACCATTATTACTGCTGAATCCCTTATCACAATTCACGAACCGCTGTATTATCCGTTATGTCCTGATTTTTCAGAAGAAGAAATCAGAGAAGTTTTTAGAATCAATAGCGCTAAATTATCGTAAGCTGATAAAAAAGAAAATTCTTGAGCAAAAATTGAAGGAAATGCTATTTTACTAATGCTATCTGAACAGCTTAAATTACAGAGGGTGAAGAATGCCTATATACTCTAACAGCAGATTGGCAACATATGAAAACTGCCCACAGCAGTACAAACTGAGATATATTGAACGCGTAGAACTTCCTGAAGAAGCAGAAGAAGGAATAGAGGCATTTCTTGGCAGCAGAGTGCATGAAGCCCTTGAGAAGCTTTATAAAGAGTTAATCCTTACAAAGCTTAACAGTCTTGACGAGCTGCTTGACTACTATAAAAACGAGTGGGACAAAAACTGGCATGAAAATGTGGTTGTTGTTAAAAAAGGTTTTACAAAAGACCATTACCGGAATGCCGGCAAAGAAGCTATCACAAACTACTACAAGCGGCATCAGCCTTTTAATCAGTCCAGGACTTTGGCAACAGAGCAGTTAATAACATTCAAGATTGATAATTATACTATCCGAGGCTTTATAGACAGGTTAAGCCAGCCGGAAAGAGGCATGTATGAAATCCACGATTACAAGACATCCGGTTCTCTCCCTTCGCAGAGCAAGTTCGACAACGACCGGCAGCTTGCGCTTTATCACATAGGCATCAAGGAAAAATATTCTGATGCAAAGGATATCAAACTCATCTGGCATTATCTGATATTCGACAAAGAGTTCTTATCAGTACGGACAGATGCCCAGTTGAAAGACCTGCAAAAAGAAGTCGTTTCGCTTATCAAGACAATAGAGAAAGATACAAAGTTCGCTCCGAATGAAAGCAACCTCTGCGGATGGTGCGAATTTCCTGAATACTGTCCTGCTAAAAAGCATGAATATAAGGTTCAGGAATTACCTCCGAATAAATACTTGAAAGAAAAAGGCGTGACTCTGGTGAACAAGTATGCAGCCCTTAAGGCTGATATCAAGGCTCTGAAAGAGCAGGAACAGGCTATTCAGGAACAGCTTGATTTAATAGAAGCCGCTGCGATTACCTATGCAAAGAAAGGGGGGGTCAGCCGGATAACAGGGAGCGATTTTGCCTTGAAGATAACAGAGGCAGAGGGATTGAGCTTTCCCAAATCAGGTGAAGAAGGCAGGGAAGAGCTTGAAATGTATGTTAAAAAATCTGGTATTTGGGAAGAAGTTTCGGGGCTGAATCTATCACGGCTTGCAAAGATTCTTGAGGATGATAATCTCGACAATAAAATCAAAAATGGATTATTGAAGTTTGCGGAGGAAGTGGAAGAAACAAATGTGAGGCTTGTAAAGAAGAAGAAAGGGGAAGAATAATATTTTTTCAACTATTACCCCCTCTGCCTGTTCCGTTCGCACCGGCGACTCTTCGCTGGTGCTACCAGAAGTGCGGAGAATTTGACAATCGTATATATGTGATATACAATATATACAAGATATATTTTGGAGGTGAAGAGATGTCAACGCAGATGATTATAAGGATTGATGACGAGGTCAAGAACAGGCTCAACAGGCTTGCCAGAGGCGAGGGCAAGACTACGAGCGAGATGGTGAGAGGGCTTATAGAAGAACACATTAAAGAACGTGATATCGGCGCATACATTGATGACCTGTGGGGTAGAATCGGCAGAAAATTGAAGTCAAAAGGCGTAACGCCTGCGGCGATTGACAAGGCTATTAAAGCGGCGCGCAAAAAATAAGGATGAAGGTAGTCATTGATACTAACATCTTTGTCTCATCCTTTTTCGGCGGAAACCCGAAGAAGATTATAGACCTGTGGAAAAATGAAAAAATAACCCTCTGCCTGTCTCATGCGGTCCTTGATGAATATATAGACGTCCTTGGCAGAATCGGCATGAAGGACGAAGCTGAACTTGAAGAACTGTTATCTCTTTTCGCCAAGGGCTTCAACATCCTGTTTACCACAAAAACACCAAAGATAAAGATTGTCAAAAATGATCCAGATGATGATAAGTTTATTGAATGTGCTGTGGCGTTAAAGGCAGATGCTGTCATAACCGGCGATGGAGAAGTCCTTGCCATACGAGAATATATGGGCATCAGAATATTGCCGCCTCAGGAGTTTTTAGAGATCTACCGGACTTAATAGGACAGCGGCGCAATTATTTCTTAACCACCGTTTTTAGCGTCCTTATTCTTGCAATCTCTTCCTGATAGCCGTATATATGAGCTCCTGCGCTGTAGGCATACATTGGGCCGTTCTTTAGATTTGTTTCTCCCGCAACATAGTTTTTCAGAAGCTCTATGCCGCCCAAGTTTGTAGGGAAACCTGCCCAGAGGTCCCATGAACGGAAGTAGCAGCTTGCAGTAAGAACGAGTTCATCATTAATCGGCACTGCCTTAAAATCCAGAAGCCTCAGGCAGGGCGGGTCAAGATTCCCATCATTTCCATAACATATATCATGGTCTTCCGGAGAGCCTATTTCAACTATTGCCTGATTTGTGAGAGGGGTTTCCTTTAATACTTCAATAACCCTTTCAAGCTGTGTCCCGCCTTTCGGCATCGGGTAATGAATCCTGCTTGCGTATTTGTATGTCTCATTTTCAGAAAGCTCCGGGTCCATAAGATAATTGGCAAAATAATCTTCTATATATTCCATTGTCGTAGGCGACGGGATATTCAATGCAGGCGGAATCAGAGGAATCATATCCTTGTCGGGGTGCTCAATGAACACTGCAATGCCCGGATACTGAAGGCGATACTGCTCGTTTTCAAATGAGCCTTTCTGGATTTTCTGAGTGTAGGAATGGTCAAAAATATTATATATCAACTGAAACCACGCATCTGATATTGTCTTGGCATGCAAACAAAAAGGAAGCATAATATCCTTCACCTCGTATGGAAATGTAGGGGGTTATCCCGAAGAAGTTCGGGATAACCCCTTGATTTCAATGGCGTCCCCAACGGGATTTGAACCCATGTTACTGCCTTGAAAGGGCAATGTCCTAGGCCAGACTAGACGATGGGGACACATGGTGAGCCGCGAAGGATTCGAACCTTCGACCCACGCCTTAAAAGGGCGATGCTCTACCAACTGAGCTAGCGGCCCATGGAAAATAGAGTTGTAGGATACAATTATTTTTATTTCATTGTCAACTCATGGCTGGTAAAAATTTTTACAGATGAATTTTACAGATGGAGGCGTCTCTATTCTTCGGGTTAATTGACACTCTTTGTCAATATGTGATACTTTTAAAATAAGAAAATGTTGGATAAAGCAGCGATAATAAGAGAAGCCCAGAAGTATCTTGCAAGGGGACAGATAGATAGGGCAATTGCTGAATGGGAAAAACTTACAAAGGAATCCCCTGATGCAAATACTTATAATACTATCGGAGACCTCTATCTTAAAAAAGGCGATAAGATTCCTGCTGTAGATTCCTTTCATAAGGCGGCGCGTTTCTTCAGAGACGAGGGTTTTTCTCTAAAGGCGCTGGCCCTTTACAAAAAAATATTGAATGTTGACACTTCAAACACCGCTGCTTTATACGTTCTCGGAGAATTAAGCGAGGAAAAAGGTCTGGCGACCGATGCTATAAAGTATTATCTTGCCAGCGCTGATATCCTTTCCAAAGAAGGGAAAAAGGATGAATTATTAAAGACTTATGACAAAATTCTAAGCCTCTCTCCGTCTAATATCCCGCTGAGGAATAAGGTTGCGGAGATTTTCAAAAAGGAAGGGCTCCAGCTTGACGCCGCAAAAGAATACCTGTATATAGCGAGGTTATACGATGAGAAAGATGACGTCAACAATGCTGGGATGTATTATAAGAAATCCCTGGACCTGCAGCCCGGCAATAAAGAGGCGCTGCTTGGGCTGAGTTCAATATATGAGAAAACAGGCAATCCAAGGCAGTCGCAGGAATATCTGAAAAAGGCGCTTGAACTGGCTCCGTCAGATACCGGATTGCTTTTGAAATATGCAGAGTCTCTGATAAAAGAGAAGTCTTTTGCAGAGGCGATGCAGTGTATATCAAAGATTACGGCAATAGAACCGTCAAATATTGCAGCGAGGAAACTTCTCGGCGAGCTGTATGCGGAGAGCGGGGATAAGCAAAAGGCATGGGAAGAATACAAGGTTATTATAGACGAGATAATATTTGCGGGGAAACTTGACGAGGCTGTGAATATTCTGACGCTGTTCATAGATACAGAGCCGGTAGAGACGAGGAAAAAACTTGTGGCGCTGTATAAACAGAAGAACGATTATGAAGCAGCCTTCTCGGAATTGGTTGCTTTAGGTGATGTCTTTGTTTTTTCAGAAGGAAGAATGCTTAAGGAGGCTTTGGAGTGTTACAGGGATGCGTCGGAAATACATCCCGACGACACTGCGTTAAAAGAGAAAATAACCGACGTCAAAAGAGAACTGGGCGAGGGATATGCGGAACCCAAGAAGTCGGTTGAGGAGTCTCTTGCGGAGGCGGATATATTTTTCAGATATGGACTTTATGATGAAGCCAGGACAATGCTTGAATCTCTTAAAATGGAGGAGCCTGAAAATATTGATATTCATTTAAAGCTTAAGTCTTTATATTCAGAAATAGGCGATAAAGAAGAGGCTCTAAACGAGTGCCTTATTCTCGCAGAGCTTTATAATAAAAGCGGCAATATTGAGTTGAGGGAAGGGTTTCTTAAAGAGGCGTACGAAATAAATCCTGAGGACCCAAGATTGCTGGAGAGGTCTGCAATGCAGCCGGCTGGAGAATTTGTTGCCCCGAGCTCCGAGCGGCTCGGAGGCGAAGGAGATTACAGCGAGAATGCGGCAGAGGCGGAGTTTTATTTACGGCAGGGGCTGTATAAGGAGGCAGAAGCGGCATATCAAAAACTTCTTGAACTCTTCCCTGACAACGATGAGATAAGGGAAAAACTGGCGTTGGTTGAGGCGAAGGCAAAGGAAGAAATTAGAGCCGAAGAAAAACCGATAGAATTTGAAGAGAAACCGACAGAAGAAGTTGAGAAGCCTGCCGAGACAGCTATTGAAAGTCCGACAGAAGAGTTTGTGATTTCAGATATTATGGAGCAGAAGGCGGCTCCTGAATTCACTCTGGAAAATGACGTCCTCGGCATATTTGAAGAATTCAAGAATGGGATTGATAAAGAGGTTGGGGCGGAGGATTCCGAAACACATTATAATCTCGGGATTGCATATAAAGAGATGGGCTTGATAGACGATGCAATAAAGGAATTTCAAACATCAAAGAAGGACCCTGAAAGGTTAATCCCGTCAGTAAGTATGCTCGGAATATGTTATATGTCAAAAGGGCTTTATTCTCTTGCTATTGATTCTTTCAACAATGTAATGGAAAGTATAGGGACGAAGGACGAGTCTTATTGGGGCGTGAAATATGAACTTGCAGAGGCTTACGAAAAAAATGAAAATCTTGAGGAGGCGCTTGGACATTATACGGAAGTATACGGCTGGAATTCTAAATTCAGAAATGTTGCAGAAAAGATCAACCTGCTGAAGGTTCTGACGGCAAGGCCTGCGGCAAAACCGGTAATAACTGAAAAACAGAAGATAAAGAAGGAGAGGGTTTCTTATCTGTAAGCTATGGATTATCTTGATTTTTATAAGCTGAAAGAACATCCGTTTTCCAATGTTGTTGACAACAGGTTTTACTTTAAGGGCACGCAGCATTCGGGGGCGCTTGTAAGGCTGAAGTATGCCATAGACACAAAAAAAGGGCTGGCTGTTGTCATAGGCGACATAGGCACGGGCAAGACTACGCTTGCGCGCAGGCTTCTTGAAGAGCTTGATGAGAATCTGTACGAGGCGGTTCTCCTGGTTGTGATTCATTCAGCGGTAAGCGCTGACTGGCTTTTGAAAAAACTCGCCATACAGCTCGGCGTTACGGATGTAAAGGAAGAGAAGGTAGAGCTTCTCAGCCAGATATACAAAAGGCTTTTTGAATTGGGCGAACAGGGTAAGGGAGCGGTTGTTATTATTGATGAGGTGCAGATGCTGAAATCAAAGGAGATAATGGAGGAGTTCAGGGGGCTGCTGAATATGGAGATGCCTGAAGGAAAGATGGTTACTTTCATATTTGTCGGCATGCCGGAACTTGACAGTGTGCTGGCCCTGGATGAGCCGTTAAAACAGCGTGTGGCAATAAGGGTGAGGCTGGAGGCATTTTCCGAAGAGAATACAAGGGAGTATATAGCTCACAGGATGCATATTGCAGGTTCTCCGAAAAATCCCTTCACAGAAGGCGCAATGGGGGCTATATACAGGTATTCAGACGGCGTTCCGCGTTTGATAAATACCATCTGCGACAATGCCCTTCTTGACGGATTTCTTTTTAAGACGAATATCATAGATGAGGCGATTATCAAGGCTGCTGCGGTGGACCTGGGATTGAGTGAGGAATAAGGGACATACTCTTAATCTGAAGTTTTACAACATACTTTGATAATTCTATTTTCATTTTTGAAGGATACCAGAACCCATTGCTGTTAGCGGGCTCTTCGTAAGAGATGCGGAGTTCTTTGCCGCCGTCAAGTTCTATAGTCTGTGATGCAGGGAGCATGGTTTTTTTATCAATGACAATCTTCCGGCTTGAATTCCTGATATGATAATTCCCGCTCTGTTCTTCAACTTCATAATCTTTTATCAGCCACCACAATATGCTGTTTCTTAATCCTTCTACCAGTATTATTTTTTTATTCCTGTCAAAAGGAGGGGCGCTTTTTATTATCCCGTCCATTTCTTTTATTTCTGCCATGAGAAATCCCATAGAGTATATCCTCAGTTCAAGGGTTCTGTCTGTAAGTGTGAGTGCGGCGTCTCCGACAATCGCGCTGTCATTCTTTTCAAACTCAATATGAAGGGTTGCGTTAACGCCTTTTATGCTGCTGCGCTCAGCAATAACCTTTCTTATATCAGCGCCTTCGTAATCAGGCAGCTCAACTCTCTTTGCAGCGCAGGAGGTTAAGAGCAGAAGCGCAATAGAGCAGAAGAGTAGAAGGGTGAATGGGTGAATGGGGAAATGGGTAAATATAGATGCACGATGCGCGATACCCTCCTTTAATTCCCCCCTTACTAAGGGGGGATAGAGGGGGGTTGAATCCTGTATCCTGTATCTTGTATCCTGCATCTTATATCCCGATATTTTCAAGAGCCTCTTCAACATTTCCAGCTCCTGTTATCTCAAGTCCGAAAGATTCCTTCAGTCTCTCGCTGTTTGTTCTGGACATAAGCGCTTTTTTAAATCCTATCTTTGAGGCTTCCTTAATCCTCTGCTCGGCATAAGCAACGGCCCGTATCTCGCCTGAAAGGCCTATCTCGCCGAACATAAATATCTTTGGGTCAATGGGGATGTCCCTCAGCGAGGACGCTATTGTCGCTATGATTCCGAGGTCAATCGCAGGCTCAATTATTTTGAGTCCTCCGACTATGTTTATAAATATATCCATTCCGCCGAGATGCAGTCCTGCCTTTTTCTCAAGCACGGCAGTCAAAAGATTCACCCGGTTGAAATCAACTCCGATGCTGGTTCTCCTCGGCATCCCGAATGTTGTCGGCGAGACAAGAGCCTGAATCTCCACCATTAGCGGCCTCGTCCCTTCCATGCTTGCGGCAACAGTGGAGCCTGATACATTATGCGGCCTTTCCGAGAGGAATAATTCAGAGGGATTTTCAATCTCTGAAAGTCCTGCGTCTGTCATCTCAAACACGCCTATTTCGTTCGTTGAGCCAAAGCGGTTTTTAACCGTTCTTAAAATCCTGTAAGGACGTCCTCTGTCCCCTTCAAAGTAAAGCACGGTGTCAACGATATGTTCAAGAACCCTCGGCCCGGCAATCGCTCCTTCTTTCGTCACATGGCCGACAATGAATACAGGGATTCCGGACTTCTTTGCAAAAAACATCAGCCTTGCCGCGCATTCCCTCACTTGGCTGACAGAACCGGGCGCTGACAATATCTCCTCTGTGTACATTGTCTGTATGGAATCAATTACAATTGCGCCGGGCTCTAATCTTGAGGCAGTATCAATTATGGTTTCAAGAGATGTCTCTGCAAGAAGCAGTATCTTGCCGGAATCTATGGAAAGTCTTTCCGCCCTCAGCTTTATCTGCTCAGGAGATTCCTCTCCTGATACATAAAGCGAACTTTCATATTTTTTTGAGAGGCCTGAGAGCGCCTGAATAAGAACAGTTGATTTCCCGATTCCGGGGTCTCCTCCGACCAGGATTACAGAGCCTGCAACAACCCCGCCTCCCAGAACCCTGTCAAGTTCCTTTATGCCTGTTGTTGTGCGTTTTTCTTTTCCGCTGACAATTGTATTCAGGGGCTGGGGCTCCCGAGCCGCTCGGGATGAGTTTCTTCCCTGCCGCACCTCTTTTTTCTCTTCAACAAGCGTATTCCATTCACCGCAGTCCGGGCATTTCCCGAGCCACTTTGCGCTCACATAGCCGCACGCCTGACACTGATAGAAAGTTTTAACCTTTGCCATGCTGTATTATAGTCTTGCATAGGACTCGTTGACAAGGGATGTTTCGCCTTTGCACCTTGACATAATTACTAAAGTGCTATATACTCCAATTTAGTTAAACTAAAATGGAGGTTACTCCAACATGAAAGAGTTTAAAAGAATTCTTAATATCAAACTGCCGGATAAGCAGTCTGCTTTTTTATGGGGCGCAAGGAAAACAGGCAAGAGCACATATTTGAAAAACCGTTTTCCCAATAGTATCGTATTTGATTTTCTTAAAACTGATTTGTTTTTTAAAATTTCTAAGAATCCGGCTGCGCTGCGGGAGATGCTTTTAGCAAAAGATAAAGCCTTGCTTAAATATCCAATAATATTGGATGAGGTGCAAAAGGTTCCTCATGTGCTGGATGAAGTGCATTGGCTGATAGAAAACAAAGGTTTAAGGTTCATCCTCTGCGGTTCAAGCGCCAGGAAATTAAAACGAGGGCACGCTAATCTTCTCGGGGGCAGAGCCTGGCGTTATGAAATGTTTCCTCTGGTTACAGCAGAAATAGAAAATTTTAACCTGCTTCGCGGCCTGAACCAGGGTTTAATTCCCTCGCATTATTTGCAAAATAGCGGGGACGCAAAAAAGTCCTTAATCGCTTATGTGCAGGACTACCTGAAAGAAGAAGTTTTTGCCGAGGGCTTGACCCGTAATATCCCGGCGTTTTCAAGATTTTTTGACGCCTTTGGTTATTCCCATGGCGGACTTACTAATTATACTGATATTGCCCGTGATTGCGGAGTAGATTCCAAGACAGTCAAGGAATATTATCAGATACTTGTAGATACACTTATGGCTATTAGAATAGAGCCGTTTAAAAGAAGGCAGTCACGGCAGGTTATAACTAAGGCGGTAAAATATTATCTCTTTGATGTAGGTGCAGCCGGCTGTCTTACTAAAAGATATTTGATGGAAGAAAAAGGGACTGAGTTCGGCAAGGCCTTTGAGCATTTTTTACTTATGGAGATAGTTGCGTACAGGTCTTACAGGGGTTACGATTTTCGGGTAAATTTCTGGAGGACAAAGTCGGGTCTTGAAGTGGATTTTGTTATTGGAGACGGCGAGACAGCCGTAGAAGTAAAAAGCACGAATCATGTTGATGTAAGGGATTTAAAGGGTTTGTTTGCTTTTATGGATACATATTCTCCTAAAAGAAGTATTGTTGTCTGCAATGAGAAAGAAAGAAGGCTTCACGGCAAAATAGAGATAATACCCTGGCGCGAATTTCTCCATGAACTCTGGAATGACAATATATTGAAATAATTTAAGTTATGAGGTGTATTATGCCGTAAATATAGTCTTGCATATGACTCGTTGACAAGGGATGTTTCGCCTCATTCCTCACCTGAGGGCAGGGAGAGTAAGATAGTGGAGGGGGAAAATACTCAATTTCCTTTACTTTACAATCTCTGTCCCGATTCCTTCTTTTGTGAATATCTCAAGCAAGAGGCAGTGCGAGATGCGGCCGTCAATTATGTGCGTTTTTGAAACTCCGTTTTCAATAGCCCTGATGCAGGCATTGACCTTGGGTATCATGCCCCCGGAGATTGTGTTGTCAGAAAGCAGTTTCTTAATGTTTTCCCCTGTGAGAGTTGAGATTGTATTTCCTTTTTTATCTTTTATGCCCGGCACGTCTGTGAGGAGTATGAGTTTTTCCGCCTTGAGTTTTCCTGCAATAGAAGATGCAGCATAGTCCGCATTAATATTAAATGTCTCGCCGTGCTCTCCAATGCCTATCGGAGAAATGACCGGGATGAACCTTTCCTTTTCAAGGCTTTTAAGCGCCTGCGAATTTATGTCCGTTACCTCGCCTACAAGGCCGAGGTCAATTACCTCTTCAACCCCTGTTTTTTGCGAGGCCTTTTTCATAAGCTTTTTCTTTGCCTTAATGAGCCCTCCGTCTTTTCCGCTCAGACCAATGGCTTTTCCTCCGTGCTTGTTTATCAGGGAGACTATCTCCTTATTGACTATCCCGCCGAGAACCATCTCAACAATGTCCATTGTTTCTTTGTCTGTAACGCGCTGGCCCTGGATGAATTTCGGTTTCTTGCCCATCTTCTCCATTGTGGAGCTTATCTTTGGCCCTCCGCCGTGCACAATTACAGGATGGATTCCGATGAAACTTAAGAGCGCGATGTCCTGAGCGAATGAATCTTTTAATTTATCTTCTATCTGTGCAGCCCCGCCGTATTTGATGACAAACGTCTTGCCCGAAAAATTCCTGATATACGGCAATGCCTCAATGAGTATGTTTGCCTTTTCAATAAGTTTTTTCATGATTGCCTTGATTTTAACGTGGAGTGCAAAGTCTTTTCAAGTCTGAAAGGTTTTTATTATTCGCCTATTGTCAATCTTTAGCTAAAAGAATATAATAAGAAATTATTGGAGGTGTATATGGCAAGGGCAAAAGCGGTGACAATAGATGATGTTGAACAGATAGTAGAGCAAAAACTTCTTGAGATAATTGGCAACCCCGATTCAGGTCTTCATCTGAAAAAAGAGTTTAAAGCTAAGTTGGAACACAGGCTTAAAAACCCCTCAAAGAGAATTGCCCACGAAGAGGTATTAAAGAGATTTGCCTAAGGTTCAATGGGAAAAAGAAGCCTTAGATGACCTTCAAATAATAGACCATCCTATTGTAAAGCGCATCCTTAATAAGATTTCATGGCTCTCGCAGCATTTCAACAGCATAACTCCGGATCCCTTGTCTGGCGATATGTCAGGACAACATAAATAAACAACATAAATAGGGACAGCGACCGGTTTTAGTCTGGAGCGGAAATCAGTAATCAATCAAAACATCGCCTCAAAGTCTCTCGGAGTGATGATTTTGACGCCTTTGAAGTTTTTCATCACCAGTAGATCGGTATCTCCTGTTACAAGATAGGCTGCCCTCGCAGAAACAGCGCATGAAAGGAATTTATCGTCGTCACGGTCTTTGCAAGCATCCTTTATTACCTCATTTGCCTCTACAACCTCAAAAAAGGGCAGAATATTCTCCTCAATAATTGTCCTTATCTCACTTGCGGTCAGGGAAAATTTTGGATAAGCAATAACTTTCTTGAATTCATCAAAGGTCTCTCTTGAGATTAGCGGGATTATTCTGCCTCTTTCCCACAGGTCAACTATCTTTGAGAGTTTGCCCTTGAACAGCAATGCGGATACAAGGACATTCGTATCCAGGACGACCCTTAACTTCTTTTTCTCGCCCATTTAACCGCATCGGCAATGTCTTTTTCGGTAATGCCGAGGCTTTCCATCTTTTCCCTGATACCACTTAATCCCCTTCCCTCAAAGCACGGAATACAGACCGTCTTTCCATTTTTCACCCTCAGCCTCGGCTCCATTGTTTTCTCACCGCATTTCTCGCATCTTACGCTCGGATATATCCTTGCCTCATCAGGCAGCGGCATCTTCACGTGTTTTATTTTAAACAAATCCTTATCAGACGTCTTTAGGATGGATTCTATTTTCTTTGTTTTTCTCAGGTGGACTGCTTTTAGAACTTCTTTTGAACGGCTGCCTTTCATGTATTTTTGCCATAGCTCTTTTTCTTTTTCTGTTTCAGGCGGAGGCGTCCAGTCAATGGATATTCTGACTGCCTTTCCGGAAGGCCTTTTTATAAAAGTATAAACCTGTTTGCCGTAATCTTTAAAAATGAGATTGCCTTTTCCGAAGGTGCAGCCCGTCATAACCTGAACAGCATCAACGGCGCATGAGTTATTCTCCACTATCGCAACTATCTCCTCGTCTATTGATTTTCTGCCGAGTTCTTTTAGCGCTAACGCGGATGCCCTGTATCCGAGAACAAGCCCGGGACATATGTGGCCGTGAAATTTAACAATCTCATCAAGTTTTTTCATAGGACGATTTTATAACAAAAATAGTGTTTTTGTATAGTTGCAAGAAAAGTTGAAAATGTTGAATAATCATGTATGGCAGATAAGAAGCCCTTCAAGAATTTGAAGCCTGAAAGCATAAAGAGTAAGAAGTCTAAGCCTGCCGGTGTTTCTGAAAAATTTGCAAGACTACTCGATATCTATACAAGAATTGCACAAAATAAATATCCATCCGCTAAATCCCTTGCAGAAAAATATGAAGTGGCTGAAAAGACCATATACAGATACCTTGAAGCAATCAGGGATATAGACCCGATTGAGTTTGATAATGAAAAGAGAGGATACAAGTTCGTAAATGGTGACAGGATTAAAAAACTTATCCTTACAGATAATGAATTATTGCTGCTTCTCACAATGAGCGAGGCGGTATCACATCTTGGAGAGCCGCTTAAAAGAAGTTTTCAGGAACTGAGAGAGGATGTAACAAATGTCCGGAAAGTGCCTCGTGCAGATACAGGCTCTCCGATTGTTATTAAGATGCCTTATGCCATAGAAACAGAAAAACTTAGCGGTTATTTCGAAACCATAGTTAAGTGCATAAACGAGAAACGTTCAATAGATATTGTTTATAAGGCATTGCATAGCAAAGAGACAACTGAACGCAGGATTGACCCTTACGGTATTGTCCTCTATGAAGGGGCATGGATTCTTATTGGATACTGCCATCTTAAAGATGCAGTGAGACATTTTGCCCTTGACAGGATTCTTGACTTAAAAGAGAAATGGCTTTATTTTGAACCAAAGGACAGCTTCAGCCTTGAAGGGCATTTTTCACTTAGCTGGGGAATATATGACGATAATGTGGTTGATGTGACTGTAAGGTTTTCATCAAAAGTTGCAGAGTATATAACACGAAAAGAAAAGTGGCACCCGTCTGAAAAAAGAGAGATTCTGCCAAACGGTGATGTTGAGCTTACATTTTCTGTTGCAGGGACAAGTGAGATAAAGCATTGGATATACTCATGGATACCGAATGTGGAGGTTCTCAAACCTGAGTGGTTCAGGGAGCAGGTCAGTAAGGAGCTATCAGCTTCTTTAGAGAATCATAGAAGAATAATAAATTCTGGCTTTTCTACTTAAAAAGCGAAAATATTTCCCTTATCCATTTTTTGCCTTGGGGCGATTTGGAATAGTTTTTAAAAACCATTTCCAAAGGATATACAATAACGCCATCAACCTTATCGTATCTCTCGCAATTGCAGAAAAGTATTGCCTTTGCATTCCCGTTTAAATATTTTTTTAATTTATCGAATTTCTTTTGTGTTTCTGGATCATTGAAATCCAGATATGTAACTTGAACGTATATCTTTTCATTTTTTCCCGATAAGCCAACGATATCTATGTCTTTTAGTGTCCTACCAACTGGCATCAAAAAACTTTCCATTTTGGGAAGTATTTTTGTATCGGGATTGTTGCGCAAATACTCCGAACAGAGCACTTCCTGTTGTGTCGATGATAGGTTTTCTAATATGACTTTTATCGGTTTGTCGTTGACTACATATTCTATCCATTTTCCCCCATTTTTCCATATTTTTATTGTGCCTCGCTGGGGTCGTCCTGCGGAAAGCATCAGATATTTATCGTGTGATACATGTTTAACTTTCCGAAGTTTTAATCTTTTTAGAACAGCAGTTCTTCCCGGGTTACTATCTCCCCATTTGCCTTTAAGACGTCCAATCTTTGTTCCAGCTTCTATTTTACCTACTATTGCTCCATTCTTAATATAATATTCAGCGCATACATAGCCACCTTGCTTAGACAAAGCATTCAAAGTTTTTAGCGCATCTCGAGCGTTTTTAAAACTATAATCATCGGGGTTTGTACTTTTGCTATCATGGGGTTCATCTTTTGAATGTTCGTAGGGAAAATGAATAAAAATATAATTTTCATTCATTAATTTGTTAAAAGTCTTAATGTCGATATTAAGTTCCTTTGTATGACGTATAAAAAAAGTCTTCATAATTGATTCACCTCAATAAAGCTTTCAATTTAAAATTTGTGTTTTGTTATGAAAATATAGCACATTTTGCGATAATAAATCAATCGTTCACGCGAATAAAAAATTTTCCCCCTGACACCCTGCTGTCATATCCGGCAATTATAATCCCATCAAAACGTATCGTATAGGAGGCATAATGAGGAAAAGGAAAAAGGGCAAGGATAAGGTAGTGGAAAAGGTGAAAACTATTGTCAAAAAAGAAGGATATCTGTTCAAATGCCCTTCCTGCAGCAATACAAAGAGATTCTATGAAAAAGGTTTGGCGCGTGTGAAGGTTGAACTCGAACAATATGGAGGGGGATTAGATGAAATCAGCGCTGATGTGGAAAGTTTCATCGGAAACGTCAAAACTTTCTGCTCTGAATGCAACGCAGAGGTGAGTTCTGGAAGTGTGAGGCTTATTCCCGTTGGCAAGGGCGCCTGCATAAGGCTTGAATCCCATGTAGAGCGTATAAATTCTAAAACTCCCTGACACCCTGCTGTCATAGCCTTTATATATCCTTAATACAGGAGGTGTAAATATGATGAGAAATTCCATTCCTGCTGGATTAAAGAGAAGACTTGTAAGGAACAGACTGATAGGCAGTAGTGATAGATACTTGTTCAATTCATCTTTCGATGAAAGGAAAACAATTGGATATCTCCTGAATTTGATAGATTCCAGCCTTTTCCATGACAGGTATATGCAACTATTCAGGTTTTCAGCGGATGTTCTTGGTGAAAGCAAGGTCTTGAAAATCATAAATAAGAAATACCCTGAGATTTTTAAAAGTAATGGCAATAATGGAATAACAAAGGTGAAGATTGATAATATAGATGAAGTAATCCCTCTCAGGACTCTGACTAAAGTTATCAGAGAGGATATAGCTTCAGAACTCTTGTCAAGATTCAATAGGCTCTCTTCCCATAAAGATTTCAGGATTAAAAAGCGCCTCAATCTGATTCAAAAGACATTTGATTTGACAGACGAAGAAATAGAGATTCTGATTTTTTATTATCTGTTGGAAAATTGCAGATTGGTTGAGTCATATTTCGGCGGCGCTGATTTCCTGCAATTAAGGCAGATTGCCGCTTTAAAAAATTATGGCAGATTAATTTTGGGGATAAACAACAGTTCACTTGTTAAGGTTTTTTCAAAAGGGGTGTTGTTTCATTCAAATTTACTGGGGAGAGCACATCGCATGAGTGGTGAGGGGATTGGAATATCACAATGGTGTCGTGATTATCTGTTAGGGATGGGAGAAAAGGATATAACGCAAGAGTTTTTTGAAATTGATGAAGGAAAAACACTTGATATCGCCGACTTTGAAATAAAAGAGGACGAACTGCTCGTAATTAAGACTTTATTGGACTCCAAGTATCCCCAAAATATCCTTTTTTACGGCGCTCCGGGCGCCGGCAAGACGTCTTTTACAAAAAGCATGACAAAGGAAGCAGGCAAAAGGCTTTATAAGGTAAAGATACCTGAAAGCGATAATATTAAAGACAGGCGAAGCGCTATCTATGCTACATTAAACCTTGCCGACAGAAATAATTCCATTATTCTTATTGATGAGGCAGATGAAATCCTCAATTCCCACAAATCACAATTTTTTGAAAGCAAAATTGATAAGAGCTGGATAAACAATCTTCTTGAATCACACAAGCAGAAGATAATCTGGATAACAAACCGTTCAAGTGAAATAGACCTTTCAACAATGAGGCGTTTTTCTTTTTCATTAGCATTTAGGCAGTTCAATTCAAAAAGCCGTTTTAAGGTTTTGAAGCGCGAGCTTGGGGTAAACAGGCTTGGAAGTTATTTCACGGAAGATGAATTGGAAGAGTTGTGCAGAAACTATAATGTGAACGCCGACGGAATCATAAAGGCAATCAATGTGCTTAAAATCAGCAGAAGTACGCCGAAGAATATGGCCTTAAGAAAAATCAGAGTGGTTCTGAACAGCCACGAGAAGACTACAGCGGGAGGTAATCTTTCAAACAAGATGGCAAGGAATACCAAAGACTATTCTCTGGAAGGGCTCAACACATCCTATGACCTGAACAAACTCGTAGCTACGCTGAAGGAGTACATTGAATGTCAGGAGCGAGGGACTTTAAGAAATAATCAGGCAATATCGGCTCTTCTTTATGGAATGCCCGGCGCAGGGAAATCCGAATTCATCTATTACGTTGGGAATCTTCTTTGCAAAGATGTCAGCTTAAAACGTTGTAGTGAAATTCAATCAATGTATGTGGGGCAGACCGAAAAGAATATTTCATCGGCATTTTATGAGGCTCAGACTAATGGCAACATCCTATTTTTTGATGAAGCTGACAGCTTTCTTTTCCCAAGAAAAGATGCGGTGCGCTCATGGGAGAAGAATTTTACTAATGAAATTCTCACACAGCTTGAAAGCTATACAGGCATAGTGTTTTTTGCAACAAATGATATAGACGGGCTTGACCACGCTGCGTTAAGGAGGTTCAAATTCAAGGTAGAGTTTCTTCCGCTTACGCCAGAGGGGAGTGTTAATTTCTATCGGAGATTGCTGAATCCGTTAGTGTCGGATAATCACATATTGTCCAAAGATGAAATTGATGAGATAAAGAATGTTAAGAATCTCACGCCAGGGGATTTTATAGTTGTCAGAGATCAATATAACTTTATGGGTGATTCATCGCTGACACACGGAAAGCTTATAGAATCACTTTCTAATGAAGTGGGACACAAAAAAATGCTGAATAAAACAAGAATAGGTTTTTAAAAAGGAGTAAAAAATGATAAAGAGAAGGGATTTTCTTAGTGGCATAGTTGCAACCGGTTTTGTTTTTGCAGGTGGATATCCGGCAGCGAATGTCTTTGATACGCTGTCAGAAAGAAACAGTTCAAGGAGTATAAATAGATACCCTGTCTATGTTAATGGGAAGGGCGGATATATAGATGAAACTGGGAAAATAGTTATAAAACCCCAGTTTGACAAGGCATATAAGTTTTCTGAGAGTCTCGCGGCAATACGTATGAAGAATAAATATGGTTACATTGATCATACTGGTAAAATCATAATCCTTCCTCAATTTTCATATGCAACTGAATTTTCTGAAGGACTGGCAAATGTATTTATTAAGGCAACGCCATGCTTTATAGATAAAAACGGGGATGTTGTGTTTGAGAATCCCAGACAAATCAGCAAATTCTCGGAGGGATTGGCACGCATTAATGTAGATTGTAGTGTTGGCTTCATAGATAAAACAGGACGGATTGCAATAACGCCTTCTTTTGAAAAGGCCTCTGATTTTAAAGAAGGACTTGCGGCTATAAAATTCATGGATGATTGGGGCTATATAGACAAAAGAGGAATGTCAGTAATATCATCAAGGTTTGACCGCGTTTCGTCATTTTCTGATGGATTAGCGGTATTTTACGAGATAGACAAACACACAGGGGTGGGACAATCAGGATATATTGACAGATATGGAAGGGTTGTAATTGAGCCGAAGTTCAGATTTGCGTTAGATTTTTCAGAAGGGCTTGCTGCCGTAAGCGGTGGGTACATTGACTGGAATGGCAAGCTTGTTATCAACCGTGATTTTGAATCATATGGAAGTTTCTCAAATGGTCTCGCCGTGATGGAAATAGGCGGAAAACACGGTTATATTAACAGGGCTGGAGACATTGTTATTGCTCCCATGTTTGATGAGGCGGATAAATTCTATGGTAATCTTGCACAGGTAGTTGTTGGCGATAAGATAGGCTATATCAATAAGATTGGGAAATTTGTCTGGGAGCCAAGGAATTGAATTTTAAATATTTCATATCCTTTCCTCATAAGGCGCAATCAGCGTGTTATATCCCTCATCTGCGAGGGTCTTTGCCTGTGTATACGCATCGTCTTTTGAATTGAACTTGCCGACCCTGACCCTATAGTATTTACTTCCGCTGATTTCCGCTTCTGTTATATAGACCTTGCTGTATTTCAATTCCAGAGACGCCTTCATGCGTGTAGCATTTGACAGGTCTTTGTAGGAGCCTATCTGTATTGTAAAGGGCCCGCTGCCGCCTAAGGGTGAATACTTTATATATTTTATATACCTCATGTCCCTTCCGAGAGGTTCAATTCTTACTTTTCCGGTTCCGGGGCCGATTAATTCAAGCTCCTTTGCGCAGGAGTAGGAGAGGTCCAAGTCCCTTCCCGGAATAAACGGACCTCTGTCATTCACAGTGCACTCTACATTTTTGTTATTTGTTATGTTTGTCACCTTCAACTTTGTCCCGAAAGGATATTCCTTGTGTGCGCAGGTATTTGCATGCATATTGTAAGGCTCGCCTGACGATGTCAGCTTTCCGTGAAAATCAGGCCCATACCACGAGGCGACTATATATTTGGCCTCAGCCTGTATTGCCTCAGGTTGTTTTGTATCTGATGGTTTTGTCTCCTGCGGGCTTTCCTTTGGCTGGCTTTCATATTTGGGGTAATCTTCATAGTATCCGTATCTCGGCGAAGCGCAGGAAGCAAGACAAAACAGAGCAGTAGAGCAGAAGAGCAATAGAGCAAAAGTAGAAGTTTGGTTTTTACTGCTGCACTTCTGCACTGCTGGACTTCTGCGCTGCTTTTTAATCATTACAGTATATACCTGCTCAAATCTTCATCCTTCACAATATCAGCGAGTTTAGTTCTCACATATTCCCTGTCTATCGGAAGTTTGCCGTTCTTTTTTTCAGGCGCCTCAAAGGATATATCCTCAAGGAGTTTTTCAAGCACCGTATGGAGCCTTCTTGCGCCTATGTTTTCTGTCTTCTCATTTACGGTTGCCGCAATGCCTGCTATCTCCTCAACGGCGTCTTTTCTGAAAGTTATCTCTACATTTTCGGTTGCGAGCAGGGCTGTGTATTGTTTTGTGAGCGCATTATAGGGTTCTGTGAGAATTCTTACGAATTCATCTTTTCCCAATGCCTCAAGTTCAACCCTTATGGGAAACCTTCCCTGAAGTTCGGGGATGAGGTCTGAGGGTTTTGTCATATGGAATGCGCCTGCCGCGATGAAGAGTATATGTTCTGTTTTTACAGGGCCGTGCTTTGTTGTTACTGTTGTGCCTTCAACAACAGGAAGCAGGTCTCTCTGAACGCCTTCCCTTGACACGTCCGGGCCGTAAGCATGTCCCCTGCTTGCAACCTTGTCAATCTCGTCTATGAATATAATCCCTGTCTGCTGGACCCTCTCAATAGCCTCTTTTGCCACCTTATCCATATCAATCAGTTTATTGGCCTCTTCCTGCACGAGTATTTTTAATGCCTCAGGCACTTTGGCTTTTTTCCTCTTTGCTTTTTCAGGGATTAACCCTCCGAGCATCTCTTTCAGGTTTATCTCAAGCTCTTCAAGCCCTACGTTTGAGATTACGCCGAAGGGCATTACCCTTTCTCTTACCTCTACATCCACATATCTGTTGTCAAGCTTGCCTTCTTTAAACTGCTGCCTGAGCCGTTCTCTCGTCTCTTTGTATTTCTCCTTCTCCTCATCTTCAAGGCTTATGCCCCGTCCGCCTGCGGCGGATCTTGGAGAGGGAAGCAGGAGGTCCAGGAGCCTTTCTTCTGCAAGGGATTTTGCTTTCTCCTGAATCTTCTCTATATGCTCTGACTTAACCATGTTAAGCGAGATTTCCGTAAGGTCTCTTATCATTGATTCAACATCTCTGCCCACATAGCCCACCTCTGTAAACTTGGAGGCTTCTATCTTTAGAAACGGGGCATGCGCAAGTCTTGCGAGACGTCTTGCAATCTCTGTTTTTCCGACTCCGGTCGGTCCAATCATGATTATATTTTTGGGAAGCACCTCGTCTTTCAGTTCAGGGGAAAGCTGCAGCCTCCGCCACCTGTTTCTCAGGGCAATGGCGACTGCCTTTTTTGCCTTGTGCTGGCCTATGATATACTTATCAAGCTCTTCTACTATTTTTCTTGGCGTGAGATTTTCCATTTTAACTCCTATATTAGTGTAGTTCATGAAACACTTCTATATGTTGTCATTGCGAGGGACAAAAGTCTCGAAGCAATCTCACGACGAGATTCCTTCGCTTTGCTCGGAATGACAAATAGCAAAACACTATTGCAGCTCCTCAACTGTTATATTCTCATTGGTGTATATGCATATATTAGATGCAATCTTCATCGATTTTTCAACTATTTCCCTTGCGGAAAGATTTGTATTTTCAAAGAGCGCCTTTGCCGCCGCCTGCGCATAGGGGCCTCCGGAACCGATTGCAGCAATCCCCTCCTCAGGCTCAATAACATCGCCGGTGCCTGAGATTATAAATGTGTGCTCCTTATCCGCAATGAGCAAGAGCGCCTCAAGCCTCCGTAACATCTTGTCTGTTCTCCAGTCTTTTGCAAGTTCTACGGCAGCCCTTGTAATATTGCCTCTATATGATTCAATCTTTGCCTCAAATCTTTCAAATAAAGTGAAGGCATCTGCCGTTGCGCCTGAAAAGCCAGCGATGATTTTATTGTCGTACATGGTCCTTATCTTTTTTGCATTGTGTTTTAAGACAGTATTGCCCATTGTCACCTGGCCGTCTCCGGCAATGGTAACTTTTCCGTCGCGCCTGACGCATAATATTGTTGTTCCCTTAAACATTTTCACCTCTCTTCGGTAAATGGGTGAATCGGTGAATGGGTAAATCGAAAGAAATTTTTATTCAGAGTCCTATTCACCTATTTACCTATCAACCTATTCACCTATTTTTTGTTCTCTTTAGCCAGCGGATGCGCCTTGTCATAAGTATCCATTAAATGCGTTATATCCAGATGCGTATATTTCTGTGTTGTTGACAGCGATGAATGCCCTAAAAGCTCCTGAATCACCCGCAAATCAGCGCCGTCCTGAAGAAGATGGCTTGCAAAGGTATGCCTGAGAGTATGAGGCCCTATGCGGGTGTTAATGCCGATTGCCTTTGCATACTTAACTACTATACGTCTTACGCTTCTGTCTGTCAATCTTGAGCCGCTTTTATTAAGAAAAAGCGCTCCGTCTTTCTCTTTCTTTTTAAGCAAAATCCTTTCAACGAGATATATCTTTATTGCCTCTAATGCCTTTCTGCCCACCGGCGCTATCCGCTCCTTTTTGCCCTTGCCTTTAACCTTAATAAGTCCTTCTTTTACATTTATGTTGTCTGCATTCAGCCCGGAAAGCTCGCTTACGCGGATGCCGCTTGCATACAGGAGTTCAAGTATTGCCCGGTCCCTTACAGGCAGGAAGCCTATTCCTTCCGGTTTTTCCACGAGAGAAAAGACGTCATCTACGGATAGAAATTTCGGCAGAATCTTCGGCAGTTTTGGCGTGGGGACCAGTTTTGCGGGATTTGTCTTTATATAGCCTTCACGATAAAGAAATTTCAGAAAGGACCTTACTGCCGCGAGCCTTCTGCCCGCGGTGGTCTTTTTATGCCCCGCATTTATCTCTTCGGCGACAAATCCCCTGATGTCATTCATCCCTATGTCTTCCACCTTTGCTTTTACATGACCTGAGAATATCCCAATGTCTTTCCTGTAGGCCCTGAGCGTGTGAGGGGAGGCGCCTTTTTCTATTTCAAGATAGCGCAGAAAATTTTCAATATAAGTATTCATGCCTGTATTATAATAAAAAATGCACTCTTTAGCTTCAATAGATATCGGTTCTAATACAATCAGACTGCTTATCGGCAGAGTGGAGGGCGGGAGGATTATTCGTCACAGGACAGGGATGGTAATCACCCGTCTTGCCGCAGGCATTGGCGAGACAGGACTGCTGAATCCTGACAGCATGGAAAAATCAGTGTCTGTCCTGAAGGCTTTTTCAGATATTATTTCGGCTTACGGTATTTCGCATATAAAAGCCGTCGGGACCAGCGCATTGAGAGAGGCAAAAAACTCAGGAGAATTCAGGCAGAGGGTTTTAGCGGAAACAGGAATAAATATAGAAGTGATTTCAGGCGAAGAGGAGGCAGAGCTTACAGCGCGCGGTGTTCTGTCTGATATGCTTGAGGCGGATTCATCTCTTATTGTGGACCTCGGCGGCGGAAGCGCCGAATGGATTTTCTGCCGGAATTCATCTCCTGCTGAAATGGGGACAATTCCGACAGGCGTTGTAAAGCTATTTGACAAGCACATAAAATCTGACCCTCCTTCAAAAGCGGATATTCTCTCTCTGAAAAAGGAATCAGATACTGTCTTAAGCGGACTTAAAACTCAGATAGGGCGTCTCATAAACAGCAGGACAGTTTTTATCGGAACAGCGGGAACTATTACAACGCTTGCATCCATTGATATTGGGCTTGAGGTTTACGACCATGAAAAAATTAACAGGCATAGCATCTCTTTAGAGAGGCTGCATGATATTGCAGACATGCTCATACGCATTCCTATTGGCGAGAGAAAAGAGCTGAAGGGGCTTGAGCCGGAAAGGGCAGACTTGATTATCCCGGGCATACTCTTTACAATTAATATTATGGAGTTATTCGGATTTGCTAATATTCTTGTGAGCGACGATGGACTGCTTGAAGGCGCGCTAATAAAACTTTCTGAAAGGGTCTCGTAATTTAAACTTTATGGAACAGGTATTTAAAAGACCGGTAAGCCTTAAACCTGCGCCTTTCAGGTTCTGCCCGGGCTGCGGACACAGCCTGATACACAGGATTATTGCAGAGTGCATAGACAAGCTTAATATCAGGGAGAGAGTCGTAGGAATTGCGCCTGTCGGATGCGCTGTTTTTGCTTATGACTATTTCAACTTTGATATTCTTGAGGTGGCGCACGGAAGGCCCCCGGCAGCAGCGACCGGGCTGAAACGGGTTATGCCTGATAAAATAATATTTTCATATCAGGGGGACGGAGACCTGGCCGCAATCGGCACTGCAGAGATAATCCACGCCGCAAACAGGGGCGAGAACTTAACTGTGTTCTTTGTAAACAATGCCACATACGGCATGACAGGTGGACAGATGGCTCCGACAACGCTGCTTTTGCAAAGGACTACCACCACGCCGAGGGGCAGAGACGTTAAGACGTCTGGCTATCCCCTGCATGTTTCTGAAATGCTTGCAACTATTGAAGGCGTTTCGTTTATTGCAAGGACCTCTGTGGACTCTGTAAAAAATCTTATGGCGGCAAAGAAGGCTGTTGAAAAGGCCTTCAGGTATCAGATAGAAGGCAAGGGATTCAGCTTTGTTGAGATATTATCTCCGTGTCCGACTGACTGGGGGATGTCTGCTGAGGGGGCCATAAACTGGATGCGCTCTGAGATGATGCCTGTTTTCCCTCTCGGTACAATTAAGGATAAATATGGCGAGTTATAGGGGTATGCTTTGGAACATAAGATAATGGCGGCGGGTTTCGGAGGGCAGGGTATCCTATTTTTAGGCAAACTGCTTGCTTACAGCGGTATGCTTGAGGGCAGGGAGGTTACCTGGTTTCCTTCTTACGGCGCTGAGGTGCGCGGCGGCACTGCAAACTGCACCGTGATTATCTCTGACGAGATGATAGGCTCTCCGGTTGTCAGGAATCCAGAAATCCTTATAGTAATGAATGAGGCGTCTCTTAATAAATTTCAGCTGAGACTGAAGAACGGCGGAATTTTAATATTTGATTCGTCTCTTATAAAAAAACCTGAACTGCGCTCTGATGTGCGCGTTGTTGACGTCCCTGCAAGTGAAATAGCCGCCTCAATCGGAGGGACAAAATGCGCCAACATGGTAATGCTCAGCGCACTGCTTGCGGAGACAGGAATAATAAAAGAAGAATCAGCAGTCAACGCCCTTGAAGAGCTTACACCTCAGAAAAGGAAAAAGGGTCTTGGCGCAAACAAAGAGGCGCTAATAAAGGGCAGGCAATATATTGAAGATAAGAAAAGCAAAAATATCTGACGTCAGAGAAGTCCAGCGGCTTATCAATGAATTTGCAAAAAAAGAGGAACTGCTGCCGCGTTCCTTAAATGACCTCTATGAGAGCATCCGCGACCTTTTTGTGTGCGAAGACAGAGGCGAGATAAAAGGAGTAAGCGCGCTTCACATATTATGGGACGACCTGGCAGAGATAAGGTCGCTTGCGGTTGCAGAAGGTTCAAGGGGCCAGGGGATAGGAAACAGGCTTTTGAAAATATGTCTCAGGGAGGCAAAAAGGCTCGGGATAAAAAGGGTGTTTGCTCTCACTTATCAGTCCGAGTTTTTCAGGAAGAACGGTTTTAAAAGTATTGATAAATCAAAACTTCCTCAGAAGATATGGGGAGACTGCCTCAGATGTCCGAAGTTCCCTGAATGCGACGAAGACGCTGTGATAA
>Ga0210004_1000337_pt1 | contig 28422 bp, 38 predicted proteins | sample CryGey13umfilter_FD_185450 | JGI IMG/M metagenome (GOLD analysis project Ga0210004, IMG submission 185450) | Groundwater microbial communities from aquifer in Utah, USA - Crystal Geyser 4/8/14 3 um filter (SPAdes) (version 3) | ecosystem: Environmental > Aquatic > Deep subsurface > Groundwater...
AAGGGGCGCTCAAATACATGAAAGAATGATGACTTGCATAGCAACATGGAAACAACATGGATTGAATACTAGAGAAGAATTATTGAAATGTGTAAGGAGCTAAACACGTACACATATTTGTTTCCTATCTTGTTCCATCCATAAAGCTTTCTTAAGATATAAACAGACTCATTAGAAAATTTTGGCATAAAATAATTTAGCTTAGCCTGTTTATATAACTTTCATCAATTGAAAGTTTAAATGTTAAATATTTAAATAATAGAGTCTGTATAATTATAAGAATTATAAGAGTTGCCTGCAGTGAACATCATGAAATCAAACTCAAGCTTCATTAAAGTCTTTGGAGATACGCCAATCAATAGGTTATGGGACTTCTTGGTAGATAGCAGAAGCCTTTTTGACTACAGCATGACTGATGTCTGTGAGGCTGCAGGTATATCTTGGAACACACTCAAGGAAATATTTCCCTCTTTTGTCAGGGAAGGCATTGTTAAGGAGACTAGAACAATTGGCAGGGCTACCATGTATGTGCTAAATGAGTTGCATCCTAAATCTGTTTTTATGATAAACTTACACAAAGCTATAAGCATGGTTTTTGTTCGGGGAGGAGACCTGGAAATAGAAATAAAAATAACTGAGAATGGGAAAAAAGTCCCTGTCAAGTTTAGCTCACCCCACCACCAGTCACCGCTCGCTTTGCTCACTATAGACTGGTGGCATGCCGCTCCTTTCAGTCGCTGGGGGCTCGCTTAATTCGTGAATTGATTCATTCTCAACTGCTTTCCTTGCATTTTGACATAATTCTTTATCCTATTTTGATTGTTCCCAAGGCTGTCGAAATATATGACTCCGCTCCACAAACCAGAGCCCCAAAAACACTTTTTCTTAAGCCAAGGCATTGCTCTTAGTATTTTGTATCCTGACCTTCCTTTTAATTTCTTTGCAACTTCTGTTATTGAGAGCAAGCCTATGTCCATAGCCATATGCACATGGTCTTTTGTCAAAACCCAATTCCTGAATGTCTATTTTCATTTCCTCAGAAGTTTTCAAAAATATGTGCCTGCATAGGTTTTCTACATCCTCGTATTCGAAGATTTTTTTGCAGTATTTTGTTTTGAAGCTTACATGCATCAAATGCCTTCCGATGCTAGAGCTGCGCCTAATAAATCCATTTTCCATAGAAATTACACCTCAAGTTTTATAAGGAAGAGAAACCTATCACTAATTGAGACTTAGTTGATAGGGAAAATTCTCTCCCTATTTTTTCTTTGTTTTACGATAGGATAAGGGTTCAACCACTGGTCAAAGACCAGTAGGAATTAATCATTTAAATCTTTCCATTGACGATATTATTGGCTCAATATATGATCATGCAAGTCCAGAAGCGAAGGAAAGCAGCGTTCAAAATATGAGACAGGCTTGCGATGATTTAAAAGTGATTTCAGAAAGGCCAGATATCATTGTGGAAATTAATCCTCGCATAAACATGGAGGAGCTGAAGAAGACCTGCCAAAAAGAATTGGACGACAGGCGATTGTTCGTTGAGACCATAAAGTCCCAGACAGGAGGCATTGAAAGCATCATAAGCGAAAACCCTGGTTTAGCAAGATATTCTATTCTGCTGAAACCCAACCTTAAAGTCACAATTGCAAGTGTTGGGCTGATTGTTTTATTCTTGATCATACTTTTTATTGTCGAGGATACCTACATCACTCTGTTCAAGACTGTTGGTAATATTTTTTTGACGACTTCATTAATATTGTTTTTGATCTACTTTTTTCCAAAGACAATAGAACATCTCACCAATGTAGATACCAGCTTTCTTCTGGAATTGGATCAGGCGGGGGATAGAATAATTGGCCTCAGGGAGACTCTTCTAGTCCTGCTTCCCATAATCTTGGATTCAGTTTTCACTGATTCATTGGTGATTTATGCTGGGGCCATGTTTGCCTTGTGGCTGGCTATTTTCGCGCTTCTTCATGCCAAAAGTAATAAATTAATAACTGTTAACAATAATAATACTGAGGATCCAGCGGGCCCATAGCTCAGCATGGTAGAGCAGGTGACTCTTAATCACAAGGTCGAGGGTTCGAATCCCTCTGGGCCCATTAGAGCGAGGCTGTAGTTTAGCGGGGGATCACTCTATGATTTGCATTATTGATTGTGGAACTTCATGGCTTGAAGAAATTAAAAAAAATGTATCTGAATTAAAAAAGCCATACAAAGTAATTAAATTTGATGAAATAGAAGACTGTAAGTTTAAATCTTTTTCTGGAATTATTATTTCTGGGGCTCCAACACTTCTAACTCAGGTTGACTTGAAAAAATATATGAGTCTTTTTAGATTTATTAAAACTGTAAGCATCCCAATATTAGGGATTTGCCTTGGACACCAAATAATAGGACTATTATACGGCTCTGAGGTTCATGTTGGAAAAATGGTTAATAAGAAAGAAAAAATAGAAATTGTAAAACAAGATGATTTATTTTTAGGAATCAAGAATAATTCTCTCTTTCAGGAAGAACACTCAGAATTTATAACTTTACCTGAAGAATTCCAATTGCTAGCAAAATCGAAAACTTGTGATAATGAAGCTATGAAACACAAAAAACGAAAAATCTATGGTGTACAATTTCATCCTGAAGTATCTGGGAGCAATGGAAAAATGGTTTTGGATAACTTTTTAAAAATAAGATCTAATAATTAAGTGATCCCCGCTGTATCAGACCCTTGCTGTAAATTCCGCTCGGTACATAAGATATTCAGCCCCCAAAAACAGGAGATTTCATGAAAAAGAGGAATATTTCAGTCGCATTGGAATGCTTTGTAAAGAAGGACGGAAAATACCTGATGCTGCATAGAAACCCAAATAAGAGACTTATGCCTGGCGTATGGATGGCTCCTGGCGGGCATATAGAATTCTTTGAAGGTTTATTTGAAGCCGCTAGAAGGGAAATAATGGAAGAGACAGGCCTTAAAATAAAGAACCTGAAGATAAAGGCGAATGGTGTTGGTTATCTGAAAGATTTAGACGAGGAACTTTATTTCTATTTCCTGACAGCAGATTATGATGAAGGTGAATTGATGCAAAACCCAGAGGATGGAGAATTAGCCTGGCTGCATCCCCAAGAAATATTCAAACTTGACAATTTATTAGCAGAGCTGCATGAAGTTTTGCCTCATGTATTCAACGATGATGACAAAGTTATTTCCTATAAGGTTGCTTATGAGAAAGGGAATGAAATGAGTTATTTAGAAATTGAAAATTCATAGACAGAATGGAAATATAAAAATTATAATACCCGCAAGGTATCTCACAATTTCAAATTATCTTCTGGGTAAAACATAAAGGAAATTATCTGGGCTTATTGTTTCTAAATCACATTGTCTAACATAATATTTTTCGCGTACAGCTACCCCATCGAGATCCTCAGAAGGTGTTTTGATAAACCCATCTTCATCCAAAGCAAAGACACGATAAGTATCAACCATTTGAGGACCATACAGTTCCCAAGCCTCCCCTACTGCTACTCTTCCTTCAGCCGCATACTTAGGGAAGCGAGATTGCTATCGAGTTCCATTTTTAATAAACCACTGTGGATGCGAATGCCGTTGCATAAATTTACTTGCCAAATATAGGGTTAAATACCTTTCTGCTTCCAAAAACTCCTAAAAATGTATTTATGAGTAGCTATGGTCTCATCTTCATTTACATTAGAGGCCAGCTAGAATATGCAACTGAGGTAATTAAAGCTAATGAAACACTAAAAACAAAAATCCAAAAAAAATTATATGATTAGAAATTCTCCAGCAAAAGGATTTATTATATATTCACCATATTATTTGCCATGACTTCAGAAATAAATCAAACAGAACTAATGACAGCAGAAATAAAGACTGACCTGGAAGGGATGGGTTTTAATCTTTTTCATACCCTAGAAAATGGCGTAATGTGGGGTTTTGACGGCTCGACAAAATACTTCCCAAGGGAAACTTACATAAGGGAAAGCAATAACGGAAAACCGAAAATAAAAATGAGATTGGAAAAAACAAACAACGGGATAATATTGATAATAAATTCAGAGCCCTTTAAGCAGCAGAACCATCTTGACAGAGCACAGCTAGAAGTAAAAGATATACTGACGATTGTAAAAGAGTATATGAATTTAATCTGAATCCCTAAATATTCACTGTTAAATGAAATTTTGATATAACAGCTCACCATTCCCATAAAATTTCTAAAACACAATAAAATAAAAATTTAGCATCGATTTTCAATTAAAAATGACTAAAATGTGGCTTAATTCTACTTTTCATACAAAAGATTTATTAACTAAATAAAACAATTTAATATTAAATATAAAAATTAAGGTAAGATAAAAATGGTCGCAAGAAGAAAAAGTGCTGCTAGATCTTCCACAAGAAGAGCTGGGGCAAAAAGAAAAACTACTGCTCGAAAAACTACAAAAAGAGTAGCTAGAAGATAAAAATGTTTTGTTTTTTTTCTTTTTCTCTTTTTTAGCTTATTTTGCATATATGTGGTTTTATGAAGGTGAAAGAGCAAACACCTACTGTGCTTGCAATTGCAGTAAAAGGCGATAAATTTCTCTTAGTCAAAAGAAACAGAAAAAATAGGTTTGAGCCTGGTAAATGGGGATTTGTCGGCGAGGCTATAGATTTTGGCGAGGATGTAATTCCTGCATTGAAGCGCGGGTTAAAAGAGGAGACAAACCTTAATCTTCAATCCTGGAAATTATTTAATGCTTATTCCTTTCAATTTGATTCTGATGACAAGCTAAGGCATGCTATTATTGTTGCGTATATTTGCGAATGCAAAGGAGAGGTTAGAATAAATCATGAGTCAGAAGAATACGGATGGTTTAATATTAGAGAAGCAAAAGGATTAGACCTGATAAAAGGAAATGAAAAAATAATAGCCGACTTAGAGAAATTTTTTGACAATGCTTAAGACATCTTCATGAACTTGCTCTATACTTTTTTCTCCGTCAATTGCATGCCATTTGCTAAGAATTCTTCTTTTTGCTTCTTGTTCATAGAATCTTCTTACTTCTTCAAGATAACTCAGGTTGCTTTCATGGTAGTCTAGTTTGCCTTTCTCTTTCTGTTTTCTTTTCATGCTTGTTTCAGGCTTGATGTCAATGTAAATGATTGCATCGGGCTTAACATAATCCATGAGTTTAGCGAATGCAATTCCTTTCTTAAAATCAAGCCCCCTCGCAGATTGGTAAGCAATAGTTGATGTTATATACCTGTCCATGATCACGATGTTGGTTTTTGTTTTCTGAATCTTTTTTGATGTTAGCAATGTATCAGATGCAAAAAGTGTGAATGCGCTCTCTGGATCCAGGCTCAATTTTCCGTCCAGATATGATTTGATTGCTTTTCCTATATCCGTGCTATAGTCCGGAGAACGAAATGCCTTGTGGGAGATATTATTTTTTGCCAAATATTCTTTCAGAAGTTTAGTCTGAGTCTCGCCCCCGCATCCATCCAAGCCTTCAATAACTATAAATTTCATATTACTAATTAATTGTTTATTAATAAATTGTTAAATGGAGTGATAGGAATGTTAGCTGTCTTGGTTGGATTGAAGGGTTCTGGCAAGACTACATTGATGAAGAAGGCTCTTGAGAAAAGGCCTGATATAAAGCACATAGTTGCAGGGGATTATTTTGCTGAATATTACAAGAAGAAAGACATGAACAGGGATCAAGGCGATTTAAGGGTAAATTCTTCAGAGCATTTTAGGATCCACAAAGAAGTCTTCAAAAAAATAAAGGAAGAATGCAAAAAACACAAGAATGTCATTGTTGATACGCATGCATTCCTGACAAAGAAAGAAGGGTTTTATCCTGGTTTGCCGTTATTCGCATTAGAAGAGCTTAAGCCTGATGTGATTGTAGCGTTGGAATACAGGCCAGAAGATATACTCAAGAGAAGGGAGAAAGATGTCAAGGAACTAGACAGAAAAAGAAGTGCTGCCCTGACAATAGAAGGAGTGAAGCTCGAATATGATGTACAGAGGGGCTACTTGTTCGCGGCTTCTGCGATGGTTGGATGCACAGTCAAGCTGCTGCAAAGATTTGAGCCAGAGAAGCATGTGTTTGAGCATACAGAAAAGAATGCCGAGGAGTTGCTGGAGTTATTTGAGTAATCTTTTAAACATTACTTACCAATTCTATTGTAGTTGTCGGGGTAGTTCAGTGGTTAGAACGCCGCGCTCATAAACTCTGTTGAATGAGCTATGATTTGATGATTAGGTGAATCGCGGAGGTCGTGGGTTCAATTCCCACTCTCGACATTGAATTGTTAGAACAGAAACAAAAGAATAATCAATCCATGATTTGTTGAGTTCGACTATTGCCTAAAATAATATCTGATATAAAAAAAATTTATACAAAATAGAAAGCCTTAAATTCATTGACGCTAGCGTTTAAGGAACGAAATCTTTAAATATACCTAAAACCTTAATTTATACCAGTTAGAGGCTGTTTTAAGCCTTTAAAATAAAAATAAGGTGAAAAAAATATGGCAGTAGTAGTTAAGAGTGCTGTAAGAGAACTAGTTAAAGGAAAGTACAACGTAAGTGAAGAGTTCTTAGTTGCCTTAGATGCAGACGTTGCAGCCCTTGTAAAGAGAGCTGCTAGAAGAGCAGAAGACAACGGCAGAAAAACACTAAAAGCAAGAGACATTTAAATGTTTGAGGGGGGTAAAATCCCTTATCTTTTTTCTTTTTGTTTTTAAATCTGAATGAACAATATTTTCTATGGGCGTCAGAGGAGTTATAAGGGATATTATTTCGATTTATTTCGGAATTCAGATAATACTTCTTGTACTGCATGATAAAGTTCCAACCAAAGGGCAGCTGTTATTGTATGCAGCTTTTTTATTGTTTTTTTCGATCTGGTTTTTAATGGAAAGAATTGGCTTATTCCCAAAACTATAAAAAATTACGATTCTGTTGCACTAAAGTCACCCAAACAAGATTGTCGCATATCGGCACCTAAATCCAACATCTCTATTTTCAATGTATCAAATTCCATAAACAGCTATTATTGCTATAATTATCAAACCTGACAAGCATCTAATATATTAAAAACTGAATAGTTGTTTAACCGTAAATCCTCAATAACACCTTGAAAGGTCTGTAGAGCAGTTTCTCTATCTGATCCTCTATAAGTAAGAGTTACTTGACTACCTGACGCCACAACATCCACACCAAAACGAGCTATTAGTTGATTTCGATAGTTGTGGTCTTGATACAAAACTACAAGAGGTCCTGAAGCCGTTATTGTTTGTGAAATTTTCATATAGTTTGATAGTGAGTTAACTTTTTAAGCCTTTTCAGACCTCAAAAAACGTAATTCAATTAAAGACTGTACTGAAAATTCTGTAATAGGGATTAGTGTTGCATATATTGATAATGATGTCTAATCATATTCCCCAGTAACTTCTATCCCTGACTCTTCTTTTGGACGCATGGACAAAAACAAACTACCACCCTCTTAACTTATAATATTCTTTTTTCATCTCTTCAAGATTTTTTTCTCCGATAAGGCTAGTCTTGAGGTAGACCTTCATCGGATAGTTGAGCAGCCTCTCGCTGAGCGTATCATCCTTTTTTGTCAAGCCCGCCTCAATGTTAATTTTTCTCTCCAGCTGAATTATTTTCCCGCCTAAAGACTGCAGGAACTCTTCATCAACATTAAGACCAGCGGTTGAATTAATTGCTTCAATTATATCTTGGCTGTCAAAGTGACCGTCAACAAAGCCGCAGAATCCAGTTGAGTCGCTGGCAGCTCTTTTGTCCTGGTCTTTTATTGCTATTTTCGCTTTTCCTTTTGTTGACAGTGGCCTAAGGGATTTCAAATCATCTTCAACAGGCCTTCCTTTTCTGTGGTCTGCTCCTGTCGGGCTGGTTGCATAGCATAAAGCCGTAGCCCACGAAGATCTTGGGTCCCATGCTGGGGATTCCAAACCTTTTCCGCCTGCTAGAAATTCTTTTGACCCTGGTATTTTTTCTGATGCCCTGAAAGAGCCTTCTGCGAGCAAGTCGCCTATGCCTTTCCTGAATGCAATTTTTTCAATTAAGTCCAATATCATCTCATTGCCTGCCCATTTTTCTTTAACCAATCCTTTCTGGCAGCATTCCCTAAACCAAGCTATAGTTGCCCCGCAGGAAATAGTATCCAATCCATAATTGTCGCAAAGATCATTCGCTTTGATGAGCACATCCATGTCATAGTTTTCGCAGTCTGATCCCAATGAAAAGATTGTTTCATACTCCGGCCCTCTTGCTAAAGCATTATATTTTTTTGATTTGGTTATTCTCTCGCATCTTACAGGGCAGTTCCAGCATCCCCAATCGCTTTCAGTCATTTTTTGGACTGCGAATGCATTTATTTTTTTTGCTTGCGGCGTGTGGTTTTTTCTGTAATTGTCGACAGGGAATGTCCTTATTTTATTTGAATACTCAACCACATTTGAAGTCCCGCAAGAAGACAATCGGTTTGTAGCAAGATTCTTGTTTTTGAATAATTTTTTTGATAATTCCCTAACCCTTGCTTCATCATGCACATCAACTTTTTTTCCTGTGTTGACTACTATCGCCTTAAGTTTTTTTGATCCTAGAATAGCTCCTGCTCCGCCTCTACCGGCGCTTCTCCAGTCAAACTGCAATGAAGCAAACCTGACGAAATTTTCTCCTCCTTGACCGATGCATGCAACACTAGCCTTTTCGGCATCAAATCTTTTTATCAATTCCCCTGTTGTCAATCCCCATTCATCCTTAGCATCATGCAGGCTTAACTTGCCATCCATGATTGCGGCGTAGACTGGCTTTTTGCTTTTTCCTGTGACTTGAATAGCATAATAGCCTTGCGACCTCAGCCTCCAGCCAAAATGGCCGCCGGCATTTGATCCAAGATAAAATCCTGTTAGTGGCGATATCCCAGTCACTTCCAAACGGCTGGATGACGGCAGCATTGTTCCTGTTACCGGGCCTGTTGTTATGAACAGGCTGCTCTTAGGGTCAGTTGGACCTCGAACATCTTCTGACAATAGAGCCGCTCCTAATCCTCTTCCGCCCAACCATTCATGGATAAGCTTTTTTGGTATTTGTTTCTTTTCTATTTTTTGTTTGGTTAGGTCTATTTTTGCCAGGCTGAATTCCATAGAATTATTATTAGCTTTAAAAACTTAAAAATAAGAGATTGAAGAATTGGCTGCATCATGTCTAAAATTCAAAATTATGAACAATGCTTTTTTCTTTTTCTGACTGGATTTCAGCAACAACTCTAATTAACTTTTCAATAGGCGTGCTTTTTATTTTCTCTTTCAGTAGCTCATCAATCTGGAATATTCCTGCAGAGTTTGACATGAGGATTTTCACAAGAATCGGTTTTTTTTCGCCTTCAAGGATTTGCACCCTCTCGATTGCTAAAGCAGACACAGAATGAATGGTTACACTGCCTATCTCGAATGGTATTCTCGCTCTTCCCTGCTCCATGTCTAATGCATCTGCTACCCTGACAATGCCTGCTTCAATAGTCAGCGGCTCTTCCTCTTTTGAATGCCCCATGATTGCATGCAGCACTTCGGACTTAATTATAGTTCTTGTTTCTTCGCTGTCATAGATTTGAGGGAGATACTTGTCGATGAATTTCAATGAGAGCGGCACGCTGAATTCTTCATGATCTTTTCTTCTGATAACCATCCCTATGTCATGAAGCAATGAAGCAAGCACAACTATGACTTCAGCATCCTCCTGCTCTAACCCATGATCTTTTATCACATTAGGGATAATTTTTTTCCTTTCCAGGATTCTCAATAATTCCAACGAATTCCTGCAGACGATTTGGATGTGGACAGGGCCATGGTCATTGAATCCCATCCTGTCTATGGCGTTGATGTTGGCGCATTTCCATAAAGTCTCCAGCTCTTTGTCTTTATTGACTAGGTTAAGGAGCTCTTCCAGCCTATCGTTGTCTTTAACATCAAGCCTGATCATTGCCCTCGATTTTAATATTTGATTTGGCTAATAATAAATCATTGAGTTGATTTGATGGGAGATTCCAAGCCGGTTTCTTACAGTGCTGGAGGAATTGTAGTAAATAAAAAAGGTGAAATATGTCTAGTCAGGGATAAAAACCTTGATTTAAATGATTGGTTCATTCCTAAAGGCCAGAAAGAAAATGGAGAAACCTCTATTGAAACAGCTAAAAGAGAAATATGGGAAGAAACTGGTCTTGGAGGCTTAAATTTGGTTAAAAAGTTGGGTAAAATTAGAAGACCGAATATGGAAAATCCGGAAGAATTGAAAATAATTGACATTTTCTTATTTAGGGCTTCTGAAGAAAGAATTGAGCCGCAGGAAGATTGCACAAAAGCGGAGTGGTTTGAAATATCTGAGGCTGAAAATAATTTGTGCTCAAAGGATGAGAGGGAATTCTTCCAAAAACACAAAGATGAAATAATAAATGCTGTTGATGTGAAATGAAAAAGAAGAATGTTGTCATGTGCATCTTAAAAAACAAAGGAAAGATACTGCTGCTCAAAAGAAGCGGGGAAGACAATTTGTATCCAAACAGGTGGAGCTTTGTTTCAGGCGGCATTGAAAAAGGTGAGGAGCCCATAGAAGCCGCTTATAGGGAAGTAAATGAAGAAGCTGGAATTGAAAAAAATGAGTTGAGGCTAAAGAAGAAAGATTTTTTTGTCAGCACAAATAGAGAGATTAATGTCACATTCAACACAAATATTTTTTTGTTTGAAATTGAAAAAAGCAAAGTGATTTTGAATGAAGAGAATGATGATTATTCATGGGTTGCCCCAAAGAAACTTTTTGATTTTTACTTAGCTCCTATAAACATACAGGTTGCAATAAAACTGCTTGGAAAGCTTCCTGTCAGAAAAGGCATACTTGCAATAATCTACAGAAACTCGGACTCATTTTTGATTGTAAACACTAGGAATGAAAATTTGAGTTTTATAGCAGGCGCAATTGAAAGAGGAGAAAGAGAAAAGGAAACTGTTGGAAGAGAAGTAAAAGAAGAAAGCGGAATTGATGTTGATATGAAAGGGATAAAAAAACTTCCATTTGTTAATAAATTCACTTATGATAAAGGTTTCTTGGAAGGTGTTAAGGGAAGACAAAATGTCTATTTGGCTAAAGTGTATGATGAGAAAGAATTGAAATGGGATGATAAAGAAATATTTGATGCTAAATGGATGAGCAAAGAAGAAGTCAGAAAGAATCTTACTTTTGACCATGTTAAAGATATATTTGAAAAAAGCCTGAAATATTTAGAGGTTGATTGAATGATAAAACTCTTTGTTTTTGACATGGATGGTGTTTTGATTAAGATTAAAGAAAACTGTTATGCAAGCAAATTATTCCAAGATTTATATGGGATTCCTCAAGATGAATTCTATGATGTGTTAAAGAAAAATAAATTCTTAGAAAGAACAAAAGACGATGGGTCAACATTCAAACTTTTCTCTGAATTATTAAAAAAATACAAAGTAAAAATTACTGAGAAAATATTTTGGAATATATGGTTCAATAATTTCAAGGTTAAACAAGATTTAGTGGACTTTGCGCTTTCACTCAAAAAATCTGGGAAGAAGATTGGCATACTTTCCGACCAATTCTTTGAAAGGGCTGAATATCTTAAAGATAATTTGGATTGGATGAAAGAATTTGATTGTGTTCTATTTTCAAGCGATTTTGGGGTTACAAAGCACGACAAAAAATTTTTTAAGATTCTTATAGAAAAAGCTAAATTAAAACCAGAAGAGATATTTTTCACTGATGATGATGAAAAGAATGTTGAAGTTGCAAGGAGTGTCGGGATTAAAGGTATTAATTTCACTAACTGGGTGTGGGACAAAAATAATCTGCATACCCCCAAATTAGCCAAAAAATGAGTCGATTTTATCCCTCATATAATACAATATTAGCGTTTTAAAAATAAATCCCTATAAGACCAAATATATCATAGGGACAAATGACGATTTGACTGGAATTAACCGTCTAGAGGCTCTAAATGGGCTTTAGGAAATATGTGATTGGATGGTAACAAACAAAACACGAAATATCATAATTCTTCCCACTCAAAACTAGAGAAAAAATAATTATGTCCCACAGTCTCACTAACTTAAATGATCTTATAAAGGAATTAAAAAAATTAGGGGTTGAGGTTGAATGATATACATAGCCTATCCGTCAAAAACGTCAGAAGAAATAAAACAAGTATTCAATGAGCTATCAGAAACCTTTAAAGTAACAACACCAGAAGACAGGCATCAATTCTCAAGATATGAGTTCGTTAAAAAATCAGAAGAACTGCTAAAGGATTCGATAGTCTTCATGGCCGAGTTTTCCGAGCCAAGTTCCGGGGTGGAGATAGAAACAAATTGGGCAGTCGAAAATAAAATCCCGATAATATTCTTTTTAAGGGAAGGGAGCGATTACCCAGACTCGCTGAAAGACGTTTATCTCAGGGTTATAAGATATGCTGATGCTGAAGAGTTAAGAAGAAAAGTCAATGAACTATTGAATGAAGAATACCTTGAGGAATCGAAGCAAGAATTCTTCGAATACAGCGATAAGAAACAATACAAAGCCTACAAGAAAGGCTGGAAGAGAAAGTACAAGTGATTAAATTTTTAACATCTTGAATCAAAATACTAAAATATATGGTGTAATCATCTCTGGTAATATCGTAAGGTATTCAGATAAAAACCCCCATTTAATAGATTCCATACATCTGGATATTGTGAGATCCCATGACTTATGTTTTTTGACAGATGAAAAGAAATTAGGGAATTTGAAAACTTTCTACGAAAATATCATGACAGAAAATAAATTTATGAAACAATTTAATTAGCATTTTTCTTTATTTCTTCAATCAATTTATCAATTCTCCTAACACCTTCTTTATAAGAAATCTTTTTTTTAGGAGTAATAACTGTAACAAAATTTCCATTTAACCTAATAGTTTCGATTTTTCCGCCTATTTTCATTGCAAACACTATTAATATTATAACTCAGGATTATTAATACATCTGCCTGAAAAATTAACGTACATGAAGTGATCGGATGGAAGTCAACCAAATAATCCAAGAACTAAAAAAACATTCCAACCCAAAAGACAGGGAAGGCATGGCAAAATTTGGGATAAACCCTGACAAAGCCCTTGGCGTAAGAATACCAGTCCTGAGAAAGTTGGCGAAACAATTGGGAAAAAATCATACTCTTGCACAGCAACTCTGGGATACAGAAATACATGAAGCAAGAATTCTCGCTTCAATGGTGGATGATCCAAAACTGCTAACAGAAAAGCAGATAGACAAGTGGTCGAAAGATTTTAACTCATGGGACTTATGCGACCAGTGCTGCATGAACTTGTTCGAAAAACTGCCTTCAGCATTTGAAAAGGCGATAAAATTGACAGACAACGAGGAAGAATTCGTTAGAAGAACTGGCTTTGCGTTGATGGCCTGTTTAGCTTGGCATGATAAGACGAGTCATGATGAGGAGTTCCTTAAGTTTTTTCCTGCTATAAAAAAATATTCAACAGACGATAGGAATTTTGTTAAAAAAGCGGTCAACTGGGCTCTGAGAAATATCGGGAAAAGAAGCGTATTCTTGAATAAAGAATCATTGAAGGCAGCAAAAGACATTCAAAAACTGGATTCCAAAACCGCAAAGTGGATTGCATCTGACGCTATCAGGGAATTGGAAGACCCTAAGATACAGAAAAGGCTGAAATGATTATTCTTTTATCTGGGCGTTTATTAGTCTGGCTTGCTGTGAGCTCCAGTCCTTGTTCGAGTTTTCTTTCATGTATTCACACCAGCGATTGATAAACCATATTCTCTCTTCGAAATTCCTTTTCATTTTATCTCTAAATTCCTTTTCATCAAACTTGATCATAAATTTCACCGAAGTATTTTTTTGCTATACTATGAACTGAAAGATCTTCTATAAAATCTTTCAACTTCTTTGTATCAATTTTACCCTTAAAAACTTTAAATAAATGCACAGCATCTTCAATGTCTTTTTGATTCCCGCCTTGCCCGAGTTTTAATTTATAAGCTATCTGAATTTCAAGCGGAGAAAAAAATAGATAGTTGCCATCAAAGTTGATTTTAATTTTATTTTTCAGGCTAAAGCTATCAGATTCATCTTCTGGGTATTTAATTTCTACATTTGGAACCATTTGACCATCCTTTGAGATTCTTATACGTTCATTATCATCCAATAATTCAATAGCATGATCTATATCTGGAGTATTAATAATCCAATAACCATTAGCAGTTACTTCTTCAAGAAAACTCTTCATATCACTTTTTTTTATAATAATGTCGATGTCTTCGGTTGCCCTGCTCCTTCCAAAAAATATCGCCACATAGCCGCTGACAATAACATAGTCTGTGTATTTTTCGAGTATTTTTACCAGATCGAGTACAAATCTATCGAGATTATTGACTACTTTCCCGTTCAGGGTTATTGTTTTGTTTTTGACTTCCAGCTCCATGTTTTGTTATTGTGTTTTTAGTTATTAATTAGTTGATTTCCTGAAAATTAGAATGAATTAGGCTGTGTGGAATTCTGCTACAGTGAGACAATTATCCCATTTTATCCGAAGAACATATTTCAACCGTCCCAGCTATTCCTAGCAGTAGAGATAGATTGAATGTATGATGTGATGTATCAAGCGGTCCTAGGGCCTGGTGAAGTTGCAGATGTTAGAGTTGCAGGGATGAGAATTTGGTATCAGAGATTTCATGAGATTAAAAATTATTATTTTTCATCATCCATTTGAATGTTGGTATTACGTGAATTTTTTTATTATTTACTTCTAATTCATCCTCTTGCTCTTCTGTTAAAATAAAACCTTCTTTCAAATTAAACATGTTCATGACCTCTAGCAGGCCGTCGATCTCTCTTTTCTTATTATCTTTATCCAAAATGTAACATACCTGTATGGCCTCCTTAATTTTTGCTCCTTCTTTTATTAAAAAATCGCACTCGTTTTTACCGGAGTAATAATATATTTCTTTATCCCCTCTTTTCAATTCTATGAAAACGGCATTCTCTAATATCCTTCCTTTATTTGCAGAAAAATTACTTCCTATTAAACTGAATGCAGGATCTACAACATATATTTTTTTTGGTGAATTTAATTGTTTTTTTATTGAAAAATCAAATTTTTGCAATTCAAATAGAAGATAAGAATTGCTTAAATAAAAAACGTATTCTTTAACTGTTATAGCGTTCGATAACCCGAGTAAGTTTTTAAGTGAATTATAAGTGAATGTTGTCGATATGTTAGACATAAGGAAATTTACAAGTTCTTTTATTATTTTTTGCCTTTTAATTGAGTATCTTGCAATAATATCCCTAAATAATATGTTTTCATATAAAGTCCTTACATATTCTTTGTCCTTATTTTTTAGGTACTCTGGCAAGCCACCATTTAACAAATATTCTTTAAAGTTTTTTATTAATTTTACCTTTTTTTGTGTTATATAGAATGAATCTTTTTCAAGTTTAATCTTATTAAAGGTGAGATATTCATAAAAGGAGAATGGGTAAATTTCAAATGATTTGTATCTGCCCGTCAGTCTAGTCCCCAATTCTTTACTTAGAAGGGAAGCATTGGAGCCAATTATTATAACTTTTTTGCCCTCATCTTGTAACCTTCTAACAAAAGTTTCAAATTTATCAATATTTTGTATTTCATCAAAAAAATATGTTTCTATTCTTCCATAAAATTCTGTCAATATTTCATTTAATTGCTCGAAATCTTGAGCGTTAAAATCTAAGAATCTTTCATCTTCAAAATTAACATAGCAATAATTTTTTTTATTTTGCATCATCTGTTTCAATAGGGTAGACTTACCACTTCTTCTTAATCCTGTCAGTATTATTATTCTGTCGTCAGCAAACCATTTTTCTATTTCATCCAATATGTCTCTTCTTACTGTTCCTGCTGTAAGTTTCTCTTCTTTTTGTTGAGCTACTATCTGTCTTAATATTTCTTTGTTTATCATACTAATTAGTAGTTAGTGCTTATATTTAAACTTTACTAATTAACAGTTAGTATACTATTAAAACCATATAATGGGCCTGAACTTCATATTTTAGGGCCCAGCCGGAGATTCGAACTCCGACCAAGAGCTCCACAGGCTCCTATGCTAGCCATTACACAAACCGGGCCATGCGCAACACTAATAATAATGCGAATTAATCTTTAATAGGTTTTATCATTTCAGGCAAAATACAGATAATACAATTTGATCATCAGCCTCACGAGAAGATAAGACCCATAAACAACAATAGGAATCAGAAACCCAATATACATTCCTGTAATAACCTGGAGGGAACTATGCTTTTTGAGCTTAAGCCTGGACCATGCAACAAGAGGAAGAAACACAAAGAGTATAAGAAACCTTAAGTCGAGAATAGCAAGAATTGTAACAATCATGGTGAACGCAAGAGTGTGCAGGCTTATCTTCCAGACTACCCTCAAAGGCAGAATGATGAAAGTGACGATGAGTGTGCAGGCCGCAGAAAAAATAACTTTTCTTGAGACAGGAATTATCAACCCCAGCACTCCAAGTATCACTAACCCAATAGTTATGCTCACAAAAAACAGAAGGTTCTCGTCAACATCCATTCTCTTCAACAAAAACGAGATGAACAGGAAAGCAGAAAATGACAGGATGAACGCAGCGATATCATTGACAAATACTCTCTCTTTGCCCCAGAGGAACGCAGCAAGAATTAAAGCTATTGCCAGTATGTTTGACGGGAAGAATATTTTCTCGATTGTTTTTGCAAGGGTTTTTTTTGCCATGACAATAATTGGCTTCTTGGATTAATTACATTGATCATCCGAAGTAATTCATGTTGTCTGTCTCGAATTCAGTGACTATCTCTATGCCTTTTATCCTTTCTGTCCTGCCGTGAAGAATGCTGCTAATGTCAGGAAAAACATATGATATGCCGTATCTTGCTAACAGTGTGGAGGGATGGTTCGGCCCTAGGGCTTTTTCTGTGATTCTATGAGTGAGCCATCTTGTCTCCTCCTCGCTTGCATAGCCTAAGGAATGGAGGTATTCATGGAGAAGTATGTGAAAGATGTAAGCATTGATCAACCCAATGTCCTCTGTCTTAATGACTTCTTCAAGCAGATTCCTGTTCATTATAATGAAGTTTGATCCTAACTGGTGGAAAGCGCCTATGTGGTTGGATAAGCTCATCAATCCTAGAGACAACCCCACTCTTCTCTTGTCTAAGGTTTTCTCAACCGCTTCCTTGACCAAGCTGAAGATGCATGAAAAGTCTGTGCATTGGTCTAAGCTATTTGACAAATTCATTCAATCACCTGTTTTTGAGATAATGTTCATTGACCTTATCCCAGTTGACCACGTTGAAGAATGCTTCGATATACTCTGATCTTCTGTTTTGAAATTTAACATAGTACGCATGCTCCCAGACATCTATGCATAGCAAAGGCTTCTTTCCAAGGGTTAATGGCGAGTCCTGGTTTTTTGTTGTGATTATTTCCAGCTCTTTCCTGTTAACGACCAGCCAAGCCCATCCGCTTCCGAATAGCTTTGCTGCTGCGTCTGAGAATTGTTCTTTGAATTTCTGCCAGCTTCCGAACTTATTTTCTATCGCTTGAAGTATTTCCCCTTTCGGCTTAACGTCTTTCTTGAGAATAGGCCAGAAGAATGAATGGTTTGCGTGGCCTCCGCCGTGGTTTATGACTGCTGTCCTTATGTCCTCTGGTATTTTATCCGGGTTTTTCAACAGGTCTTCTATTGGTCTGCTCTTGAGTTCTTTGTGAGTTTCCAATGCTGCGTTCAGCTTGTCCACGTAGGTTTGGTGGTGCTTGGTGTGGTGTATTTTCATGGTCTGCTCGTCTATGAACGGCTCTAAAGCATTGTATGTGTAAGGCAGATTTGGCAATGTATTTTCCATATTTATCACCTCTTTATTGAATTTAGAGTAGAAAATATAACAGTGTTATATTATGGGATTTGTTATTTATAAAGATTTTGGGATTTTGTCATTCTGGAAAGGAAGGGGTATAATTTTAGGAGGGTGCGGGAATGGATTTATTTTTAATAATAACTCAAATGTCATTGCATAGATCATTCAAAACCATCTTAACAAATTCATTTTTCGTTTTTTCAAAACCTTCTTTCGGGGTAAAATAATTTATTTTATCTATTTCGTCCTTGTTTTGAATTTTTATATGACCCTCTACATCACATCTGTAAATGACGCAAATCATGTAATATTGTTGCGATTCCTTTCCGCTGAAAAGATTAGTATAAACGTTGAACAAACCCATTTTTTTAACATCAAGACCGGTCTCTTCTTTTACTTCTCTCTTTATCGCCTCCTCAAGATTCTCCCCAAACTCAATAAAACCTCCTGGTAAGTTCCAAAAACCTTCTGTGAATCCCCTTTTTGCTTTTACCATTAATATTTTTCCATCTTTCTCGATTAAAGCATGAACGACTGGTCTAGTGTAAGTCTTAACTATAGATTTCCTCAAAAGCTCATTTACATTATCCATAGATAGTATGAAGTCTTTGAATATCCAATTGTCTGGGTGTCTTCTTGGTTCTATATCAGATGTGCAAAATAACACTTTAGCCGATCTGTTTTCAAGTAAAGGTTTTTGTACTTCAACATTGAAACCCAAGCTTTCTGTTGTTTTTGGCAAAGTTAATATCTCAGAGTCTCTATCAACAAAAACTCTTCCATTTTTTTCAATGTAATAATATGTTTGTTTCATCCTTTTCCCGCTTTTGAATATATATTTAAGAATTAAAATTATCTCCTTTTTCAATCAAAAAATTCGAAAATTATTATTTTATATTAAATAGGGTGGCAAAATAAATCTATTTAAAACATAAAATATAGCCATGCAATATAAACCATCTTTAGATATTGTGGGCACATTAGGTGGGAAAGGTTCTAGAGCAGCTGTTTATACTGGTTTCGACGGGGGAGATAATGTTGGAATATCAAAAGCCAACCTGCCAATAGATATTTCTCGACCCCAACTTAGACCAGTAGAGGCATCCCAATTGCCTCCTTATGATGAACGCTTTCTGGAAAAGGATCTTCCACCATATATCATCCCTTTAGTCGCATTGCAATTATGGAAAATTTCAGAGGGGTTTGATATAAGAAGGGTTTTAGTGTCCATGAATCAAAAATGGCATCTGGATTTATTTGAAAAATATGTAAAAAGAGGTTCTCTACCAGAAGCAGAATATTTTTATGGTATACATACATATGAAGATCCAACCAAAACATTCGAAAGAATTGATGACGATACTCTTAGCCGTTTTGGAGAACAGCCATTTTTATGGACAACTGGCGACCTTCACTTCTCAGAAGCCCATGTATCTAACATGCTTGATTGCTATAGAAGATTATCAAGAGGTGGCGAGGTTCTAGTAGGAACAAGAATAAGTAGATTTGATGGAATGGTTGGAATATGTTTTAGGCAACAAGCAGACGGAAGGATTGTGGGTTGCTATGAAAACGGTGATGCGGAATTTGCAATAAAGTTTCCTTTTATAGTTCCGCCTTCTCTTATACCTGCTATCAGAGATTTCTCTAGGAGAGAGCAACCAAGGTTAGAAAGATTGATTAGACAAATGGCAAATGAGAGAGGTGTCGCTGTAGTTGAGCCCGAAGGAGAATTCTATAATTTGAATACAGCTCTAGAAATAGAGAGATTTTGTGGATTAACTGGATTAGAAGATACTCGGCAGAGAATAATAGAAAATATGGCAATTTTTAGAGAAATATCGTGACTAAGTCTATCTCCAATTCCCTCTCGGGCTGCTTCTGGAATGCATTGAATTGCCGTGCGAATTTCCGTGCCAGCTGTTTCCCCTGGAGAAATTATTTCCCCTAAAGAACCCTCTGCCCTCGCTTGAAAAAGACCTTTTGAAAGGCAATATCTTGAAATTGCCTGCTTGGATCTTGCTGACATCATAGTCATACCTGTTCATTATTTTCCTGAAGGATTCATGGTCTTCCCTGCTCAGCAATGAAATCGCTTTTCCTGATTCTCCTGCCCTTGCAGTCCTTCCTATCCTGTTGACATAGTCTTCTGCGCTTCTTGGTATGCTGTAGTTGAATATGTGGGTGACGTTCTTTACGTCAAGCCCTCTTGCGGCTACATCGGTTGCAACCAGCATCTTTGTTATTCCCTTGTAGAAGCTGTCCATAACTCTTTCCCTTTTATCCTGTGTCAAGCCTCCATGCAATGCTTTAGCATCTATCCCATTATCCTTGAGGTTAGCAGAAACAGCATCCACCTCTCTTCTGGAATTGCAAAAGATTATCCCTAGCTTAGGTTTTTCTTGATTGATCAGATGAACAAGCAGTGAGAACTTTTTCTGCTGGTCAATATCGCAGTAGTACTGCTTCAGGACCTTCTCACTGACTGTGGTTTTGGTTCTGATCCTTTTTGCGTCTCTTGTGAATCTTCGTGTGATTCCTATCAAATCTTCTGACATTGTAGCGCTGAAAAGAAGCGTCTGCCTGTTCTTAGGGATGTTTCTTTCGATCTCCTCGATATCCTCAATGAACCCCATGTCAATCATCCTGTCAGCCTCGTCAAGGATGAACATCTTGACATTGCGTGCGTTTATGGTGTTGCGCTTCATGTGGTCGATTATTCTCCCTGGAGTCCCGACAACGATTTCGCATCTCCTTAGGCCTGAGATCTGCGGACCCATGCTGACCCCGCCGTAGACTGTCTGCACGCAGAGCCCTTTGGATCGCGAGAACTTCTCGATTTCGATTGCTATCTGCTTTGCAAGCTCTCTTGTAGGGGCTAGAACCAAGCCTTGTATTCCTCCATTCTTGGAGACTTTTTCAACTAAAGGTATTCCGAAAGCGGCTGTCTTTCCTGAGCCTGTTTTGGACTGGCCTATTACGTCATATCCCTGCTTAATAATTGGTATAGTCTCGGTTTGGATGTCTGTAGGGGTTGTAAACCCAATCCCGTTCAAAGAATCCAGCACGGACTTCTCAATATTCATATCTTCAAAATTCATTATTTTATCATCTCTTATTTTTTATTTTTAAAGTCAAAAAAGCAATAGAATTAGCATAATAACCAACGCTATTTGTCACGACTTTTCACTTTAACTTCAATTAACATGGTGAGGAAGGTATTTAAAGGTTGTGGTTGGGGTGTTTTTGTGAATAATTCCTAATTTAGGCTTCTACACTCTATTTCTTTCAGATACTCTCTTCAAGGCTTCTTGCACTTCTGCTACCCTTGCATCTCCATATCCTTCTCTAACAAGCAAGCCAACAAGATTATGGCCTTTAGCATCAGGCATAATATAACCATTACTACCCTGAACTACTGTGACCACTCTTAACAAATCCTCAACAGCTTGATCTAATGGTCTTTTGTACGCCATAATTCAATAGACTGTTCTAAAATATTTAAGAGTATCATCAAGATAAAAATTCAGAAAAGAAGGTACAATCACTCTGAATGTATGTCGTATTTTCCAACAGCCAAATACCTTCCATCTTCCAGCTCTATGTGATAAGCCTCTACTTTTTTGATGGGTCTTCTCTGACCGTTTACAACTACGCCAGCTATCTTGCCTTGGCTATCGTATATAACATCAACTGGGGGATTGCCGTATGTTTCATCAGTTTCTGGGTTAAATTCCCTGATTCTCAAAAATCTTTTCAATGGCGACATGTTCTGAAATAGGTCGAATAATCTTAAATACCCGATAAACCTCAAATAATCTAACCTCCAATCTAATTCATGAAAGACTTCTTCATCTTCAAGCCCTGCAAAGGCGAAGACTCCTTCAAGCTAGCCCCGCAGAAAAAAGTCGACAGAGCCAAACTAATCCAAGCAATCCTCAAGGAATTCAGCGGAAAAATAATCGCTGACACAAGCTTCATAACAATAATAGACATAGGCAAGCCGAAGATAACCGTGACAAGGAAAGGCGAGATAATCGTCAGGGAAGTGGAGCGGATAGAAATGGATGAACTGTCGAGAAGATTGATGAAAATGGTTTAATTCCTGAATCCCATAATAATGATATGAAAGTCTTCGATATCCTGACAAAGCAAACCAAAGAGATGAAAGCAAAAGATCTCATAACACTCAAAAAAAGAACATACGACTATATTCTTTCGATTCCACATGGTGGAACTCTTATACCGGTCGAGTTCAAAAGCAAGATGAACCTTGAGAAACACATACTCATAGGCAGCGATCTCCTAACAGAGAAAGTCTACAAGACTGGGAAAGGGGTAACAATAGCCTCAAAATTAAGCTCTTATCTAGTCGATATGAACAGGTTCAAGGATGTCAGCAAAATCAAAAAACTTCCCAAACACTTGAGGGTTGACGCGCTCTCCAGGCTCCCGGTTTCTAACAAATCAATTCCCATAAGCCCATATAACCAGAAGGAAAAGAAGTATTTGCTGGGTTTCTACGACAGATACCACTCATTAATACAAGAATCAATTCAAGAAATGAAGCAGAGATGCGGGTTTGCCCTTCTGATAGACTGCCATTCATTCAGCTCGAAAGCCCTGAAAAATACCCCGGATAAAGGAAAAGAAAGACCTGATTTCTCTCTAGGAACACTAGATGACACTTCCGCTCACCCGAGAATAATATCAGCTCTGTACAAAGTATTGAAAGATGAAAACAGTGGACTCGGACTGGTAGTGAGAAAAAACAACCCATACAAAGGAGGAGCGATCACCAGAAAATACAATGACCCGATCAGCAACATCCATGCTATGCAACTGGAGGTCAAGGAATCCAACTTCATGAATGAAGGCCTGGAAGGAGACGCAAAAAATGACTTTAAACCCAAGAAAGAAGGGTTAAAGCTTATGAATACAATCATTTGCAAAAGTCTGGAGAAGGCTTCTATAGAGGCGAGGAAGCTAGTTTAAGCCATAATTTATAGTTAAAATCTTCTTAAAAATAGTTACTACTTTTATATAGTAAAATAGAGAAATCTTTTAAAAGTTAAAATATACAATAGAAAATTATGGTTCACCAAGGAATAATAGAAAATGTCCCAAAACACCCTCAATATATGTACCCATACCCACTCCCAAATTGGGAACAGGGATATTTAGCAACTCATCTTTGACAGTCTGAGAGATAAAGTACCTGAGAGTCTCAAATTCTTAGAATTTGTAGTCAGTAAAATTTTATTGCTTACAAATATTTCATTGGCTCTTCAACACCAAGTTTCTTGAAAATTTCTTTTTGTTTTTTAGTCAATTTTGTCATGAAATAGTATTTTTCTTCTCCTATTGTAGTTTCTATTGCTTTGACTCTTTTCAATTCCTTGATAATCTCGTTCGTCTCGGCCAAAGTCCTTGAAATGAACCTCCTGGTCAGTATGCTGAGAACGCAGATGAATACATGCCCTTCCACTCTCACATCCTTGTAATGCCCTATCGGCCTTAGGTTTATGATGCCCTTCAATTCATGGAAAGTCTGCTCTATGAATTTTAAGTCCTTGTAGGATTCCATTGCCTTCTCTGGGTTCAAGCCGGATGTCGTGACTAAAAGGAACTTTCCAGCTATTGCATTCTCGTACTCCCAGACATCTTTCTTCAGGGAATAGGTGAATGCCTTCTCCTTTGAAAATTTCCAGCTGAAGAATTTCTTGTCTTTCTTGAGGCTTTTTTCTATATCGCTTCTTATTCCATTCTCTGTCCTTCTGGATTTTCCATTGCTGTCCTTTCTTATTTTTTCTAGTTTTTCTTGACATTCTTTGATTGTTCTTTTCAGATGCTCCCTTTCAGATTCTTGAGTTTCCTTGTCAAAACACAGGATGTACCTCCTTTTCCCGTCAACTTTGACTGTTTTTGCACCCTTTTCTGTTTCCTGGGTTATCAAGTCCTTGACAAAGTTGTCATTTCTCCTGTTTGTGGCAATGATGTAATCGTATTCGTTGCTTTCCAATTCTTCAAGGTTGGTTTCAATGACCAATCCCCTGTCAGCGACAAAGATGACTTTCTTGATTTTGAATTTGCCTTTGAGGTCTGAGACCGCATCCTTTAGGGTTGATTTGTCTTTGGTATTTCCAGGCCAGATTTTGTGAGTGATTGGGTATCCATTGCAGAGAACCAGCCCTAGGACAACCTGCTTCTTCCCCCTCTTCTTGTCCCGGCTGTATCCGTATTTCGCTTTCTTTGGGCCTTTGCCTTCAAAGTATGTGCTTGTCAAATCGTAGAAGACTGTGTCCACTTTCAGGTTTTCTTTTTTCTTCAGTTGTTTGAGAAGGAGCCTTTCAAATTTGTCTTTTTCTTGTTCAAGGAAATCCAGCGTCCTGTAGAGGTGATGGAGTTGAATGTCTGTGGGATAATGAAGGTCATTTTTTATCCAGCCGTATGTTTCAAGGTCGCTTGTTAGGCCGTACAGCCTGCTCACAGTAAGGAGGAAGATTGATTCGAAGATGTTGAATTTCATTTCCCTTTCAGAAAACATCTCTTCTATGATTTCTTTCATTTCAAATTTTTCCCATAATTTTTCTGAGAGATAAGCTATTCCGTATTCCAGCACTTTGTCGTGGGATATTTCATCAAAGGCAACCAATTTCTTACCCCTTTTCATCTTCTCAAGAAGATTTTTGGCTTTTATTTCGTCTTCCTTGGTTGCCAAAGGGCCGATGTTTTTGAGGATTCTATGGTTTATTTTGCCTTCATGCCTATAGCTTTCAGCTATCATTCCTTGTTTGTAAATCTTGTTCTTGTATTTTGTCTTGGTTATCATGAGGTACATGCCTAATTATTAGGATTTCATAAATAAATATTTTACTATAAATTTAGTAGCTACATACTCGATAAAAAATAGGTTCTTTGGTATCTCAGCTCGCACACTGTCAAAGATGAGTAGCAACAGTAGATGAAAATGGTGTTATTACTGCTAGAGAAGTTTATAGTCCTGATGGGGATATAAGTAATTTAAGGGTTTTTGTGAGTGGGAAGGAACAAAGGGTTGTAGATTATACTGGCATACACCCTGATCAATCATACCCTATTTTAGGTGTTGGTTACAATAAACACCCTTTAAGTGCTGGAAGACTTGCCAGAAGAGGTATAAAACCCCCACTTTTGACACTTTGGGGTCAGACACTCGGTGATCTAGCATTCGGTTCAAGAACGCAAGCAAACGGAGCTTCTCCAGCTCAAAGAATATTAGTTCCAAGTGAAAATACTACATTACCTGTAGCTGTTAATTTTCTTACAGAGGATCAATTACTTGCAACTCATAAGTGTGAATCTGTTCCACAACTAGGTGAGGAAGCTGGGAATTATTATGTTGGGCCAAACAATGATGTCCAACTTATAAACGGTCAGAAAACGACGGCATATGAATATCTAGGAAGACATCTAGTTTATTTCATTAATAAAAAACCGGTAAGGTTTGCTAAATCAGGTAGAAGTGGAAATGTAAACTGAAAAATTGATGAGAATATGTATTCATTCCCAATAAAAGATAATTACACACCTATAGATGCAGAAAATAGGCCAGGAGATGCTGTTGAAAGGGCTAATTTAGAAGTTATGAGAGATTTAAATGATATTGTATTAGAAGAATTGAGAAGACCTTTATATTCTGTTGGAGAAGATGATTCTGGACGACCTAGAATAGAAGTGACAGATCACTTCAAGGATTATAAAGGTCCTGAAAGAGAAAGGGCGCATGGATCATTGAGAGAATATGGCCAGGAAATGCCTCTTGGAATAGAACCTATAGCAGACGCTTATAATTTAGCAAAATTTAGAACTACTAGTGAATTATTGAGATAAAAACCTAAAACTATTTTTTTGTTTAAGGTCAATAATATTTAATGAACCTGACAATAATATCCACAAGAAGCGACCGCTCCCTGAAAAGGATAGTTGAAGAATCCGGGAACAAGAAACTAAAGACAGAAGTCTTTTTCTACAAAGATCTGAAATTAGAAGGGCTCAAACCAAAAGACTTCAGCAAAGGCTTTTTCATCCTTAGAGACCCATATAATTCAGGAAGAGACTTCTCTGGCATCCTAAGAAAGATAGCGTCCTTCCTCAAAGAAAACCAGCTCCTCGATTACAAAACCTACACCAAATACCCATTATATGAGGATAAGCTATTCCAGAGCATGTTCTTTAAAAACACAGTAAAAAATCCAAAATTCTGGCATTTCAAGAAGCCAGAAGACATCTGCATCAACACATTCCCTGTTATCGTCAAAAAAAGGATAAGCAGCAGAGGCAAAGACGTCTTCCTAATTAAAAACAAAGAAAAATTGGTACGTGTTTAGCTCCTAAGGCAACTCAATAATTCTTCTCTTGTATTCAGTCCTTGTTGCTTCCATGTTCCAATACAGGTCATCAATCTTTCGTATATCTGAGTGCCCTTCTCATTTCTTAGAGTTCCAATAATCTTTCTCTGGACCACAAATTCTCTTAGTCCTCTCTCCCCGATATTATTCGTAGGTTCTATCATTGGATTTGTGACAAAAGTAAACCAGTGGTTCATTCCGTTCTTGATCTTGTTAATGAACTTGACTACTCTCTCCGATTTGTATTTCTCCCTGAGAATTTCCTTCAAATTTTTCTCAGCATTCATTTTGATGGCTTTCCTCTCATTTCCAGGGGGATCTGAATCAAGAAGTTCATTGAGATTCCTGTAAAATCTATGCAGCTTGTCTGATAATTTTCTTCCCTCTTCCTCTCTTCTTCCAATAAAGTCTGATTCTCTCAACAGATGAGCCCAGCATCTTTGAAGATTGTTTGTGAATTTTGGATAAACTCTCCATCCGTCGCAGATGATTATTCCGCCATAATCCATCCCAAGCACTTTTTCAAGGACATCTCCGCCTCTGCTTTTCCTTATCAAAGCTAATGTTTCTGCTGCTGTTACGAATATCCATACCCAATACTTCTTCCCATCTACTTTGAGTCCTGTTTCATCAACATAAGCATATTTGGAAACCCTAACCTTGAAGATTATCTGGTTGTAAGTTTTTTCCAATTTATCACTTACTCTTTTGGTGAAATCAAGTATGGAAGCTGGTGCTATTTTCAATCCATATTGCCTTTCCAGTGCTTCTTGTATTTTCCTATATGGCAGCCTATCTTGAAATTTCATTAATGAGACTTGAGTGAGAGTGTTGTTTCCAAAGCTGCCAGAATCAGGGAGGTCGTCATGCTTTGTTTCAACCCTTTTTCCGCAATGGGGGCATGTGTAAAAACCCTGGAGAAATTCGGTTATGATTGTCTGTTTGGGTCTTGGCAAGTCTTCGATTATTTTGCTCTCTATCCTGTCTGGCTTCCCCAATTTTTCATGACAGTAAGGGCATTTCTTTGCTGTAAGTTTGATTGTTCTATCTGGTTTCCTGAATTTTCTTGTAGAACCTGGGCATCCTTTAGGCCTCCCCCTTTTCCCTGAACTAGATTTCTCTCTAACTGGAAATATTTGCTTGGAAGGAGGTGTGTGGGCATTCTCATATGCAAGAAGTTTTTTCTCCAGTTCTTTGTTCTTCTTTTCTAATTCAATTATACGTGTTTCCAGCTTCTCGTATTGTTCTTTATGAATTCTTTTTATTTCTTCAAAAAGAGGTCTACAAGCTTCACAGAAATGTAATTCCAAACTATCCATTTTAAGATTATTTCAAATCAGAAATTTCGGAATTTCTATGATGTAGGAAATAGGTCAGCTAAACACGTACAAAAATTGAAAGAGTTCTTCAGCAGCAAAGATCCAGGCAAGTATATGCTCCAAGAATATCTCGACTTAGAAAAGGATATACGTGTTGTTGTGCTTGGCAATAAAATCTTAGGCAGCATAAACAGAAAGGTCAACCTCAAAAGAAACAAAGGCTACCAGGGGATAAAAGTGAAAGCCTCAGGAAAATGCAGTATCCCAAAAGAAACAGAAAAGGCTTGCATAAAAATATCAAAAAAAATAGGCTCTGACTTCTGCGGGATAGATATCGGGATAGACAAAAAAGGCAGCGCATACTTCATGGAATGCAACATTTCGCCGCAATTCATCTCCTCAGAAAAAACCCTTTCAATGAATATAGCCGAAAAGTTAATGGATTTGATAATAAAAAAGAGCCGATAACACCAAAAAAATATTTTCCTCGATTATACAACTTCTTAAATATCCAAAAAAGAATTATTTAGTGTTATGTTCAAGAAAAAAACAGCCGGGCTTGTAGAGCCGATCACATTAATAAACGGAAAAAACCAGATAACTGTCCTTGGAAAGTTTGACACAGGCGCCCAAAGGACTAGCATAGACAAAACCTTATTTGAAAAATTAAAGCTGGAAAATATA
>Ga0210004_1000363_pt1 | contig 27628 bp, 20 predicted proteins | sample CryGey13umfilter_FD_185450 | JGI IMG/M metagenome (GOLD analysis project Ga0210004, IMG submission 185450) | Groundwater microbial communities from aquifer in Utah, USA - Crystal Geyser 4/8/14 3 um filter (SPAdes) (version 3) | ecosystem: Environmental > Aquatic > Deep subsurface > Groundwater...
AATAAAATTTATAAACCCACCCAGGTCAAGAGATTTTTTAAGTGAAGTGTCAAATTTCTTGTATTATCTTTCTGCTAATACAGATACAAAATTTCTTGCTTTTGTTGATAGCCGAAAACAGAGTGAACAAATTGCTTCAATTACTGCTCGTTTAGAAGATAAAGGTAAAGAAAAAGATTCAGAAAATGGACTTGAATTCAATCATTTGCGCCAACTAAATGTACTTCCGTATAGATCTGGTTACGAAGAGAAGGATAGGACTGTTATTCAGGATAGATTAAGAGAAGGGTCGCTAAAAGGTGTTGTGAGTACAAGTGCTCTGGAGATGGGAATCGACATTCCTTTTTTAAATGTAGGAGTATTAATTGGTGTACCCCAATCTTTAACCAATTTCTATCAGCGTATAGGACGTATTGGACGTCGTTCTGAAGGTAAAATATTTGTTTTAAATAGCGGTGATGTGTTAGATGAATCCATTTTTAACAATCCCAAGAATTTTTTGAATCAGCCTTTAGCGGAGGGGGCACTTTATCTGAAAAATACTCGAATTCAATATATCAATGCTCTTTGTCTGGCAAGACGTGGTGGTGAACATGACCAGGTTTGTTCAATGTTAGGTATAGATAATGAAACAATTGATATTCCTAAATTGGTTGACTGGCCAGAAGGATTTATTGAACTTTGTAAGCAGGAGAGGGTTGGAGAAATCCCAGTTGACCTGCAGAATATAAAAATAGACGCTGGAGAAGAGCCCAACCATATTTTTCCCTTAAGAGATGTAGAAAGCCAATTTAAGGTTGAACTTAAGTCTAACCGCGAAGTTCAGCCGCGTGGATTCTTATCCTACAGTCAATTAATGAGAGAAGCATACCCCGGAGCAATTTATTACTATACTACTATACCACTTAGAGTATTTAAGGTTGACACACGCTCAAAAATTGTACAGGTTAAAAAAACAAAAAGATATAGTACCAAACCCAGTAGACCACTTACTTTAATATATCCAAACCTTACGACTGGAAATGTCTATAAAAGTTTTAAATATAATAAACTTACTATAATTGAGAGTAATTTACAGGTTTATGAATCGGTGTTTGGTTTACAAGAGTTCCGAGGACCTAAGAAAACCAATTATAATTACCCTCTTAACGGAAATTTAGATGGAATATATTTTAATTCAAATAGGTTTTTTAGATACTATTTTACAACGGGGATAATTATCACCCATCCTTCTTTTAGTTCCCAAGATATAAATTACGAAGTTCTGGCAGAGTTACTCTACGAATCGTTTTTGATGATTATCCCTTTTGAAAGAAGGGATATTAATTATGCTATGGATAAATTCAGAGTGCCGAGAGGGCCAATTACTGAAAAAAATAATTTTATTGCTCTTTATGACCAAACATACGGTAGTTTAAGATTATCAGGGCGGATTTTAGAAGAGGATATTCTTAAAAAAACATTCTGTAAAATGATGGAGATATGCAGGAATGAAGATATGAATCTAAATATTAAAATTGATACAAAACTTATACTTATAATAGAAACTTTATATAAAGATTTATTAGAGAAACCTTTAAAAATTCCTTTTGATCTTCCTCCGAGAAAGGTTGAAGAAGAGAAATTTGAGAAAATCATTATGCCCGGCAGTAAAGGGATAGATATAATTAATAATAATGAAGAATTTGAAGTGGAGTCTATTTTCTTTCATCCGGCCAAAGGGTTATGTTATCGGGGAAAACATTTTTCTTTAAAGATAGCACCAAATACTCCAATTCCAATAGAGCAGATTAAAGAAGTGCCAGACCAGAGCAAAATAGGTTTTTACAATTATGAAACTGGAGATATTAAATCATTAGATTAATCCAAAAGGAAAGTAGTAATGGATTGGAAAGCATTTTGTGCCTATTTCGAAAAGGATTATGATTTTTTGAACAAAGTTAAGGTTAGCAATTTTAAAGAAACTCTTCCTCCTATCTTAAAAATAAGCACTGGTCTGACATTAAAGATTATTAATAATGCTTCTAAGAATAGACTATTAATCCTTTTCCCAAAACGATTGGATTGTGCCAAATGGATTTCCGTCCTATGTGCTCTTGAAATTAAGAGAAAATATTCCCGCCAGATTCCGCACAAAAATCTGGAGTTTGTCAAAGGTCAAAAGTTACTCTTTAAAGGGTGTGTAGTGGAATATGATGGCTACCGTGATGGTTACGAAGATTGGTTTTTTATTAAAGACAGGAATAATTGTTCTTCCGGAGTTCCTCTTAAGAAAAACCCCTTTTTTCGTCCAGTAAACAGTAGCCGTGCACTTTCGCCTACGAGAAAAGTTGATGAGGCTTTGGACATTTTGCGGAATTCTGAGCCGTCATTATTTAATAACAGAGATGGAATTTCGGGTCTATCTACTCTTAGTTCAGAATTCTATTTTGAGAAAAACCTTATCTTTGTCAGTTCTAAACGTGAGTTAGAGAAATTTATGACAGAGAACTGCCTGAATGAGGACAGAATAAATAATCTATTTCTCTATGAGAAAATAGATTCTGAAGGTCAACTTTCAACAAGATTGATTAACAGTATAGAAGAAGCAGAGGAAGAAAAGGAAAATTGCTTACTCTCTCCGTGCGTAGTTTCCTCTGATATTGCTGGTGCAGCCAACTATGCAATTCGTAATCCGGATAAAGTTAAAGGGATAATTGTTGATGGTATTGCTCATCATTATAGAGACTTTAAAATTTTAGATAATATTCTGAATAGAAATATTCCGGTAGTTGTGATTTCCGATTTTTCTGATTTAGACTATTTACAAAGTTTAGTAAATCGAGACTTTAAAATTTGGCTATGGGACAAGAAAAATGTTTTAGAAAGCAATAAACTTTCTGAAATAACCAAAGATTCCTTATTCTATTTTATGCACAATTCTTTTTCTAATTACTATAATCGAAAAATATCTTATGAACTTTGTGAATCTTCTGGGTTAGACAATATAGTCAAAAAAATTTTAGAGATACAAAAAGAAGATCCTATTTTTTTTGAACAAATAAAGACTATATTTCTAAAATGTCTTCATTGGACTCTTTATTTGTCCAGGTTAGCTTGGTTTCCAAATGAAGAAACTGAAGAAAAATTATTCGATGAAATTACACAAACCGAAAAAATGCTTTATTCAAAAGATAGTGAAATAGCTCCTAATGTTACTACATTTTTTATGGATCTATGCGGAAGATTGAGGAACATAGCAAAAGAAATCATAAGTAAGAAAAATCAAAAAATAGAGAAAATTCATTATTTAATAAGGGAAAAAGTAGACATTAATGAAGTGCTTGTAGTTCTACCTAAAGTAGAGGATGTGAAGGAATCTAAAAATTATTGGAATAACTATTTGACTTATGAAGAAGCAAATAAAATTTTTGTGGACATCAATTCATTTAATAATCTTGACAGGTTTCCTGCTTACGTTATTATTTGTGGTTGGTTAGGTGCAAAACAGATGATCAACCTGTTATATTCAAACCTTCCTTCAAATATTATTATCCTCCTCTATCCATTCGAGCTAAAGTGGTTTAAATCTGCGAAAAATAGATGGCAGAAACAGATGCGTTTTAAAAATAAAAATACTGACTTTTCTGATATCCTTAATCTTCCAAAGAGTGAACTTGCTTTTATTTCTCATTCATTGGAAGATTTATTTGAAAACTATGAGAAAATTGACTTCGATATATTTGAGTTTGAAGAAAGAGTAAATGAATATAGATATGATCAATATATGCTTCCGGAAAATAATAGGAATAGAGAAGAGAATGTTAAAGCCAAATTAATACTTTTTTCAGATAATAGATTTGCTTATATTGCTCAACACCAATATTTACGTGTTGTAACCGATTTTATTGATACTAAAAATGGGGATGCGAAAGTTTACCAAGAAATACCGCGGAAAAAGATAGATGAGTTAGAAGTTGGAGATTACCTTTTATTTTTTGATTCTGATAAAGATCTTATAAAAAAGAAGGCTGAGGAAGGGCTGAAGAATGCCGATAGACTGGAGTGTCTTAATCTTGCAAACAGTTGGAAAGAAACTTTAAAAAAATGTTATGAAAATTTCGGTGGAAATTTTATAATGTTTGTTAACCACTTGAGAAAATATGGCCTGAACCGAAACCCGGCTACGATTAAAAACTGGATATTCGGTAATGATATTATTGGCCCTAAATCAGAAAAGGATATTCAGATAATTGGTGGAGCCACAAAGGACAAATTTCTTATTGAAAATTTGTCTAAAGTGAAGGAAGCAATTCTTAATGTTCGAAGTGCTCACATGCAGGCTTCCAGATATATGTTAAATAAATTATTATCAAAACTCTCCCACTCCCAAGTCATCAAAGAAAAAGATGGTCTCTTTCGAGGAAACACGCAAGAATCGATAATTTTGAATCTTGAAGATTTTGGCAGAGTATTTCTTGTTAAAATCGAAGAAATAGTTAATTCTTGGTTTGATGTTAACATAACAAACACAAATCGTTTAAAAAAAAGACCTTTTTAAATCAATTTTCCCAGATATTTTTTATTGAGGAACAGAGTTAAGGTGAGATTCTTCCCCAGCACTAATTTTTCAGAGATGGTTAACCAGAGCAGAAAATTAGTGCTGGGTCAGAATGACAAAGAAAAGCATTAAGGGGGAAAGGCGAGATTGCCACATCCGCTTGGAGAGCGGATTCGCAATGACAGATAGCAAAAACCGATGAACAATTATCAAAGAATTATTGATGCGAATTTTAATAGCAAATACAGAAGTTCTTACTTCACAAGGATTTGCTGGAGCAGGAGAAAATGAGTTCGAAAACACGATTATAATTTTCCCAAAGGTTTCAAAAGATAAACCATTTAGCAATAAGAATTTTAGCTTTGGGCCTGTAAATCGCGATATTAAAATTGCCTATTTAAAAGGATCTCAATTATTGAAAATGGACTTTATGGAAAGGGAAACAGGAGAATCTTATCCTCATAAGGATACAGAAATAGCGATTGAAGGGCTTTCTGAATGCTTGGAAAAATTGCAGATGGAAAAGATGGATGATAAGGAAGTTTTGAAAGATTATCATCTTGCTTTATTAGAATGTATGCGTCAGAGAGAAGGTGCAATGTTAAATTTTTGTGGAGTTTTAATTACCGCCTTGGGTGGTTTTGCGTGGGCGCTTCACTATAATTCTAATTTATTACTTTTTTCAAGTGTGAGTCTTATCTGTATTTTGATCTTGGCATGGGGAGCGATGAGCGCTTTGTGCCTGAGCTACCATCATCGTTGTTTCCAAAAAGTGATGAGTAAAATAGAACGTAAAATATGCCTTAAAGATTTTCTCCCACCTAAATGGAATGTTCCCGAAGATAAAACCTTCTCTTTGTGGGAATTCCTTCCCGAAATCTATAGATGGCATATTATATGCTTTTCCTTTATAATTATACTAATTACGAGCATTTTGGTCTATAAAAAATTTTCTATAGTATGCATTTGGCAAAAATGGATATTTATTATGGGGGTAATAATGCTTTTTTGGTCCACTTTTCATTTTAGGCTTCTTCAATTCAAGAAGGGTTATGAAAAGCTTTATGAGAAGAAATGTGAAACAAAGACGAAGGGGATCTTGCCAGATTTCTTTCTCAGAGATTTACATATTAAAAGATTGAGAAAAACTGATTAAGAATAACGAATAAATTGTAATCCACTAAAATGAAAGATTTTAAAATGGAAGGGAAGAGAAAATTTAAACTTTCTTCTGAAAAAATTAAATATCTTGAGGAAAAATATAAGCAGAGAGTTGTGGACGAGCATTGGAAACTTGAAAAGGAAATTCTGAACTTCTCGGAAAAGAAAGATCTTGGGTATGAAGAACTAAAGAAAATAGTTAAATGGAAAACGCCTCGCATTTCTAAAAGATTTAATAAATATTGGCAGGGACGGGATGATGAAATACGAGAAATTACAAGGGATGCTTTTAGAATAATAATGAATAAAAAAGATGACCAAGATGCTATTAAAAAGGCAATAGATGAACTTGACCAGCTCGGCTGGGTAGGAATTGGAGTGGCTACAGCTATTTTGATGTCCTATGATAAAGAAAAATTTACAGTAATGGATTGGCGGGTTTGGAATATACTTTTTCTATGCTGTTATTTAAAAGAGCCATATCCCAAACCCCCAAAATCTGAGCATTACTGTTGTTACCTGAAAGCTTGCAGAAATTTGGCAGATAAACTTAGAATTAATTTGCGAACATTAGACCGTGCACTGTGGATTTCTTCGAAAAACTATGATTGTTAAATCTACAAGAAAAGACAAATCAATATTTAAGGAAAGTAAAGGACTGCTGAATAAGAAAAAGAGAGATTCTTCGGCTACGCCTCAGAATGACAGAGTGAAGGATTCAGAATGACGGGAGCGAAGATGCTTATTCATCCCCACCTTCAGCCGGGGGACTACACTCCCATTAAAGGGGAGGAATAATACAAATAGAAATCTACGAGGAATTATTGAGGAGAGATTTGACAGGAGTTATCTTTTATGATATCCTTTTATTAAGAGACCTAAATGCTGAAGCATCCCTCTGATTATATAATTTACAAAGGACCGACTTTCTCCGTTGAATGGTATTATACGGAAGATTATCTAGGTAGAATAAAGGAGGGAACATACTATGCGGAAGAATAAAAGGAAAAGTCTTTTTGAGAAGAGAATGACCGATAGCAACTTCAGGCAGCGTTTTGAGAGAGAATATCCGCTCTTTAAACTCGAGGTACAAATCCTCAATGCTTTAGAGAAAAAGGGATGGACATATTCAAAATTGGCCAAGGCTATGGGGACTAGCAAAAGTAATATCTCACGGGATTTGAGCGCTCACGGAATTCGATCGGCCACAGTCTCAAGACTTGTTAAAATGGCTCAAGTTCTCGACTCTGACTTTATCCCACTGGTCATACCCCAGAGCAAAGAACTAGAGATTCTCTCCAAAATCCAAAAATTTGTTGCTCCATAATAAATTTATCGTAAAGAGAATTATCAAATAAAATGAAAAAGAAAATACCTCATTTCAAAAATGAGGATGAGGAAAGGGCGTTTTGGGCCACTCACGACATCACCGATTACATAGATGTTTCAAGAGCCAAAAGAGTTGCCTTTCCTAAACTGTGTGAGCGAAGAAATCGCCCCAAAATGCGATAAGAAGTTATAAAGATTTTGAATATGTTAGAAAATATTCAGCATTGCTTCCAGGAGAACAAAGTAGTTTACAGCCAACATGCTCGGGAAGAAATGCTACAGGAACCCTTTGGTCGCATATTTGAAAATGAGGTTTATGAAGCAATATTAAAAGGAAAAATAATTGAAAGTTATCTCGCAGATAAGCCCTATCCAAGTTGCTTGATATTTGGAAAAACTAAAAAGAGAAGGCCGATTCATATAGTGTGTGCTTATTCTAAGGAGGAAGATTTCTGTATAGTGATAACCGTTTATCAACCAAACCAAAAAGTTTGGATTAATTATCGAAAAAGGAGGAAACCATGAAGTGTGTAATCTGTAAAGGAGAAGTAGTAGAAAAAGCAAAAGTTGAAGAAGAAATTAGAATTGGGAATGATATCATCTTCGTTCCTATTGAAGTTTTAGTCTGTAAGAGTTGTGGTGAAAAATATTATGACCGCTTCACTCTTCAAAAATTGGAAAAGACAGAAAAACAACTGAAGAAAAACCGCTCCAGACTTCGTCCCATTGGAACTGTTCTTCAGGCCTAAAAAATGTCTGAGAAATATTCCTGTCCAAATCCTGATGGAGAAAAGGATAAGAAAAATAATGGACAGTTCTCTCAGGTTATTCTAATTTAGTTGTTTAAATACAGGGGTTCACTGCAAAAATTTAGAACTTACAGATACAATAGAGGTTATAGAAATGAAAAATATTATCGGTCATAAAGTTAACCCTCCATCATTACCTGAAAAACTTGAGGATTTTATTTTTAATGATTTGCTAAAGGATTTTCAAGGAAAACTTCCCGATTATAAAGATGTTAGGGATACATTAAAAGAGGATGAAACAGAAGTAAAAGGTTATTTGGCTAAATATTTTCCCCGGAGTTTCGTTGAAGCGAAAGAAATTTGCAAAGATTTATTTAATGCAAAAATTATAAATGAGACTTTTAAAGATAAAAAAGATATTAATATTCTTGACATTGGTTCTGGCTCTGGCGGGAATTTGATGGGTTTGCTTTATTGTTTAAAAGATAAAATTTTTGATAATAAGAAAAACGTTTGGATTGTTTCTATTGATGGAAATAAACTTGCTCTTAAATATCAAGAAAGAATGATTAAAGAATTTTTCCCTTATGTATTGTTAAGACAGGAAAAAAGAATATTTAAAGGTAGCGAAGATTTTCGAGACGAAATGAATAAAATTGTATCCAGCAATAGATTTGATGTAATTATGTGTTTTCAATTTGTAAATGAATTTTACCGCAAAGATTTTCCGTCTCCCTACCTTAATTTTCCGTCTCTCTATTTTTACGTAACAAAATTAGCTGATAAATATTTAGAAAAAGATGGATTATTTATTTTAAGTGATGTAACAGAAAAAATTGATGAAAATGATGATAAATCTTTTATTCCAAAATTAATGAATTATGAGATTTTCCCTATAATGGGACAACCGGAGATGGACCTGAAATGTGTCATTCCTTTTAGTTGTGCATTTTGGTATGAAAAATGCAGTGATTACGACAATTGTTTTCAACAGAAAATTTTCAATGTTTATTACAAAAATGAGGGCTGGTTTAGAGATAGAGGAGAAGAAGCCAAAAAAATGTTTAAGTTCGTATATAAGATATTTGCCCACAAAAATTTAGCTGGCAAAATTCTTTCTCAATTTGAGAAAAAAGATATTTATAAAGTTTCTAAGAGAAATTTTTGTTATAAAGGAGGGCGTAAATCCGAAAGAGATATTCCATCCGGGAAACAACAGAATATAGCTGATGCATTCACTCTTTCTTCCTTAAATGAACAAAATGAAATTTAGAGGATGGGAAAAAGGTAAAACAAAAACAGAAAAAGGTAGTTTTGATGCTATTAAACCTGTTATAATTTCAGCAAGTCGTTCTACTGATATTCCTTCCTTTTATTCGGAATGGTTTATGCATAGGCTAGAACAAGGATATGTAAAATGGCTAAATCCTTTCAATAAACGACCTCAATATGTATCTTTTGAAAAGACAAGAGTTATAGTGTTTTGGACAAAAGATGCAAAACCTATTTTAAAATATTTGAACGAAATAGATAAAAGAAAAATTAATTATTATTTTCAATTCACATTAAATGATTATGAAAATTTAGAACCAAATTTACCAAAAATAGAAGAAAGAATTGATATTTTTAAAAAACTTTCTAATAAAATAGGAAAAGAAAAAGTTATATGGAGATTTGACCCTCTGATTTTAACAGATAAGATAACAATAAATAATCTACTTGATAAAATTTATAAAGTTGGGGAGAAAGTACATAAGTATACAGAGAAATTGGTAATAAGTTTTGTTGATATTGGAGTTTATAAAAAAGTTAAGAGCAATTTGAAAAAATACGGGATTAAATATAAAGAGTTTAATGAAGACGGTATAAAGAAAATCGCAGAAGGCATCCAGCGTATAAATAATACTTGGAAGTTAAAAATATGTACTTGCGCTGAAACTGTTGACCTTAGTGAATATAACATGCACCATAATAAATGCATAGATGATGAATTGATGATAAGGATTTTTAATGATGATAAAGATTTAATGGAATTTTTGGGTGTTAATGTAAGGGTAGGTAATCTTTTTTCATCAGACACCATTGAAAGAAGAAAAAACGATTTGAAAGATAAAGGACAAAGAAAAAATTGTGGTTGCATAGTTAGCAAAGATATTGGACAGTATAATACCTGTAAACATTTATGCGTTTATTGCTATGCAAATTTTTCAAGAGAAATTGTAAATAAAAGTTTTAAAAAACATAATCCAAAATGTGAATCAATTATATGTGATTAAAAAAGCGAAAGGGCGATAAGAGAATCTGGATGAAGAAAAATAACTCAATGTTTAAAGGAAATAAAGGGTTGCTGAATAAGAAAAGGGGAGATTCTTCCTCCGTATTCCTGTCCCGTATTAAATGCGGGGTCAGAATGATAAGGGAAAGGGACAGAATGACAGAGATTGCCACGTCCGCTCAGAGAGCGGACTCGCAATGACAGAGTGTAGTGAAGAGGATTATTTACCCCCACCCTGCCTCCCCCGTCAAGGGGGAGGGGTGATGGCAGATAGAAAAAGATGAACAATTATCAGAGAATTATTGATGCGAATTTTAACCGGGCCAGGGAGGGGTTAAGGGTGCTGGAGGAGGTTGCCCGTTTCCTGTTAAACAAGAAAGGGATAACAAAAGAGATTAAGGAAATGCGGCATAAACTTTATTCTTTGTTGGAAGAAAATAGTTATATTTTTAGCCGCAATATAAAAGCTGATGTAGGTGTTTCTCTTACCATAAAAGAGGAAAGCAAAAGAGAAGATTATCTATCCATCGTTCAGGCAAATGCGCAGCGGGTAAGCGAGGCGTTAAGGGTGATAGAGGAGTTTGGTAAATTAAATGGAGAAATTTCCGAACAAATAAAGACACTGCGCTTTCAATTATATGAGATAGAAAAGGAGTTGTCCCTCTTGATTCTTCCGTCTTTACCTGATTACCCCCTTTATATCATTGTTGACCCGGAGGCAAGAAAAAAAGATTTTCTTTCTTTTGTTGATGAGTTAGTGAAAAACGGAGCAAAAATCATTCAACTGCGGGCAAAGAATTTAAGAGATAGAGAATTTTATTCTTTAGGGAAAAGGATTAAAAGCATAACCCGGGGAAAATGTTGCTTCATTATCAACGATAGAATCGATTTAGCTATTTCTCTGGAGGCCGACGGAGTCCATTTGGGTCGGGATGATTTACCAGTCAAGGAAGCGGAAAAGATTTTTCCGGGCAAAATAATCGGGATTTCTTGTCATACTGAAAATGACTTATCAATTGCTAAAAACGAAAATGTGAGTTATATTAGTATCGGTCCAATCTTTGAAACCAAGATAAAAAAGGATAAAAAACCAATAGGATTGGGATTGATTAAAAGGGCAAGAAAAGAAGTTGCTTTACCGATTGTGGCGATTGGCGGAATAAATGAAGAGAATATCAGAGAAGTTTTTGAGGCTGGCGCAGATTATGCCGCTGTAATCAGCGCACTTGCAGAAAGCAAAGAACCGGGAAAGAAGTTGAGGAAACTACTAAAAAGAGTAACAAAGTAAAATTAGGACGCAGATAAACGCAGATAAAACAGGATTTAAGAATAAAACAAAAAATATTTAAATTTATTTTAGTTCTTTATCTGCGAAAATCCGCGTCCGAAAATATTGTCCTGATGAATATTCCCTTAACAATATTAAGAAAAATTGCCAGGAAAGAAGGAATAAAAATACAAGAATTGCAGCGTCTTGTTTCCAAGGGTCTGGTTGCCATTCCCAAGAATAAAAAAACAAGAAACAAGAAATTCTGTGGTATCGGGAAATCCCTTTCCACCAAGGTAAATGCCAATATTGGAACCTCTTTAGAAAAGAAGAGTTTTAAGGAAGAATTAAGAAAATTAAAGGCAGCAATAGAGGCTGGGGCTGATACCGTAATGGACTTATCCACCGGAGGCAATCTTTCTGAAATTAGAAGAGAGATTATTGCGCATTCATCTATTCCGGTAGGTACGGTTCCCATTTACGAAGCAGCCATTAAATCCGCTTCAAAATACGGCACTATTGCGAAGATGAGCAAAGACTTAATTTTGGAAACAATTGAAAACCAGGCAGTTGATGGAGTGGACTTTATGACCATCCATTCCGGGGTAACGCAAAAGGGGCTTGCGGCAATAAAAAGGGAGGGAAGAACTACCAATATTGTCAGTCGCGGGGGCTCATTTTTGGCGGTCTGGATGATTACCAATAAAAGAGAAAATCCGCTCTATGAGTCATTTGATGAAATTGTAAAAATTGCTAAAAAATATAATGTTACCTTGAGTTTAGGAGATGGGTTGCGACCCGGTTCAATTGCTGATTCCACGGATAAGGCGCAGATTGAGGAATTAACCACGATTGCAAAACAGGCAAAGTATGCCATTGAAAATGGAGTAAGTATTTTCATTGAGGGTCCGGGACATATCCCGATTAATGAGATTGAAATAAACGTGAAGATGGCTAAAACCCTTTCCGGAAATTTACCGCTTTATCTTCTTGGCCCTCTCGTCACCGATATTGCTCCGGGATACGACCATATTACCGCGGCCATTGGCGGAGCAATTGCCGCCAGTATCGGGGCTGACTTTCTTTGCTTTGTCACTTCGGCTGAACATCTTAAACTTCCTGACGTGAAGGATGTTAGAGAAGGGGTTATTACAGCCCGAATTGCCGCCCATATCGGGGATATTGCCAAAGGGGTCAAGGGAGCCAAAGATTGGGATAAGGAAATCTCAAAATACCGTAATCTACGCAATTGGGAGAAACAGGAGTTCTTAAGTATTGATCCTCAGAGATTTCGGGAATACCGGCAGGGTAAATCTGCCATATCAGACGTCTGCACAATGTGCAGTGAATATTGCGCATTAAAGATGGTAGAGAAAATATGGAAAAGAAAAAAAAGAAACCGGAAAATTTAAAAGGCAATTTTGCCAAAGGGCTTATCTTCTGGCTGCTTTTAGGGGTTTTCTTATTTAGTCTTCTTAAGTTTTCCAACCTGGAAGAAAAAAAGTCTCCTCAAAAAATCAACGATAGCGAGTTCTTCCAGCAAGTAGAAAGCGAAGAGATTAGCGGAATTGTCACCATTAAAGGGACCACTCAGCCTGCCGGTAAATTTATTAGCGGAAATCTAAAAGACGGTAAAAAATTCTCCACCTATACCGAAGATCCTAACCTCTATGAATTTCTAAAAAAACAACCGAATATAAAAATTTATTCCCAACCGGAATCCAAGTCAATCTGGCTGAATCTGCTTTACTCAGTTTTACCCATTGTGCTTATCTTTGGTCTGTTGTGGTTCTTTGTGGCTCGTCAAGTAAGCAAAGGTGGAGACAGAGTCCTTTCCTTTGGCAAGAGCAGAATTGTGCCTTTATCAGAAAGTAAGCAAAAGATTACCTTTGCCGATGTGGCCGGATTAAAAGAGGCCAAGGAGGAGTTAAAAGAGATTATTGAATTCTTAAAAGACCCTAAAAAGTTCCAGAGATTAGGAGGGAAGATTCCTAAAGGGGTTTTGCTGGTTGGGCCTCCCGGAACTGGAAAAACTCTTTTGGCTAAAGCAGTTAGCGGTGAAGCCGGGGTTCCTTTTCTTTCTATGAGCGGCTCTGACTTTGTAGAAATGTTTGTTGGCGTGGGAGCTTCCAGAGTAAGAGACCTCTTTCACCAGGCCCGGCAGAAAGCTCCGGCAATTGTCTTTATTGATGAAATTGATGCTGTTGGCCGGCAGAGATTTGCTGGTCTGGGTGGAGGACATGATGAAAGGGAGCAGACTTTAAATCAACTCCTGGTGGAAATGGACGGTTTTTCTACCGAAGAGGGCGTTATTCTTATGGCTGCCACCAACCGCCCGGACGTTCTTGACCCGGCTTTGGTGAGACGGGGAAGGTTTGACCGTCAGGTTGTGGTGACCTGGCCGGATATTAAGGAAAGAGAAGGAATCCTTAAGGTCCATACCAAAAAAATAAAACTTCATCCCGAAGTTGACCTGCAGATTGTTGCTCGGGGCACACCCGGACTCTCCGGAGCGGATTTAGCTCTTCTGGCTAATGAGGCAGCTCTTCTTGCTTCCCGAAATAATAAGGAATCGGTGGAGATGGATGATTTTGAAGAGGCAAAAGATAAGGTGATGATGGGAATGGAGAAAAAGAGTCTTCTCATTAGCGAGAAGGAGAAGAAGATCATTGCCTACCATGAGGCCGGTCATACTTTAGTACAGAAATTTATACCTGATGCTAATCCCATCCATAAAGTTACGATTATCCCCAGAGGTTGCGCTCTTGGCATCACCCATATTCTTCCGGAAGAGGATACTTATATTGAAAGCAATGTCTTCTATCAGGGCGAATTAGCCACTCTGTTGGCAGGGAGGTCAGCAGAACTGCTTATCTTTGGTAAGTCCTATACCGGAGCGGAAAATGATCTTCAGATTGCTACCGAGTTAGCAAGGAAAATGGTTTGTGAATGGGGAATGAGTGAAAAATTGGGCCCCATCACTTATCGCAAGAGACCCGCGGAGGTTTTCCTGGGTCGTGACCTCACTCAAAGAGGCGAACATTCCGAAGCAACTTCCCGGGAAATTGACCAGGAAGTAAAAAGTCTTATTGAAACAGCTCAAAGAACAGCAAAAGAAATTTTAGAAAAAAATAGAGAAAAGTTAGAAAAAATAGCAACTGCTCTTCTGGAAAAGGAAACCTTAACCGGGGAAGAGATTAATAAAATTATTAATGGACAAGAAAAGAATTGAAGAAGCGGTTAGAATCTTTCTTAAGGCGATTGGCGAGAATCCGGAGAGAGAGGGATTAAAGCAAACGCCAGAACGCGTGGCCCGGATGGCCGAGGAACTTTTCTCCGGTCCGGGAAGGAATCCCAGGGAAGAACTAAAACCAATCTTTAGAGAAGACTATGATGAACTTGTCCTGATTCGCGATATTCCAATTTTTTCTATTTGCGAGCACCATCTTCTTCCCTTTATGGGAAAGGCTCATATTGCCTACATCCCTGAGAAAAACAGGGTTGTGGGATTGTCCAAATTAATACGGGTAATTGATATTTTTGCAAAAAGGCTTCAGTTGCAAGAAAGGCTCACCACCCAGATTGCCAACACCATTATGAAGATACTTAAACCCAAGGGAGTTTTGGTGATTATAGAGGCTGAGCACCTTTGTTTAACAATGCGCGGGGTAAAGAAACCGGGTTCTTTTACGGTTACTTCGGCAGTGCGAGGAATTTTCTTAAGGGATATCCGCACCCGAAATGAAGCAATGTCCTTAATTAATAAGTAATTCTATAATGAAATATGACACAGTTGTTATTGGAGGGGGATTGGCTGGAGTTTGTGCGGCAATTGCTGCCGCCAGACTTGGTTGCAATGATGGAAAAGGGGGAATTGACAACCGAGAAAATGTCGGAAGGAAAAAAATTTAACCCTTCTTCTCAATACCAGTGTCAGGGATGTGAAGCTAAAAGGAAAAAGGATTATCGGGGTTAAATGTACGCAATTAGGAACAGAAAAGGAATTTGTTATCGAAGGAAATCTTTTTATTGATGCGACGGGAGATGGAGTGGTTGCATATTCTGCCGGAGCAAAATTCAGATATGGTCGAGAAGGAAAAAATGAATTTAATGAATCTTTAGCACCAAAAAAACCGGATAAAGGAATAATGGGCAATTCCTTACTGTTTGCCGTGAAGGATCTTGGACATCCAGTTTCCTTTACCCCTCCAGAATGGGCAGAAAAGTATCCTAAAAATAGCATTACAATGAAATTAAGGTATCATAGCTACTCCCCTGGCTACTGGTGGATTGAGGTGGGTTATCCTTTTGATACCATCGCTGATAATGAAAAAATAAGGGATGAACTTCTCCGCCATGTTCTTGGTGTCTGGGACCATCTTAAAAACCAGGGAAATCATAATATGGAAAACTTTACCCTTGACTGGATTGGAATGGTCCCGGGAAAGAGGGAATCACGCCGCTTTATCGGAGACTATATCCTAAAAGAGAGAGATTTAAAGACAGGCAGAATCTTCCCCGATGCTGTTTCCTATGGAGGTTGGTTTATTGATTTACATACCCCGGGTGGTATTCTTGCCAAAGATAAACCACCGGAGCCTCTCTGCGGTGACCCCAAAGAGATGGATTCCCGTTTGGTTCCTGTTTATAGCATCCCTTACAGCTGCCTTTATTCCAAGAATACCGAGAACCTTCTTTTGGCCGGAAGGGATATTAGCGTTACCCACGTTGCTTTGGGCTCAACGAGGTTGATGGCCACCTGTGCCGTTATTGGTCAGGCAACCGGTACCGCTTCCTTCCTATGTAAGAAATATCATCTAAGACCAAAGGAGATCTATCCAAACTATATTAAAGAAATCCAGCAGCAACTTCTCAAGGATGACTGCTATATCCCCGGAGTTAAAAATGAAGACCCGTTTGATTTAGCTAAAGAAACAGAAGTGACTGCTTCCAGCCAATCAGTTCTTTCCTTCCCGGAAGCAAAAATAGGTAAAAGGTTAAACCAATTTTTAGGTCAACTTTTTCCTGTCTCTAGAGAAAGATTAGAGAAAATCAGACTTTTCCTGGAGGCAAAGAAAAGGACTGAAGTGGTTCTTCATTTAAGAAAGGCAAAAAATATCTGGGATTTTACCGGCAAAAAAGATTTATTTATCTCTAAAGTCATTCTTCCGACAAATTACAAAGGTTGGGTTGACTTCAATCTTCCCATTCTTCTCAAACCCCATTCTCTCTACTGGTTTTTCTTAGAGAAAAATAAAAATGTTTTAGCATATGGAGGCAACCTTTCTCCTACGGGAACAGTATCTCTCTATAAACCTTTTGAGAAATTCCATTGGCTCACAGGAGGCTGGAATTTCTCGGTTAAACTTGAGCCAGAACAATATCCTTATGGTCCGGAAAATGTTATCTCCGGGATTTCTCGATCGGAATCCTGGACCAATATCTGGATCTCTAACCCAAAAAAGCTTTTACCTCAAAGCATTTTTCTCGATTTTAAAAAAGAGGTTTCCTCCAATTCCATATATCTCACTTTTGATACAAATCTTAATTCTCGCTACCTTCCTCCTCTAAAAGCACCGGCTGAATCTGTCCGGGATTATACTCTTTTTTATCAAAAGAAAGGAAAATGGATTAAAATATTAAAGGTGAAGGATAATTATCAGCGCCACCGCCAGCATCGATTTAAACCGATTACCACTTCTCGCCTCCGCTTAGAGGTTTCTGCTACCAATGGCTCCCCTGAAGCCAGGGTTTATGAGATAAGAGTATATTAAGAGCCATTCTTTAATTTGACCGTTCCTGATCGTAAGTAATATAATAAATCGTTTATAAGGAGAAATTGATGGCAATTGGCAGGATGAAAAAAATTACCCTCATTGGCCCGGAGAATAAGGCAAAGAAACTTACCAGAGACCTGCAGGAAAAGGCTTTTTTGGAGATTATCCATTTTAAAGAAGAGCCTTCTTTAAAGGTGCTTTTGCCAAAAAAGGTTTTGCCTGATGAAGAATTAGAGAAAAAAATCAAGAAACTCTATTTCCTGAAAGAAATTCTTTTTTCTTTGGGTGAAAAAGCCTCAGAAAAAATTCAAATTTCTACAATAAAACTTCTGGATATCGTAAAGAATTTTGACCTTAATACCTTCTATAAAAAGGTAAAGGTATTGGATGAAGGAATAAAGAAAAAAGAAAATTTGACAAAAAAGTTAAATAAGCTGAAAGAAGATTTTTATTTAATCAAAGAAGTTGATTTACCTCTTTACCAGTTTCTCCCTGGCCGGTTTACCGAAAAAGGTATTTATAAAATTTCTGCTCTTCAATTGAACAATTTAATTAAGGAAATAGAAAAAATAACCCTGTCTTTTTATTTAAAAATAGTCAAAAAAGATAAAAAGGAGATTTTGTTTCTTTTAATCTATCCCAGGGAAGAAAAAAGGAAGGTCGCATCACTTTTGAATAGGTATAATGCTACTTCTCAAAAATTTCTTCCTTTTCGTTTAACGGCGGCGGGAATGCTTTCCTTTATTGAAAAAAGATTGGTAAGGAATGAGGAAAATCTTTCCCGGTTGAATGAGGAAATGAAAACATTTGCCTCAGAAAGAAATAAAATTCTGGTTCTTCTTGATTACTATGCCTCCTGCAAGGAGCAGGAGAATATTCAGAATTCTTTTGGACAGACCGAAAGCGCCTTTTTACTTACCGGCTGGCTCCCCGCAAAAAATCTGCCAAATTTAGAGAAGTGCTTGAAAGAAAAATTTCCCGAGGTTGCCTTATACTCTCGTGAGCCAAAAAGAGGTGAGGATGTCCCTACCATCTTAGAGAATAGAGTTTTGGTTGAGCCTTTTGAAGCGGTTACTGATTTATATGGCCGGCCTTTTTATAAAGGAATAGACCCCAGCGGCCTTCTTTCCATTTTCTTCATTCTCTGCTTTGCTACCTGTCTTTCCGATAGCGGTTATGGGTTTCTCTTAGCCATTTTTTCGTTTATTTTATTAAAGAAAATGCATCTCTCCGAAATGGGGAAAAGACTTTGTAGATTATTTCTCTTCAGTGGTTTAGCCACTATCGGGGCAGGAATAATGACCGGCAGTTGTTTTGGTGACCTCTTTGAAAAAATACCATTTTCTCCTTTAAGAAGATTTTGGGGAACAATTACCGTTCTTAATCCAGTTAAAAACCCTGATGATATGATGAAGTTTTTCTATCTGGCGCTTTTCTTTGGGTATCTCCAGATTTCCTTTGGAGTGATGGTAAGATTGATAAAGAGCATTAAGGATTGGGGAACCGCCGGGCTTAAAAACCTCGCTCCCTTTTTAGTTCAGTTAGGATTGCCTCTCTGGATTCTTGCTTTTTTATCCAGGAAAGGTAGTTTGCCATTTTCTTTTTTAGGAGGTTTTTTCTTCTTCCCTTTGAGTTTCTTTTTGATTCTTGCTTTGCTCTTGGTGATCTTTCAGCAATTTATCGAGCAAAAAGGAATATTTATGAAACTCTTTTGGAGCGTCTATTCTGTTTACGGAATGATTGTTGGAAATCTACTGTCGGATACCTTAAGTTATTCCCGACTTTTTGCTTTAGGGATGACTACCGCTCTTTTGGCTATTGTGGTCAACCAACTGGTTTCCCTTGTTCTTCCTCTTCCTTATCTTGGCATCCTCCTGGGAATTCTTCTCTTTTGTCTTGGGCATCTCTTTAATCTTGGGATTAATACTCTGGGGGCTTATGTCCATACCAGCAGGTTGCAATATTTGGAGTTCTTTACCAAGTTTTATGAGGCCGGAGGAAGGGCATTTAAACCGTTCAGAATTGAAAGAAAATATACGATTATTATATAACATTAGGTAACCATAGATTAAAGAAAAGCAACCACGAATTTCTCTAATTACACGAATTAAAAAGAGTAATAAAAAGAATATGTCATTCTGAGGCACAGCCGAAGAATCTCTCTTTATACGAGACCTTTCGTTGACACTCAGGGTGGCACTTCGTTTCATTTTCAAATTCGATTTATTCGTATAATTCGTGGTTAAAGGTAGAAAATGGCAAAACGTGATTATTATGAGATTTTAGGCATTTCCAGGAATGCGGGCATTGATGAAATAAAGAAATCTTACCGGAAATTGGCTTTAAAATATCATCCTGACCATAACCCTGGGGATAAGCAGGCTGAAGAAAAATTCAAGGAAGCAACCGAGGCCTATGAAGTTCTCTCTGATTCTAAAAAACGAGCTACTTACGACCAATTCGGCCATAGCGGTTTAGGAGGAGGTTTTGACTGGACGCAGGACTTTTCCCGGGTGAGGACGGATTTTGGCGACCTTTTTGGCAATCTCTTCAAGGGTTCTTCCTTCTTCAGCGATTTCTTTGAAGAAGGATTCGGAGGAAGAGAAAAAGGTTATCAGCGAGGCTCTGATCTTCAATATAATCTTTCAATCACTTTAAAAGAAGCGGCAATGGGAACGGAGAAATACATTGAGCTTTCTCAATTGGAGAAATGTTCTGCCTGTAATGGGACAGGGATGAAATCAGGGACGGGGAAGAAAACCTGTCCTCAATGCCAGGGAAGTGGTCAGGTAAGTTATGGTTCGGACTTTATTAGTTTTGCACGCACTTGTTCTAAGTGTAGAGGAGAGGGAGAAATTATTATTTCTCCCTGCGGTAATTGTCGTGGTTCAGGAAGGGTAAGAAAAAAACATAGGATTATGGTGAAAATTCCGGCGGGCGTGGATAAAGGTTCGACTTTACGCATTGCCGGACAGGGCGATGCGGGCTTAAGAGGGGGTGCGGCCGGAGACCTTTATATCCTTATTTATGTGGAGGAAGGCGATTTTTTCCATCGGGAAGGCGATGATATTATTTGTGAGGTTCCCATTACCTTTGTGCAGGCGGCTTTAGGAGGAGAAATTGAAGTACCGACTCTTTTTGGAAAAGTAAAAATGAAGATATCGCCAGGAACTCAGAGTGGTAGAGTTTTTCGCCTGCGTAACCAGGGAATTCCCAGTTTGCGTGGTTATGGGAAAGGAGACCAATTAGTTAAAATCTTGGTAGAGACACCAACAAATTTAAGTAAAGAAGAAAGAAAATTGCTGGAGCAATTCAGGGCTCTCTCCGGGGAGCGTACAAGCCCTGAAGTAAAAAAATTCCGGGAAAGATTCAGAAAAAACAGTTAATAGGACGCAGATTAACGCAGATACTCGCAGATAAAAAACAATAATTAAAAATAAATCTTTAATTCTTTATCTTTGATTTTGCTTTAATCCTGATTTTATCCTGATGTTATCTGCGTCCAAATAGAGGAGGAAAATGAAAAAGACAGAGGTTCAAAGAAATTGGTTCTTGATTGATGCTCAGAATAAAATTTTAGGCAGAATGGCGGTAAAAATTGCCACCATTCTTTCCGGGAAGAACAAGCCATCTTATGCACCTGAAGCCGATGGAGGCGATTTTGTAGTGGTTATTAATAGTGAGAAGGTTAAGGTTTCCGGAAAGAAGAGAGAAGAAAAACTTTACCGCCGACACTCTGGTTATCCGGGCGGCCTAAAGACAATAACCTTTGAAAGATTGCAGCAGAAGAGCCCGGAAACAATTATTAAATTGGCAGTGAAGGGAATGTTGCCCAGAAATAAACTTTTGGCAAAAAGGATGAAGAGATTGAAAGTTTACTGCGGAGAGAAGCATCCTCATTGTGCCCAGAAACTCCAATTGCTAAAATAAAGGCCTTTCCCTGATTATAATAGTAAATATGATCATTGTCGGTATTGATGAGAATGGCTATGGTCCTATTCTTGGCCCTTTAATTATCACCGCCAGCGCATTTAAAGTAGAAAAAAGGGGAAATCTCTGGCAGATTTTAAATATATCGAAAAATCCTGACGATTATCCAAAAAGGGTTATTGTAACCGATTCCAAAAAACTCTTTTCCCGGAATTCTCTCCGATGCAGGCGGGCCGGAGAAAAGACTGTTGCTATTTTTTTCTCCCTCCTTTTTAAAAAACTGCCGAAAGAACCCGATAGTTTTTTTTCTAAAATTCTTCTTAATTTTTCCTTGTTTCCCAAACTCTGTTTGGAATCAAAAACCAGGTATAAACCCTGCTGGGGGAAAATTTCCTTGCCGCTATGGTTGAAGGACATTGTAGTGCGAGGCTTTAGCCTCGCCAAGATTGAAAAAGGAATTATCAAAGAATCAGAGGAATTAAAGAAAAAATTAAAGGAAAAAAAGATTAAATTTCTTGGCTTGAAAACTATCTGTGTTTGCCCATTTCAATTTAATAAATTGGCCAAAGAAAAAAATAAGTCTTACCTTAATTACCTTCAGTTTGAGAAATTAATCTTCTATTTCCTGCAAAAAAAAGAGAAAAAGTTTTTTATTTTCGCTGACAAAATTGGGGGGCGGAAAGACTATTTTTTCTATCTAAAATCGGGCTTATTGAAGGACTGGGACTGTCGGATTTTAGAGGAGAGCGGGGAGGTTTCTTCTTATGAATTAAACTTAAAAAATAAAAGAGCAAACATTTCCTTCCTTCAAAATGGAGAAGAAAAAGAATTTCCCGTTGCTCTTTCTTCCCTCTTTGGAAAATATACCCGGGAAATCTTCATTAAACGAATCAATAGATTTTTTCAAAATTATAATCCGGAATTAAAATCTGTCAGCGGCTATCGTGACCCTCTTACCAAAGAATTTATTAAAAGAACTGAAAATTTGCGCGAAGAATTAAAGATTAACGAAAACTGTTTTCTACGCGAAGAGCATAATTTTACGCCTATTTTTGCAATCAAGCCAGGTTTGACAGGAAAGGCAAGAAAACTTAAAATCATACAGTAGTGGCAGAGTGAACTCTGCTTATAAATACTCACTCAACGCCGTCAATCTATTGTAGCGGTGCGATTTATCGCACCAAAAAGTGGCATAACTGCCACCGCTACTAAATATTTACATTAAAACCTATGCAAAAAAAATATGCGGATTTGCTAAAAACGAAATGTTGCAAAAAAAGTTACGAAAAGCTGACTGCCTTGAATAACGCCGGTCTTTTTGAGTTTGTTAGAAAATATACCGAACTTTGCAATCCTGATTCGGTTTATGTTTGTGATGATTCTGACCAAGACCGGGAATATATTGGCAATAGAGCGTTAGAGAATGCCGAGGAGCGAAAACTTGCCATTGATGGGCATACGATACATTTCGATGGATATAACGATCTGGCAAGAGATAAAACAAGTACTAAATATCTTCTTCCCCAAGGGGCTGATTTGGGAGATGCGCTTAATGCAACGGATAAAGAAACCGGATTAGAAGAAATACACCGGTATCTTAAAAACATTATGGCTGGCAAAGAAATGTATGTATTATTCTTTTCTCTTGGGCCAACCAATTCCGAATTTTCAATATCCGCTGTTCAGATAACGGATTCAAGTTATGTCGCCCATTCAGAATATATTCTTTATCGAAGAGGATATGAGCAGTTTAAAAAAATCGGAAATTCTAAAAGCTTCTTTCGATATGTCCACAGCGCAGGGGTGCTGGAGAATGGCGTGAGTAAGAATGTCGACAAAAGAAGAGTTTATGTTGATCTTGAAGATAATATTGTTTACACCGTAAACACTCAATATGCCGGTAATACCGTTGGCCTGAAAAAACTTTCGTTAAGATTAGCAATCCGCAAAGCATCACAAGAAGGCTGGCTTGCTGAGCATATGTTGATTATGGGAGTTCATGGCCTTCTAAGAGAAAGGATAACCTATTTTACCGGTGCTTTTCCCAGTGCCTGCGGAAAAACTTCCACCTCGATGTTAAAAGGTGAAAGCATCGTCGGAGATGACCTGGCTTATTTAAGGAAAAAAGAGGGGAAGATTTATGCTGCCAACGTTGAGTGCGGCATCTTTGGAATTATTCAGGATGTTAACCCAAAAGATGACCCGGCAATCTGGAAATCCTTAACTTCTCCCGGAGAGGTAATTTTTTCCAATGTTCTGGTAACTGAAAAAGGTGTTCCTTACTGGCTGGGAGATGGGAGAGAAGTACCCGAGAAAGGAAGCAATTATTCCGGCGAATGGCAAAAAGGGAAAAAAGATTCTCAAGGGAATGAAATCACTTATTCCCATAAAAATGCGCGCTATACGGTAAGCCTTTATGGCCTTAAAAATGTTGATTGCCAGTTGGATAATCCCGAAGGTGTTTGGATAAAAGGAATCATCTACGGAGGGCGAGATTCCAGTATCTGGCCGCCGGTACAGGAAGCGTTTAATTGGACTCACGGGGTAATAACTTTTGGCGCTTCTTTAGAGTCGGAAACAACTGCCGCTACTCTGGGAAAGGAAGGGGTTCGCCAATTTAATCCTATGTCCAATCTTGACTTTGTTTCAATCCCTCTGGGTAAATATGTTGCTCATCATCTTAAATTTATTGAAGGGGTGCCGGTCCCGCCAACAATTTTTGCGGTTAATTACTTTCAGAAAACTAAAACCGGTAAATATTTAACCGCGATGGAAGATAAACGAGTTTGGGTTAAGTGGATGGAGTTGCGGGTTAATCATGATGTAGATGCGGTCAAAATTCCTACCGGTTATATCCCGAGATATGCCGACCTTAAAAAATTATTCAGAGAGGTTCTTAGGAAAGATTATTCCGAGGGAGAATATGCAGAACAATTCACCGTCAAGATTAAGGGGAATCTGGAAAAAATCGAAAGGATTGCGGAAATCTATAAGACAAAAATAACTGATGCCCCTGATACTTTGTTTAAAGTTCTTAAAGAACAAAAAGCCAGATTAGAAGAGTCAAGGGCAAAATACGGAGATAATGTAGTTCCGACTGTTTTCCTTTAAAAAAGGGAAGAAAATAAATGCCTAAAAGGGATGACCTTAAAAAAATAATGGTTATTGGTTCCGGTCCCATTATTATTGGCCAGGCCTGTGAGTTTGATTATTCAGGAACCCAGGCTTGCAAAGCTCTTAAAGAGGAAGGTTATGAAGTTATCCTGGCGAATTCCAATCCTGCCACCATTATGACTGACCCCCAGATGGCTGACAAAACCTATATTGAGCCTCTTACCGTTGAGAATATGGAAAAGATAATCATTAAAGAAAAGCCGGATGCTCTTCTTCCCAACCTTGGCGGCCAGACCGGACTTAATCTTTCGTCTGAACTTAGCAAAAAAGGGATACTGGCTAAATACAATGTTGAGTTGATTGGTGTAAAACAAGAGGCTATCCAAAGAGGTGAAGACAGAATTATCTTTAAAGAGACAATGGCTTCCCTTGATATTGCGGTGCCCAAAAGTTCGCCGGCGCATTCACTTGAGGATGCGGAAAGGATTGCTCAAGAACTGAAGTTTCCGGTGGTGTTGCGGCCTGCCTATACTTTGGGAGGCACCGGCGGAGGCATTGCCTATAATGTAGAAGAATTAAGAATGATTGTTGCCAGGGGGCTTTCAGCAAGCCTGGTTAGACAAGTGCTGGTAGAAGAGTCAGTTTTAGGTTGGCAGGAGCATGAAATTGAAGTGGTCAGGGACACAAAAGGCAATAAAATTACGGTTTGTTTTATTGAAAATGTTGACCCTATGGGCGTGCATACCGGGGATAGTTTTTGTGTTGCGCCGATGCTTACGGTTTCAAAAGATTTGCAAAACAAGTATCAAGAGATGTCCTACCGGGTTGTTGACGCTATTGGCCTAATCGGCGGCTGTAACTTGCAGTTTGCTTACAATCCTGAAGACTCAAAAATTGTGATTATCGAAATTAACCCCCGCACTTCTCGCTCCTCAGCTCTGGCTTCAAAAGCAACCGGCTTTCCTATTGCTCGTATATCGGTAAAATTAGCGGTAGGTATAACCCTTGATGAACTCCCTTACTGGAAGGAGGGCACGCTTGATAAGTATATTCCCAGCGGAGATTATGTGGTGGTAAAATTTGCCAGATGGGCATTTGAGAAATTTCCTCAGGCTGAAGATAAATTGGGTACGCAGATGCAATCGGTGGGTGAGGTAATGAGTATAGGTAAAAATTTCAAGGAAGCGTTTCAGAAGGCAATACGCTCACTTGAGATTAAAAGATACGGGCTGGGAGGAGTTAAAGATTTTATTTCTCTTTCGCTTTCTGAAATCAGAACAAAGTTAGTTAATCCCTCAAGCGAGCGCATTTTCTTAATGTATGAGGCATTGCGTAAGGGTATGTCTGTTGACGACCTTTACCGGATGACTAAAATTAACCAATGGTTCATCAGTCAGATACAGGAGTTGGTAGAATTTGAAGAAGAGATAAAAAAGTTCACTGGCAAAGATTTACCCCAAGATTTGCTTATAAAAGCTAAGGAGCATGGTTTTTCAGATAGATATCTTGCTCAAACTTTAGGCAAGACAGAAAAAGAAATCCGCACCCGGCGGCTTAATGCGGGAAAGACAGCGGCATACGAAGCAGTGCCAGTAAGTGGCGCTGACGCTGCCTATTATTTTTCAACATATAATACTAAAGATTCTATTAATGTATCATCCAAACGCAAGATAATGATTTTAGGCGGAGGGCCTAACCGTATTGGCCAGGGCATAGAGTTTGATTATACCTGTGTCCACGCTGCTTTTGCATTACGAGAGGAAGGAATAGAATCAATAATGGTTAACTGTAATCCTGAAACTGTTTCCACTGATTATGATATTTCCAACAAACTTTACTTCGAACCTCTCACTGTGGAAGATGTGCTAAATATTTACGAAAAAGAAAAACCCGAAGGTATAATCGTGCAATTTGGGGGTCAGACCCCATTAAATATAGCCAGGGAATTGACCCAAGCCGGCGTAAAGATTCTTGGCACAAGTTCCCAGAGTATTCATCTGGCTGAAGATAGACAGAAATTTAAGGGGGTAATACAAAAACTCAATATTCCTCAACCTACAAGCGGGGTTGCCTCTTCAGCGGATGAAGCACTGGTTGCAGCTAATCAAATAGGATATCCTTTAATGCTGCGGCCTTCTTTTGTTCTGGGTGGCCGGGGTATGCAAGTTGTCTATAACGAGAAAATGCTTTTAAATTATATCAAGGAATCTATAGAAGTTAGCCCGGAATATCCAATGTTAATTGATAAATTTTTAGAAGATGCTCTCGAAGTTGAAGTTGATGCTATTTCCGACGGAGAAGATGTTTGTATTCTGGCGGTTATGGAACATATCGAGTTGGCAGGAATTCATTCAGGAGATAGCGCTTGCGTAATCCCTCCGCATAATATTTCCAGAGAAAATCTCGCCATCATAAAAAACTACACAAAAAAGATTGCCAGGGCACTTAAGGTAATTGGTCTTATGAATATTCAGTACGCTATAGCAAAAGAGAAGGTCTATATATTAGAGGCCAATCCTCGCGCTTCGCGAACCGTTCCTATAGTAAGTAAAATTATGGGCATATCTATGGCAAGAATAGCAACCTTGGTTTTATTAGGCAAAAAATTAAAAGATATAATTCCTGCGAATAGAAAAGAAATTTCCTATGTTGGGGTAAAGGAAGCGGTGTTCCCTTTTAATATGTTTCCTGCTGTTGACCCTATTCTCGGGCCTGAAATGAAGTCAACCGGAGAGGTGATGGGCATTGCTTCTTCATTCGGGTTGGCATTTTACAAAGCGCAAGAAGCCGCAGGAATGAAGCTGCCTACCCAAGGAACAGTTTTGATTTCAGTGGTTGATAAAGATAAAAAGCATATTCTTGAAATAGCGAACCGACTTAAAAAATTAGGTTTCGGAATACTGGCAACCAAAGGAACCAAAGTTTATCTGGAGAGGAACGGCGTAGAATCTTCTCTGGCAATAAAACTTCACGAAGGACGGCCTAATATAACCGACGATATACGCAATGGGTGCATCCAGATGATAATTAATACTCCGGTAGGCCGGGAAAGTAAATATGACGATAGCTATATCAGAAAAGATGCTATCCAGCATAAAATTCCCTATATAACTACAATTGCCGCTGCTTTAGCAACGGTAGAGGGAATAGAAGCGGCGAAATGCGGCGCCATAGAAGTAAAATCTCTTCAGGAATACCATAAGGGAAATTCAAAATTGTAGCGGTGCGATTCATCGCATTTGTTGTAGCGGTGCGATTCATCGCATTTGTTGTAGCGGTGCGATTCATCGCATTTGTTGTAGCGGTGCGATTCATCGCACAAAGTGTCATTGCGAGCGGCTGAAAGGAGCGTGGCAATCTCATGGTATTTTATCATCTTACGTGTTCTACTATATTTTTGAAGATTAGTAAACCATCTCCCTCTTCCGGCAGCAGATTTTCTCTTCTCCAGGCGGGATGATGAAGGCGGCAAAGATACCTTTCCGG
>Ga0210004_1000391_pt1 | contig 26773 bp, 37 predicted proteins | sample CryGey13umfilter_FD_185450 | JGI IMG/M metagenome (GOLD analysis project Ga0210004, IMG submission 185450) | Groundwater microbial communities from aquifer in Utah, USA - Crystal Geyser 4/8/14 3 um filter (SPAdes) (version 3) | ecosystem: Environmental > Aquatic > Deep subsurface > Groundwater...
ACATTTTGAATTTAACATTTTATACCCGGCGGGCCTTGGGTGGCCGGCAACCATTGTGAGGTATTGGCGTAACATCCTTAATCGAAGCAACTTCCAAGCCCCGAGCGGCCAAAGACCTGAGGGCCGATTCCCGACCGGAACCAATTCCCTTAATTAAAACTGCCGCTTTTTCAATTCCCATTTTTTTAGCCGCCTGAACCATGGCTTCAGCCACTTTTGAGGCAGCAAAAGGAGTGGCCTTTTTTGTTCCTTTAAAGCCAATCTTACCAGCTGAAGTCCAATACAAAACATCACCCTTTAAGTTAGTTAAAGTGATAATGGTGTTGTTGTAAGAAGAAGAAATATAAACTCGGCCCTCTTTAATCTTTTGAGACACCCCTGCTTTAATCTCTTTTTCAACCTTTGCCTCAACTCTTTCTCTCTCCTTTAATAACTCATCTTCAGTTTTAGTTATAATGCGTTTCTTCCCCATAGTATTATGTCGACGTGGCAGGTGGCTTTCTTCCCGAACCCACGGTTTTTCTAACATTTCCTCTGACTGTTCTGGTATTGGTTCTGGTTCTCTGTCCTCTCACCGGCAGTCCTCTAATATGGCGCATTCCTCTCCAGGCGCCAATATCCTTCAATCTTTTAATATTCATCATCACTTCCCTTCTTAATTCTCCCTCAATTTTATGTTTTTTCTCAATAATTTCTTTAAGTCGGGAAATGTCATCGGAAGTTAAATCTTTGGCTTTTTGGAAAGGATTTATTTTTGCTTCTTGTAAAATCTTCCTGCTCAATGCCAAACCTATCCCATAAATATAAGTCAGGGCTATCAAAATTTGTTTGTTTTCTGGTATGTTAATACCGGCTATACGTGGCATAGTTTTATCCTTGGCGTTGTTTGTGCTTTGGGTTTTTGCATATTACGTATACCCTGCCTTTTCTGCGGACGATTTTACAATGCTTACAAATTTTTTTAACTGACGGCCGTACCTTCATGGGCTTCTCTACGAATTACGAATTTAATTACGAATATTACGGATTTCTCTACGAATTACGAATTGTTTTCGTATTTCGTAGCCCTTTTGGTATATTCGTACGTTTTTCGTATTTCGTAGCTAATTTCTATTTTCCGCGGTATACTATTCTGCCCCGTTTTTCGTCATAGGGACTCATTTCCACCGTCACTTTGTCACCGGGTAAAATCTTAATTCGATACATTCTAAGTTTACCGGCCAGATGGCAAAGCACTTCATTTCCCTCGTCCAATCTTACCCGAAAATTGGTACTGGGCAAAGCTTCAATAACAATTCCGGTTTTTCGGGACATCTTTTTAACCATCGACAATAATCTTAACCCCGTATATCAACTTCCAGCGCCTTCGGCGATTTTGTTCGGAGAACACTGGAAGTTGTATTACGGGGTAAACTTTAACAAATTTTTCCATTTTAGTCAACAATCTCTTTAATCTTAATTTTTTCCAGATTCTCGGGAACTTGTTTTACCCAAAATGGCCAGAGCTTTACTTTAGCCCGATTAATCTCGGGCTGATTTTGGAGAAAAAATTGGGTCTCGGTTAAAGATTTGCCCGAAAGCCCTTGCTTTAAAGAAACTTTATCAATATCGGAATAAACTTTAGATTCCAAGTTGAGGGAAAGAACAATTTTCCCTGTCTCAAGATTAATGGTCTCTGGTAAATATTCTATCTTTAAGCTCTTTTGGTCAATCTTTTTATCGCTCGGGATTTTTGAAATAATAAATTCTTTTGAAAAATTTTCCAGATCTTCCTTTTTAAAGGATATGGTGAGGGCTTGGGCCTTTACTTGAAAAGTAAATTTTTCTAATTCTGCTCCGGCTCGATCTAAGGAGAATGTTTCCAAGATTTCAGTTTTTGACGCCCCTTCCAAAACAATAAATTCTGAGGGAATTTTATCCTTTAAGGCATCTTTTATTTCTCTGGCCGCTTTTTCTTTTAAGAGCTCTTCAGCCTTTTTTAGGTCTTCTTGGGTAACTTCAGGAGTTTCTTTTTTTAATCCCTCTTTCATTGATTCAAAGGATTTGCCGTAAATAAAAGTATATTGAGGACTGCCAGCTAAACCAGGAACAGAAAAGGTTGAAGGTTCAATATTATATTTTTCTCCCGGAGCATCAGCCACTACCTTTACGTCTTTATAACCTTTGGCCGGAATGACAATTCTTTCTCTTGTACGAAACCAGGGATTTTCCCCTGTTTCTAAGGAAGGCCGAAATTTTTCTAAAGGCGGCTGAAATCGAGTCTGGGCCACCAAAATTTGCCCCTGTTGAGAATCATTGAAGACCCTGATTACTCCTTCGGCTTTTTTTTCTATTAATTTCTTTCCCGAAGAGGGAAATTCCTGAGAAAAAATTTTTTCTTCTTCAAAACTAATACCGGGAATTAGATTGGCTAAGAAATTAATGTTTTCAATTCCTTTATCAACCGTTAATTTTGTCTCAAAAGTTTTGAGCTCAGTCTCTGGCCAGATTTCAATTTCCGCCCGGGATAAAGTAAAATAGAAAACTGCTCCGGTAATTATTAAGACTAAAGGAATCAAAATTAAGCTTTTTTCTAGCCGGGTCTTGGGAAGAAAAAGTTTGAATTCAAGTTCCTTTTCCAAAGGAAATTCTTTAACTTTCTTTTTTTTCAATTCCTCGGGAGGTAAAATATCAAATATTTTTTTCGCCATTGATAAATTATACCAAACTTTACTTTCATTTCAAAATAGCTCTTATCCTCCTAATCCCTGCTCCGCAACTTTCTTCTTTTATAATTTTGAAGATACCTAACTCGGAAGTTCTCCTGAGATGAGGGCCGGCACAGATTTCTTTTGAAAAATTATCAATTGAATAAACGCTAACTATTTCTGGATATTTTTCTTTAAAAAAAGCTAAGGCTCCTGCCTTTATTGCCTCTTGATAATCCATTTCCTCTCTCTTTACTTCTAAATCTTCTTTGATTTTTTGATTAACTAAATCCTCAACTTTTTTTATTTCTTCTTCGGTCATTTTTTGGGAATGAGAAAAATCAAATCTCAATCTTTGAGGAGTGATATCCGAGCCCATTTGTTGAACGTGAGAACCTAAAATTTCTCTCAAAGCAGAATGAAGTAAATGAGTAGCAGTGTGAAGCCTTGTTGCTTCATAGGTGGCTTCTTTTCCAATGCCACCGAATTTTGCTTTTACTCCGGCCCGGGAAATTTCCCGATGTTTTTCAAAGGCCTCCTGAAAACCTTTAATATCTACTGTTATATTTTTTTCTTTAGCTAGCTCTTCTGTTAATTCTAAAGGAAAACCATAGGTATCAAAGAGATGAAAGGCATCGATTCCCGAGATGTCGCCCGCTTTAGTAATTTTTTCAAATTGTTTTAAACCCTGGGACAAGGTTTTTTCAAATTTCTCTTCCTCATTTTGAATGACAGTTAAAATATCCGTCTCTTTTGATTTCACTTCCCGATATTCATCTTGATAAATTTCAATCACTTTTTGGGCCAAGGGAATTAGAAAATTTCTAGGGAGATTTAATAATTTCCCGTATCTTATCGCCTTCCTTAAAACCCTTCTCAAAACATAGCCCTGCTCAACGTTAGAGGGAAAAATCCCTTCGGAAATCAAAAAAACCGCCCCCTTAATATGATCAGCAATAATCCTCTGACTTCTTAAATTTACACAGGTCAGACCTCTGTATTTTTTTTGTTCGTGAATTTCTTTAATAATTGGTTCAAATAAGTCAGTTTCATAAACTGAAGGTTTATTTTGAACTACCATTGCTAACCTTTCTAATCCCATTCCGGTATCTACCCCTTTTTGTTCCAAAGGAGCTAAGCTCCTTTTTCTGTCCTGATAGTACTCATTGAAAACCAAGTTCCAAAGTTCTAGGTTTTTAAAATAAATCTCGGTTGTCGGACCGCACGGACCTTCTTCGCCGGTTGGCCCCCAAAAATTCTCTTCTCTGCCAACAAAACTTAAATTTCCTTTGTTTTCCGAAAAACCCAATTTATCCCAGATTTTAACTGACTCTTCATCTCTGGAAACTTCTTTATCTCCACCGAATACTGTCACTTTTAAATTGGAAATTGGTAATTGAAAATTGGAGATTAAAAGTTCGTAAGCGAACTTAATAGCCTCTTCTTTGAAATAGCCCCCAAAAGAAAAATTACCAAGCATTTCAATAAAAGTGAGGTGGCTTTGATCGCCAACCTCCTCGATGTCAGAAGTCCTAAAACATTTCTGGCAAGAGACAACATTCAAACCATAGGGCGATTTTTCTCCTAAATAATATGGTTTAAACTGCTGCATGCCGGCGGTGGTAAAAAGAACAGTCGGGTCAGCCGGTAAAAGCGAAGAAGAAGGCACTATTTTGTGCTCCTTCTTTTCAAAAAAATTCAAAAATTCTTGACGCAATTTAATAGAGGTCATTAGGCGTAGCGGTCGGCTACGGTTGAGGCAACATAGGCCTCGGGTTTTATTTTGGGCTCAAAACCGTTTCCCCGAATTAAGCCGGTTACTTCTTTAATCATATCTTTGGTCTGGCCGTTTTCGCCGATGTCAGCATGGATGTAGCGGAATTGCCAGTTGAAAGAACTTGGTAAGTTTTCCAGTTTTTTCTCAAAATTTTCTCTTAAATGTAAAGCTAATTGACAGGACAGCAAAACTTCTTCTAAAACCCGGGTTTTCCAATTAAAAAATTTTCGGTTTTTGTAACCGATTTTTTTAAGGAAAAATCTCCCTCCTTCCCCTACCCTCAAAACAACCACCGCCACCGGGAAATGGGGCTCCTCGCCTGAAGATGAGTCACAGCCAACAATGATATCATAAAATTTCTCCGGCTTTTGAGCAATATAATCCAAAATTTCATCAATCACTTGATTTACCTTCAAATTTCCCTGACTGGGATTGTAAAAATTTCCTTCAAAAATTTTTTCCATGCTTTATTTACTTTATCATTTTTTAGAAATTAAATCAACCCCGTTAGAAGTATCTTATTTTCTGCTTCTATTCAAAAAACCTGACTTAGACTTTATTTCATGGACACTTCTAACGGGGTCAATAGTTTTCACCGCAGCCATGAAATCATCGAATCTCAAGGAAGCAGCCCCTATTAGTACTCCGTCCATTTGGGCTACTTTAATAAAATCTTCAATATTTGTGCTGTCTACGCTACCACCATAGATGATTTTAACTTTTTGAGCAATGGTTTTACCGAATAATTTAGTCAAATTTCTTCTAAGGAAGATTTTCCCTTCTTTTGTATTCTCAGGGGTAGCGACAATACTCCCTTTTGTTGTACTTATTGCCCAAATTGGTTCATAAGTAATAATTATATTTTTGAGTTCTGATTTTTTAATACCAGCTAGGGCTCTTTCTAATTGAGCTTTCATTTCTTTAGCTCCTTTTTCGCCTCTTTTTTTACTCCCTACGCAAAGAATAGGCTTCAAACCCACAAGCAATGCTGCCTTTAATTTTTTATTAACCATCCCATCAGTCTCGTTTAGATATTTTCTTCTTTCAGAATGTCCAATAATTACATATTCGCAGCCCAAATCTTTTAACATTGTTGGCGAAACTTCACCAGTAAAAGCTCCTTTTTGTTCCCAAAAACAATCCTGCGCCCCTAACTTAATGTTCAACTTAATGTTCATCACCTGGTGATGAACATAAAGAGTTGGCAGATAGACAAAGGGGGGACAAATAACCACTTCTACATCTTTAATATCTTTTAATCCTTTTTCAACCCTCTCAAAAAGCAATTTAGCTTCTTTTAAGGTTGGAGGATTACACTTCCAATTGGCGACAATCAAGGGTTTCATTGTTTTCTTAAGTAAGCGGCGGCTTTTTCAGGTTCAATGGTGGAAATCTCCATTCTTACTCCTAATTCAAAACCGGCCCAGATTCCGGTTTTTGGCAAGATTGTCCAGTGCCAGTGATAATAAGGATAAGCTTTCCCATCGCAGGGTGCCGTGTGTAAATAGAAATTGTAGGCTGGATTATTTAATCCTTTGTAAAGTTTTTTTAAGGCTACTTGAAAAGCCTCGCTTAAAGCCTTTATCTCTTCTTGGCTAGCTTTTTCAAAATAAGATAAATGTTTTTTGGGAGAGATAATAACTTGAAAGGCTAACTTTGAGGCAAAAGGACAAATCACCAAAAAATTTTTATTTTCAAAAACAACTCTCTTTCCAACCTTTCTCTCCCAGTCATTCATTTGACAATAAATACATTTTTTATTCTTTTTAAAATATCCCTCGGAATTTAAGAGAGCTTTTTGTAAGTCAATATCAATTAAAGGGGTGGTAATAATCTGGGAGTGAGGGTGGGGCTGGGAGGCGCCAGCTTCAGCACCCTCGTTGTGAAAAATGGAGATATAATTAACAAATTTTTTATTCATTAAATTTAAATATCTTTCTTGGTAACTATCGAAAACCTCTTTTACGTTTTCTAGTGATAATAAAGCTAAAGGTTTTTCATGATCCCTGGTCACCACCAACTCGCAAAACCCAACTGCATTCATGGTTTGATAAATTCCTTCTTCAATTCTCTTTTCCCATTTTAATTGAGGCAAAAAGGCGGGATATTTATTAGGGACAACAATGGTGGTCCAATCTTTGGGAATTTTTGTATCAAGTGAAACCTTTTTCCCGTGTGAATAAATTAAAACCTGGGGTTCTTGGGTTTCAATATTACAAAAGGGACATTTCTTTTTTGGAATCTTTATTTCGACTCTTTTTTCCTTTTTGAACATTTCTGGTCTCTTGGCCCGGCCAGTGGCAATCACTACCCAATCTCTAGAAATAAGGTCGAAACGAAGTTCTGATGGAAATTTTACCCTGTTAAATTGCGGCTTTGCCGCTCCCGCTTTGCGGGATTTAACAGGGTGAATTTTTTTATTTTTTTTAATCATAAATTCCTTTTAATAAATTCCATCTTATTTTAAGTAAATCAACGGCCATATTGACCATCCATTTTGGCTTCACTTTACTCTCGGGGTCATTTCGCCAATAAACCGGGATTTCTTTTATTTTATAACTCATTTTTTTGGCAATAATTAAAATTTCCGGGTCAAAAGCAAAACGATTAATTTTGCATTTGGGAAAGATATTTTCTGCCGCTTTTTTGGTAAAGCATTTAAAACCGCACTGCGTATCCTGAATTCCCCAAAGTCCAACAATAAACTTTCTAAACAGCTTAAAACTTTGTCCCAAAATTACATTTCTTAAAAAAGGTTGGGGCGGATCCAAAACCGCTCCCTTGACATCTCTTGAACCAATGATAATGTCGTAGCCGTTTTTAAATTCTATCCACATTTTTTCTATCTGGTCAATTGAGGTAGAATTATCAGCGTCAGTGAATAATCTAAAATCTCCTTTTGCCTCTAACATTCCCTGCCTGACCACCGCTCCCTTGCCTTGATTTATTTTATTATCAAACAATCTCAGATTTTTAATAACACCGGTCAGACCGGTGACAACTTCCGCTGTTTTATCATTTGAGCCATCATTAACCACAATGATTTCATAACCGTAATCCTGTTTCCTCAAATACTTATCAATCTCCTCCAAAGTCTTCGGCAACTTCTTTTCCTCATTATAAGCTGGAATGATAACAGATAAATACATATTCTATTTGTTAATCAAACTTAATTGATATTTTTTAACTTCTTTTGATAAAAATCTTTTAATAGAGGGCCAATTGATTCCACTAAAAATATAAATTTTGCCTCTTTTTCTCTCTTTTTCAAGGTTTATATCTTTGTAAAATTCCAATGCTCGCAAAGCTAAATATAAATTTATTTGAGGATATTTTTGTTTAGCGAAATACAATAAATCTCCAAGTGAAAATTCTTTTAAAAGAAAATAAATATCAATGTAATCTCTTTTTGTTGCTCTCTGAATTATTGATAAAATTTTCATTCCACCAATGTCTTCTTTTGAAGCTAAATTTAAAGAGTTTATTTTTATTAGAGGATTAATTAATGGATATTCGTAATGAAAAAAAGACATATCTACATCTAAAATTCTAATAAATAAAGTATTCTTAGCCAAAGAATACTCTTTTGCTTTTTCTCCTAATTTCTTTTCAATTCTCTTTAAAAAAACTTGAGATTGAAAGCCTTTTTGAGTATAAAAGTCTAAATCCTGAGAAGTGCGGTGACCAATTTGTAAAGCCAAAGCCGTTCCGCCGGCTAAATAAAAGCCTTTATCCTTTAAAAAATCTAATTGAGGAATAATCTTTTTTTGTTTTCTATTTAGTACTTCGAGATTCATACTTTTTTAGTTTTTCTAACTTGTCAATTTCTCGCCAAGCTTTTAAAGTTTCTTTTGAAACTTTGCCTTTTCTTTTCAAATAATTGAAATATCTCGTTATCAATTTTGGTCTTGGATTTAGGTCAAAAACAGCTGCCTCAAAAATAATTTTTGGTAATTTTATGTTCAAAATTTTGGTCCAGTAATAAAGGACATCCCGAAACCAAATTCCTCTGCCTGGATTTTCAATTTCTCTTTTTATCTCTTCCAAAGAATAAGTTTTAAATAACCACTTTAAATCTTGCTCGTCGCCCTGATTTAAAATGGCAATAATGATTTCGCTTTTGTCAGCCGGCTCATATAATTCCATCTTAGAAACATCATAAGAAGGCAAAAATGGCTCTAAAAATTTCGGCAACGGCATATTATGAAATTATATCATAAATTCTCCAAAAACAAAATGGGGCACTCAGCTTGGCTGAGGCCCCTTGGAATTTTCAGGCGATTGTGAAATGGAAATCGATTTCCGGAAGGACGAAATGAAGTCCTTTTCCTTCGAAGATATCCGTTAGATGTCTAATTAGACAATCTAGACAGTATTCTACCGGCTCGATATCAAAGGAAACTTCACCATGCGGGAACCACTCTTCATTTGTGAATGGTCCGTTCCGGCTGATTATTAGCCAACAACCTTTCGTAGTAACATTTTTTATCGGAAGTTGTTGGCTAACTCTCTTTTTTAAGGACCGAGCAATTTCCAATCCGTCTTCGCCTGCGTTCGTTATAACTACTTTCATCTTGTCCTCCTTTCGCCGAAAGACAAAGAGTTTTGTTATAACGAACATTTTAAGGAAAAAGTTTTCCCAAAATGTTCAGTGCGTCTCTCGGCAACTCTACCTTTAAATCAATTTCTTGCTTAGCTCCTTTTGCAAGGAGCGGGGAGAAATCTGGGTAGAGATACCACTCAATTTATTCCTGTACCCCCGTAGAGAATAGTTGAGATTGGAATTGCCACCGAACTTTAGCAATCCCAATTTCCAGTGTACTAAAACCAGCATAGCATATTCCAGTTATTTTGTCAAGAGCTGGCAACCGGTTTTGGTTACAGCTATTGTATGTTCGAAGTGGGCTGATAATGAGTCGTCTTTGGTTTTATAACCGAAGCCGTCAGGAGTTTTTTTTATCTTCCAATCCCCTACTGTGACCATTGGTTCAAGACAAAAGACCATGCCTTCTCTTATTTCTGGACCTGTTTTTCTTTTTCCATAATTTAAAATTTTTGGCTCTTCATGAAGTTCTTTTCCAATTCCGTGTCCGCACAAATCCCTAACAACATTAAATCCCTGGCTCTCAACATATCTTTGAATAGTATTGCCAATATCGCCAAAAGTATTTCCCGGACGAACTTTTTTAATTCCTCTTTTTAAAGCTTTTTTTGTCACCCGAATCAATCTGGCTGTTTCAGGTTCAACTTTCCCCACCGGAACGGTAATCGCCATATCAGCATGAAAACCCAGGTATTGAATTCCTAAATCAAGAGAGATAATATCGCCTTCTGCCAAAACTCTATCTGAAGGTACGACATGAACAATCTCTTCATTGGTTGAAGTACATAAACAAGCTGGAAAACCCTGATGTCCCTTAAAAGAACATTTTCCGCCAGATTTAAAAATCAGGTTTTCGGCAAGCCTGTCTAATTCCTTGGTAGTAATTCCTGGTCGAACTTTTTTTTCTAACTCTTTCATAATTCTGGCCAGGATTTTCCCACCCTCTGCCATTATCTCAATTTCCTCAGGAGTCTTAATCCCAATCATCTTTAACAGAACGAGAAGTGTTCTCGTCCTATTTTAATACTTTTAAAATATCTTTGAAAACATTGGCTACCGATTGTTCACCATTGATTTCTTTAATTTTTACTCCCTGCCTCTTTAAATAATCGACAACTGGCAGAGTTCTTTCTCTATATTCATTCAATTTAGATTTAATTACCTCTGGCTTACTATCTTCGCGACGTATTAATTTTGAACCATCAAAGGGGCAAAGTTTTAATTTAGCAGTTTCTTTAGTATATAAAATTGAATGGCGCATTAATTCACAAATTTTTCTGTGGGCATTTCGCCAAATTGAAACCTCTGGTCTTTGTTTTAGTAAAATCAATATTACATTTGAAATACCATAAAGTTTCTCTAATAAAGGAGTAATTGTCTTTGCTTCATAAAGAGTTTTAGGAGAGCCGGAAAATATTATCCCTTTTCCCTTTTTTGCCAATTCTTTAATTTCACTTTTTACCCAAAAAGCAATTAAAGGAGGGCTCATCCATTTTCCCGATTCCCGTAATTTTTTTTCCTCTGAAATAAAATATTTTTTACTCCCAATTTTTACAAAATCGCCTTCTTTTGCAATTGCAAAATTTTTCTCAATAATCTCGCTTGTTTCCAAATGATAAAGACCTAATGTTTCGGCTAATAATTCGGCCTGAGTCGCCTTTCCTGAGCCCGGCGGTCCTAATACAATTATTACCAAAGGCTTTTTCATATATTTTAATCTGTTTAAGGTTCTACCTTAAACATTTTTATTCGTATATTCGTACTAATTCGTAATTCGTAGGGTTAAAAGGTTTCATATTCTCTCATTTGGAGTTGGGCTTTAATTTGGCGCATGGTTTCCAAAACCACTGAAACGACAATCAATAAAGCTGTTCCGCCAATTAAAAACCGGAAAATCATTACTCCAGTAATGCCCCCAACAATGGAAGGAAGGACGGCAATAGTCCCTAAAAAGAGGGCGCCAATTAATAAGACCCGATTTAGAATGTAATACATAAAATTGGCCGTGCTTTCTCCCGGTCTAATTCCCGGCACAAAGCCACCCATCTTTTGCAAATTGGTAGCAATAGCTTTGGGATCAAAGGTGACGGCGGTATAAAAATAGGTGAAGAGGATAACTAAAATAAAATATAAAACTCCGTAAACCCAGGGATTGGTAAACCAAACTCCAATACTCTGAGCAACCGAACCCACTACCCCGCCGGCTCCGGCTAAAAAATTGGCAATCATACTGGGAAAAAGCATAATTGATAGGGCAAAGATAATGGGGATTACTCCGGCCGGATTAACATTTAAGGGTAAATAAGTTGAAACACCGCCATACATTTTCATCCCCCTTACTCTTTTGGCATAAGAAACCGGAATATTTCTTCTGCCTTCGTTAATCAAAACCACACCGGCAATAATCAACAAAGCCATGCCAAAAAAAAGTAGATAAGACGGAATCCTGGCCGGGTCCCAGGTAATCAATATTTGACGGATATCCATTGGCAGACTGGCCACAATCCCGGCAAAAATTAAAATAGAAATTCCATTGCCAATTCCTTTTTCTGAAATTAGCTCGCCAAGCCACATTAAAAAAACGCAGCCGGCAGTAACGGTCAAAATTGAAGTAAAAAGTAAGGTTGGAGAAAGAGGGTCAATTACTTGTTGACGTTGCAATAAAGTAAGCATACCAAAACTCTGAAGCATGGCAAAAGGAACGGTCAGTAATCTGGCATACTGATTGAATTTTTGACGACCAGCTTCGCCTTCCTCTTTATACATTTTTTCTAACTGGGGAAAAATCATGGTTAACAATTGCATGATAATAACAGCGGTAATATAAGGTCCCAATCCTAACATGGCAATGGAAAGATTTTCCAGGGCGCCGCCGGTAAATATATTTAAAAGGCCGAACATTTGAAATTGCCCGAAGAAGCTTCTCAAATTTTCAATGTCAATTCCGGGGACAGGAATATTGGCCATTATTCGGAAAATGACAAGAATTCCCAAAACAAACAAAATTTTGTTTCGTAAATCTCTAATTTTGAATATTTGAATGACTTTATTTAACCACTCCACCCCGTTAGAAATCTGGTCTTATATAGCAGATTGCTAATTTCGAACAGACTCTTGTATTTTGGTTGCACCCCGTTATTACCTAGCAGAAAAATTTTATTAAAATTTTTCTGCCCAAGATTTCTAACGGGGTCCATGGGCTTTTTCAATAATTTCTTTGGCTTTTTTGGAAATTAAACAATTTTCAACGGTTAAAGATTTGCTAAGTTTTCCTTTACCTAAAATTTTAACCCGGGGCAATCTCCCTTTTATTCTACGAATTAATTTTTTTTCCAGCAAGACTTTGGGAGTTACCACCTCGCCAGTTTGAAATTTTTTTTCTAAAGTTTCGATATTAACAATGGCTAGTTTTAATTCCTCTTTCTTAAATTTATAGCCTCTTAACTTAGGATATTTTTTAATTAATTCTCGGATAACCGGTTTCAGTCTTCTTCCAGCCCTAGCTTTCTGGCCCTTTATTCCCCGGCCAGCATAAGTTCCTCTCTTGCCGCCCCGGCCTATCCGTTTTTTTCTTTTTGGTTTATGAATTGGACGTAGTTCGTGTAGTTGCATGTTTTAATTTTTTTAAGGCTTTAATGGTCGCTCTGGCATTGTTTAGTTTATTACCGGTCCTTCCCAAAATCTTTGAAGATATATTCTTTATTCCGGATAGCTGGCAAATAATTCTTACTGTTCCGCCAGCCACTAACCCCCGGCCTCTTCTTTGGGGCCTAAGCAAAACCTTAGCTGGTCCGAATTTTGCCTGAACTTCATGAGGAATGGAGTCTTGGACTATTGGAACTTCAATCAGATTTCTTTTTGATTGAAAGGTGGCTTTTTTTATTGCCTGAGCAACATCTAACCCGGAGGCTACCCCCACTCCAACTTTTCCGGCTTTATTTCCGGTAACAATTATTGCCCGAAACCTCAATTTCTTTCCACCGGCCCGAGTATGAGCCACCCTAGCTAAGTCCAACAACTTGGACTCGAACTCTTCCCTTTTTTCAAATCCTGCTTCTTTTGGTTGATTTCTCCGAATAACCATGTCATTATGACTTATGACTTATGACGATGACGAAATTGTCATTAGTCATTAGTCATTAGTCATTAGTCATTAGTCAAAACTTAAGGCCTCCTTCTCTCGCCCCTTCAGCTACTGCCTTCACCCTACCATGATATTTATATCCTCCCCGATCAAAAACAACTTTTTCAATTTTCTTTTTTAGAGCTTTTGCCGTAATCAATTTCCCTACTTGATAGGCAATGGCGGCTTTTCCAGTTCTGACCACTTCTTCTTTTTTCTTCTGATTCTTTACTTTCTTATTTTTTTTCTTTCCTTTTAATTCTAAATCTGAGGCAGTATCTATTATTCTTCCTTTTTCATCATCAATCAATTGAGCATAAATATGTTTGGCTGAACGAAAGACACAAAGCCGCGGCCTCTTGGCTGTACCAAATGTTTTAGCTTTTACTCTTTTATGACGTCTTTTTCGCTTTTCATGTTTAAATTTCATATCTATAAATTCGAAATTCTAAATACTAAATTCTAAACAAACCCATTACAACAAGATACAATAACCAAGATACAATAACCAAACAAACTTCAATATTTGGTGTTTGTATCTTGGTGTTTGGTTATTGTTCATCGAATTTAGGATTTCGGATTTAGGATTTTACTTTGTGGTAACTACTTTCTTTCCCACTTTTCTTCTAATTTGCTCTCCCAGATATTTTATTCCTTTTCCTTTATATGGCTCGGCTGGCTTTGCTTTCCTTATTTTGGCGGCAGTCTGGGAAACCTTTTCAAGATCAGGGCCGAAAACAGTAATAACATTTTTTTCCACGGAAAATTTTATATTTTCTGGTGCCGTTATTTTAACGGGATGGCTAAAACCAACAAATAATTCTAAGATGTCGCCTGCCACCTGGGCTTTAAAACCCAGACCTTCTATTTCTAATTTTTTTTCAAATCCTTCAGTTACTCCTTTTACCATATTCGAAATCAGACTTCGAAATAGACCCCAGAAAGCTTTTGTTTTTTTACCCCCCACCAATTTTTTGGTGGGGGGTTGAGGGGAAAGTAAAATTTGGCCTTCTTGAGACTTAACTTTAATTTCTGAAGGAATTTCCCGAGAAAGCTCCCCTTTCGGGCCCTTCACTGTAATCAGCTGGCCTTCTATATTTACCTCCACACCCGGAGGTATTTCAATTGGTTTTTTACCTATTCGGGACATAATTTTTACCAGATTTCACAAATAACTTCTCCTCCTAACCTCTGTTTTCTGGCCTCTTTATCGGTCATTAAACCTTTGGAAGTAGAGATTATTGCTATGCCATAACTCCCTTTAACTTTTTTTATTTTTCTCCGGTTAGAATAAATTCTCTGGCCAGGTTTTGAGATTTTTTTTAATCCGGAAATTGCCGGGAGATTATCGGTATATTTTAAAGTAATCTCAATAGACCTCTTTGACCTTTTTCCTTTTTTTTCAACTTTTTCAATAAAACCTTCTCTTTCCAGAATCTTAGCCATTCTATATTTTAAATTAGAAAAAGGAACAATAACCGTGGGATGTTTCACGATTAAGGCATTACGTATTGAGGTTAGCATGTCGGAAACAGGATCCATAGCTTTTAGAAATTGGTTATCAGAAATTAGAAAATGGCCTGCCCGCCTAAATTTTGCGAAGCAAAACTTTGGCGGGTAAAGAAATTAGAAATTGGAAATTAGTTAACTATTTTCTATTTTCCATTTTCCATTAACTAATTTCTAATTTCAAATTACCAGGATGATTTCTTTACCCCCGGTATCAATCCTTGATTAGCCAGTTCTCTAAAACAAATCCTGCACAAACCAAATTTTCTCATATACCCTCTTTTTCTGCCACAACGAAAACAGCGCCGGACAACTCGACTTTTATATTTTGGTTTTTTTAACGATTTGGCAATTTGTGCTTTGGTCGCCATGATCTCTCTACGAATTACGAATTTTTACGAATAATAGTTTTCGTAATTTCGTACGAATTCGTATTTCGTAGCCCAATTAGCTTTTGATAGGGAAACCTAATAATTTTAACAATTCTATTCCCTCTTCCCTACTTTTAGCGGTAGTTACTATGGTTATCTCTAATCCGAAAATATTTTTGGCTTTTTCTGGCAAAATTTCCGGAAAGGCAATGTGTTCCCGAAGGCCGATGGTTAAATTTCCTTTTTTGTCAAAAGAATTGATTTCTATCCCGCGAAAATCCCGCAATCTGGGAAAGGCAATATGAATTAATCTTTCCAAAAAATCAGACATTTTTTTCCCTCGCAAAGTAACAGCAGCGCCGATAACCTGACCCTCTCTTGTTTTAAAACCGGAAATTGATTTTTTTGCCCTCGTTAAAACCGGTCTCTGGCCGGAAATTAAGCTCAGGTCCTGCAAAACGGTATCTTGAATTTTCTTTTGTTCTTCGGAGGTTTTTCCGGTTACCTCTCTCCCAAAGCCGGTATTAATTACCACTTTTTCAATTTTAGGCACAGCCATCTTATTCCGATAGCCAAATTTTTCCATCATCGCCGGTATTACTTCTTTTTGGTATTTTTCTTGTAATCGCAACATAAATAAATTCTAACCCCTAAGCACTAAATCCTAAATAAACCATCACAACAAGATACAATAACCAAGATACAATAACCAAACAAATTTCAATATTTGGTGTTTGTATCTTGGTGTTTGGTTATTATTCATCGACTTTAGGATTTTGAATTTAGGATTTTTCATGTTTATATTTCCTGGCCACATTTCTTACATATTCTATATTTCTTTTTGTCTTCTGTCAATTTATATCCTACCCTGGTTGGTTTTCCGCATTTGGGACAAATTAGTTTGGCATTTGAAACATCAATGGGTTTTGGTAATTGGATAATTTGGCCTTTCTCTCCCGCCTTTCTTGGTCTTTGATGCTTTTTCATTAAATTAATTCCCTCAACCAAAATTTTTCTTTCTTTCGGAAAGGTCTCCAAAACCTTACCCTTTCTTCCCCTATCCTTGCCACTTGTTATTAAAACTGTATCACCTTTATGGATTTTCATACTAGTTCCTCGGCTAAGGCGGCTACTTTTTCAAAGCCTTTTTCTTTTACTTCTCTGGCCACCGGACCTAAAATCCTTCCTCCTTTGGGCTCCTTTGTTTTTCCTTCCAGAAGGCAGCAGGCATTGTCATCAAATCGAATATAGCTACCGTCTGACCGGCGGAAGAATTTTTTTTGCCTAATAATTACTGCCCTGACCACATCGTGTTTTTTAACTAATCTTCTTGGCTCAGCTTTTTTGACCGTTCCGACAATAACATCGCCCAGCTGGGCATATCTCCTTTTAGTTCCACCCAAAACATGAAAACACTGGAGAATCTTGGCTCCGGTATTATCGGCAACTTTTAACATTGTCCTTGGCTGAATCATCCTTTCGTAACTTTACAACTTTACAACCAACAACATTTTAGTTGTCAGTTGTTCAGTTGTTAGTTGTTTAGTTAAAGTTTCTTTATTACTTTCCACTTCTTCTCTTTGCTAATTGGTCGGCATTCCTCAATGATAACTCTATCGCCAACCTGATATTCTTCTTTCTCATCGTGGGCTTTGTATTTTTTATGAACTCGAAATCTCCTCTTATATTTAGGATGCTCTTTTAATCTCTCAACCCTGACCACCACTGTCTTTGCTATTTTATTTGATGTGATTGTGCCTACTAATTGTCTTTTGGGCATAATTTCCTTGTGAATTACGAATTTTTTCGAATTACGAATAATTTTTTTGAACGCCTACTTCTTAATTCGTAATTCGTTTTGATTCATAATTCGTAGGATAGTTAATATTCTAGCTATTTCTTTTTTTATTTTGCGAATTTCTCTCACATTTTTTACTTTTCCAGCTGCCAAATCAAAACGAAGTTGACCTAATCTTGCCCGATTGTCCTGTAAAAGTTTTTGGAGTTCAGTTTTAGTTTTTTGGTGCAATTCAGTTATTTTCATAGACACGGATTAATGCTGATTTGAGCTGATTAATACTGATAAAATATCCGGATAAATCAGCTATATCCGTATAAGTTAGCGTTTTATAAATTTGGTTTTTACCGGCAATTTGTCGGCGGCCATCTTTAAGGCCTCCCTGGCGACTGTCTCTTTTACTCCTTCTAATTCAAAAATAATTCGGCCAGGTTTAATTGGAAAAACATAATGGTCAACTGCTCCTTTTCCGCCACCCATTGGAACTTCAACTCCTTTTTTAGTAACTGGCTTTGCCGGAAAAATTCTAATCCAGAGCTTTCCTCCCTTTTTTAAATAGCGCAAAATCGCCCGTCTGCTAGCTTCAATCTGGCGGCCGGAAATCCACTTTGTCCCTAAACTCTTTAAACCAAAAGAGCCAAAGGCCAGCTCGGTTCCCCGAGTTTCAATTCCTTTTGAAACACCCTTTCGCCACTTCCGATGTTTAACTTTTTTTGGCATCAAAATCGCCATATTATTTAAATCTTTCGCCTTTGTATATCCAAACCTTTACTCCCACCACCCCATAAGTACAGTAAGCCCGGTCTTGAGCATAATCAATATCAGCTCTCAGGGTCTGTCGGGGTAACCTGCCTCTTTTTAACCATTCAGTTCTGTGAATTTCTATTCCATTTAATCGACCGGCCACCTGAACTCTCGCCCCTTCAACTCCTTTGACAGCCATAATTTTATCTAAGGCCTGCTTTAGAATTCTTCGATAGCGAACTCTTTTTTCAATTTGCTGGGACATCCACTGAGCAGCCAAAACGGCCGAAGCCCAGGGATTTCTAATCTCTCGAATTTCTATCTTTATTTCTCTTTTTTCCCTTAAGGGTGGCGGGAGGGTGGCGTCCAATTCTTTTTTTAATAGTTCTACCCCTCCTCCTCCTCGGCCAATAATTAGACCTGGTCTGGCTGAAGAAATTATGACCTTAGCTTTACCAGGAGATCTCTCAATCTCAATTTTTTCTACTCCCAATTTTCCAATTTTCTTTTTCAAAAATTCCCGAATTGCAAAATCCTCGGCCAATAATTTTCCAAAATCTTTTTTATAAAATCCTCGCGATTCCCAATCGGTTGTTTCTTTTATTCGAAATGCTTTTGGATGAACTTTCTTCATAACCTTTAAGATTAGTTGTAAGTTGTAAGTTGTAAGTTGTAAGTTGTTAGAAAGCTTTACGTCTAAAAATCCGTCTTATTCCTCTCTTAACTTTTGGTTTAGCCTCTTCAATTTCTGGTCTTAATTTCGGTTTTTCAACTTTCGGCACCTTTTCAACTCTTTCAATTTTCTCGACTTTTTCTGCTTTTTTAATCTTCTTGATTTTTCTTGGTTTTTTCTCAATCTCAGTTAATTCAATAGTGACATGGGAAGTTTTTTTCTGAATTGGAGAGGCCATTCCTCTGGCTCTGGGCATCCATCTTTTATATTTTGGACCCTCATCAACTAAAATTTTTGAGATATAAAGATTTTTTTCTTCTAATTGGAAATTGGTTTTAGCATTAGCAATAGCCTGTTTTAAAAGCTTGAGTAAAACCTTGGCGGCTTTTTTGGTTGTGAAACTTAAAATGGTTTGAGCTTCCTCAACTGATTTTTCCCTGATTAAATCAGCAACCAATCTAACTTTCCTCGGGGCAATTCGTAGATAACGTAATTTAGCAGTAACTGACATATTTAGCTACGAAATACGAATTTTTTACGAATATACGAAAACGTTTTCGTAATTTCGTATGTTTTTCGTATTTCGTAGCATTATTTTTTCATTTTTTCGGTTTCTTTTTCAACAGCTTTCTGTTCCAGTTCCCTTTGCATTCTTCCGCCATGCCTAAAAAACTTGGTGGTCGGAGAAAACTCACCAAGTTTATGGCCAACCATTTCTTCGCTTACCTTAACCGGAATAAACTCCCGGCCATTATGAACTCCAAAAGTAAAACCAATCATTTCCGGACAAATGGTGCAGTCACGGGCCCAGGTTTTGATAATTTCCCCAGGTTTTGCCTTCTTAAGCTTCTCTAAAAGTCTTTGATATATATACGGACCTTTTTTAAGTGAACGTGCCATAATTTTACTTGCCCCGTAGTGAACGCGAAGCGTTCTACTACCGGGGTTTCCTCCTTTTAATAATTAGTTTCTCGGTCCATTTTTTCTTTCGGGTTTTCACTCCTTTAGCTGGTTTTCCCCAGGGAGTTTTGGGATGTTTTAAACCAATTGGCGTCTTCCCCTCTCCACCACCGTGGGGATGGCTAGGCGGAATCATGGCTGTTCCTCTGACAGTCGGCCGCCAACCTTTTAATCTCCTTCTTCCGGCCTTACCAATTATTTCAAATCTTTTCTCGGAATGAGAAACCTGACCAATGGAGGCAAAACATTGCTGGGATACCTTTCTAATTTCTTTTGAGGGCATTTCCAGATGAGTATAAGGAGGTTCTTGGGCGAGCACTTTGGCTGAAGTTCCCGCTGACCTAACTATTTTCCCTCCCCTACCTGGTTCTAATTCAATATTATAAACCGGAGTTCCGACCGGAACATTTATTAATTTCATTCTATTTCCGATTTTAATTTGAGCTGTCTCCTGACAGGTAATTTCATCTCCAATCTTTAAATCTTTAGGAGCTAAAATATATCTTTTCTCACCGTCTGCGTATTCAATTAGAGCAATATAAGCTGTTCGATTGGGGTCATATTCCAGAGCAATAACTTTGCCAGCTACTCCTAATTTTTCCTGGCCAAAATCAATTAAGCGATAAAGTCGTTTTACTCCTCCGCCCCGATGACGAATAGTTATTCTGCCTGAAACACCCCTGCCGGCCTTTTTCTTCAGGGGTAAAAGTAACTTTTTTTCCGGTTTTTTCTTGGTTAATATCTTCATGATTTATCTCGGCATTATTTCAATTTTTTGCCCCTCCTTTATTTTAACAATTGCCTTTTTATATCCTTTTCTCCAACCTCTAATTCTTCCCAGCCTCCTTCTTTTGGCTGGCACCCTAATAATTTTAACCGAGAGTACATCAACTCCATAGAGGTTTTCGATTGCCTTTTTAATTTCCACTTTACCAGCTGTTGACCAGACCTTAAAAACATATTGATTTCCTTTTGCCAGCAAGGTTGCCTTCTCAGTCACCTGGGGAGTTTTTAATACTCGCCAGCTTTCACCAACTTTTGTTTCTTTAATTGGATTCGATGGCCGGGGTTTGACCCTGGTCACCTCTCCAACCGGTTTCTCTTCTTTAACTTCGGCTGGCTCTTCTTTTTTCTTTTTTTTGAAAATATCTCTTAAAATCATTTAATTGACTTAAGGAAGGTTTCTTTAATTACTTTTATCGATTCTTTGGGCATAATTAAATATTTAAAGGTTAGCAGGTCTAAAACATTAAGATTACGGGCCCAGATAGTGTCAACTTCAGGAAGATTTCTGGCTGCTAAAATTAGGTTTTTATCATAATCTGGCAGGGTAATTAAGACGCTACCTTCCTTAAAATTTTCAATTTTCAATTTCCAATTTTCAATTAATTTAGTTAAAAATTTAGTCTTCGCTTTTTCTAATTTTAATTCATCTAAAACTATTAACAAATTATTCTTAACTTTTCCCGATAGAACCATAAAGAAGGCTTTTCTCCTCATTTTTTTTGGAATTTTCTTTTTAAAAACTCTTTCTTTTGTCGGCCCAAAAGTCACTCCCCCGCCTCGCCATAAAGGAGAACGAATTGAGCCGTGCCTGGCTCTGCCCGTGCCCTTTTGTCGCCAGGGTTTTCTTCCTCCACCTCTAACCTCTCCCCGGCCTTTGGTATGAGCAATTACCTTTCTCCGATTAGCCAACTGGGAAACCACCACCTGATGAACCAAATCAGGATTCACTTCAACTCCAAATATCTCCTTAGGCAATAAGGTAGTTCCCACTTCTTCTCCGGTCTGATTGTAAACTGGTAGTTTCATAATTTTTAACTTCTAATTTCTAGTAATGTTCCTTTTCTCCCCGGTACCGCGCCTTTGACGGCTATCAAATTTTTTTCTTTATCAACTTTGGCTATTTTTAAATTTCTAACCGTTACTCTTTCAAAGCCCATTCGGCCGGGCATTTTTTTGCCTTTAATTACTCTTCCAACACTAGAAACGCCGACTGAACCCGGAGTTCTTAATTCATGTTTTGTTCCGTGGCTGGCCGGCCGGCCCGAGAAATGCCAACGCTTTACCACCCCGGCAAAACCCTTGCCTTTGGAAAGTCCGGTGACTTTAACTAAATCCCCTTCTTTGAAGACAGAAACATCAATTCTCTCTCCTCTTTTTAATTCTTTATCATCAATTTTCGGCTCTTTGTTTCGAAACTCTCTCAAAAAAAGTAATTTACCAAGTTTTTTCAAATGTCCAGCAATTGCCTTGGTCACCTTTTTTGCTTCGCCAAAACCAATCTGAACTGCCCAATACCCATCTTTTTCTTTGGTTTTGATTTGAGTAACAATACAGGGCCCAGCCTCAATTAAAGTCACTGGAACAACCTTTCCCTTTTCATCAAAAATCTGGGACATGCCAAGTTTTAGACCCAAAATAAACTTCATAAGACGCTGATTTATGCTGATTTTGGCAGATTTATGCGGATAATTGAAAACCGGGCATGGCCCGGTTTCATAGCCATTGCTTATTTTGAAAATTATGAATTTAAAAATTAAATAACTTTAACATTTTAATCTTAAAATAAATTTTATTAAAAGTAAATACTTTATCAGCATCAATCAGCTAAATCCGCATTGATCAGCGTCTTACATTTTGATTTCAATATCCACCCCGGCTGGCAAGATCAAACTCATTAAGGCATCAATAACTTTTGGGGTGGGATTGATGATATCAATCAATCTTTTGTGAACTCTCATTTCAAATTGCTCCCGGCTGTCTTTATGAATAAAAGAGGAACGATTGACAGTATATTTATGAATCTCGGTTGGCAGAGGAACCGGTCCCGAAACCTCGGCTCCATAACGAGTGGCTACCTCAATAATTTGTTTAGCCGAATTATCAATCACCTTATTATCATAAGCCCGAAGCTTAATTCTAATCTTCGGCCTGACTTCTTCTTCAACTGTCACAGCCGTCTTTTTTTTCGCCATTTAAGTTGTAAAACTTTTATTTCGCTATTTTGGTTACTACTCCTGCCCCAACTGTTTTTCCTCCTTCTCTAATAGCGAACCTCTGTTTTTCTTCCAGGGCAATTGGAGCAATTAATTTGATTTTTAAAGTAATAGTATCACCCGGCATAACCATTTCCGTTCCTTCAGGTAAAGCAACCTCTCCGGTAATATCAGTAGTTCTAAAATAAAATTGAGGTTTGTAGCCGGTAAAGAAAGGGGTATGCCTTCCACCTTCTTCTTTGGTCAAGATATAAACCTCTCCATCAAACTCAGTATGAGGAGTAATGCTACCCGGTTTTGCCAAAACCTGACCTCTTTCAACATCTTCTTTTGCCAGCCCCCGCAAGAGAATTCCCACATTATCTCCGGCCCTTCCTTCATCTAAGATTTTTCTGAACATTTCAACTGAAACGGCAACAGTTTTTACCGTTGGCTTAATTCCGACTAACTCCACTTCCTCATTGGGATGAACTATTCCTCTCTCAATTCTGCCGGTTGCCACTGTCCCTCGGCCAGCAATTGAGAAAACATCTTCAATTGCCATTAAAAACGATTTATCTACTTCCCTGACCGGCTCAGGAATATAATCGTCAACTGCTTTTATTAAATCCAAGATTGGTTTGGCTGACTCCTCGTCAGCTGATTTTGCCTCCAGAGCCTTTAAGGCCGAACCTCGAATAATTGGAATTTCGTCTCCGGGAAAATTATATTTTTTCAAAAGTTCTCTCACTTCTGATTCCACTAAATTGATAATCTCCGGGTCATCTACTGTCTCACATTTATTCAAAAATACAACCAGAGCCGGCAATCCAACCTGTCTGGCTAAAAGAATGTGCTCTCTGGTCTGGGGCATGGGACCGTCAGGAGCCGAAACGACCAAAACTCCGCCATCCATCTGGGCCGCTCCGGTAATCATATTTTTGACATAATCAGCATGGCCAGGGCAATCAATATGGGCATAGTGGCGTTTATCAGTTTCATACTCCACATGGGTAATGGTAATTGTTAAACCTCTGGCTCTCTCTTCAGGAGCAGCGTTAATCTCGTCAACCGTCCATTCTTTGGCTGCCAATCCTTTTAGTTTTAAAACATGGGTAATAGCCGCCGTTAAGGTACTTTTTCCATGGGCAACGTGACCAATGGTGCCAATATTAAGGTGGGGCTTTGCCCTGACAAATTTTTCTTTTCCAGCCATAATTTTGTAGAAGCAGATTTACGCCGATATCTACGCTGATTTACGCTGATTTAATTTCTCGGCGTTTATCAGCGTTGCCATCAGCGTTTATCAGCTTCTAAAGATTATATTACTATTTTATTTATTTCAAAAAAAAATGTCAATAGTGAATTAACGCCTCTTCCCTTCAATAATTTCCTGAGCTATGTTCTGGGGCACTTCTTCATAATGGTCAAATTCCATTGTAAAGGTTCCTCTTCCTTCTGTCAATGACCGCAAGCTGGTGGCGTAGCCAAACATTTCAGATAGGGGAACTTTGACATCAATCACTTTTAGATTTAATCTGTCTTTTGTTTCTTCAATTTTCCCCCGTCGGGCTGACAAATCACCAATGACATCACCAAAAAAATCGGCCGGAGAAATTACTTCTAATTTCATGACAGGTTCCAATAAAATAGGTTTGGCTCTTTTGGCAGCTTGCTGCAAGGCGATGGACCCAGCAATTTTGAAAGCTATTTCTGAAGAATCAACCTCATGAAAAGAGCCATCGTATAAAGCGCAACTCATGTCCACCATTGGATAGCCAGCCAATATCCCTTTATTCATTGCTTCTTTTACTCCCTTTTCCACGGCTGGAATGAATTCCTGGGGAATAATTCCGCCTTTAATCTCATCAACAAATTCAAAACCTTCTCCTCTCATTTTAGGTTCTATTCTCAGCCAGACATGGCCATATTGACCCCGGCCGCCGGTCTGTCTAATATATTTCCCTTCAGCTGTAGCCATTTCTTTTATCGTTTCCTTATAAGCCACCTGGGGCCGGCCAACATTTCCTTCAACTTTAAATTCTCTTTTCATTCGGTCAACAATAATTTCCAGATGTAACTCTCCCATACCCGAGATAATTGTCTCCCCGGTTTCCGGATCTCCTTTGACTCGGAAAGTGGGATCTTCTTCAGCCAATCTTCTTAAAGCTGAACTCATTTTTTCCTGGTCAGCCTTGGTTTTTGGCTCAATGCGAATTCCGATTACCGGCTCAGGAAAAGTAATTTTTTCTAAAATAATGGGCGAAGCTTCGTCGCAAAGAGTGTGGCCGGTGGAAGTATTTTTTAATCCAACAGTAGCTACAATGTCTCCGGTAAAAATTTCTTCCACCTCCTCTCGCTGATTGGCATGCATTCTTAAAATTCGACCAATTCTCTCTTTTTCTTGAGTAGTGGTATTGAGTAAATAAATGCCTCTTTTTAAACTACCAGAATAAACCCGAAAATAGCTCAAGGCGCCAACATAGGGATCTGAGGCAATTTTAAAAGCCAAAGCAGAAAATGGTTCATTGTCATCAGCTTTTCTCTCAATTTCTTTTCCAGTTTTGGAATCAATTCCCTTAACCGGCGGGAGATCAGTCGGGCAAGGCAAATAATAATAGACGGCGTCTAAAAGAGGCTGAACTCCTTTATTTTTTAAAGCGGAGCCGACAAAAACCGGAATCAACCGGTAATTACAGGTTGCCTTTCTTAATGTCTTTCTTAGCTCCTCAATTGAGATTGCCTTTTTAGTTAAATATTTTTCCAGAAGTTCAGCATCTTCAGCCACAATTTTCTCAACTAATTTTTCTCTCCATTCTTTAGCTTTTTCTAATAAATCCTTAGGAATTTCTTCTTCTGTCACCTTTTCGCCAAAATTCCCTTCAAATTTTAGGGCCTTCATTTTTAATAAATCAATCACCCCTTCAAAGGTACTCTCCCGGCCGATTGGTAATTGCAGGACGATGGCATTGGGCGATAATTTTTGCCAGATTGATTCCATACTATTTTCAAAATTAGCTCCCAGTCTATCCATTTTATTAATAAAACAAATTCTGGGAACATTGAATTTGTCTGCCTGACGCCAAACCGTTTCTGATTGAGGCTCAACCCCGGCCACCCCGTCAAAAACAACCACCGCTCCATCTAAAACCCTCAAAGACCTTTGAACTTCAGCTGTAAAGTCAATGTGGCCAGGGGTATCAATGATGTTAATCCGGATTTCCTCGGGATTTCCTCGCTCTCGGTTCTTAGCTTCCATAGGGGTCCAGAAACAGGTGGTGGCAGCAGCCGTAATAGTAATTCCCCTTTCCCTTTCCTGGGCCATCCAATCCATGATTGTTGTGCCTAAATCAATCTCCCCAATCTTATGAGAAATTCCGGTATAAAACAAAATCCGCTCGGTAGTGGTTGTTTTCCCGGCGTCAATATGAGCAATAATTCCGATATCGCGATATTTTTCAATGGGGTATTGTCGCATAAATTACCAGGCGAAATGAGCGAATGCTCGGTTGGCCTCTGCCATTCTATGGGTATCTGTTTTCTTTTTTACCGCAGCACCTTCATTCTTTGAGGCTGAAGTTAATTCCTCGGCTAACTTCTCTTTCATTGTCTTTCCTTTTTTGTTTTTGGCAGCCTGAATGAGCCAGCGCATGGCCAGAGTTTCTCCCCTAACAGCCGGCACCGGTCTCGGTACCTGATAGGTTGCGCCACCAATTCTTTTTGGCTTCACTTCTAAAGAAGGTTTTACATTGCTGACAGCTATTTCAAAAACTTCCAAAGGCTCTTTTTTGGTTTTTTCTTTAACAATATCAAAACTCCCATAAACAATTTTCTGGGCAACAGTTTTCTTCCCCCGGCGCATCACCTGATTAATAAACTTGGCAACAGCAACGTTGTTATAAACAGGGTCTGGCGATATTTCTCTTTTAATTTTCTTTTTACCACGCATAACTTTTAGCCAATAATCAATAACCAAGATACAATAACCAAACGATTTGGTTATTGGTTATTGGTGTTTGGTTATTTCTCTTTTTTGGTTCCATACTTCGACCGTTCCTGCTTACGTCCCTCCACCCCCCCTGTATCCAAAATTCCTCTCACAACATGATATCTCACCCCTGGTAAATCCTTGATTCTTCCTCCCCGAATCAAAACAATCGAATGCTCCTGTAAATTATGGCCTTCACCAGGAATATAGGCAGTTACCTCCTGGCCGTTGGTCAATCTCACTCTGGCCACTTTTCTCAGGGCCGAATTTGGCTTTTTAGGAGTAACCGTAAAAACTTTCAGGCAAACTCCTTTCTTAAATGGCGAAGGAAATTCTCGGGGTCGATTTCTCAAAATATTAAAACCAAATTTCAAAGCCGGCATTCTCACCCGCTTTTTAATCTTCTTTCTTCCTTTTTTGATTAATTGTCTTATCGTTACCATGGCGTTTTCAAAATTAATTAAGCGCGCTTTGCGCTTATATTATAAATTAACAAATATTAAAAGTAAAGTCAACCTAATGTACAATATGAGGACATCGGTAACACTTTTTTGGTGTTTTT